>LNFM01009376.1_pt1 | contig 14281 bp, 12 predicted proteins | sample 596031 | NCBI WGS metagenome assembly LNFM01 (sample SAMN04254537, study PRJNA301005) | activated carbon metagenome | isolation source: dual media filters at the Ann Arbor, Michigan drinking water treatment plant | place: USA: Ann Arbor
CGAGGCCGATCACCTGGAAGCGGCCGTCGGGCAGCACCTCGGCCACCGCGACCACCACCTTGCTGGTGCCGATGTCGAGCCCGACGATGATGTCTTTGCTGTCGTTTCTCATGGCTTCTTGTTCTGGGCTGGCGCAAGTCGGGTACCGGCCGGCAGCGCCGCCGCCAGGCCATTGGGGTAGCGGGCATCGATGCGCGACGGCGGCGCGCCGAACTTGGCGAGCATCTGCGGATAGCTGGCGGTGATCAGTTCGATGCGCTCGCGCAGCTGACCCGGCGGGTCATCGCGCCCAAGCTCGATCCGCTGGCCATCGACGGCCTTGAGCGACCACGAAGCGCGCTCGGACACGCTCATCGATGCGATCTCGATCGACAGCGGCGCCAGCAGCGCCGCGAACTCCTGGAAGCGGCGCACCGCCTCGGCGGCGTATTGCGGCGGGCCATCGAACGACACGAGCGGCCCATAGATCTCCGCCTCGGCGATGTTCGCCACGAACAGGCGTCCCTCGTCGGACACCACGCGACCGTCACTCCACACGCCGAGCGCGCGATGTTCGGTCAGCGTCACCAGCAGCCGGTCGGGCCACACCCGCCGCACGCTCGCGCCGGCCACCCACGGCACCGTCTCGAACACCCGGCGCGCATCGTCAAGACGCATCGTGAAGAAATTGCCGGCCAGCTGGCGTGCGATCGCGCTGCGCAGCGCCGCCTGGCTCACGTGCTGCAGTTCGCCCTCACTGGCCCGCACCTCGATGCTGCGAAAGTCGAACGCCGGTCGCTGCGCCACCCAGGCCACCGCGGTGCCGGCGGCCACCAGCAGCGCCAGGCCAAAGCACAGGCGCGCGGCCAGCTCCATCAGGCGCGGGGCGGTGGCGGGCGGCTGTCTCACGCGCGCTCCAATCGGGCCATCGACAGGATTTCCAGCACCAGATCCTCGTAGCTCAGGCCGGTGGCGCGCGCGGCGATCGGCACCAGCGAGTGCCCGGTCATGCCCGGCGAGGTGTTGACCTCCAGCAGGTACGGCCGGTCGCCGCGCGGGTTCACGTCGAGCATGACGTCGACCCGACCCCAGCCGCGACAGCCGATCGCGTTGTAGGCGCGCACGCACAGCGCCTGGATCTGCTGCGACAGACTGTCTTCCAGCGGCGCCGGGCACAGGTACTGGGTGTCCTCGCTGTAGTACTTGTGGTGGAAGTCGTAATTGGCACCGGGCGCGCGGATCTCGATCAGCGGCAAGGCGCGCGCCGTCTTGCCCTCACCCAGCACCGCACAGGTCAGCTCGCGCCCGACGATCATCTGCTCGATCAGCACGTCGTCGTCGTACTTGACCGCTTCCTCGAACGCCGCCGCCAGTTCGTTCTGATCGTGCGAGGTGACCTTGGTGATGCCGATGGTGGAGCCCTCGCGCGACGGCTTGACGATCAGCTGGTCGCCCAGTTCGGCGACCACCCGCTTCCAGTCGCTGGTGGCGTGGCCCATCTCCCAGTCGGGGGTGGGCAGATCCTCGGCGAGCCAGATCTTCTTGGTCATCACCTTGTCGATCGCCACACTGCTCGCCTGCACGCCACTGCCGGTGTACGGCACCTTCAACAGTTCGAGCACCCCCTGGATCGTGCCGTCCTCGCCGCCGCGGCCGTGCAGCGCGATGAACACCCGATCGAACTTCGCCGCCGCCAGCTCGGCGATCGACTGGTGGCCTGGATCGAAAGCATGCGCATCGACGCCCCGCGCGGTGAGCGCGGTCAGCACGCCGGTCCCACTCATGATCGAGACCTCGCGCTCGGAGGAGTCGCCGCCGAACAGCACGCCCACCTTGCCGAACACGTTCACGGGAACCTTCACTTCGTCTGCCGGCGCCGTCATTCCGCGCCTCCCTTCGTCAAACTGGCGGGCACCGTGCCGATCGAGCCGGCGCCCATCGTGATCACCACGTCGCCCGGCTGCGCGGCGGCGACGATCGCCTCCGGCATGGCGTCGATCGTCTCGACGAATACCGGTTCGACCTTGCCGGCCACGCGCACCGCACGCGCCAACGCGCGCCCGTCGGCGGCGACGATCGGCGCCTCGCCGGCCGAGTAGACCTCCGCCAGCAGCAACGCATCCACGCCCGACAGCACCTTGACGAAGTCCTCGAAGCAGTCGCGGGTGCGCGTGTAGCGGTGCGGCTGGAACGCCAGCACCAGGCGCCGGTCCGGATAGGCACCGCGCGCCGCGGCCAGCGTGGCGGCCATCTCGACCGGGTGATGGCCGTAGTCGTCGATCAGCGTGAACGAGCCGCCGGAGATCTCCACCTCACCGTGGCGCGCGAATCGTCGTCCTACACCGGTGAACGCCGCCAGCGCCTGGACGATCGCATCGTCGGCCACACCGACTTCACCTGCCACCGCGATCGCCGCCAGCGCGTTGAGCACGTTGTGCACGCCTGGAAGGTTCAGCGCGACGTCCAGTGGCGCCGCCCCCTCTCGCAGCGCGGTGAAGCGCATCGTCGTGCCCTCAGGCCGCACATCGACGGCGCGCACCTGCGCCTCCGGATTCAGGCCGTAGGTGACCAGCGGCTTGGAGATGAACGGCAGGATCTCACGCACGTTGGCGTCGTCGGTGCACAGCACGGCGGAGCCGTAGAACGGCAGACGCGACAGGAACTCCACGAACGCCTGCTTCAGGCGCGCGAAGTCGTGGCCATAGGTCTCCATGTGGTCGTTGTCGATGTTGGTCACGACCGCGATCACCGGCATCAGGTTGAGGAAGCTCGCATCGGATTCGTCGGCCTCGACCACGATGAACTCGCCGCTGCCCAGCCGCGCGTTGGCGCCCGCCGCATTCAGGCGGCCGCCAATGACGAAGGTCGGGTCGAGGCCGCCGGCCGCCAGCACGCTCGCCACCAGGCTCGTGGTGGTGGTCTTGCCGTGGGTGCCGGCCACGGCGATGCCGCGCTTCAAGCGCATCAGTTCGGCCAGCATCACCGCGCGCGGCACCACTGGAACGCGTTGCTGGCGCGCCGCCATTACCTCGGGGTTGCTGCCGCCCACCGCGGTCGACACGACCACCGCATCGGCGCCGACGATGTTCTGCGCCGCATGACCGAGCGATACCTGCACGCCGAGCTGCGCCAACCGACGCGTGGTGCTGGTGGTCGCCGCATCGGAACCACTGACGCGATAGCCCAGGTTGAGCAGCACTTCCGCAATGCCGCTCATGCCGGAGCCGCCGACGCCGACGAAATGGATGTGCTTGACGGCGTGCTTCACGGCTTCGACTTCCTGATCACGTGCGGCTCCGGCTTGCGCCGAGTTGACGACGCCGGGGCCCCGCCCCCGGCCAGGCCAACCCCTACGAAATGGATGTGCTTGACCGCGTGCTTCATGCGGCACCTGCCTTGGCGATGTGTTCGATCGCATCGGCCACCGTGCGGGTGGCGGTGGGCCGGCCGAGCGCCTGCGCTTTCTGCGCCATGTCCAGCAGTTGCGCGCGATCAAAGCCGCGCAGTACGCCCGCCACGCGCTCGGGCGTCAGTTCGCCTTGCGGCAGATGAATGGCTGCGCCATGGCGAGCGAGGAACTCGGCGTTGGCGCGCTGGTGCGCGGTGGTCTTGACGACGAATGGCACCAGGATCGCCGGCACGCCGGCAACGCACAGTTCGCTCACCGTGATCGCCCCGGCGCGGCACAGCACGAGGTCCGCGGCGGTGTAGCGCGCCGCCATGTCGTCGATGAACGGGATCACGTCGGCGGCAACACCTGCTGCGGCATACGCCTGCCGCGTCGCGTCCACATGCGCAGCGCCACACTGATGCACCACCTGCGGCCGCTGCGCGGCATCGATCGCGGCCAATGCCGCTGGCAGCGTCTGGTTCAGCACCTGGCTGCCGAGGCTGCCGCCGATCACGAGCAGCTTGAGCGGGCCGCTGCGACCCGCATAGCGTTGTGCCGGCACGGCAATGCGCCCGATGTCGCCGCCTACCGGATTGCCGGTGACGAGCCCCTTGTCGCCGGCCTGCCTTGCGGCGTCGCCATCGAATCCGCAGAAGAGCGCGCTCGCTTGCGACCGCAGCATCTTCAACGACAGCAGCGGCGCGGCGTCGGCATTGAGCAGCGTCAGCGGCACGCCGGCGAGGCCGGCCGCCAGGCCGGCGGGCACGGCGACATAGCCGCCGGTGGAGAACACCATCGCAGGCCGGCGCGCGGCAATGATGCGGCGGCTCTGCCACAGGCCGCGCAGCAGGTGAAAGCCGCCGAACAGCAGCGTGCGCAGCCCTTTGCCGCGCAAGCCGGAGAAGTCGATCGCATCGAAGGCGATGCCCTTGGCCTCGACCAGCTTGCGCTCCATGCCGACCCGCGTGCCCAGCCACGACACCGTCCAGCCGCGCGACTGCAGTTCGCTGGCGACTGCCAGGCCGGGCATCACATGGCCGCCGGTGCCGGCAGCGACGACGAGCAGGTGCTGGGCCGTCATGCCCGGCCCCCGCGCATCAGCTTGCGGTTTTCCAGATCCACGCGCAGCAGAATGCCGAGCGCGGCCAGTGTGGACAGCAGCGCCGAGCCGCCGTAGCTCATCAGCGGCAGCGTCAGCCCCTTGGTCGGCAAGAGACCCGTGGCGACACCCATGTTGATGAACGCCTGCACGCCGATCCACAGGCCGATGCCCTGCGCCACCAGGCCGGCAAACGTGCGTTCCAGCGCCACCGCCTGGCGGCCGATCTCGAACGCCCGCTTGACCAGCCAGTAGAACAGCACGATCACCGCCAGCACGCCAAGCAGGCCCAGTTCCTCGCCCACCACGGCGAGGATAAAGTCGGTGTGCGCTTCGGGCAGGTATGAAAGCTTGCCCACGCTGCGGCCCAGGCCCACGCCGAACAGATCACCGCGCGCGAACGAGATCAGCGACGTGCACAGCTGATAGCCCTTGTCGAGCGCCTGCTCGGGCGAGCAGGGATCGAAGTAGGCAAAGATGCGCGCGCGCCGCCACGGGCTGAGCCAGATCACCAGCAGGAACGCGGAAGCCAGCACCGCCGAGATGCCTGCGAACAGCCGCACGTTCACGCCGCCCAGGAACAGGATGCCCATGCTGATCGCCACGATCACGCCGAAGGCGCCCAGATCGGGCTGCAGCAGCAGCAGGCCGCCCACCAGCGCCATCACCGCACCCATCGGCAAAAAGCCCTTGCGGAACTCGTGCATGTAGTCCTGCTTGCGCACCGTGAAGTTGGCCGCGTACAGCACGCAGGCGACCTTCATCAGTTCCGACGGCTGCAGGCTGAACATCCCGAGCGAGATCGAGCGTGTCGCGCCGAGTGCCTTCTTGCCCACCCCGGGGAACAGCAGCACGATCAGCAACGCGAGCGCAACGACGAAAGCCAACGGCGCGAGCTTCTGCCACGTCGACATCGGGATCGAGAATGCGATCACCGCGGCGCAAAACGCCACCGCGAGCGACATCACGTGCCGCATCAGGAAGTGCGTGGGCGCCACCGCGTAGCGCGGCGAGTCCGCCAGCGAGATCGACGCCGAATACACCATCACCGTGCCGAACAGCACCAGCGCCAGCACCACGCCGAGCAGCGCGCCGTCGACCTGCGCCACCGTCGTGCGCGGCTGGCGCAGCGCGTTGGACGACAGCGATCCCAAGCCGGCCAGCGCCAGCACGCCGCTGTCACCGCTGCGCCGTTCGCCGCGGCCGAACCAGCCGAGCAGGCGCGCGATCACAGGGTCACTCCCTTGTCGGCCGCCAGTTCGCGCACTGCCGCGACGAACACCTCGGCGCGGTGGCCGTAGTTGCGGAACATGTCGAGGCTGGCGCAGGCCGGTGACAGCAACACCGCGTCGCCGCCGTGGGCGAGGCTCGCCGCCAGGCTGACCGCCTCGTCCATCGACTGCGCTGCCTGCACCGGGTACGGCGCGCCCTGTAGCAAGGCGCCGATCGCCGGCCCGTCGCGGCCGATCAGCACCACGCCGCGCGCATGCGCGGCCAGCGGCGCCACCAGCGGCCCGAAGTCCTGCCCCTTGCCTTCGCCGCCGAGGATGACAACCAATCGCTTGCCCTCGGCACCCAGTCCTTCCAGCGCGGCCACCGTGGCGCCGACATTGGTGCCCTTGGAGTCGTCGTAGAACTCGACCTCGTCGACCCGTGCCACCAGCTCGACCCGGTGTGGTTCGCCACGATAGGTGCGCAGCGCGTACAGCATCGGCGCCAGCGGGCAGCCGATCGCGCGCGCTAGCGCCAGCGCCGCCAGCGCATTCAGTGCGTTGTGCCGGCCGCGCACCTGCAACGCATCGACCGGCATCAGCTTGTGCACGTAGATCTGCCCGTCGATGCCGGGCAGCTCAGCCGCCGCCTTGCGACGGCGATGCCCGAGGCTGAGGTCTTCCGCATAGGCAAGCCAGGTAAGGCCGCCGTCGCGCACCAGCCCGTAGTCGTCCGGCTGCGTTGGTGCGCCCAGGCCGATCGTCATCGGATGCGGCGGCGTGCGCTCGCCCCGCTCGGCGCGTTCGCGCGCAATGCGTTCGGCTTCGGCGATGCGCTCGGCCACCGATCGCTCGTCGTCGGCTGCGCTCTCGACATCGTCGACGGCCGGCGACGGGGGTGGCGACGCCCACCGCGACGCTGTCGCCGCGAGCGCCGTACCCCAGGGCCAGAAGCGCGCGATGGCCTCGGTGGGCGCGGGCGCTGCGGCATCGGCCGCGGCGGCGACCGCTCGGTGTGCGCCACTACCTGCCCGCAACGCCTTGGCGCGCTGGCTCTTCTCGCCTTTGGCGGCCTTGGTGCGCGCGGCCTTCTCGACGGCGGGCGCCAGCGGCTGCATCGCCAGCACGCGCGCGTCGTCGCGATTGAGCACGCGCTGCGTCAGGCGACCGAAGATGCGCGCCTTGGCGAATGCGTACGCCTCCATCGTGCCGTGCCAGTCGAGGTGGTCCTGGGTGATGTTCAGTACCGCGGCGGCGTCGCACACCAGCGACTCGGTGGTGGCCAGCTGGAAGCTGGACAGCTCGAGCAGCCAGACCTCGGGCAGATCGTCCGCGGCCAGGCGCGCCGCGAGAGTGTCCAGTGCGGTGGGCGAGATGTTGCCGGCGACCGCCACCTGCCGCCCGGTGGCTGCAATCAGCAAGCCCGCCAGCCGTGTCGTCGTGGTCTTGCCATTGGTGCCGGTGACGCCGACCACGCGCGGCTGGTAGCCACGCTCCACCGCAAGCTCGGTCAGCGCACGCGCAAAGAGTTCGATCTCCCCCACCACCTGCAGGCCGCGCTCGCGCGCCGCCGCCACCAGCGGCGCCGCCGCCGAGTGCGTCGGCGACAGCCCCGGGCTCAGCGCCACGAGGGTGACGCCATCGAGCAGCGCAACGTCCAGCCCGCCACCGTGAAACCGCGCGGCCGGCAACTCGCGTTGCAGCGCATCGAGCATCGGCGGCGCGGCGCGCGTGTCGGCCACGCGCAGCGTGGCGCCACGGCCACCGACCCAGCGCGCGATCGCCATCCCGGACTCGCCGAGGCCGAGCACGAGGACGGTGTGGTCGGTGAAGTCAAGCATCAGCGGCCTTCAACGTCGACAGACCGACCAGCACCAGCATGATCGTGATGATCCGACAAGCGCACTGGCGCGTTCTGGCCTCGGCCGGCCGCTGCGCGGCCTTCACGCGCTTCGCGCATGAGCCTCGTCCCGAAGCGCCGGTCGTGCTTGCAGTTGTTCATCGGATCTTCAGCGTCGACAGACCGACCAGCACTAACATGATCGTGATGATCCAGAAGCGCACGACCACCTGGTTCTCTTTCCACCCCGACAGCTCGAAGTGGTGGTGCAGCGGCGCCATGCGGAAAATGCGCTTGCCGCCGGTCCACTTGAAGTAGCCGACCTGCAGCATCACGCTGATGGTCTCGGCCACGAACACGCCGCCCATGATGAACAGCACGATCTCCTGGCGCGTGATGACGGCGATCGTGCCCAGCGCGCCGCCGAGCGCCAGCGCGCCGACGTCACCCATGAACACCTGGGCCGGATAGGCGTTGAACCAGAGGAACGCCAGGCCGGCACCGGCGATGGCGGCGCAGATGATCGTGAGTTCGCCGGCCCCCGGGATATACGGAAACAGCAGGTACTTGGAGAAGTCGGCGCGCCCCACGACATAGGCAAAGATGCCGAGCGCGGCACCCACCAGCGCCGCCGGCATGATCGCCAGGCCGTCGAGGCCGTCAGTCAGGTTCACCGCATTGCTGGTGCCGACGATCACGAGGTACGAGAGCAGCGCAAAGCCGAACACGCCGGTCGGATACGCGTAGTTCTTGAAGAACGGCACGATCAGGTCCGAGCGTGCCGGCAGGTCGATGTGAAAGCCGTTGGTGAACCACTGGACCATCAGCGGCCAGACCTGTTCATTGGTCGGCGCGGCAATCGCGAACGCCAGGTAGAACGCCGCCGCCAGCCCGATCAGTGACTGCCAGAAGTACTTCTCCTTGGCGCTCATGCCTTTCGGATTGCGATGAACGACCTTCCGATAGTCATCGACCCAGCCGACCCAGCCGAAGCCCACGGTGACGATCAGCACCACCCAGACGAAGCGGTTCGACAAGTCTGCCCACAGCAGCGTGGTGATGCCGATCGAGATCAGGATCAGCGCCCCGCCCATGGTCGGCGTACCGGTCTTCGACAGGTGGGTCTGCGGGCCGTCGCTGCGCACCGCCTGGCCAATCTTCAGCTCGGTGAGCTTGCGGATCACCCACGGCCCGGCGGCCAGGCCGATGGCCAGCGAGGTCGCGGCGGCCAGCACCGCGCGCAGCGTCAGGTAGTTGAAGACATTGAAGGCGCGAATGTCCTGCGCCAGCCATTGCAGCAGTTCGAGCAGCATCAGTGCGCTCCCTCGGTTCTTTGCGCACTCGCCTGCACGGCGGCGGGGTCGAGCAATGCCTGCACCACGCGCTCCATCCGCATGAAACGCGATCCCTTGACCAGCACCGTGGCGTTGCCGCGCGCCACGCTGCGCACCGTCTCGATCAGCGGCTCGATCGCCGCGAGGTGGCGGCCCTGCGGGCCGAAGGCGGCGGCACTGTCGCGCGCCGCCGCGCCATGGGCGAGCAGGACGTCGATCCCGCGCTCGGCCGCGTACTCACCCACCTCGCGGTGGAACGCCGGGCCCTGGTCGCCGACTTCGCCCATGTCGCCCAGCACCAGTACGCGCGGCGGCGCCATGCTCGCGAGCAGATCGATGGCAGCGCGCACAGAGTCGGGGTTGGCGTTGTAGGTGTCGTCGATCAGCAATGCGCCGCTGGGCAGGCGGGTGCTCACGCCACGGCCGCTGACCGGCTTGAAGGCTGCCAGCCCGGCGGTGATGTCAGCCGGTGCGATGCCCACCGCGATCGCGGCGGCGGCGGCGGCCAGCGCGTTGTGCACGTTGTGCGCGCCGGTCACCTGCAGCTGCGTGTCGATCAATCCGGCGGGGCAGGCAATCGACAACAGGTCGCCGTCGTCGGCCGGCTCCACCTCGGCCGTCACGGTGGCCTCGGCGTGGCGCGCGAAGTCGAGCACGCGTCGGGTGCCGGCCTGGTGGCGCCAGATCGCCACGCAGGCATCGTCGGCCGGAAACACCGCCACGCCATCAGCGGGCAGTGCATCGATCGCCGCACCGTTCTCGATCGCCGTGGCCTCGACGGTCGCCATGAACTCCTGGTGTTCGCGCTGCGCGTTGTTGACTACCGCCACCGTGGGCTTGGCCAGTTGCGCCAGCGTCGCAATCTCGCCCGGATGGTTCATGCCGAGTTCGAGCACCGCCACCCGATGCTGGGCGGTGAGCTCGAACAGCATCAGCGGCAGGCCGATGTCGTTGTTGAGGTTGCCGCGCGTTGCGAGGCGCCGCTTCTCGCCATGCGCCTGCGCGAGGATGGCGGCAATCATCTGGGTCACGGTGGTCTTGCCGTTGCTGCCGGTCACCGCGATCAGCGGAATGTCGAACCGTGCGCGCCAGGCGGCCGCCGCCAGCCCAAGTGCGCGTCGGGTGTCGGCCACCACCACCTGCGGCACCGGCAAGTCGAGCACGCGGTCCACCAGCAACGCGACCGCGCCGCCGGCAACCGCCTGTGCTGCATGGTCATGGCCGTCGAAGCGTTCACCACGCAGTGCGACGAACAACGCGCCCGACGCAATGCTGCGCGAGTCGGTCGAGACGCGCGTGAAGCGCACGCGACCATCGCCGTGCAGCAGCGCCTGCGGCAGCGAGCGGGCCAGTTCGGCAGCGGTCAGCATGCGGCTGCTCCGAGCGCGCCGCGGCCGCTGCCCCCTGCGGATCCCGCGGGCACGCTCGAGGTTGCCGCCGCGGCAGGGGGCATCACGGACTGCGCCATGCGCGCCGCCAGTGCCTTGCGGGCCTCGTCCACGTCCGAGAAGTGCCGCTTGTGGCCACCGGCATCCTGGTAGGCCTCGTGACCCTTGCCGGCGATGAGAACGACATCGGCCGGCTGCGCGTGCGACAGCGCCCAGGCAATTGCCTGCGCGCGGTCGACGATGCGCTCGCACCCACGATCGGCCGGCACGCCCGCCGCCACGGCGGCCACGATCGCTGCCGGGTCCTCGCTGCGCGGGTTGTCGCTGGTGACGACGATCCGATCCGCGGCGGCTGCGGCCGCGCCCATCGGTGCGCGCTTGCCGGGGTCGCGATCGCCACCGGCACCGAACACCACCCACAGGCACCCGGCGCGGGCCTGCGCCAGCGGCCGCAACGCATGCAGGGCCTGGTCGAGCGCGTCGGGCGTGTGGGCGTAGTCGACCACCGCCAGCGGATCGCCGGCCTCGCCGGTCACGCGCTGCATGCGCCCAGGCGGCGGCGCGAGCTGCGGCAACAGGGCAGCGGCCTGCGCGAGCGACATGCCGCTGGCGATCAGCGCGCCGGTGACCGCGAGCAGGTTCGAGACGTTGAACTGGCCGACCAGCTTGACCTCGACAGCCGCCTGTTCGGCGCCGCTGTCGATCGTGAAAACCAGGCCAAGCGCAGTCACGCGCAGATCACGCGCAACCAGTTGCAGCGCCAGCCCGGTCTCCTGCAGCTGGCCGAGCGCATAGCCGATCACGGCCGGGCCATGCGCGCGCGCCATCAGCGCGTGGGCCAAGCTGCGGCCAAAGGCGTCGTCGAGGTTGATGACGGCATGGCGCAGCGTCGGCCAGTCGAACAGGCGCGCCTTGGCCGAGCCGTAGGCCGCCATCGTGGCGTGGTAGTCGAGGTGATCGCGCGTGAGGTTGGTGAACACGGCGGTGTCGAAGTGCATGCCGATCGCCCGCCCCTGATCGAGGCCGATCGAGCTGACTTCCATCGCCAGCGCCTGCGCGCCCTGGTCGGCCAGACGGCGCACCACGCGCTGCAACGACACGGCATCAGGCGTGGTGAGATCGGCCGCCTCGAGGGCGTCGGGAAAGCCGCTGCCCACGGTGCCAACGACACCGCAACGCCGTCCGGCGAGGGTGAGCGCCTGCGCGATCCACTGGCTGCACGAGGTCTTGCCGTTGGTGCCGGTCACGCCGATGCTGGTGAGCGATGCGCTGGGATGGCGATACCAGGCCGCCGCCAACAGACCGAGGTCGCGCGTCAGCGAGGCCACCGGCAGCACCGGCGCACCTACGTCGCGCGAGTGCCAGCCCTGTGCCTCGACCAGGATCGCCGCCGCACCCTGCGCCACGGCCGTCTCGATGTAGGTGCGACCGTCGCTGCGCCGGCCGGGCACGGCGATGAAGGCATCGCCCGGCTGTACGCACCGACTGTCCAGTTGCAGGTCGCGCACGCCGCGCGCACGCAGCAGTTCGATCAGGGCATCGAAGTTGTCGGTCAGATGTGAGGGAAAGCGGGTCACATGCCCTCCCTGACCTGCGCCACGATGCGCGGCGACGGCGCTGCCGGACCATCAGGGGCGACCTGCAGCGTGCGCAGCGCCCCGGCCGCGATCTGCGCGAACACCGGCGCCGCCACGTCGCCGCCGTAGTAGCGGCCACCGCCCGGCTCGTCGATCATCACCGCGACCACGATGCGCGGATCGCTCACCGGAGCAAAGCCGGCGAACGAGCCCACGTAGGCGTTGACGTACTGACCGTCCTTGAGCTTGCGCGCGGTGCCGGTCTTGCCGGCCACGCGGTAGCCGGCGATGCGTGCCTGCGGCGCGGTGCCCTCGTCGCTCACCGCCAGTTCCAGCATCTTGCGCATCGCGCGCGCGGTCTCCGGCTTGAACACCTGCACGCTCGCCGGCGGCGCGTCGAGCTTGAGCAGGCTCACCGGCACCACGTCGCCATCGCGGGCGAAGGCGGTATAGGCGCGCGCCAGTTGCAGCAGCGACACCGAGACGCCGTAACCGTAGGCGATGGTCGCCTGCTCCACCGGCCGCCATGCCTTGTACGGCCGCAGGCGGCCGGCGACGGCGCCGCTGAACCCCAGTTCGTGCGCGGCAGGCGCCTGGCCGAAACCGACCCCGGCATACGCGCTCCACAACCGCTCGGCCGGCATGTCGATAGTCAGCTTGACGGTGCCGACGTTGCTCGACTTGGCGACGATCTGCTCGACCGTCAGCATGTCGTGCGGGTGGGTGTCGTTGATGCTGCGCCCACCGACCACGATGCGACCGGGCGCAGTGTTGACGCGCTGCTCTGGGCGCGCCAGCCCGGCATCCATTGCCGCCGCCACCGAGAACGGCTTGAGCGTGGAGCCCGGTTCGAAGATGTCGGTGATCGCCCGGTTGCGCAGGGTGTCGAGGTTCCAGCGCGCACGGCGCTGATCGTTGCGCACGTTGGGATCGAAGCTGGGCCAGTTGGCCAGGGCCAGCACCTCGCCGGTGTGAACGTCCAGCACGACCGCCGCGCCGGCCTTGGCGTTGTGCTGCTCGATGCTCTGGCGCAGCGCCGTCATCGCCACGTACTGGATGCGGTTGTCGATCGCCAGCGAGAGATCGCGACCATCGAACGGCTCGCGCAGCCAATTGTCCTCGACCACGCGGCCGAGGTTGTCCTTGATCACGCGCCGGCTGCCGGTGCGTCCCGCGAGCATGCGCTCGTTGGCGAGCTCGATGCCTTCCTGGCCGCGGTCTTCGACGTTGGTGAAGCCGACCACGTGCGCGGCCGCCGCGCCTTCCGGATAGAAACGCTTGAACTCGCGCGTCGAGTGAATGCCGGCCAGCTTCATCTTGGCAATGGCGTCGGCCACCGCCGGCTCCACCTGCCGCCGCAGGTAGACAAAGCTGCGGTCATCGTTGGCGAGGCGGCGCTTGAGCTCTGCGGCCGGGAGATCCAGCATCCGTGCGAGTTGCGCCACCTGCGCGGGCGTTGCATCGACGTCCTCGGGAATCGCCCAGATCGCCCGCGCCGGCACCGAGGCCGCCAGCACCACGCCGTTGCGGTCGGTTACTTTGCCGCGCGTGGCCGGCACGTCGAGGGTGCGGGAGTAGCGCGCGTCGCCGCGCTGCTGCAGGCCCGGGCTCATGCCGCTCTGCAGGTACACCGAGCGACCGACCAGCATGAGGAACGCGCAGAAAAGCGCGAACAGCAGCGCCTTCGAGCGCCAGGCCGGCAGCTTCACCGCCAGCAACGGATTGGCGTTGAAGCCGACCCGCTCGCCGGTGCGCGAGGCACGGCCACCGCCCGGGCGGCCATTGCGTTCGGCACCGGCGGCACCAGAACGCGCACGCAACAGCTTCATGGCCGGCCCCGCGCCGCAGGGACCGCGCCAGTCGTCGCCGGCAGGAACACGACCCGGCTGCCCTCGACCGGCTTGAGCCCAAGCTCGCGCGCTGCCGACTCGATCACCGCCGGCTGCGACGCACGGCCCAGGTCGACGCCCAGGCGGTCACCTTCGGCGTCCAGCTGCTTGGCCAGCTGCTGCGCGCGTTCGAGGTCGACGAAGAGCGTGCGCGCCCGATGCTGCGCGGTCACGAGCGACAGGCTGCTGCCGACCAGCAGCGCCGCCACGATGGCGAGCAGCGCACGCATCAGTGACCTGCCCCGGCGGCCAGTGGCACCGCGGTGCGTTCAGCCACGCGCAGGATCGCCGAGCGGGCACGCGGATTGGCAGCGATCTCGTCATCCGCGGCGACCTGCTTGCCGAGCGCCCGCAGCGTCGGCTGCGGCAATTCGTCGGCGCGCAGCGGCATGCGCGCCAGGCGCGCATCCAGGTGGCGTTCGGGATGCGCATGCACATCGATGAAGCGCTTGACCGCGCGATCCTCGAGCGAGTGGAAGCTGATCACGCCGAGCCGGCCGCCGGGCGCGAGCAGATGCACGGCCTGGTCGAGCGCTAGCGCCAATTCCTCAAGCTCTTGATTGATGTGAATCC
>LNFM01014417.1_pt1 | contig 14281 bp, 11 predicted proteins | sample 596031 | NCBI WGS metagenome assembly LNFM01 (sample SAMN04254537, study PRJNA301005) | activated carbon metagenome | isolation source: dual media filters at the Ann Arbor, Michigan drinking water treatment plant | place: USA: Ann Arbor
ACGTGCGCGGGGATGAAGCTGATGCCCAATCCCATCCGGCGATCGTCGTTGTCGTTGCCCGGCGAGCAATGCACCAGGGAGGTGTGATGGAGCGACAGCTCGCCGGCACGCAGCGGCATCGCCACGCCGCTCTCGCCGTCGAACCGATCGCTGATGCCCTGGCCGCGCATGATCATGTTGTGCGGGCCCGGCTTGTCGTCGTGCTCGATCATCGGCAGGCGATTGGTGCCGGGGATCACCCGCATGCAGCCGGCGCGCTCCGAGGCCTCGGACAGCGCCACCCAGGCCGTCACGTGCTCCAGCGGGTCGAGGTAGAAGTAGGCGCCGTCCTGGTGCCAGCGCACATGCGCGGGAGAGTGCGGCTCCTTGATCCACATCGTCGCGTGATAGACGAGGATGTCGGGTCCGATCACGTCCTCCACCGCGTCGAGCACCTTGGGATGGTGCACGAGGATGTCCGCCCAGCGATACAGCAGGTACGACTTGCTCTTCTCCGGATAGTCGAGCGGCCGTCCCTGCTGGCGCTCCCAGTATTCCAGATCGGCGCGCAGCTCGCGCACCTCGTTCGCCTCGAGCACCGGCACGGGAAATGCAAAGCCATCCCGCTCGTACTGCTCGACCTGGGAAGGAGACAGGATCTTCGGCATGACACACTCCGCCTGCGGACGCTCGCTGCTCCGCACACCCATCGTAGAGCACATTCCGAACGGCGGGAATCGGCCGTCCGCAGGTGCCGGCAACGATCCTCCGTACACTCATTCTCGACTGGAGGAACCGCAAACGGTTCCCTCGGGCGGCGAATCGCTCTAGCGTCGGGCACGGGGATTCAAGAAGGGGTTCGCCATGAAATCGAGCACACGGAAATTCTCGCGCCGCGGCTTCGTCGCCGGCACCACGGCGGTCGCCGCGAGCGGCCTCGGCTTTCCCGCCATCCTCGGCGCGCAGCCGGCCCCCGTGAAGGTCGGGCTGATCCACCCGGTCACCGGCTTCGTCGCCTACAACGGCCAGCAGAGCCGGCTCGGCGCCACAATGGCGGTCGAGGACGTGAACAAGGCAGGCGGCATCAAGGGCATGGGCGGCGCCAGGCTGGAAGCGCTGCTGGGCGACAGCCAGTCCAAGGTCGAGGTCGGCGTCAGCGAAGTCGAGAAGATGAACGAGCAGGGCGTGGCGGCCTATATCGGCTGCTTCCAGAGCCCGGTCGGCATCGCCGCCAGCCAGGCTGCGTCGAAATACAACACGCCGTTCCTGATCGATGTCGGCGCGTCCGACCTGATCGTGAACCGCGGCCTGAAGAACGTGTTCCGCCTGAAGCCCGGCTTCGGCGTCTGCGTCGACCAGGGCGTCGCCGCGCTGGGCGCGCTCAACAAGGCGGCCGGCGGGCCGGCCAAGACGGCGGCGATCGTCCACGAGTCCGGTGAATTCGGCACCGGCACGGCCAAGCTGCTGGCCGGCAAGCTGCCGTCGATCGGCATCCAGCCCAAGGAGCTGATCGCGCACGACAACCCGACGCGCAACTTCGACAACATCGCGCTGCGCATCCGCTCGATGGCGCCCGACATCGTCATGATGTCGAACTACGGCAACGAGTACATGCTGCTGGCGCGCACGCTATTCCAGCAGAAGGTCAACGTCGCCGGCTTCTTCTCCGTCCTGGGCGGCGGCTTCAACTACAAGTTCGTCAAGGAGATGCCGGACGTCTCGCAATACATGATGGACGTCAACCACTGGTACAACCCGCGCTCCGACAAGGCCAACGCGCTCAAGAAGCGCGTCGAGGCGGGCGGCGCGCTGTTCACCTTCGAGGTCTATCTCAGCTACAGCAACGTGATGCTGCTGGCCGAGGCGCTGGAGCGCGCCGGCTCGGCCGACAAGGAGAAGCTCACCGCGGCGCTCGCCGCCTCGGAGTTCAAGGCCGAGCTGATGCCCTACGGCCCGACCAAGTTCGTCAATGGCCAGAACCGGGGCGCGCGGCCGGCGGTGATGCAGTCGCTCAAGGGCGACATCGAGGTGATCGCGCCGGAAGACGTCTCGTCGGCCAAGGCGGTGTTCCCGCGGCCGAAGCTCGGGTGAGGTTTTCAAGCCTCCCCCATTCATCGGGGAGGGCATTCGCACTTGGAGGCGCTTTTCTTCTCCTCCCCAGCTTCGCTCGGGAGGTGCCCCGTCATACGGGGCGGAGGGGTCATGAGTCACAATAGGCAGCGGGGCCATGGCTCATGACCCCTCCGTCGCCGGAAGACGGCGACACCTCCCCAGCGAAACTGTGGAGGAAAAGAGCGTGAGCGCCGCAGACTGGCGCGCTCCCAGCCATGACCTCCCCAGCGAAGCTGGGGAGGAGAATGACCGCGAACCCTGAACCCTAGGCAGCCGTGCTCGATCCCCAGATCATCTTCGCCGGCGTGCTGAACGGGCTGCTCGCCGGCGGCGTCTATGTCCTGGTCGCGGTCGGGCTGACCCTGATCTACGGCGTCCTGCACATCATCAACTTCGCCCATGGCAGCCTGCTGATGCTCGCCATGTACGCGGTGTTCTGGCTGTGGCGGCTGCTGGGCGTCGATCCCTACGTCGCCCTGCCGCTGGTGATCGCCGGCGCCTTCGGCTTCGGCTGGCTGCTCTATCGCGGCGTCATCGGCCGCTTCAGCCACGGCCGCGACGAGAACATCCTGCTGATCACGCTCGGCCTGTCGATCGTGATCGACAACGTCGCCCTGCTGTTCTTCGGCGGCGATACCCAGACGATCGACGTGCCCTATGCCGGCCTCTTCGTCGAGATCGGCGCCGCTTTCCTGCCGCTGCCCAAGATCGTGTCGTTCGCCGCCTCGCTGCTGCTCTGCGCCGTGCTCGGCCTCTACATGACCCGGAGCGACACCGGCAAGGCGATCCGCGCCGTCGCCAAGGAGCGCCAGGGCGCCCGCCTGGTCGGCATCGACGTCGACAACATCTTCGCCATCTCCTACGGCATCGGCATTGCCTGCCTCGGCGCCGCCGCCTGCCTGCTGATGCCGAGCTACTACGTGACGCCGACGTCGGGGCACGCCTTCGTGCTGGTCGCCTTCACCATCGTCGTGCTGGGCGGCATGGGGAGCTTCATCGGCGCCGCGGTCGGCGGCTTCATCATCGGCATCACCGAAGCGCTGGGCGGGTTGTTCCTCGGCGAGCAGCTGGGCCAGATCGGCATCTCGCTGATCTTCATCCTGATCCTGCTGCTGAAGCCCACCGGCCTGTTCGGGAGCCGCGCATGAGCCGAACCGCCCTGCTCTGCCTCGCGGCCCTCGCCGCGGCGCTGGTCTACCCGCTGCTGGTACCGAACTACCTGGTGAACATCGGCATGCTGATGCTGTTCACCGCCTTCCTCGGCCAGTCGTGGAACCTCGCCGGCGGCTATGCCGGGCAAACCTCGTTCGGCCATGTCGTGTTCTTCGGCGTCGGCGCCTACACCTCGACCATCCTGCAGGTGACCTACGGCTGGAACCCGTGGCTCGCCTGGCCGATCGCCATGCTCGCAGGCGGCGCGGTCGGCTGGATGATCGCCGTGCTGTCGTTCCGCGCCGGCCTGCGCGGCTCGTACTTCGCCCTGATCACGCTGGCCTTCGCCGAGGTCTTCCGCATCCTCGCCAACTCGGTGCCGTTCACCCGCGGCGGGCTCGGCATGCTGATCAAGGCCGACCAGCGGCCCGAGAACTTCCAGTTCAAGGACTCGATCTGGATCTATTACCTGGCGCTGGCGCTCTGCGTAATCTCGCTGCTGATCGCCTGGCAGATCGCGCGCGGCCGCTTCGGCGCCCGCCTGGTGGCGATCCGCGAGAACGAGGACGCCGCCCGCGCCCTCGGTATCGACGTCTTCGCCGAGAAGGTGAAGGTGCTCACCCTGTCGGGCGCGATGTGCGCTGCCGGCGGCACCTTCTATGCGCAGAAGTACCTCTACATCGATCCCTCGATCGCCTTCGGCGTCGACAAGTCGGTCGAGATGCTGCTGGTCACGATGGTGGGCGGCGCCGGCACCATCTTCGGCCCGCTGATCGGCTCGGTGGCCCTCACCGTCATCAACGAGGCGACGCGCGGCCTCGCCAGCGTGGTGCCGGCCCTGAAGAACGTCCAGCCGCTCAGTCTCGTGGTCTACGGCGTGATGCTGGTGCTGATCGTCGCCCGCCTGCCCGACGGCCTGATGGGCCTGTTCCGCCGCCGCCCGCGCCATGCTTGAGGTGCGCGAGCTGTCGAAATCGTTCGGCGGCCTCAAGGCGGTCGATCGCGCGTCGCTCGACGTGCGCCAGGGCGAGATCGTCGGCCTGATCGGGCCGAACGGCGCGGGCAAAACGACGCTGTTCGCGGCCATCGCGGGCTTCCATGCGCCGGACAGCGGGCGAGTCGCCTTCGAAGGACGCGACATCACCGGCCTTGCGCCGCACCGGATCTGTGCCGCCGGCATGGTGCGCACGTTCCAGATCACCCAGCCCTTCGCCAAGATCAGCGTGCGCCAGAACATCATGGTCGGCGCCTATCTCCACACGGCCGACCGCCGGCTCGCCGCGCGCGAGGCCGAGGCGGTGGCGGAAACCGTCGGCATGACGGAGCAGCTCGACCAGCTCGGCGCCGATCTCACGGTTGCCGGCCGCAAGCGGCTCGAGCTCGCCCGCGCGCTCGCCACCGGGCCGCGCCTGCTGCTGCTCGACGAGGTGATGGCCGGCCTCAACCCGACCGAGATCGTCGAGATCGTCGGCGTCATCAAAGGCATCCGCGACGCCGGCATCACCATCCTGCTGATCGAGCACGTCATGCAGGCTGTGACGTCGCTCGCCGAGCGCGTCTACGTGCTGAACCAGGGGCGCATGATCGCCGAGGGCACGCCGGCCGCGATCGCCGACGACCCGCAGGTGATCGAGGCCTATCTCGGCCATGGCGCGGCCAAGGTGCTGCGTGCTTGAGGTGAGCGGCCTGCGCGCCGGCTATGGCGCCGTCGAGGTGCTGCGCGGCATCGATCTCGCGGTCGCCACCGGCGAGATCGTGGCGTTGCTGGGCAGCAACGGCGCCGGCAAGTCGACCTTGAACAACAACATCTGCGGCCTCTACCGCCCGTTCGGCGGGGCGATCCGCTTCGACGGCAGCGACATCGCCGGCAGCCCGTCGATGCGCATCGTCGAGGCTGGCCTGATCCAGGTGCCGGAAGGCCGCCGCGTGTTTCCCAACCTCTCGGTGCGCGACAATCTCGAGCTCGGCAGCTATCGCCGCGGCCGCCCTGCGCGGGCGCGCAATCTCGAGCGCGTGCTCGCGATCTTCCCGCGGCTCGACGAGCGGCTCGCCCAGGCCGCCGGCACGCTGTCGGGCGGCGAGCAGCAGATGCTGGCGATCGGCCGCGGCCTGATGAGCGAGCCCCGCCTGCTCATCCTCGACGAGCCGTCGCTCGGCCTGTCGCCCCTGCTGGTCGAGGAGATGTTCGCCCTGATCGGCCGCCTCAACGGCGACGGCCTCGCCATCCTGCTGGTCGAGCAGAACGTCGTGCAGTCGCTCGCCGTCGCCCATCGCGCCTACGTGCTGGAGAACGGCAGGATCACGCTGTCGGGCAAGGCCGCCGACCTCGCCCAGGATCCCGAGCTGCGCAAGAGCTACCTCGGGCATTGAGAGGCGCCGCCGCGACGGCTTCGCCCGGGACGCCGCCCTCGCGTTGCTGAATGGTCGAATCAACAAAGAACGACCTCACCCTGAGGAGCGGCCGGCGCGGGGACCGTCTGCGGTGAAGCTGCCGCTGCACGCCTTCTCCTGGTTGATGTTCTCGATGGAGAACGGAACCACGCGGCTGCGGCCCAGCGGGGCTTCGTAGCGGATGACCAGGCCGATGCGCCGCTCGTTGCTCTGGTCGTCGCGGTAGATCAGGAGCAGCGGGCTGGCCGACGACGCGGACGGCGTCGCGACCGCCGGGGCAGCCGCGCGACGCCCCGACAGCACGGCGCTCCGCCCCTCGCTGGCGTCGGTCTCGACGACGGCGCAGCGCGGCCAGGTCCAGCCGACGCGCATGGCCACCTCGAGGAAGCGCACCTGCCCGGCCGCGAGGTCGACGACGGCCGTGTCGGAATTCTCCATCGTCGTGCAGCGCACGGCATACTGGGCGGGATCGAGATCGAGGCGAATCCAGGTGTCGGCCGTCAAGCGCCCCAGAGGCTGCCGGCCGAGATCCACGGATACGGAGGTCGCCGCGCCGAAGATCGACTCGCGATAAATATACAGCGCTGCCTGCTTCGGCAGCGCCTGGAAGCTCTTGCCCTGCCTGTCGGCCTCGACCGGGGCCAGCGGCGCGGTGGCACAAGCCGACAGCAGCAAGGCCCAGGCCACAAGCCAGAGATGGCGCATCCCGACTCTCCCTCCTGTCTCGAACCGCGATCCTAAATCTCCGCCAGCACGGAGACAAAGCGCCGGCTCAACCCCGATCGCAGGCCGGGACGATGCCCGACAGCGACGTGGCGCTCATGCTCTTCCGGACTGCGAGCGTCTCGCTCGCCCCGGGTCGGAGCGTGCACGACCGAGGGATGAGCGAGCCGGAGGCTCGCGGTCCGGAAGATCATGAGCGCCTCACACGGCTTCCCCCGCGACCCAGCCGGACGACCATGCCCACTGGAAATTGTAGCCGCCCAGCCAGCCGGTGACGTCGACCGCTTCGCCGATGACATGGAGGCCCGGGACCTTCCTGGCTTCCATGGTCTGCGAGGAGAGCTCTGCCGTGTCGACGCCACCTGTCGTCACCTCGGCCTTGGCATAGCCCTCCGTCCCGTCGGGCACGATCTCCCATGCCTTCAGCCGCGCCGCGAGGGTCGCCAGGTCGCGGTCGGGCAGATTGGCCATCGTTCCCTCGCCCGCCAGGGTCTGGGCAAGGCGCACCGGCAGGATCTCGCCCAGGATCGTGCGCAGCTCGGCCTTGGGTCGCGTGCGCTTGCGGTCCTTCAGGAACCGAGCGGCGTCGAGGTCGGGCAGAAGGTCGATGGTGATCGCCTGGGCCGGCCGCCAATAGGACGAGATCTGCAGGATCGCCGGCCCCGACAGGCCACGGTGGGTGAACAGCATGGCCTCGCGAAATCGAGCCTTGCCGAGGCTCGTCACCACGTCCAGCGACACACCGCTGAGCTCGGGCACCGGCAAGGTGAGCGGCACCAGGGCTGGCCGCGTCTCGCTGACGGCGAGGCCGAAGCGGCGCGCCGTGTCGTGCGCAAATCCCGTCGCCCCCATCCTGGGAATCGACAGACCACCCGTGGCGAGCACCAGTGCCGTCGAGGCGAACTCGCCGTGATCGGTATCGACCGTGAACCGATCCGCCTTGCCGATCGACGTGATCCGATGCGCCGGGCGCACGTCGACGCCGGCGGCAGCGCACTCGGCCAGCAGCATGGCCACGATCTGCCGCGCCGAGCCGTCGCAGAACAGCTGGCCGAGCGTCTTCTCGTGCCAGGCGATGCGGTGCCTGTCGACCAGGGCGATGAAGTCGTGCTGCGTGTAGCGTGCCAGCGCCGACTTGCAGAAATGCGGATTGGCCGACACGAACGCCTCCGGCCGGCACTGCAGGTTGGTGAAGTTGCAGCGGCCGCCGCCGGAGATCAGGATCTTCCTGCCGACCTTGTCGGCATGGTCGAGCAGCAGCACCGAGCGGCCGCGCTGGCCGGCGCGCAGCGCGCACATCAGCCCGGCGGCGCCGGCGCCGGCGACGATGACGTCGAAGGCGCGCCGGCTCACGCCAGCGCCATCCTCATGATCCAGAGCCCGAGCACCAGGCCGGCGATCGCCAGCGCCACCGAGCCGCCGACATAGAGCGCCGCCAGCACATGCTCATGCCGCTCCCACAGCAGCACGGCATCGAGCGAGTAGGCCGAGAAGGTGGTGAAGCCGCCCAGGATCCCGGTCGCCACGAACAGCCGCATATGGCCTTCGGGATCGCCGCGCTCGGCGAACCAGCCGGCGGCCAGGCCCATGACCAGCGAGCCCACGATGTTGATGACGAAGGTATGGTACGGGAAATGCGTGCCCAGCAGGTGCGCCACCCAGATGTTCATGAAGTGGCGCATCGAGCCGCCCAGCCCCGCGCCCACGAACACCGCCAGATATCCCATCATGCGCGCGCGCCTCCGAAACGTGTCCTCCAGTCCGGCAAGGCATCCTTGTACGGCAGGGCGGTCGCTTCATACACGCCGCGCGCCACGGCGCGCGCCAGGCAGTCGGCCGCGACCGTCCCGAGCTCGGTCAGCACGGGCGGATCGCCGCCCGGTCCGGCGGTCCCCAGGGCAGCGGCGAACACCGTGTCGCCGTCGTTGGGTGCGTGGACCGGGCGCAGCGCCTTGGAGAGCCCGTCATTGGCCATGATGGCGAGCCGCTTGCACTCGGCCTTGGTGAGCCACGCGTCGGTCGCCACCATGCCGATGGTCGTGGCGGTAGCCGGCAGGGGTTGGCCCTTCATGGCCAGCGCAAGCGCCTCGGGCGGAAAACGTGTCGGCCAGCCGCGCCCGCCGAACTCGCCGTCCCGCTCGTACGGCGCCGCCCAGAAGTGGCCCTCCGTGCCGAAGGTCGCCGCGCCCACGGCATTGACCGCCACGAGCGCACCGACGGTGAATCCCTGGCGCGTACGGGCGCTGGCTGACCCGAGCCCGCCTTTCACCGTGGCCGTCGTCGCCCCGAGACCCGCGCCGGCGCTGCCCAGCTCGAACACCTCGGCCGCTGCGAGCGCGGCGTCGCGGCCGAGATCCCAGTAGGGCGGCTGCCGCGGCTCCGGCCCCGCCAGCCAATCCTTCTCGCCGCCGTTCCGGAGATCGAACAGGATCGCCTGCACGGCGACGGGAATGGCGATGCCGCCGAACTGCGCGCCCTTGCCCTGGGCGCGCAGCACCGCGGTGACGCCGCCTGCGGCATCGAGGCCGTAGATCGAGCCGCCGGAGAGCACGATGGCGTCGACCAGCCCGCCCATCTCCGGCTCGAGCAGGGTGACCGCCCGCGACCCCGGCGCACCGCCCAGCGTGATCACGCCGGCGGCGACGCTGCGCTCGAACATCGCCACGGTGACGCCCGTCGCGACGCGCCGATCCTGGGCGTTGCCGACCAGCACGCCCGGCACGTCGGTGATCAGGTTCCTCACGTCAGGAACTCACCGCCGTTCACGTGGATCGTCTGGCCGGTGATGAAGGTGCCTTCCGGCCCGACAAGCAGGCGGACCATGGCGGCGATCTCGTCGACCGTGCCGAAGCGCTGGAGCGGGATCGGCCGGTTGATCCGGCTGGCCGGCATCGGCCCAGCCGACGCGGCGCGCGCCGTGTCGATGGCGCCGGGCGACAGGGCATTGCAGGTGATGCGATGCGGCGCCAGCTCGACCGCCAGCGCCCGCATCAGTCCCTCGAGGCCCGACTTGGAGGCCGATACGTGGCAGCGGTTGGGCGTGCCGACATGGGTCGAGATGCCCGACATGGCCACGAAGGCGCCGCCCTGGCCCTTGGCCACCATCTGCGGCACGAAGGCCTTGCCGAGCAGGAAGGCGCCATCGAGCGCCACCGACAGGATCTCGCGCCATTCCTCGAACGACATGTCGAGGAACGAGGTCTGCCGGCGCAGCCCGGCATTGCTCACCAGGATATCGACGCCGCCGAACTGCTTTTGGGCGTCGGCGGCCAGTCGCGGTGCCACGGCTGGGTCCGAGACGTCCCCCATCGCGGCGACGGCTTTGCCGCCCGCCGCCCTGATCTCGCCGACCACGCCGTCGACCGCCGCCGCGTCGGCCCGGCCGTTGACCATGATGGTGGCGCCGTCCCCGATATTCTTGCCAGCGCCGGTGACCAGCGCGACCTTGCCGTGCAGGGGCGGCGGAGGTTTGTTTGCTTGAATTGGCATATCGTTACTCACAGTTGCTCACCCTAGATCAATGCCAGCTTTGCTGGATCTTTTCGTGTGCCTGAGTGTCCCGGCACTTGCCCGAGTTTCCCTTGTGCCAGTGATCGACGAGGGAGCTGGCTGGTGATGTGGGCCCCCCCCAATCGAGTTCCGGCTTGCGTCGCACGCCCGTCGCCGGGCCGCAACGCACGAACAGTAGCGCCTCCGGTCCGTCAGCTCTTTCGGCAACAGCCAACTCAGCCTGGCCGCCGCTGCACGACCTGCATAGTCACCTACAGTGCTGCGGGCCAGGCGCATGCTGCACCCGATTCGCCCGAAAACTCAAACCCTCGACCTCGAGCCGCAATATCTCCCAGACGCAACGCATCGGCACTCTCTTGGCTGGCAGCCCCTGCTGAGTGACCTGCGCCAAGCCGGAGCGGATTTGCCCGAGGCCGACAGGGGCCGAAGAGCCTATGCGGATCAACCAGCGATCGGGCGCCCGACACCAACCACCGGGTGGTGTTCCGGTCGCGTGCCATGGACCCGAACGACGGGGGCTGGCAACAACGCGCCCGAGGCCCGCCCTTCATTGCTCAAGCGAAGGCCGTAGTCGGTACGCGATGCCCTGAGAAGCGGATTGCAGCCCGTCCATGGGACTTCCGAGGGGCGTGGCGGGATGCTAGCCTTTCTGTTGTTCCGAGCGTTTCGATGGGGAACGGCAAACGCGTAGCTTTGGGCGGACGCATATGGGGGCGTCGCGAGCACCTCAGAGATCAATTCGAGATCGAAAGTCTCTGTTGGAACAACCCGACACTTCGGGCGACAAAGAGTTGTCCGGATGAGAGGATTTAGAATGTATCTAGGCGGTCTCGCAAACAGCGTGTTTGATGAAGAGTCCTGGAACGGTTTGGACTCACTTAGTCGGAGCAGTCTTTACCAAATTCAGACTTTCTTCGCATCCTACGGAAGCTTTGCTTCATTTGATTTCAGTGATTTTTATCAGATCAATGTTGGCGTTGGCTCGTATCGAATTGTTGTCACAACAGATCCCATAAATGGGTGGTTAAATGGCGCGTCTACTCCGTTCTTTAGTATAAAGATTACAGACTCGTTTGGTGCGCTTGTTTTTGCGGAAGATTTGTCTACGCCCGATATATATACGCACACCATTACTTTCAATTCCTCCTCCGTTGCCAGTTACTACGTTGAAATAGATAACACTCTTTTTAGTTCTTTCAGTTACGCAGCCACTCTCGAATTCATCGCTTCATCCGGCGCAACGGTATCGATCGCTTCGACGGACGCCGTCAAGGCGGAGGGCCAAAGCGGCACGACAACGTTCACTTTCACATTGACGCGGACCGGCGACACCTCGGTGGCGCACACCGTGTTTGCGTCCGTGGCTGGCTTTGGGGCGAATCCGGCCGGGATACTGGATTTCGAAGGCATTGGATTTCCTTCGGCGACGATAACAATTCCTGCGGGGCAAACGACCCGCACGATCACGTTGACTGTGCAGGGTGACACGTTCGTGGAGGCAAACGAGTCATTCACGGTCGACTTATCCAGCCCATCGTCCAATGACGACGCCTCGGTGTCCATAGTGGCGACGGACGCCGCTAAGGCGGAGGGCCAAAGCGGGACGACGACTTTCACTTTCACATTGACGCGGACGGGCGACACGTCAGTGGCGCACACCGTGTTTGCGGCCACATTTGGTGTCCTCGCAAATTCCGCGAGTTCGTTAGACTTCGACGGCAACAGCTTTCTGTCTGGCACGGTAACGTTTGCTCCGGGGCAGACGACACGCACGATCACGTTGACTGTGCAGGGTGACACGTTCGTGGAGGCAAACGAGTCATTCACGGTCGACTTATCCAGCCCATCGTCCGGTCTGACGATTGGCACCGCTTCGGCGGCGGGAACAATTCTCAATGACGACGCCTCGGTGTCCATAGTGGCGACGGACGCCGCAAAGGCGGAGGGCCAAAGCGGCACGACAACGTTCATTTTCACATTGACGCGGACGGGCGACACGTCGGTAACGCACAGCGTGTCGTGGTCGATCGTCGGGTCGGGCATCGATGGTGCCGACCCCTCCGACATCGGTGGCACCGCCCTGAACGGTGGGACAGTGACGTTCGCGGCGGGCGAGACCGTCCAGACGGTCACCATCGAGGTCGTGGGCGACACCGAGGTCGAGGCGGACGAGGAGTTCCTGCTCAGCATCTTCAATCCGACCGCCGGTCTCGTGGTCGCGTCGTCGTCGGTGGTGGGCACGATCCGCAACGACGATGCGATGGTGTCGATCGCGGCCGTGGCAGCGGTCCAGGCGGAAGGGACTGGCGGGCAGACCGACGTCAATTTCATCCTGACGCGGGACGGGGACACCTCCGTCGCGCACAGCGTCACCTACACGGTGGCGGGCTCGGGCGCGGTGCCGGCCGACATCGGCGACTTCGCGAGCGTCGCGTTGCCGACGGACACGGTGACGTTCGCGCCCGGGCAGACCGCCATGACGGTGGCGGTCCGGGTGATTGGCGATGCGGCCTTGGAGTTGGACGAGGACTTCACGGTGATCCTGTCCGATCCGTCGCTCGGCCTTGTGCTCGGCACGGCGTCGGCCGCTGTGACGATCCAGAACGACGACGGCGCGGTGGTGTCGATCTCGACGCTGTCGGCGATGAAGGCGGAGCAGGACAGCGGCCTGATCCCGTTCACCTTCCTGGTGGCGCTGGGCGAGGCGTCGGCGCTTCCCCAGTCGGTCGACTGGGCGGTTACGGGGACCGGCGCAACGCCGGCGGACGGGGCGGATTTCGAGGGCGGGGTGCTGGCGTCGGGCTCCCTGATCTTCGCCCCCGACGAGACCGCCCAGCTGATCACGGTGATGGTCGCGGGCGACCGCGCAGTCGAGGCCGACGATTTTTTCGTCGTCACGCTGTCGAACCCGTCGAACGGTCTGTCGCTGGCGGCGGCGAGCGCGTTCGGCATTGTCCAGAACGACGACCGGGCGACCGTGTCGATCGCGGCGCTGTCGGCGGGCAAGGCCGAAGGTGACGGCGGCACGACGCCGTTCACCTTCACGGTGAGCCTCGACCAGGCCCCGGTCGTCGGCCAGAGCGTGGGCTGGAGCGTGGCGGGCTCGGGCGGGCAGGCGGCGGACGCGGCCGACTTCGGCGGGGCGATGCCGACCGGGACGGTGAGCTTCGCGCCCGGCGAGACCCTCAAGACGATCACGGTGGGCGTGTCGGGCGACACGCAGGTGGAACCCGACGAGACGTTCGTGGTGACGCTGGTGGACCTGTCGGCAGGCCTCGCGCCCGGCACCTCGAGCGCGACGGGCGCGATCGACAGCGACGACAGCGTTGCGGTGTCGATCGCGGCGCTGTCGGCGGTGAAGCCGGAGGGCACCGGCGGGACGACCGCCTATACCTTCACGGTGAGCCTGAGCCAGGCCGGGTTGAGGGGGCTGACGGTCGACTGGTCGGTCGACGGCTCGGGGCAGAGTCCGGCGGCGGCGCTGGATTTCGGCACTCGGACCGGGACAGTGAGTTTTGCGGTCGGCGAGACCATCAGGACCATCACCGTGAGCGTCGTGGGCGACACGGACGTCGAGCGCGACGAGGAGTTCACGGTCAGCCTGTCGAACCCGGCGCCGGGGCTCGAGATCGGGGCGGGCACGGCGACGGGCACCATTGTGAACGACGATCTTCCGAGGGTGGCGGTCTATGCGTACTTGACGACCAAGGCGGAAGGCAGCAGCGGCACCACGCCCTTCGTCTTCACGATCGGCCTCGCCGAGGCCAACTTCACGGGCGGCCAGACGGTGGCCTGGTCGATCGCCGGCTCGGGAGCCAACCCGGCCAATGCCGCCGACTTCGCGGGTGCGACGTCGGGGACGGTGACGTATGCGCCGGGCGAGGCGGTGAGGTACCTCACGATCGACGTGGTGGGCGACGTCTCCGTCGAACCGGACGAAGGCTTCGCCATGACGCTGTCGAACCCGTCCGGGCTGACGCTCGGCGACTCGACGGCCACGGGGACGATCCAGAACGACGACGCCGGCCCCGCCCCCGCGGTGGTCGCCCACGACGACGCCTACATCGTGCTGGAGGGCCGGCCGCTGACGGCGCCGGTGGGGCGCGGGGTGCTGGCCAACGACGAGAACGCCTCGACGGCGTCGCTGCTCTCCGGGCCGGGCGACGGGACGCTGCAGATCGTCGGCAACGGCAGCTTCGGCTACACGCCGGCGGCCGGTTTCACGGGCATCGATTCGTTCACCTACCGGGCCGGCAACAGCGGCAGCAGCACGGCCGACGCGCAGGCGTCGATCTTCGTCGTGCCGGTCAATGTCGGCGAGACGACGACGCTCGACCTGCTGTCGCTGTCGGCGGAGGAGCAGATCGCGGCGACCTACATCGCCTTCTTCGGCCGGGCGGCCGACCGGGCGGGC
>LNFM01009377.1_pt1 | contig 14280 bp, 14 predicted proteins | sample 596031 | NCBI WGS metagenome assembly LNFM01 (sample SAMN04254537, study PRJNA301005) | activated carbon metagenome | isolation source: dual media filters at the Ann Arbor, Michigan drinking water treatment plant | place: USA: Ann Arbor
ATGCCGACGTCATCTGCCTGCAGGACACCCGCGCCTCCGCCTTTGAACTGGACGACCAAGCCTTCCAACTGGATGGCTATTTCCTCTATGCCTGCGATGCAGAAGTGCCCAGCCAAGGTGGCGTGGCACTTTACTCGCGGTTGCAACCCAAGGCGGTAATCAGCGGCCTCGGCTTTGAAATGGCCGATCGCTACGGGCGCTACCTGCAGGCAGATTTCGACAAAGTGAGTATCGCCACCCTACTGCTGCCATCCGGGCTGAGCGGGGACGAGAGCTTGAACCAGAAATTCAAGTTCATGGACGATTTCACCCATTATCTGGACAAGCAGCGGCGCAAGCGTCGCGAATACATCTATTGCGGCTCGCTCTACGTGGCGCATCAGAAGCTGGACGTGAAGAACTGGCGTGACTGCCAGCAGTCCACAGGCTTCCTTGCACCTGAACGCGCCTGGATGGATGAAGTGACCAACACCATGGGCTATGTCGATGCCCTGCGCGAAGTCAGTCGTGAGGGCGACCAGTTCAGCTGGTGGCCGGATAACGAACAGGCCGAAATGCTCAACCTGGGCTACCGCTTCGACTACCAGCTACTGACACCCGGCATGCGCCGCAGCGTGCGCACTGCGCGGCTGCCGCGCCAGCCGCGCTTCTCGCAGCACGCACCGCTGATGGTCGATTACGACTGGACGCTCAGCGTATAAACCGGTTTCGATGCCTGTAAGCAAAAACGCCGCGACACCCATTGGGTATCGCGGCGTTTTTTTGCCTGCTGTGCCGGCCGATTACTTGATCAGCCGCCAGCAGAACGGATAGCGGTACGCGCGGCCTTCATTGGCCTTGATCCCGGCAATCACCGTGAGGATCAGCGCCGCGATTCCTACCAGCGCCAACAGCGGAAAGCCAATCAGCACGACCATCAGCAGGAAGCACAGCACCATCGCCAGGGCGACGCTGATCTGAAAGTTCAGCGCCTCTTTGCCTTGGGCATCAACAAAGGGATCGAGATCCTTCTTCACCTGCCAGACGATCAGCGGCCCGAGCAGGTTGCCAAACGGGAAGACCAGCCCAAGGAACGCCGAAAAGTGGCAGAACATTGCCCACTGCCGTGCCTCGCGGCTTGGAACGGGGTCGGACATGTGCGGGATCTCTTCCATGCTCAGTACTCCAGCGACGGTTGGACTTCAGTCGACCAGCGCAGCCTGCTGCAGTTCGAACAGTTCGGTCATGCCTTTTTGCGCCAGGGCCAGCATGGCGTTCAGTTCGTCCGGCTGGAAGGGCGCGCCCTCGGCCGTGCCCTGCACTTCGATAAAGCCGCCGGCGCTGGTCATGACCACATTGAGGTCGGTTTCCGCTGCCGAGTCTTCCAAGTAGTCCAGGTCGAGCACCGGCTCGCCCTGATACATGCCCACGGACACGGCGGCAATCATCTGCTTGAGCGGGTCGCCGCCCTTCAGGCCGCCACGCTTCTTGACCATTTTCAGGGCATCGACCAGGGCCACCATGGCGCCAGTGATAGACGCGGTGCGGGTGCCGCCGTCGGCCTGGATCACGTCGCAGTCGACGTACAGGGTGATTTCCCCCAGCTTGGACATGTCCAGCGCAGCGCGCAGGGACCGGCCGATCAGACGCTGGATTTCCAGGGTGCGCCCGCCCTGCTTGCCACGGCTGGCCTCACGCTGGTTACGGTCGCCGGTGGCGCGCGGCAGCATGCCGTACTCGGCCGTCAACCAACCCTGGCCCTGACCCTTGAGAAAACGCGGCACGCCGGACTCGACGCTGACCGTGCAGATCACCTTGGTGTCGCCAAACTCCACCAGCACCGAGCCCTCGGCGTGTTTGGTGTAGTTGCGGGTGATACGGATCGGGCGCAACTGATCGGCGGCGCGGCCACTGGGACGTTTCATCAAGGATTACCTGCTCTGAATAGAATCTGCCGGCCATTATAGAGCGCACACCGCAGCGGCGACATGACCAATTGGGGCAGGCGACGCACTGCGCTACAATCGCCCCCTTTTCAACGGACGGCAGCGCCCTCAGCGCGCGCCCCGATGCTCCGAGAGGTTTACCGATGATCCACAGCATGACGGCCTTCGCCCGCGCCGAACAGGCCAGCGCCAACGGCACCCTGAGCTGGGAGCTGCGCTCGGTCAATCACCGCTACCTGGAACCCCACCTGCGCCTGCCGGAGGCCTTTCGCGACCTCGAAGGCGCGGTGCGCGAAGCGCTGCGCAATGGCCTGTCACGCGGCAAGGTCGAGTGCACCCTGCGTTTCAGCGACGACAACACCGGCAAAACCCTGCAGGTCGACCTGGAGCGCGCCACCCAGCTGGTCGCCGCGGCCGAGCGGGTTGCCGGCTTGATCAAGCAGCCCGCCGCACTCAATCCGCTGGAAGTGCTCGGCTGGCCCGGCGTGCTGGTGGCCGATGCTGCCGATCCGCAAGCCCTGAACCAGAGCGCCCTGGCCCTGTTCACCCAGGCACTGAATGAGCTCAAGAGCGGCCGCGCCCGCGAAGGCGCCGAGCTGGCCCGCCTGCTCAACGAGCGCCTGGATGCGATTACCGAGCAGGTCGTCGCGCTGCGTGAACTGGTGCCGCAGATGCTTGAGGCCCAGCGCCAGAAAGTCCGCGACCGCTGCGCCGAACTGCAGGTCGAGCTGGACCCGCAGCGCCTCGAACAGGAGCTGGTGATGCTCGCGCAGAAAAGCGATGTCGCCGAAGAACTGGACCGCCTCAGCACCCACGCCAGCGAAGTGCGCCGTGTGCTGGCAAGCCCTGGCGCAGCCGGGCGTCGCCTGGACTTCCTGATGCAGGAGCTCAACCGCGAGGCCAATACCCTCGGCTCCAAAGCCTTCGACACCCGCAGTACCCAGGCCGCAGTCAACCTCAAGGTCCTGATCGAGCAGATGCGCGAACAGGTGCAGAACATCGAATAAGCGCCACGCCCGCCATGGCCGCGTGGCGGCCTTCTACTCACACGATTTCCAGGATGCTTCCATGAGCCTCACCACCGGCACTCTCTATATCGTTTCCGCGCCCTCCGGCGCCGGCAAGACCAGCCTGGTCAAGGCACTGATCGACAGCGAGCCGAACATCCGCGTGTCGGTCTCGCACACCACTCGTGCCATGCGCCCGGGTGAAGCCGATGGGGTCAACTACCACTTCGTCAGCCACGCGCAGTTTGGCGCCATGCTCGAGCGCAATGAATTTCTCGAGCACGCTCAGGTTTTCGACAACCTCTACGGCACCTCGCAGACCTGGGTTGAGCAGACCCTGGCCGAAGGCTTCGACCTGATCCTGGAAATTGACTGGCAGGGCGCCCAGCAGGTGCGCAAGCTGATGCCCCAGGCGCGTTCGATCTTCATTCTGCCGCCGACCCAGGAAGCACTGCGCCACCGCCTGACCAACCGCGGCCAGGACAGCAGCGAGATCATCGAGCGGCGCATGCGCGAGGCGGTCAGCGAAATGAGCCACTACGTCGAGTACGAGTATGTGGTGATCAACGATGATTTCGCCCATGCTCTGAGCGACCTGAAAGCCATCTTCCGGGCCAATCAACTGACGCAGGCCACCCAGCAGCAGCGCCATGCCGGCCTGCTCAGCGAACTGCTGGCCTGAGCATTACGAAAACAGTGCTTCCCTTAATGCTGGTGATTTTTTAGACTATCCAGTCCGCTCGCCCATCTGGGCCCAGCTTCATATCGCATTTGCTACGAGGAACACCATGGCCCGCGTTACCGTTGAAGATTGCCTGGACAACGTCGATAACCGCTTCGAGCTGGTCATGCTCGCCACCAAGCGTTCGCGCCAACTGGCCACCGGCGGCAAAGAGCCGAAGGTCGCGTGGGAAAACGACAAGCCGACCGTGGTTGCCCTGCGCGAAATCGCTGCCGGCCTGGTTGACTATGACGTCATCGCTCAGGACGACATCGTCGAAGAAGAACCGCTGTTTGCCGCATTCGAGGAAGAGGCGAACGAGCCTCTGTAAGCCTATGCCGGGTCGACGTCGTCAGGCGCAGGGTCATCCAGCGCGGCAGGGGGTAACCCGATGCCGAGCATAGACGCCCTCGCCGATCGACTTTCCGGCTACCTCGGCAGTGACCAGGTCAACCTGGTCCGCCGCGCTTACTTCTACGCCGAACAAGCCCACGACGGCCAACGCCGTCGAAGCGGCGAAGCCTACGTCACCCACCCGCTTGCGGTGGCGTGCATCCTGGCTGACATGCACATGGACCATCAGAGCCTGATGGCCGCCATGCTGCATGATGTGATCGAAGACACCGGAATCGCCAAGGAAGCCCTGCATGCGCAGTTTGGCGAGTCTGTGGCTGAGCTGGTGGACGGTGTCAGCAAGCTGACCCAGATGAACTTCGAGACCAAGGCCGAGGCCCAGGCCGAAAACTTCCAGAAGATGGCCATGGCCATGGCCCGCGACATTCGCGTGATCTTGGTCAAGCTGGCCGACCGCCTGCACAACATGCGCACCCTGGAAGTGCTGTCCGGCGAGAAACGCCGGCGCATCGCCAAAGAAACCCTGGAAATCTACGCGCCCATCGCCAATCGGCTGGGCATGCACAGCATGCGCGTGGAATTCGAAGACCTGGGTTTCAAGGCCATGCACCCGATGCGTGCCGAGCGTATCCGCGCCGCAGTGCGCCGGGCGCGCGGCAACCGCAAGGAGCTGGTCAACAAGATCGAAGAGTCGCTGGTGCACTGCCTGGCCCGCGACGGCCTGGAAGGTGAAGTGCTGGGGCGCGAAAAGCACCTGTACGGCATCTACCAGAAGATGCGCGGCAAGCGCCGGGCGTTCAACGAAATCATGGACGTCTACGCATTTCGCATCATCGTCGACAAGGTCGACACCTGCTACCGCGTGCTCGGCGCTGTACATAATTTGTACAAGCCGCTGCCCGGGCGCTTCAAGGATTACATCGCGATCCCCAAGGCCAACGGTTACCAGTCGCTGCACACCACCCTGTTCGGCATGCACGGCGTGCCCATCGAGATCCAGATTCGCACCCGCGAGATGGAAGAGATGGCCAACAACGGCATCGCCGCGCACTGGCTGTACAAGTCCAACGACGAAGACCAGCCCAAAGGCACCCACGCCCGCGCCCGTCAGTGGGTCAAAGGTGTGCTGGAAATGCAGCAACGTGCCGGCAACTCGCTGGAATTTATCGAGAGCGTGAAGATCGACCTGTTCCCGGACGAGGTCTACGTGTTCACGCCCAAGGGCCGCATCATGGAGCTGCCCAAAGGCTCCACGGCGGTCGACTTTGCCTACGCGGTGCACACCGACGTCGGCAACACCTGCATCGCTTGCCGCATCAACCGCCGCCTTGCGCCCTTGTCGCAGGCGCTGGAAAGCGGCTCGACCGTGGAAATCGTCAGCGCCCCCGGCGCACGGCCCAACCCGGCCTGGCTGAACTTTGTGGTCACCGGCAAGGCGCGTACGCACATCCGCCATGCCCTCAAGCTACAGCGCCGCTCCGAGTCGATCAGCCTTGGCGAGCGCCTGCTGAACAAGGTGCTGACCGGCTTCGAGACGCATATCGACAAGCTGACCCCCGAGCGTATCCAGGCCGTGCTCGGCGAGTACCGCCTGGACGTGATCGAAGACCTGCTGGAAGACATCGGTCTGGGCAACCGCATGGCCTATGTGGTCGCACGGCGCCTGCTCAGTGAGGGTAACGACAGCCTGCCGAATGCCGAGGGGCCGCTGGCGATTCGCGGCACCGAGGGCTTGGTGCTCAGCTATGCCAAGTGCTGCACGCCGATTCCGGGCGACCCGATCGTCGGTCACCTGTCCGCCGGTAAGGGCATGGTGGTGCACCTGGACAGCTGCCGAAATATAGGCGAAATCCGCCACAACCCGGAAAAATGCATCCAGTTGTCCTGGGCCAAGGATGTGGTCGGCGAATTCAATGTCGAACTGCGCATCGAGCTGGAACACCAGCGTGGCCTGATCGCCCTGCTCGCCGGCAGCGTCAACGCCGCCGATGGCAATATCGAGAAGATCAGCATGGATGAGCGCGACGGCCGTATCAGCATCGTGCAACTGGTGGTCAGCGTGCACGACCGCATCCACCTAGCCCGCGTGATCAAGAAGCTGCGCGCCCTCGCCGGGGTCATCCGCATCACCCGCGCACGGGCCTGATTCCTATCCCGGCAGGCACGTCCTGCCACCCCTTCGCCATTCCCTCAAGGAGCCTCTCATGAGCAAGAGCGTTATCAACAGCGACAAAGCACCGGCCGCCATCGGCACCTACTCCCAAGCGATCAAGGCCGGCAACACGGTCTATATGTCCGGGCAGATTCCGCTGGACCCGGCCACCATGGAGCTGGTCGAAGGCTTCGAGGCTCAAACCGTACAGGTCTTCGAAAACCTCAAAGCCGTGATGGAAGCAGCGGGCGGCTCGTTCAAGGACGTGGTCAAGCTCAACATCTTCCTCACCGACCTGTCGCACTTCGCCACCGTCAACGAAGTCATGGGCCGTTACTTCCAGCAGCCTTACCCGGCGCGCGCCGCCATCGGCGTAGCCGCTCTGCCCAAAGGCGCCCAGGTCGAAATGGACGCTATTCTGGTTCTGGAATAACCGATAGGCCCACCGGCCAGGGACATCACCCATGCGTAACCTGTTGCTGATACTGGGCTGCGCAAGCCTGCTGGCCGGCTGCAGCACCCCGCCACCGCGCGACGCCAGCGGCACCTGGATCAACCAGGCCGCCATTGACGCTGCCGTGGCGGGCACCCCACTGCGCGAAGCACTCTTGGCCTACGGCCCGAATCTGGAGTGGCAACTCGACCCGGCCAACGGCACCGCGCGCCTGAGCAATGGCTTCGAGGTGGCTGAAGGCCGCCTGCGTACCCAGCCAGATGGTCAGCTGCGGGTGATCTTCGCCAGCGATGACCAGGACCGACTCAGCCTCGAACGGGACAGCCTGGTCCAGGCACCCAGCGCCAGCTGGCCGGAACAGCGCTTCGCCCGCTCGTCCTTACAATTGCCACCCGGCGCGCCGACCGGTAGCCGCTTCGAGTACAGCCTGTACCAGGCATACCTGAGCGGCACCTGGCGCATCGAGGAGGGCTTGGGGCAAGGCGGCATTGCGCTGTTCAACCCCGATGGCCGGCTTGAAGGGTTACCTGGCGCCGAGCGTTATGGGCTGTGCCTGGCCGGCGACTGTGCGGCCATGACCGGCGAGCAGGACAGCATGTGGCTGCAGCTCGGCGAACAAGGCCAAGTATGGATCTTCGAGCGCGAGCAGAACCAGCTACGCCTGTTCGACGCCAACAACGCAGCGCGCCCTGACGAAGTCCCGGACTACCGCAAGGGCGAGTTGCGCTGGCGCCTGCTGCGCGACTAGCAGGCTATTCGCTGGGCAACTGCGCGAGGATTGCCGCATACCCCTCACGAAAGCTCGGGTACTGCGGCGTCCAACCTAGCGCGCGGGCGCGGGCATTGCTGCAGCGCTTGCTGCCAGCACGGCGTACCTGGGCCTCATCGCTCCAGTGACTGACGCCCAGTTGCTCTCGCAGCCAGGCCACCACTTCGTGCAGCGGCGCCGGAGCATCGTCCACGCCTAGGTAGCAGTCATCAAGCGCGACGCCGCGCTGGTCGGCTGCCAGCAGGTAAGCCAACAGACCCGCCGCGTCATCGACATGGATACGATTGCCATACAGCGGCGGCTCGCTGGCCACTCGATAACCCTGGCGCACCTGATTGAGCAGCCATTGCCGACCCGGCCCGTACAACCCGGTCAGGCGCACCACGCTGGCTGGCAGGCCGCTGTGCAGGGCCAGTTGCTCGGCCTCGCGCATGATCACCGCCGAGAAGCTTTGCGCCTCCACCGGCGATTGCTCATCGACCCACTCCCCGCCCTGCTGGCCATACACCCCGCTGCTCGAGACAAACAGTACCCGCCGCGGCCGCTGGCCATGCTCGCCCAGCCAGGCCAACACATGACGCAGGCCGTCAACATAAGCGGCGCGGTAACCGGCCTCATCGTGTTGGCTGGCGGCAGCGCAATAGACCAGGTAATCCACAGCGCCACGGGGCCAGGCGGCTGGGCATATCGGGTCGTGCAAATCCGCCGGCACAGGCTGAATAACGTTGGGCAAGGCCTGCACAGAACGGCGCAAGCCATGCACCGTCCAGCCTTCAGCAGCCAGGCGCACACCCAGGCGCGAACCGACATCACCACAACCTGCGATCACCACCACGGGATTAGCCATCCGCCACTCCATCAATTCTCAAGGAAAACTCAGTTTAGCGCGGTTGGTTGATTGCATTGCAAAGGCTATGCTTACTCGCAACTTAATGGATAAACACTATGACCCTGACCGAACTGCGCTACATCGTCACCCTCGCCCAGGAACAACACTTCGGCCGCGCCGCCGAGCGCTGCCATGTCAGCCAGCCAACCCTGTCGGTGGGCGTGAAGAAGCTCGAGGACGAGCTGGGTGTACTGATCTTCGAGCGCAGTAAAAGTGCCGTGCGCCTGACCCCGGTAGGCGAAGGCATCGTTACCCAGGCGCAGAAGGTGCTTGAGCAGGCCCAGGGCATCCGCGAACTGGCCCAGGCCGGCAAGAATCAGCTCGCCGCACCGCTTAAAATTGGCGCCATCTACACCGTCGGCCCCTACCTGTTCCCGCACCTGATCCCTCAGCTGCACCGGGTCGCCGAACAGATGCCGCTGTATATCGAAGAAAACTTCACCCACGTGCTGCGCGACAAACTGCGCACCGGCGAGCTGGACGCGATCATCATCGCCCTGCCGTTCCAGGAAGCCGACGTGCTGACCCTGCCGCTCTACGATGAGCCGTTCTACGCGCTGCTGCCGGCTGGCCACCCCTGGGCGAAGATGGAGACCATCGACAGCAAGTTGCTCAACGACAAGAGCCTGCTGCTGCTCGGCGAAGGCCACTGCTTCCGTGATCAGGTGCTGGAAGCCTGCCCGACCCTGCGCAAGGGCGGCGAAGAGCACGCCAAGCACACCACCGTGGAATCCAGCTCACTGGAAACCATCCGCCACATGGTCGCCTCGGGCCTGGGCGTGTCGATCCTGCCGTTCTCGGCGGTCGACAGCCATCACTACGCCCCCGGCGTGATCGAAGTGCGCCCACTGAGCCCACCGGCGCCGTTCCGCACCGTGGCGATTGCCTGGCGCGCCAGCTTTCCAAGGCCCAAGGCGATCGAGATCCTCGCCGACTCGATCCGCCTGTGCTCGGTCGCCCGCCCGCACCCCGCCAAAACCTGAGGCTCGTCGATGAGTGAGCTGGCCACGGTCTCCGTCACCGCGCTCAAAGGCGTGGGCGCCGCCCTGGCCGAGAAGCTCGCCAAGGTCGGCCTGGAAACCCTGCAGGATGTGCTCTTCCACCTGCCGCTGCGTTATCAGGACCGCACCCGTATCGTGCCCATCGGCGAGCTGCGCCCCGGTCAGGACGCGGTGGTCGAGGGCACTGTAGCCGGGGCCGATGTGGTTATGGGCAAGCGCCGCAGCCTGCTGGTGCGCCTGCAGGACGGCAGCGGCACCCTCAGCCTGCGCTTCTACCACTTCAGCAACGCCCAGAAGGAAGGCCTCAAGCGCGGCACCCAGGTGCGCTGCTACGGCGAAGTGCGCCCAGGCTCCTCGGGGCTGGAGATTTATCATCCGGAATACCGCGCGCTGTCGGGCAGCGAGTCGATTGCCGTGGAACAGACCCTCACGCCCATCTACCCGACCACCGAAGGCCTCACCCAGCAGCGCCTGCGTAACCTCAGCGAGCAGGCCCTGGCGCGTCTCGGCCCGCACAGCCTGCCGGACTGGTTGCCGGCCGAGCTGGCCCGTGAGCACGGTCTCAGCCCCCTGGATCAGGCGCTGCGCTACCTGCATCGCCCACCACCGGATGCCGATCTGGACGAACTTGCCGAAGGCCGCCACTGGGCACAGCACCGCCTGGCATTCGAGGAATTGCTCACCCATCAGCTGTCGCTGCAGCGTCTGCGCGAGAGCGTGCGCGCCTTGCAAGCGCCGGTGCTGCCCGTGGCCAAGCGGCTGCCCGAGCAGTTTATTGCCGGCCTGGGCTTTCAACCCACGGGCGCGCAGCGGCGGGTCGGTGCCGAGATTGCGTACGACCTCAGCCAGGACGAGCCGATGCTGCGCCTGGTGCAGGGCGATGTGGGCGCCGGCAAGACCGTGGTCGCCGCGTTCGCGGCGTTGCAGGCACTGGAGGCCGGCTATCAGGTTGCGCTGATGGCACCGACAGAGATTCTCGCCGAGCAGCACTTCCTCAACTTCACCCGCTGGCTGCAGCCGCTGGGCCTGGAGACCGCCTGGCTGGCCGGCAAGCTCAAGGGCAAGGCCCGCGCCAGCGCCTTGGAGCAGATCGCCAGCGGCGTGCCCATGGTGGTCGGTACCCACGCGCTGTTTCAGGACGAAGTGCAATTCAAGCGCCTGGCCCTGGTGATCATCGACGAGCAGCACCGCTTCGGCGTGCAGCAGCGCCTGGCCCTGCGCCAGAAAGGCGTGGGCGGGCGCATGTGCCCGCATCAGTTGATCATGACCGCCACGCCGATCCCGCGAACCCTGGCTATGAGCGCCTACGCCGACCTCGACACCTCGATCCTCGACGAGCTGCCGCCGGGGCGCACCCCGGTCAACACCCTGGTGATCGCCGATAGCCGTCGCCTGGAAGTGGTTGAGCGGGTGCGCTCGGCGTGCAACGAAGGTCGCCAGGCGTACTGGGTCTGCACGCTGATCGAAGAATCCGAAGAGCTCACCTGCCAGGCGGCTGAAACCACCTTCGAAGACTTGGTCGCCGCCCTCGGCGGGCTGCATGTCGGCTTGATCCACGGGCGCATGAAGCCGGCGGAAAAAGCCGCCGTCATGGACCGTTTCAAGCAGGGTCAGCTGCAGCTGCTGGTCGCCACCACGGTGATCGAGGTGGGCGTCGACGTGCCCAATGCCAGCCTGATGATCATCGAAAACCCCGAGCGCCTGGGCCTCGCGCAGCTGCACCAGTTACGCGGCCGGGTCGGGCGGGGCAGCGCGGCCAGCCATTGCGTGCTGCTCTATCACCCGCCGCTTTCACAATTGGGCCGCGAACGGCTTGGCATCATGCGCGAGACCTGCGATGGTTTCGTCATTGCCGAAAAGGACCTCGAGCTGCGTGGGCCTGGCGAAATGCTCGGCACCCGGCAAACCGGTCTGCTGCAGTTCAAAGTCGCCGACCTGATGCGCGATGCCGACCTGCTGCCGGCGGTCCGGGATGCCGCGCAGACGCTGCTGGCGGACTGGCCGCAACACGTCAGCCCGCTGCTTGATCGCTGGCTGCGGCACGGTCAGCAATATGGTCAGGTCTGACGCGCGAATGCCGAAGGCCGCTTATACTCGAGGCATCGGCAGACCTATTTCAGTGGGCTTCACCGCCCTTACGCCCCGTCTTTCCTTTAGCTGGACATCGCTATGACCGACCTCGCCCTGGCGCCCGACACCACACCTCAGCCCCCTGCGGTGATTCTGCAACTGCTCGAGAAACTCGACCTGCCTTATCAGGTGCGCAGCGCGAGCGATGCCTTACCTGCCGCACAGCGCTTGCAGGCCGTACTGGTCGACGATGCGGTTGGCGCGTTGCTGGTGCTGTTCCCGCAGAGCCAACTGCTGGATCTCAACCGCATGGCCGAGCTGACGGGTCGCCAGCTGACGGCGGTCAAACCAGAGCGCCTGGAGCGCATGCTCGGCAAGCACCAGCTACAGGTGCTGCCAGGCCTGCCGCCGCTGACCAGCTCACCGTGTCTGTACGATGAGCGCCTGCTGCAGGTGCCCACCTTGTTCATTGAGTCCGGCCACCCGGGGGTGCTGCTCGAGCTGAGCACCGAGGCGTTCAAAGGGTTGCTGAGTAAAGCCAGCGCCGCGCGTTTTGGTGAGCCGATCAGTGCGATTCGCCTGAACCTGGACCGTCCCGGCGATGACCGCGCGGAAATCACCCAGGCGGTCCAGGCGTTCACCGCCCGGCGCATCCAGCAGCGCCTGGAAGAAACCATCGAAATCCCGCCGCTGCCGGCCACCGCACAAAAAATCATCAAACTGCGCGTCGACCCGGATGCCACCGTTGATGACATCACCGGCGTGGTCGAGACCGACCCGGCCCTCGCTGCTCAGGTCGTCAGCTGGGCCGCGTCGCCGTTCTATGCCGCGCCCGGCAAGATTCGCTCGGTGGAGGACGCGATTGTCCGCGTGCTGGGCTTTGATCTGGTAATCAACCTGGCCCTGGGCCTGGCGCTGGGCAAGACCCTGAGCCTGCCCAAGGACCAGCCACAACAGGCGACGCCCTACTGGCAACAAGCGATCTACACCGCGGCCGTGATTGAGGGCCTGACCCGCGCCATGCCACGCGCCGAGCGTCCCGAAGCAGGCCTGACCTACCTCGCGGGCCTGCTGCATAACTTCGGTTATCTGGTGCTGGCGCATGTGTTCCCGCCGCACTTCTCGCTGATCTGCCGCCACCTGGAGGTCAACCCGCACCTCTCGCACAGCTACGTCGAACAGCACCTGCTGGGCATCACACGCGAGCAAATCGGCGCCTGGTTGATGCGTTACTGGGATATGCCGGACGAGTTGTCCAATGCCCTGCGCTTCCAGCATGACCCGGCCTACAGCGGCGAGCAGGCCGCGTATTCCAACCTGGTGTGTCTGGCCGTCAGCCTGTTGCGCAACCGCGGCATTGGCGCCGGGCCGCAACGCGAGATTCCGCAAAGCCTGTTCGACGGCTTGTCGCTGACCCGTGAGAAGGCAGAAGAAGCGGTCAACAAGGTGCTCGCCGCCGAGGTGGCGCTGCGTGAACTGGCGTCGCAGTTCCAGCCAGGCTAGCGCGCGGCAGCGGCCCTGATCGCCTTGCGCCGCTCGGCAAAAAGGCCGGGCAGTGCTTCGGTGCTGCGTGTCAGCAGGCGCGCCACCGCAGGCGACTCATAGAGCGCGGCGTAGGCCGCCAGGTCCTCACTGGGCATTTGTCGGTAGGCGTAGAGCATGAAGGACTCAACTGCCGAGGCGCTCGACTGCTGCAACACGGCCGCCTGCTGCGCGGTCTGCGTGCTGAGTGCTTGCTCATCCAGGCGCTCGCCGCGTGCCTTGAGGGCGAGCAATGCCTGAGTCTTACCCACCTCATAACGCAACAGCGCTGCCAAGGCGGTGGTATGCGCGGCCTTATCCAGGCGCCTGACCAGCTCCAGGCGTACTTGGCGCGCCGGACGCTCAGCGAGTTGCGCCCGGTACTGCGCCAGGGCTTCGCCACCGTCCTCACCCACGGCACGCTCGGCGGCGGTAAAGCGCTGCGCCAAAGCACTGTCCAGCGTGTCCTTGACCTGCTTCAGGGCTGCCGCGTCGAAGTCATTGGCCAGTTGCCGGGCCAGATCATCACAGAGCGCAGCGGCCGCAAATGTCTGCCCCACGGGGCGCTGCTGCGCAGGCGTCAGGCCCCGTAGAACCAGCGGCTCAGCCTGTTCACAGAGCAGGCTGACACCTGCCAGTTCGAAAACCGGGGCGAAGGACTCGGGCGCAGCAGGTGCGGAGCGCGCTAGGTCAACGACACAGAGCAGGGATAAAGGCAGCAGCAGTGCACGCATGGTAGGGCTTCCAGATGACTGCCAGCAGCATAGTGGCTGGCGGTCAGCACCAGCAACCCGCCGCCGATCAGGCGACCTTTTGCGGCGCCGGCTTTTTCTTAGGGCTCAGGTACTTGGTCAGCCCCTGGAACCAGATCACCAACGCAGGATTACCCTGAATCTGAATGTCCTTGTTCTGGATACCCTGCATAAACGCCAGCTGCTTGTTCTTCGCGGTCAGCGTCGCGAAACCGTAGGCAGCGTCCTTGAACCCCAGGGCGAACGCCGGCTCGCTCACCGTGCCACGGCGGCTGCTGATACGCTGGTCCTTGACGATAAAGTGCCGGGCGATACGGCCATCAAGGGTGTGCAGCTGGAACACCAGGTCGCGCCCCTCAAGCTGCTTCTGGAATGCAGGGTTATCCCGGCTGGCCTTGGCCATTAAGCGGCCCAGCATCCACAGGAGAAAACGAAATTTCATGCGCGCGGCCTCGGCGGGATAAAAGGAGAGAGCGAGGCATTGTAGCGACTTGCTGCAGTGACTGAAGCGTCACAAACGAGCCGCTGGCGGTAAAACACCCGGGGCCTGGCGCCCCGGGTCGAGTGGTTTAAGGCCTGAATTCAACACATAAGTGCAACGCTCACCCCTGCATAAACTTCGTACGGCGTCTTCCAGCCCAGGCGTTTTCGCGGGCGTAAATTGA
>LNFM01009378.1_pt1 | contig 14278 bp, 16 predicted proteins | sample 596031 | NCBI WGS metagenome assembly LNFM01 (sample SAMN04254537, study PRJNA301005) | activated carbon metagenome | isolation source: dual media filters at the Ann Arbor, Michigan drinking water treatment plant | place: USA: Ann Arbor
GTTTCGGGCGAAGCGGTCATGATGCGGCCTTGCGAGGGATGATGCTGCGGAAAACTCTGCTGGTCGTTTATACGGCCTTGGTCCTTGGTGCAAATGCGGCCGCCGCCGATGTGGCTGCCTTGCGCGAAGGCGACATGAAGAAACTGGCGATCCACATGTCGCCCGCCCCGGTGCCGGAGGCGGTGCTCCTGGATGCGACGGACGGCGAACATTCGCTGGCCGACTATCGCGGCAAGTGGGTGGTGTTGAACTTCTGGGCAACATGGTGCGCGCCCTGCCGCGAGGAAATGCCCTCGCTTGACCGGTTGCAGGCGGCGATGCCCGAGATTGCGGTGGTGCCCGTTGCCACGGGGCGCAATGCGGTGGAAGGGATAGTGCGGTTCTATGAGGAGGCGGCGGTGGTGAACCTGCCGGTGCTGCGCGACCCGAAATCGCAGCTTGGCCGCGCCATGGGCGTGTTGGGCCTGCCGGTGACGGTGATACTCAATCCCGAAGGGCAGGAAGTCGCGCGATTGATCGGCGATGCGCATTGGGACAGCGACAATGCGCAGGCGGTGCTGCGCGCGATGATGGCCGGACAGTAGTCAGCCGAGCAGGCGGTCGTCGAACTCGAAAGGTTCGGTGCGCGTCACTGTCACGTCGGCCATTGCCGGATGGCGTGGGTTCAGGACGATGTTGTGTTCCAGTTGCACGACGCTGCTTGGCACCCTGAGGCCAAGGGCTGCGATGCTGTTCAGCCAATCATCCCCGATGCGGCGCGAACGGTCCTCGGGCAGCCCGGCAGGGTGGCCCGGTTCGTCGATCAGGCCGTCGGGGATGGTCAGGCAGATCGCGACATAATCCGGCACATGGCCCTTCCGGCGCAGGTCGGGCGGCAGGTTGACCAGAACTTCCAGTGCCGCGAGGGCCAGCGACGAGGCGGAATAGACCGCCGGAATGCCGGGATTGTTCCACCGCCCGCCGTTCAGCCGCGCGCCTTCGCCGTCGAGCCCGGGAACGTATTCCGGCTTGTTCAATTGCCACAGCAGCATCCGCGCCCCCATCATTGATGGTCAGACAAGCGCGCTGAAGCCTCGGTTGTTCCGCCTCAGAGGTCGAAGGTCGCAAAGACCGGCACATGGTCGGACGGCTGAGTCCAGCCGCGCACCGGGCGCAGGATGCGGCTGGAGTGGGTGGCGGACAGGATATCGGAGGTGGCCCAGATGTGATCCAGTCGGCGGCCCTTGTCGGCGGCATCCCAATCGGCGGCGCGGTAGCTCCACCAGCTGTAAAGCCGGCCGTCGCGGATGTGGTCGCGGGTCACGTCCTGCCAGCCGCCGGCGTCCATCACCTGACCGAACTGCTCCACCTCAACGGGGGTATGGCTGACGATTTTCAGAAGCGCCTTGTGATCCCAGACGTCATCTTCGCGCGGGGCGATGTTGAGGTCTCCAACAAGGATCGCGCGGTCGGGGCGTTCCCAGTGGAAGTAATCGCGCATCTCGGTCAGGAAATCGAGCTTCTGGCCGAATTTCACGTTCACTTCGCGGTCGGGAATGTCGCCCCCCGCCGGGACATAGACGTTGTGGATGGTGACGCCGTTCTCCAGCCGGGCCGAGACGTGGCGGGCGTGGCCAAGCTGGGCGAAATCCTTGTCGCCCGCATCGACGATCGGCAGTTTCGACAGGATGGCGACGCCGTTGTAACCCTTTTGCCCACGCGCCACGATGTAGCGGTAGCCAAGAGCCTGGAACTGCGCGAGGGGGATGTTTTCGACCGGGCTCTTGCACTCTTGCAGGCACAGGATGTCGGGGCTTTCCTCGGCCATCAGACGGGTCACCAGACCTTCGCGCAGACGGACCGAGTTGATGTTCCAGGTGGCAAGGGTGAAGGACATGGCGATCGGCTCCGGCAGGGACGCTTTGCTATGCCGCAGCGCGGGCCGAATGGAAAGCGGCGCGTGACCGGCAGGGGCCGGGCCGCAAAAAAGAATGGCCGGGCGCGATGCCCGGCCGCAGTCCATCAGGGAGGGTGAGGTTACCCTAGCGTAATCCTGACGGGCGCGAATTGATCTCGGTCAAGCGAAGCGGACAAAAAAAGGCCGGGCACGAAGCCCGGCCAGGTCCAACAGGGAGGATGCCGCGCCATAACCCCGACGCGACAAGGGGAACTCGTTGCACAACCTGCGCATGTGAAAAAGGTAGCAAGCGAATTCGGCGACATTAAGCCCCAAGAAGAAAGATTCTGAGGCTGTTGCATGACGGCCCCATTTCGGGGCCGCCACCGGTCAGGCCACCAGCCGGTAACCACCGCTTTCAGTCACAAGGATGCGGGCGTTCGAGGGGTCGGGCTCGATCTTCTGGCGCAGACGGTAGATGTGGGTTTCCAGCGTGTGGGTGGTCACACCGGCATTGTAGCCCCAGACCTCGTGCAACAGCACATCCCGTGCCACCACACCCTGCGAGGCGCGGTAGAGGTATTTCAGGATGTTGGTCTCTTTCTCGGTGAGGCGGATCTTCTTGTCCTTCTCGTCGATCAGCATCTTCTGGGCGGGCTTGAAGGTATAGGGGCCCATCTGGAACACGGCGTCTTCGGACTGTTCATGGGTACGAAGCTGGGCGCGGATGCGGGCCAGAAGGACGGGAAACTTGAAGGGTTTGGTGACATAATCGTTGGCACCCGAATCAAGGCCAAGGATGGTGTCGCTGTCGGTGTCGTGGCCGGTCAGCATCATGATCGGGCATTTGACACCGCTTTTGCGCATCCTGCGGCACAGTTCACGGCCATCGGTGTCGGGCAGGCCGACGTCGAGGATGACAAGGTCGTAAAGCGCGGCCTTGGCCTTTTCCATCCCCTCGGCGCCGGTGCCGGCTTCGAACACGTCGAAGTCCTCGGTCATCACCAATTGCTCGCTCAACGCCTCGCGCAGGTCGTCGTCGTCATCCACGAGCAGGATCTTGCGAAGTTGGGCCATCGGAGCCTCCTGTTGCCTGAGCGTGAGATGCGCCCCGATCACGAAGCCCGCAAGATTTGCTACCGATTCCTCACGCGGTCGTGTCGGCTTGGCGGTGAATGTTTCAATTCGGCGAGGCGAAGGGTAGAGAGGGCGGAGGAGACACGCATGAGCCTTGCCCTGACCATCACCGAACGGCTGACCCGCGCGCGCGGCGACCTGCGCATGGGCGTGCCCGTGGTGCTGACCGGTGCTGGCGAGGCGGCACTGTTGGTGGCGGTCGAGGCGCTGGATGCGGCGCGTCTGGCGGACTTGCGCCGGTTCGGCGACCCGGTGCTGGCGCTTACGGCGCGGCGGGCGGAGACGTTGAAGGCGCGGGCCTATGACGGTGACCTTGCGCGGATCGCGCTGCCTGTTGACGCGGGGCTGGCTTGGGTGCGTGCCTTGGCCGACCCGGCGGATGATCTGCGGGTGCCGATGAAGGGACCGCTGCAATCCCAGCGTGACGGTCCGGCCGACCTGCACCGTGCCGCACTCGCCCTGACGAAATCGGCGCATCTGTTGCCGGCAGCGCTGGTGGTGCCGGTGACGGATGCCGTGGCGCTGGCAGCGGCCAACGGGCTGACCCTGTTGCGGCTGGATGAGGTCGGCCCGGCGCTGCTGGCGGCTTCGCCCCTGGCCGAGGTCATCTCGGCGCGGGTGCCGCTGGAGGCGGCGCAGGCCGGAAGGGTGCATATCTTCCGCCCCGAGGACGGCACCGAGGAGCATTACGCGATCGAGATCGGCAAGCCCGACCGTGACAGGCCGGTGCTGGCCCGCATCCATTCGGCCTGCTTCACCGGCGACGTGCTGGGTAGCCTGAAATGCGATTGCGGGCCGCAGTTGAAGGCGGCGCTGCAACAGATGGGGGCCGAAGGCGCGGGGGTGCTGCTTTACCTCAATCAGGAAGGCCGCGGCATCGGTCTGGCCAACAAGATGCGCGCCTATTCCTTGCAGGACCAAGGCTTTGACACCGTCGAGGCGAACCACCGGCTGGGCTTTGAGGACGACGAGCGCGATTTCCGGATCGGCGCCGACATCCTGCGACGGATGGGCTTTTCCAAAGTGCGGCTGATGACGAACAACCCGCGCAAGATCGCGATGATGGAAGGCTGCGGGTTGACCGTGACCGAACGGGTGTCGCTGCATGTGGGGCAGACGGCGCAGAACGAAGCGTATCTCGCGACCAAGGCGGCGAAGTCGGGGCATCTCGCGTGACGCGCGACGATCTGGTCGTTTCACGCTGCGGGCTGCGGTTTCAGGGGCGGCGGTTCCCTTGCGTGATGGGCCGTGGCGGGGTGACGGGTGCCAAGCGCGAGGGCGACGGGGCAACGCCTGCCGGGGTGCACCGAATTGTGGGGATGCTCTACCGCGCCGACCGGATGACGCAACCGGCCGATTGGGCGGTGCCGATCGGGCCGAATGACCTGTGGTCAGACGATCCGCGCGACGAGGATTACAATCTGATGGTGCGCGCGCCGCACCGTTTCAGCCACGAAAGGCTGCGCCGGGCCGACCCGATGTATGATCTTGTCCTGTTCACCGACTGGAACTGGCCCGATGCGGTGCCAGGGCGCGGGTCTGCGATTTTTGTGCACGCCTGGCGCCGTCCGCAGGCCCGCACCGCCGGATGCGTGGCCTTGGCAGCGCGCGACCTGCGCTGGATCGCACCCCGGATCAAGCACCGGACGAGGCTGATCGTTCAGGGCTAAACCTCTTTCCAAAACGCTTTGGAGGGCCTAGTCTGCCCGCGTCAGAGGGAGGACAATTGCATGGCCAGGACGCCGTCCAGTTTGGATGACGAAATCTTCGATCTGCGTCTGGCAAGATCAGCGTCGGACCTGTGGCCGATGCTGCAAACGCTCTACGGTCATCGCGACGACTACGCCGACTTTTGCACTGCCCTTTTGAAGGCGCTGAAGAAGGGCTGGAAGGACCGTCCCGCCGACCTCAGGACGCTCGATCTCAAACGCGATCTCGAACCCGACTGGTTCCAGCGGCCGGGTATGGCGGGCTATGTGTTCTACATCGACCGTTTTGCAGGAACGCTGCGCGGCATTCTCGACAAGCTGGATTACCTCGAAGACCTGGGCATCACCTATGTCCACCTGATGCCCTGCCTGAAGCCCCGCCCCGGTGACAGCGATGGCGGCTATTCGGTGATGGACTACCGCCAGATCAACCCGGCTTACGGCTCGATGGAAGATTTCGAAGCGGTCAGCGCGGCGCTGCGGGCGCGCGGCATTTCGCTTTGCATCGATCTGGTGCTGAACCACACGGCCAAGGAACATGCCTGGGCGAAAAAGGCGGCGAAGGGCGAGGCGCGGTATCAGGATTACTACCTGATGTTCGACACCCCTGACGTGCCGCGCCGTTATGAGGAAACGCTGGTCGAGGTGTTTCCGGACAACGCTCCGGGCAATTTCACCTGGTATCCCGGTATCGGCAAATGGGTCTGGACGACGTTCAACGAACACCAGTGGGACCTGAACTGGGCCAATCCGGCGGTGTTTCTGGAAATCGTCGAAATCATGCTGTTCCTTGCCAATCGCGGCGTGGACGTGCTGCGGCTGGATGCGGTCGCGTTCATGTGGAAACGGATGGGAACGCGCTGCCAGTCGGAACCGGAGGTTCACATGCTGTTGCAGGCGCTCAGGGCCTGTTCGCGCATCGCTTCAGCCGCCGTCTTGCACCTGGAGGAGGCCATCGTCGCGCCGGCGGAGATGCTGCCGTATCTGGGGCGTGGCAGGCATGACGGCAAGGAAGGAAATCTTGCCTACCACAACAGCCTGATGGTGCAGTTCTGGGGCGCGTTGGCCACGCGGGACACGCGGTTGATGACGCATGTTCTGGGCACCCACTTCCCCGACCGGCTGACCAACGCGACCTATGCGACCTATATTCGCTGCCACGACGATATCGGCTGGGCGATCACCGACGAGGATGCGGCTGCGGTGGGGGCTACGGGCCACGGGCACCGCAACTTTCTGTCGGACTTCTACGAGGGCGGCTTTCCCGGCACCTTCGCCAAGGGAGCGCTTTTTCAGGTGAACGAGGCGACGGGGGACAAGCGAATTTCCGGCACCTTCGCGTCGCTGGCCGGGCTGGAACGGGCGATGGAGGCGGGCGACGCGGCGGGCGTCGAGGCGGCGGTGCAGCGGATGCTGATGGGGCACGCGCTGATCGCGGCTTATGGCGGGATTCCGTTGATCTACATGGGCGACGAGTTGGCGCTGACGAATGACTACAGCTATCTTGATGACGCCGACCACGCGCATGACAGCCGCTGGGTGCATCGGCCGGTGATGGACTGGACGGTGGCGGGGCATCGGCATGACGGGGCCAGCCCGGGGGCGCGGGTGTTCTGGGGTACGAAGGCGATCCTGGCGCGGCGGCGGGCGGTGGCAGCCCTGCATGGCGGAGTGCCGGTGAAGGTGGTCAGCGCAGGTGTGGACGGGGTGTTTGCCTTCGTTCGGGCGGCGCCGACCGGCAATCTTCTCTGCCTGTTCAACTTCACCGAAAGCTGGCAGCGGGTGCCGGAGGCTTGGGTTCGGGGGGTGGGGGTCACGGCGATGCATGATGCCCTGTCGGACCACCCGGTCGAAAGCTTTGACGGTTATCTTGCCCTGCCACCCTATGCGAGGCTTTGGCTGGCCTGATGTCCACGCTGGACAGCGCAGGCAGGCCCAGTGATTTCAACGGGTTGGCTGTGGACGTTTACCCTTTGTCAGGGTTTGCGCCGTATAGTCCCGCGCGCCGAAAATGGCCGAGCCGACGCGGATGTGGGTGGTGCCGTGGGCGATGGCGACCTCGAAATCCCTCTCGGCCCGTGGCGAAATCAAGGGACCTCTGCCGCGCGGATCAGGCGGTACATTATTTTGGCCCGTCAGGGCCGCGGCACCTGATCACCAAAGCAGTCCAGGAGGGCGCCTTCATACTTGGCGGCATCCTTTGGCAGATAAGCTCCGGTGTATAACAACAGCCAGTCACGGAAGCCGATTTCCGTCCTATTCGACTGCGCCGCATAGGAAATCGGATATTCGCGTTGGGAAACGATCTGATTTTTTATCCAGTAGAAATCCGAAAGTGCAGGATCGACAAAGCAGAAGTGATCGCGGAAGGCCGCCCAGGTGTCGGCGATCGTCCAGTCAAGCTTGCGGCCAATTCTTTCGAGATACCTGCTGGCGAAATAGGACTCCGGCGCGGCGTGGCGGCACAGCTCGCCGACAGGGACTTTGGTAAACATGCCCAACGGATCCGTCGGCCAACCATCGCGCGGACGATCCTCACGCAGCGGTGGTGTCCAGTAGGCCAGCATGTCGGCGGCCGAACCAAAGACCGTCTGATCGGTCACATGATAGGGGGCGAATTTCAACGATCCGACGCCGACGCCGAGGATGCGGAACTTTTGGGCAGTGCCTCCTGCGGCCGGAAAAGTCGTGGCCAGGCTGATCAGAAAAGGCAGAATGTCAGGGGCAAGAAGCCGCTGGTCGGTCCGCGTCTTGATGATCCAGTCTGCACCGTCCGCTACCGCCCGCTGCACTCCGGCAGCTGCAGTCGTAATCTGCATGTTGATGTTGTAAAGGCCTGCGTAGACTGGCTTTTTGTTCAGCAAGACAGTCACACCCAGATCGCGGATCCGCGACAGCATGGCCGGATCGGTATCCTCCCAAGTCGAAAGGATAAGCTGCGCGCCCTGCATCTGGCGTGCGTAAAGGCGCAAGGTCTCAAGGGTAAAATCGTGATCCGCGTAAAGCGGACCCTGCATGACCACAGCCGCCTTTGCGGGCGTGATGCCGGGTTCCGGGAACGTGCCTACCTCGGACCCATATCTTGGGCGACGGTGGAGCGTCAGAAAACTCTGGCCATGATTGTTCTCCCATTCGACGGCCTTGCGCGAAAAGCGGTCGAACAAGCGGTCGGCAAAGCGTCGCCTCCGGGGGCCATTCATATGCCCGTCCTGTCGTCTGCAACCAGCGCAGCGACCGCTTTGCGCGAGACTTCGGTGGCGAGGAACGCATCCAGGTCGCGCGGTACGCCGATGCCATGCATTCCAGTCCCGACCCCGCCGATCCCGAAGCATTCAATTCGCGCGGCTTCGGCGATCAGACGATTGTAAGCGGGTGCGACGTAGAATTCACCGTTGACCCGGAGGTCTGCGGCAATCATTGCCTCGGCTGCACGAATGAAGTCACGGCCGCGACGGAAGTTGTATATTCCTACCGTGGCCTCATTGGAGACGACTTCTTTCTCGACCACCTCAATGACGCGACCTGCCGCGTCGCGCCGCACGAAAGACCATTTCGGATCGTCCGCCCACATCGTCATGATCAGTCCATCGGCATCGCCTTGCGCGGCAAGGTATGCATCAATGTCAGCGTCGATATACTGATCGCAGTTGGCAATCATCAACGCATCGTCGTTGTCGATCAGTTCGCGCGCCAGCAACACTGTGCAGGCAGCGCCCTCGGTCACGCCTTCGATCGGGGTCACAGTCGCGCCCGGAGCCCAGCCCCGCAGCAGCGCCCCCAAGCCGTAGGTCTCGTCATGCTCGCGCTGGATCAGAAAGTGGAAGCGGTGCTTTGTGCTGGGGGTCAGGTTCGCGATCACCAACTGGATCATCGGCGCACCATGCAGCTCGATCAGCGGCTTGGGCAGGGTGTATCCAGCGTCTGCGAAACGCGACCCGCGGCCTGCCATCGGCACCACAATATTCAGCACGGATACTTGTCTCCCATGACGCTAGGTGTCTTGACTACGACCGTGGTGACATCGGTCAAGGCCTCGAAATCTGTAGCTTCGCCTGGTTCGATCAAGGCGATATCTCCGGCTTGCAGCAGAGTGTCATTCATCCGCGCCTGTCCCGAAACGATCAGGGTGATCTCGGTCGCAATACGGTGCAAGTGCCTACCTTCGACCGCGCCCGCGGCATAGGACTTCAGCGCGACTTCTGCAGCCTCGCTTTTTAATGCAACGGGGGTGAAATCGCCAACGAACCAGCCCTTTGTCATGTCGCAAAGCTTGGACACTCGCATCCGTCAGGTCCTCGACTTGAGGGATTGTTCATAATCCTCGACAGATTGGGGGGTCGCCAGCGAGATGTATTGCTCGCGCCTGATCCGTTCGACACCAACGCGCATTTGCGCCAACACCATCTCGTTCAGGCTGGGGCAGACAAAGTATCCGCCATTTACGCTTGCATCCCTCTTGATCATTGCCTTGGCGGCTTCGACGAAGAAACGTCCCTTGCGGAAGTAATAGACACCAGCGGTTGCGTTGCGGCTGATCGGGCGCTTCTCAGCTGCCTCGATCACCATGTCGTCGCCATCGGTTTTTACAAATGACCAGCGCGGGTGGACCGAGTCGAAGACCACCGTACCGGCGTCAAGTGCCCGGGTTCGAAACCGGGTCAGTATCTCCGACATGTCGAAGTCGAGAATCTGGTCTGCATTGGCGATCAAGAGCTCGTCATCGTTGTCGATCAGCTCGACCGCCAGCAAAGCCGTGCAGGCCGCGCCCGCGGTCGGGCCGTCTGCGCGGATCACCTCGACAGTCGGATCGAGGAGCTTGAGAACGTCGCGCAGATGGAAACGGAGATCGTCCTCCTTGCGGATCACGAATATCGCACGTCCACCAAGCACCTGTTTCAGCGGATCAAAGATGTGCTCGACCAGCGGGCGACCAGCAATCTCGATCAGGGGCTTGGCATAGGCAAAGCCGTGCTGGCGGAACGCCTCGTCGCTGCCACCCATTGGGATCAGGATGTTCATCAGCGGTCGCCCTCCTCAACCCGGCGGATCGCCTGCATGATCCGGTCAAGCTGCACGTCGAAAACGCTGTTCACCACGAGAAGTGGGCAACCCGCGGCTTCAGCGGCCTTGATGCCATTCTCGTTATCCTCGACCACCAGACAGTTTTCGGGTGCAACGCCAAGGTCCGCAGCTGCCTTGAGGTAGATGTCCGGATAGGGCTTCGCCTTTTTGACATCCTCGTTGCTGACCATCACGTCGAGATAGCCGATAAGGTTGCTTTTCTGCATCATCAGTTCGACCGACGATCGTATCGAATTCGATCCAAGCCCCACGCGGTAGCCGCGCGCCTTCAGGTTCGAAAGTGCGTATTCGTGCACGAACATCGCCTTGCACCGCAAGTGCACCAGGTCGACTGTATACTGCTGCTTGAGATCACTCACGAACCCGTGCAATCCGCGTGGCAACCCGCGTTCCTGGGTCAGCAACTCCAGCTTGCGACGGGTTGGCAGGCCATCGTAGGTGGTCAGGTGGTCGGCCCGTGAAATCGAATAGCCGAAGTATTCCAGCGCTCGGTTCAGCGCCTCGTAATGCCAATCCTTGGCGTCGATGAGGACGCCATCCATGTCGAAGATGACGGCCTCAATGGGCATTGGCGAAAAACTCCTTGGCATCCTGCGGAAAATCGGTGCAAAGCATCAACCGGTCGGCTCCGGCGATTTCGCCAGCCTTGGAAAGCTTTTCCCACACCTCGCGATGGTCACGTTTGTGCAGTTCGGGCGAGACCACGCAGACGTCCAACCCCGCTTCGACCAAACGTACAATCACATCTGTATCCCACCAGTTCGAATGGAACGCGTCAAGCCAGACACCTGCCGCGCGGTCGGCCATCAACGGTTCGGGCTCGAGGTCGCTCAACCGCGTGAAAACAGGCACGCCCGCCTTGAGCCAACCCAGCATGTCGGGCACGGACATGTCAAAAACAAAGGCGTCACGCACCTCAAAGCGCTCGATGTGATCAGAAACCATGGATTGCAGACCGTCGGCCTTGATGTTCAACGCCAAAGGCAAGCTTGGGTCGACAGAACCATGTTGCAACAAGAACGCCTCGAACGTCACCGCACCCAGCCGCGGCGGATCATGCGCAATCACCAGAGTCCCGTCAAGATCGCGAAGGTCGGTTTCCGTACCGAAGCCCATGCTAAACGACCGATCAAAAGCCTCGGGCGTATTCTTTTCAGCAGGAGACAGCCAAAAGCCACGGTGACTGATAACACGCATTATCATTTACTTTTTTATAAAAAACGCCGCATCGTGCGACGTTGAGACTGCACGTGGATAAGGCTTTCCCTGTTATGATTGCAATTGTTTTCTCCGCCGAGGCGTTGTCGAGAATGGGAAACACAGTGTGTCCGCATCTCGGACGAGGGAGCTGACCTTTCCGCTGGGCGGCCGTTGCGTGCATCACGGCCGGTCCAGCGGACGTTTACCCTTTGTCAGGGTTTGCGCCGTAGTTCCGCGCGCCGAAAATGGCCGAGCCGACGCGGATGTGGGTGGCGCCATGGGCGATGGCGACCTCGAAATCGCTGCTCATGCCCATCGACAGGCCGGAAAGCCCGTGATCAGCGGCCATGCGCGCCAGCATGGCGAAATGCGGCGCGGCGTCCTCGCCCTCGGGCGGGATGCACATCAGGCCCTGCGGCGCGAGGTCCATCGCGTGGCAATCCTTGAGGAACGCGGCAAGATCGGCCGGCAGGACCCCGGCCTTCTGCGGTTCCTCGCCGGTATTGACCTGCACGAAAAGGTCGGGGCAAGCGCCGCGCGCCTGCGCGAGGGAGGCCAGCTTTTGTGCCAGCGACGGGCGGTCGAGCGTGTGGATCGCGTCAAATAGATCGACGGCAACCTTGGCCTTGTTGGTCTGCAAGGGGCCGATCATGTGGACTGATACGGGGCCGAAACGGTCGCGCAGGGCGGGCCATTTGGCCTGCGCCTCTTGCACGTAGTTTTCCCCGAAGCTGCGGTGTCCTTCGGCCAGCGCGGCCTCGACCCGATCCAGCGGCTGCACCTTGGACACGGCGATCAGGGTGACCGACCCGGCCGCCCGCCCCGCCGCAACCGTGGCCGCCTGCATCCGTTCGGTGATTTCCCGCAGTCCCATTCCCGGCCCCCTTTGGCTTTGGTGGCAAGGTAAAGCACGGGTGGGAAATGGAAAGGGCGGACCCGAAGGCCCGCCCGATCTGGTATCGTCTGATCCCGAAGGATTAGAACGAGAAGGACACGCCGAGGTCGAAGGCGGATTCGTCGTCGGTCTGGTCTTTAACGTAGCCGCCGACGAACTTGGCGCCACCGCCGAGATCGTAAGATGCACCGAGGCCGTAGTGCTGGCCGGATTTCGCGCTGTCGGGGTGGATGGTCGCAGCGAAGTCTTCGGTGTTCGACGCGAAGGCGGTCAAGGTCAGGGCGCCGGTCGCGTAGTCAACCGAGACGGCGTACTGGTCATACTCGATCGGCGCATCTTCGGTGGTGTGGCCGTAGATTGCCTTGGCGGTTACGGCACCGAAAGTGGCCGTCGCGCCGATCACGTAGTGGTTCCATGTGAAGCCGTCGAACGAGGCCTGTTCAATAGCGCCTGCAACGGTGAAGTTGCCGAAGGCGTACTTTGCGCCGAGGGCGAGAGCGTCCATAGTTCCGCTCGGGTTCGTTGCCGAGAAATAGCCGGTAAATGCTCCCGCCGAATATTCGTAGAGTGCGGAGGGGTCGACGCTGACGTCGCCGCCGCCGAAATTGCCGCCGCCGTTGGCGAGATAGCGAATTTCGTTGCGGTCATCGAGGCCGGTCAGGCCGACGCCGGAAACCTGCCCGACGGCCGCGTTCGCAGCGCCGTCAACGTCGCCCATCGAGAGCTTGCCGAAGGCGCCAGAGATGAAGACCGAGCCGGCGCTGCCGCTGTCGTTGGCTTCGTCGGAGTTGTCAGCGCGGACCGAAGCGCCGAAGGCCAGGCCGCCATCGGTTTCGCCCGACATGTCGAAGTTGACGCGGATGCGCGACGTGAAGCCCAGATTGTCGTCACCGAAGTTGTCGATGATGCCCATGCGGGCGGTGCCGGACACGGCGATTTCAGCAGCGGCGAAGCCGGTGCTGGCGGCGATGATGGAGGATGCAAGAAGCAGGCGTTTCATGAAAAAAGGCTCCCGGTTACGTTGGGCGGAATATGCGCTTCGGCGGAACCCGGCGCAAATACTGCTCGCTTGGTGGAAAAAGATTGCCAGTGGGACGTGACGAAAAAATCACGAATTTGAGAGGGTTTTTGCGATTTAGGGAGGAGTTGTTCTGAAAAAGAAAAGGGCGGACCCGAAGGTCCGCCCGATCCGATATCGTCTGATCCCGAAGGATTAGAACGAGAAGGACACACCGATGTCGAACGCGTCGGTGTCAGCGGTGTCGTTCTTGGCGTAGCCGCCGACAACCTTGGCGCCGCCGCCGAGGTCGTAGGAAGCGCCGAGGCCGTAGCCCTGCACGCCGCCGAGGCCAGCTGCGATGAACTCTTCGTCGTCACCGTAGAAGCCGGTCACGGTCAGAGCGCCGGTGGTGTAGTCAGCCGAGACATGCCACTGGTCTGCTTCGACGGCGCCGATGTCGGCCATGCCGTAGTTGGCCTTCACGGTGATGGCACCGAAGGTGGCCGAAGCGCCGAGAACGATGTGCGATGCGTCGATAGCCGGAGCATCTTCGTAGCCGAGAGCAACGGTGTAGTCGCCCATGGCGTACTTCAGGCCGAGAGCGAGGACCGGGTCAGCGTCCGGGCCAGCAGCGTTGTCCGGGTTGGTTGCCGACAGGTAGCCGGTGAACGAACCAGCCGAGTACTCATACAGAGCGGTCGGGTCGGTCGCGCCGTCGCCAGCACCGAGGTAGAAGCCTTCGTTCAGGTCAGACAGGCCGGTGAGGCCGACGCCCGAAACCTGGCCAACGGCCATTTGAGCAGCGCCGTCAACGTCGCCCATCGACAGCTTGCCGAAAGCGCCCGAGATGAACACGGAACCAGCGTCGCCCGAGTCGTTGGCTTCGTCGGAGTTGTCAGCACGAACCGAAGCGCCGAAAGCCAGGCCGCCATCGGTTTCGCCGGACATGTCGAAGTTCACGCGGATACGCATGGTGAAGCCGAGGCTGTCATCAGCGTAGTTGTCGATGATACCCATGCGAGCCGAGCCCGACAGTGCAACTTCTGCGGCAGCGAAACCCGTGGACATTGCCAGGATGCTGGTCGCGAGGAGAACCTTTTTCATAGTCTTTTCCCTCTTTCTTCAAGGTAAGCCCGCCGCAGGGGAATCCGCAGGGGAATGAACCGTATTTCTACTGACACTCCGTCGATTGCAACGACTGCGGACCGGTTGCCGAGATTCGACCCGCCGCATGGTGCAGCAAAGCCACAGGTCGGTTTTGCGGCGGCGGCTGGCGGGCCGTGGCGCGGGCGTGAAAGCGCTTGGCACGACTTGGACGGTCGGTTAGACACGGGGCGAAGGCTTTGAGGGTTTCCTTATGATCTTGCAGCGCGTCGCAC
>LNFM01009379.1_pt1 | contig 14274 bp, 11 predicted proteins | sample 596031 | NCBI WGS metagenome assembly LNFM01 (sample SAMN04254537, study PRJNA301005) | activated carbon metagenome | isolation source: dual media filters at the Ann Arbor, Michigan drinking water treatment plant | place: USA: Ann Arbor
CAAAGAAAATAAGCGACATGCTGGGCAACACAATTGTGAGCGACGGCAAGGTAACTTCTGCAGGACAGTTGAGAGACAGCAAAGACAAAGAGCCGCTACTTAGTGTCGATGACCTGCTGAATCTTGGCGCCATTGACGAATCGAGCGAAGCTGCCGAAGGCGGCAAGCCCAACATGATAGTTTTTCTTCCAGGTACAAGACCGGTGCAAGTGCGGGCACTTAGTTGGCAAGACTACCAGGAGCAGACCGACCCAGAAAAATACCCACCGCCCGAGCGTATCGCTATCGAAGTCGATGAGACTCTGGTTTGGTCGAAGAAAAAAACGGAACCTGATTCTACTGCCGATACCGATGAAGAAGACGCGGAAGAACAAAAGGCTGATGATGCAGTAGACGACGTTGACGACAAAGGGCTGGGCTTCATGCAATGGTAGGCAGAGCGGCAGTAGGAGAAAGTTGAAGTGGGTGCGCAATCAGGGCTCGGCATATTACTAGCAGTAGTCGCCTTCTTCGTTACCGGCGCTCTCTGGTATCAGTTCTTCGGGATGGACCTGTCATTCTGGGCCGGGCTCGCTGCCGCCTGGTTCACTTTCAAATACTTCAACAACAAAGACATGGCTGAATTAAAGACCCTCTTGAACCCGGAAGAGCAAATCTGGCCCGTGCGCTATCCCGTTGCTTGGGGCTGTATCTCTGATGTTTTGAAGCGCTCAGGGGTGCAAACTGGAGTGAGCGGAACGTCAATATGGACTATCGTCCAGGAGGACGACTCCCGAGGGTTCATTCAAGCGAAGCTGATATTTAGTCAGATTCTTGGCGTAGGGCAAACTGCTAAGACCTTCCCAAGGGAGATTCATCTCACTATCCAGCTCACTGCCGAAGGTGAGTCTACTAGGGTCAAAATGGAGTATCAAATGCTGAGCCCGTCTGGTGCTGGCATGGTCAGAGAATTAATTGCTAAAAATCAAAACGACTTCAAAGCCTACATGGAGGCCAACAGAATTCAATGAACAAACGACGTGTTAATTTCGGGATTGTCGGGGTTATTGGTCTTGCAGCGATACTAGCCACTCAGGCTGCTTTCGCTCAAGGCTTCTTCCAGCCCCTTGAGTTGGAAGGACCGAAAAGAGACCAGGTAATAATGGCTCAGCTTATTTCTGCTGCGTCATCTGCACCGGACACTCGGACCATGAAAGATGGCCACCCTCTGGAATTCTCAATAACCGGAGTACGTGGCGGCGCTGGTTCTAAGAAGCCTCTTGGGCAATATTTAGTTGAGCCCAATATGGAGTTTCGCTCAGAATACAAAGACCAGCCGACTGAGACTATGTGTCAGTTTGCCTATGACTTGCATCAGTTCATTGTTTCCAAAGGCGGTGATTGCCGCTCAATGACAATGAAGCCTGATAGCGACTATGTCCCATACGAGAAGCAAAAGGAATTTGCAATAAACTGGTGGACAAAGCGCTACCCGAAATACAAGCACATGGGCGGCATATTCAAAGATTGGTTTATAAATGACGCGCTCATTGACGGCACTAACTTGTACAACTTTTCGCGCCGAGGAATCGATGGTGGAGCAGATTACATCATGTGGTCAGATGCCGCTGTCCAAGCTCTGATGAAGAAGAAGCCGTGATGCCAGAAGAATTAAAACTGAAATACATATCGCGGTTGTCCGACGACATTAAGTATAAAATCGCTGAAGATACTGGCATTGGCTATGACGACAGGCGGCAAGTCTTTAACAAACAACCAGAGCTTTTTGTTAAATGTCTAATTCAAAATATGAGTCGTGAAGACAGAAGTAGAGCCGTTCTTGACCTGCTGCTTGATATGGAAGCTGCTGAGAGAACAGAGCAAATCATTGTGCAGAATAGCAAAATTATTCGGTGGACAGCCGTTATGGCCGTAACAGCGATTGTGTCAGCGTTAATTGCCTTATATGCCGCTCTTGCAAAAGGCTCTTAAATAAGCTATTTGCGATAAACATACGGGCAGAACCAGCTAATTCGCTAACCCTGTCCCTTTTTTAGATCCTATTCATTGTGGCAAGTTTGCGGTAATGTGCGCCCAGTGCCGTTAGCTTGCAGGCCTTGGAGTTGATTGCTGCATAGTACATGTGTTCTGCGTCTACTGGAGTGACTAATCCATATCGATTGCACAGCTGAAGCTCTTTGAAAATCTTCGTATGCTCCTCATTGACCGGAAGTTTCTGAATTTCTTTCGGCACATTTTTACGATCCGGTTCAAAAGAGGGATCAAGCGGGTAGTGGTGGTTAGGCTCTTTGAAGTACGTTGGGAGTTTTCTGAGGATTTCTAAAGAAACTTTTGGTGCAACTTCTCTTAGTGTGATGAACGTCTGAACGTTCGCTTTGTAATTTGGTCGCTGCTCCCACGGACCGAGACTTTGATCTATGTGCGCATAAACAGATGCAGGCGTGATGCGCCCGCAGATATCGGCGGAACTTCCTTGCAGACTGTCCAGCAAAATACTGGTGAACAGTCCATGCCCGTCAGATTCTACGGCAGTAGCATTTCGATGACATGCAGTAAGAATCGTCACACCAGTACCAATTGCTGCAATTTGACTATTATCCAGGCTTGGAACTTCACCGATTTGACCAGAGTGGCAACTATCAAGCAAGATTATCGTTGACTTGATCTTAGGGTAAGCTTTATTGGCTAAAGTCAGGACATCAGAAAGAGAAACACCCCAAGCTCCTTTTTTTGCATCCTGGCTGACAATATAGCCAGAATTAGTCTCTTGATTTATTAGTCCATGGCCTGCGAAATAGAAGAGCGCTGTTTCAGCATCGCCAGTGAAAAGCTCTTCTATTGCTGTTTGCAGCGTTGCTGCATCTACTGTGCAATCGTTGCTGGTCAATTGTTTGATTGAAAAATTTGGAGAGCCGTCGCCATTCTTCTCTATAACGTTCGCGACTGCTATTGCATCGTTGACGCAACCTGCCAATGGCGTGATATTGCTGTAGGAATCAATGCCAACAATAAGAGCTTTTTTCATTCTAGCCTCAAAGTAAAAGTTAACTGTGGTTGCAGATCTATTTGTTTTTACCTTCGCCCATCATCTGTTTTACTGCTGCTGCTATTTCTTCCCAGTCCCATGAGATTGTTCTATTGCGTGCCAGTCCTGCTGGTAATGTGCTGTTCGTATCTGCACCGCCAACATAGACACCGAAGATCGGCACATTTTGGTCTTTTGCCATTGTAATTTCTTTTGCAACACCGCTTGCGCTTGCCATATACTTACCAACCAAAACGATCAGCATATTCGATTTATTTATTTTGTCTTTGACGATTTTTTCCCATTCTGACTGGGCCATAGATGATTTTGCTGACCAGTCTTGAATGGAAAAGGGTGTTTTGGAATTCTTTGCCTGACCAACGAAAAGTATTTTTTCTGTTTCATTGTGGTCAAAATCAAAACTTATAAAAGCTCTTGGATCGGCCATTTTTATTCTCCAAATTTGATGGGGCAGGCAAGTATAAGCTTGCGCCCTTCGTCATTGATGTCAATTAGGGGGACGTATATCTGCCCGATATTGCACATTCTCGATAGCCTAACTGTACTCAGTTCTAAAGTCTTTTCGGCGCAAAATTGTTATAGATCAAAACTTTACTTTCAATTGTTTGCCGATTTAAGAGTGCAACAAATTGACCTGACAAATCTCTTGCAAACTAGACCTAGTAGCGGGCGGCTAACGGTAGGCTTCGCCCTTCCAATCCATGCCCGCAAGCGAGCGTAGCATCAGACCCCCAGCATAAAGACCGAGCCTAGCGGCGCCTCCGGCGGTCTTGACGCTGGGACCCCAGTCTTCGCTTTTACGCATGTGCGGCATGTGGGTGCGGGCGGCGCACTTCAAAATATTTGGAGGAAGGCACAATGCTGGAAGCAAGCGAAACGATAAAAGAAGCGCTGAAAGAGAAGGCTCATGATCTCTCAAGGCCCTTTTGCTACTCAGACTACATGACCGTTGAAGAAAACGAGGACGGCGAATTTATATGCCCCAAGTGCGGTAGTGATGACCTCATGCGCGAAGTCGAAGGGGTTGGAGTGGAGTGGGGCTATGACTGGGTAATTGATCACCTGGTCGAGACCGAGGGCGAAAAGGTAGATATCGAGGAGCTTTTCAGAGAGTTGCTCGATGAAATCTATGAGCCAATTAAATTTGGTGAGCTTGAATATTGCCCGTCTCAAGTTCTTGAAGCGGTTGATTCAACTGCCTTTAGAATGGGCTGCAATGAAAACGCTGATAACTTGGTTGAAGATGGCCAGCTCGTTTGTCTCAACGGCAACTACTACCGGATTGATGATTTGATCTGACAGTAGAAGCCAGCTATGGCGGCTTGAAAGAGCCGCCTTTTACTAATTACTCTTCTAGTTCAATGGTCATTTTAGATGGGTCAAGGCGCCGATTTATGTAAGCTTGTAGCTTGTCTTCCAGCTGCTTGGTGTTGTTGCTGACTTCATATCCTTTGGCATTCATGTAAAAGCGAAGCGCATGAGAAGCCAATGCAGCTTCTTCTAAGTCTAGCTCAAGAGGCGCCATGTAGTGGATATTCGGGTTCGGTAATTTGTCTTTAGTCACGTTATTCAACCGTTGGAGTAGATGGACAGAGAATCGCGCAGCGTTCTTTTGCATAGCCCCAGGCTGAAAATCTGGTGTCATCAGTGGGACCTGGTCTAACAAAAGGGTCATCGCCAAAGTCTGTGTAGTAGCTGTATAGCTCGTCGGCAGTCATCGGACCCTTTTGAGAGAGTCCTTCTTGAAGCGACAGCTCAACAATTCTCTTGCACTCGGCAATGGCGTCATCATAAGAGCTAAACTCGCCAGCAACCCAGCGCTCGTCTTCTTCCATGTAGTGAAAATTATCGTCTACGAAAACTGTGAAAGTTTGACCAATCACAGTGCTCATATTCAGGCTACCACCGAATCGTGCTTGAGAGCCAGTAATGCTTCCTTGAAAATCCTTTGAGATTCAAATTGGTCGTCGATATAGGTGAAATCATCACGCATTTGGTACTGGTCGAAAAGTATTTCTTCAGTCCACTTGCCGTTCTTAAATGAGGCTGCAAAGCCATCCTCAGCTAAGACAAGCAAGTCACCTTTTTTCGATTTTGAAACTTCCACTTCCATGAGGCTTTCCTTCAAGTGCTACTCTATTATCGCATATTTGCGGATGCTTTGCAACTGCTCGAAATGCTTGAATAGCGCTCACTGGCGGCAATAGATGGTTCAATACAACGACGAAGAAAAGATAGTCAATCCCATTGATCGCTCTGCCGATACTGCTGAAAAAATTCGGCAATTGCAGGAGCTGTCTAAGCAGAATGAGCCGATAGTAAAAGACTTTCTGGGAGAGATTGACCGCAAGTACGGTACTGAGTCTAAGACTAGCCACAAAGAGCCGGAAAAAATAGCACAGAAGGCAACAAGACCATCGATCACTGATTTGAAACAGTGGTACAGAGTGGAGCACATTCGCGATTCCTTCAGATTCAAGACTGTTCTAAATGACATTGAAGATTTGCCAAAAATTGCAGAAGACCTGAAAGACAAAGGCTTTGAGGTGATTAAGTCTGACACTGACAAAGTCCTGGAGCCCGGACCTTGGGGCTGGCGGATAGCTGCATTTGATCTGCGTATGCCCAATGGCCAGCTAGTCGAATACTACCTGCCGGTCAATGAAATGGAACAAGCGAAGAAGGCTGGTAACCATGATCTCTTTGAGAAGTGGCGCTCAAAAGATGAAAGCAAGCTGACAAAGACCGAGCGGCAGGAGTTGTTTCAAGCTAGGAAAGCGAGCCGTCAGAGTTACGGCAAAGCTTGGCAGGATTATCTTGAGCGCACAAAACAAAAGCCTGAGCGAATAAAAGAAGTTCTGGAAAAGACAGAGAGAGCCTTTGAAAAGCCAAAGAACAAAGCCATCGACAAGCCACCCCAGCAAAAGAAGCCAAGCAAGCTCATTCAACGGCTGAAGGAACAGAAGACCAGAAGCAAAGAAGATGATCTGCTTCGATAGGGATAAGAACCAAAGTGAGTCACCCTGAGATATAGAACTGGTGAGGCTTTCCATCGCAGGAAGAGTTTGCTAAAACCAGAAAATAAGTAGAAATGTAAATATGGCTACTAGCTCATAAACTTAGACCTAGCAACGCTTTCAATAGATTTCGCTGAGTCAATACTCATTAAAATATCTAATGAAGTGTTCGTTACAATGGCTCGCCAAGCGCTTTTAGAGATGTAATGATTAACGGATTATATATGGGTTTGGTTAATGTCGATGCGCCTAAAATGGCTCCAGAAGCCAAGGTACGCTAGCTGACACACCACTTTCTGAGCAGCGGTGATGATACAAATTGTTAAGTAGAGCCATTTCTTGGCAAGATCGCAATTCATTGTTCATCCACTAGGGCGCGTTATTTGAGGATTGTTGAACTGCATAATGCAGGTTTGATCTACAAAAGGATGCTTGGCTGTCAGGTAGTGAAATCTTGCATCGGCCCTTTCTATAGTTAGGAGCAATTTTCTTTCACCACTCCAGTTGAGCCTTTTTCCGAACCCCTGAACCCACAACTCAAATAATAGATTCACATTACTGGTGTCACCGGTAAGTTTGAACTTCTCTTATTCCTGGGTGGTGGCTATTCTTCGGGCTAGTACCTACTGATGTACTTCGGTGCTCTATATCCTGGTTTGGATGAAGTAATTGCGCGGGCAGGTACAAACTTGTCAGTAATTAGCGAGAAGACCTTTTGTGAAAGCTGGCTCATCGAGCCACTAGTGAACTAATAAAGGTTAGATCGCAAACGCTTGCTCGCATTGCGCTGTCTCGTCAAGGTGATCGATTTTCGTTCTCCTTGTTTGAGTAATGCCTCAAATCTAAATTGACCGCAGAGGAGCAAAAGCACTCTCGGTCAGCATTCCATTAGTAGTAGCGGTTGCGATTCAGTCTCTGACTCAAAACCGCTATCTACTTAAACCAACAAACGCTTTCCTGAATTTATCAGGGCAGCAAAATCCACACAGACAAAGGATAAACATCATGGCCGCAGACACAGCCACCTACACCTATGACAACCTCGGACGGCTTAAAACCGTGACCTATGCTAACGGGACAGTGATTACTTACAACTACGATGCTGCCGGAAATCGCACGTCGATTGTCACTTCATGCCCATCTGGAACGTGTTGAAAAATGCACCTGGCAACGTATTGTGGCAGACAAGCCCGCAGCTTGTCTAGCTTGCATGACGAAAACGTAAACCAAACAAACGGAATCAAAGAAAATGGCAACTAACAACAAACAGCAACTTCCTAGCAACTCTCTCGTTGCTCAGATCGCAAGCTCAACTAACAAACAACCAGGAGGGCAAGACCCGACTGCTCCTGACTACCGTTCTATTTCTAAGCAGGTACCAGTTGATCCTGATACGGCTAGAAAAACGATTGAAGGGCGTCCCCTTCCAACCAATGTTTATGTTCCACCAGCAGCAGCACTACTTTCAATTGCTGCGGGCAACGCCAGCAATACGGCTCAAGGCCCAGCCTCAATTGTAGAGCAGGCTCGTTCCTTGAAGAATGATGTGGATTTGATCCACCAGTTTGTTGCTGAGAATATCGAGTTTTTGGGCACCTACGGACTGCAAAAATCTGGATTGGGCGCACTTTCTGATGGATTTGGAAATTCATTTGACCAAGCTGATTTGATGGTTCAGCTTCTTCGCCAGGCCGGATATTCAGCCAATTACCTTTTCGGCGAATTGGAAATGGATGCGACTCAGTTGGCCAATTGGCTGGGCACAGACTCTGCCAATATTTTTTCATCATCTAATTTGCTAGCCAATGGCGGCATTCCAAATACAGTGATTTTTGGCACTCCAGACAAAGTTCGTTTCAGTCATGTCTGGGTTAAGTGGCTAGATCCCAGCAACAGTACATGGTACGTGTTTGACCCAGCTATGAAGTCTTATACCACTACTGCTGGTATCAACATGGCTACAGCCTTGGGCTATAACGCAACCACGTTTATGAACAATGCTAGAAGCGGCTCTACTGTTACTAGTGATTATGTTCAAAACTTAAACCGGACTAATGTAAGGAGCGATCTCAACACCCTGTCTGCAAACCTAGTGTCGTGGATTAAGGCTAACAATCACGGAGCTGGTATTGACGATATTTTGGGAGGTCGCAAAATTAATGCGATTACTACTGGCCAGCGCATTACAAGTTTGCCGTACCAGAGACCAGCAGCAACACCAACTGAGTGGACCTCAGTACCCAATAGTTACAAGGCTTTGATCCACCTTGTCTATGACAGCCCTAATATTGATGTTACCTTCTATTCTGCGGATCTTCAAGGAAAACGTCTCACACTGAGCTTCAATGGGAGTCATCAGGCCGAGCTGCGCCTTGATGGTTCTTTGATTGCAACCAGTAGTGCTCAAGGCGTTGGTACTTGGAACTCTATTCTGTTGGATGTGCAGCATCCATATGCGGGCTCTTGGGCTAACTCATGGGTTTGGGAGCGAGTATGGGCTGATAAGTTCTATACAATAGCGAACAGCTGGGGGAACTTGGGTTACGGGACCGTGAATACCCACTTAAAGAACGTGCGGCTTGCCACAGTCAGCGGAGTCTCTGATGATTCAGAAGCATCGTGGGGTGAGGTGCACACTGCTATAGCTCAAAACATGGCGTTTGCTAACTCAAGAGCAGCAGATATCGTCAATAAGCTGAGTCAATGTTATACCGTTTCCCACCATGCATGCGGCCTCGTTGGTTGGTTTGATTCCATCTTTGTCGATATGGGAGCAGTAACAGGCTCTTCGTCAGCTCTTGATAATGACTACAACAGAGTTGTTTGGAATGACACAGCTATTGCAATGTTTGGTGTTTCTACCGAAGCCTCTACCATAGCGGCGATGTCTGGTGTTCCAGGTGTTAGCACAACACCGCTGATCGACATAGCCGTAGCTGCCGGACAGCGCATTTACGACGGCAAAACAGCCAATTGGCTTTCGACAGTAAAGCCAGGCTTGAGCAATTATCCTCCTGCCGATTTAACTGGAATCGAGAATTCATACATCAACAATGGATATCGTGTTGGACTTCCCGCTAATGGCGCCCTTGTTCAGGGTTCTTGGAATGGCTACGGATATTGGGCGATACCTCCTCAAGGTTCATTTGGCATTATCTCAGGAGGATTGAAGGGCGGAGCTGGTGCTGAACAGGTAACCAAGAAAAAGATCAAAGAGAAAGTTGAACTGGTTCCACTAGTGCCCAGTTTTGACAATACTCCCACGAATAAACCACCCCTTAAGGGACATGTCTCAAACGATCCGCCATCAACTGCCAATGGTCCTGCAAACCAGGACCCAAACCGCACACCGCCGCAAACGCCTAACGTAGGTGACCCACTCTTAATCAGCAGCGGAGACCATTATCAAACCGCGACTGATATCACGGTTGGTAGCAGTGCCTTTCCGTATCGCTTGGACTTCACTCGTTCCTATGCAGTCAGTCGTCGTTCGACAGACGGTCCTTTGGGTTTGGGGTGGACCCACAATTGGCTGGTAAATGCAGTTCGTTTCACCGACTTTGACATGGCTCTCGGTAAGGCTTCTGCTATTTCTTGTGCTCCAGCTTTAGCGGCACTCTTTGTTGCTGCTGATTTGCAAAGTGATTTAGCGAAGCCATTTGACAAATACGTCACAACATCACTATTGATGCAATGGTTGAATGAGAAGATTGTAGACAATGTAGTTTCTATTATTCGGGCTGGTTCAAGTTCAGTTTTTGTAAGCTTGCCTGATGGTTCGTTTGTTCCTCCTGTAAACGAGCCAGGCGCAGTCCTTGTCAAGAATGGTGATGGAACTTATACCTACAAGACTTCTGCGCAGGTTGCATACAACTTCAATGCGCTGAATCGACTGGTAACTATTGTCTATCCTGGCGGTGTGACTATTACTGTGAGTTACTCAACCGATCTTGTGAGTTCTATTACCAACGGATTGGGTAGAACCCTGACTCTGAGTTACACGGGCACAAGACTTTCATCTGTTAGTGATGGTAATGGAAGAAGCGTTAGCTATGTCGTTGATGCGAACAAGAACCTTGTTCAATATACTAACGCAAACGCTAAAAGCACCACATATGGTTATGATTTGCCTGGTCGCTTGACACAACTATTCTTGCCTGCTAATCCACTAACTGCGGTTCTCACCACAGTTTACGATTCACTGGATAGAGTAAAGCAGCAAATCAACGGTCTTAATCAGACCTGGAATTACTATATCGCTGGATCTCGTTCGGAAGAAGTTGATCCTTTAGGCAATAAGGTGGTGTATTTCTTCAATCGAGCAGGATTTACAACTAAGATTGTAAATTCGCTCAATCAGGTTCGTACCTTGCAGTACGACGGAGCGCTGAGGCAAATTAAGGCTACCTTCCCAGAAGGTAATTCACTGGAGTGGACTTACAACAATAAAAACTTCATCACTGCCAAAACTACCAAACCAAAGACAGGCTCTCCGCTGGCCAATTTGGTTGAGAATTTCACGTACCATGCAACTTGGAACAAAGTTGCTACCATGTCAGATGCTCTTTCCAGAGTAACCACTTTTACTTACGATCCGGCAAACGGAAATCTGCTAACCATCCAACGCCCTGTTGTTGGTGGATCTACTCCCACAGTCACGTTGACTTGGAATACGCGTGGTCAAGTTTTGACTCAAACCGATGAGACCAGCATCATAACTAAATATGTTTACGATGCTGTTACCGAAAAGCTAACTTCTGTTGTTAGCGATTTTGGTGTGGGTCGGCTGAATTTGACAACGAACTTGGGATACAACGCTTGGGGAGACATTTCGTCTATTCAAGATCCTCGGGGCAATACCACAAGTCGCGTGTTTGACGTATTGCGTAGATTGACTCAGATTACAGCTCCTGCTCCGCTGTCCTATGTCACCAACATCGCCTACACCGACAATAGTGAGGTTGGATCTATCCAGCGGCAAACTGGAGATGTTTTAAATCCCTGGCAAACAACCTCGTTTACATACTCCATCACCTCTAAATTGAAGACTGTGACTGATCCAAGTTCTCATGTCACTACCTATGATTATGATGGTGTTGATAGGCCTTGGAAAACTACCGACGCGGAGAATCGGGTCACAGAGAACGGATACGATGCTTTGAGTCGACTCGTAACGGTTAAAGATTCTTCGTTGACAATTGCCGAAACGAGAACATTCTCAGCAAATGGACTCATTTCCAGTATCAAAGATGCAAGGAATAACACTACTGGATTTACCTACGATGGGCACGATCGCTCAGATCGTAGTAATTATCCTGATTCAACCTTTGAACAGGCCACGAGTTATGACTTGGTTGGCAATGTTTTAACTTCTCGCACTAGGTCAGGCAATACGATTACCATGACTTACGATGCGTTGAATAGACTCAGTACCAGAACGCCTCAAGGGCGTCCCACTGAGACATTCACGTATGATCTAGCTGGCCGCCTTTTGACCGCTAGCAAACCCGTTGTTGCAAGTGACCCATCGTCGGGCACATTCTCGATAACTTACGATACAGCCGGACGGCAGTCTCGGGAACAGTATCCGGATGGAAAGCAATTCAATTACCAGCTGGATGCAAATGGTAATACGACCAGGATTACGTGGCCTGACAATTGGTTCGTTGATCGCGTATTCGACCAGTTAAATCGGCTAACCGATATTAAGCTCAATGGAGCATTGACCAGTGCAATTCAATTTCAGTTTGACCCACTGAGCAGAAGAAAGAAAACCATTTACGAAAACGGTTGCGTAGCTGATTTCGGATTTGAGCTGGACAATGATCCTAACAGTATCGTTCAAACCTTCGTTGGTTCGAGTGTTACCTTTACGCATACTTTCAATAATGTTGGTGAGATGCTTAGCCAACAAGTAAGTGACTCCCTGTTCATGTGGCATCCGGCCGCAGCAGGTACTTCTAACTATGGTATTGCAGACAGTGTCAATAAATATCCGACTGTGGGAGGTGTCGCTCAAACTTACAACGGAAATGCTTGTTTGACTGGTGATGGGACTTGGACGTTTACGTACTCAACAGACAATCAAATGCTTACTGCTGTAAAAACTGGAACCAGCTTGGCATTCAAGTATGATCCTTTTGGAAGGCAGGTAGAAAAGGCTGTTGGAGCAACCAAAACCAGATTCTATTACAGTGGTCTTCAGCGGCTTGGCGATTATTCGTCGGCTGGCGCACTACAGAAACGCTACGTCTATGGATTGGCTCTTGACGAAGTGATGTTAGAGGTAACTAGTGCTGGAGTAAAGAGTTACTTTCATCACAACCATCAAGGTTCTGTAATTGCTAAAACCAATGCTTCTGGTTCAGTTCTCAATCGGTATGCTTATTCACCGTTCGGTGAGAGCGCTGCGCTTACTGGAACCACTCACGGGTTTAACGGTCAAAGGCTAGATTCTGAGTCTGGTCTGTATTTCTACAAGACTCGGTATTTTTCGCCTAAAACAGGTCGTTTCTTAGAACCAGATAAAATTGGCTACCTTGGCGGCTTCAACCTCTACGCGTATGTCAACAATTCGCCACTGAATTTCCTTGACCCCCTTGGATTTGCTCCCACCAATAATGGTGGTGAGCCAGTTGGCGGTGGTGGTTCCGATCCTTTGGAACAGGCTGATTATTTGGCTGGCAAGCTTATTGAACTCACCCGGATAGTCGAAGGCGATGAGTTCACTGACTATCTCGTAAAAGAGCATAGTCATCAGGAAAACATTCGCGTTGCGGCTGAGAAAGCGATTGCGGCAAGACTAGGCGGTGCTGCCCTTCAAGCACTCTATCGCAGAGGTTATCTCAATAACTTAGTCGGGCAAATCGGCATTGTCAAACATATTGAAAAGTTTGGCGAAAGCAAAGCTGGTCGAACTGTTGGTGATCGAAACTATGATCATCGAACAGCGGACGATGTTTTCCAGGAGGTAAAAACCGGTATTGCGGATGCTGCTGACAGAGTGCTAAAAGAGGCTAATCGAGATGTCCAAAACGCTCGCAATGGAATGAAAATTGAGTGGCACTTTTATAAGAGCCCAATTACTGGTCAAAGTGGACCTACGCTTGACTTGGCCGCACTGCTCTTGTCTGCGAGAGATAGCGCTGGCAACGCATTGATCAAGATTATCGTTCACGAATAGTTCTTTTCTCCTTAGTTGAGAGGTGGTAGGCTTGGTGCTTACTACCTCTCTTCTTTGGAATTGAAATGGTTTCTAAAAGTACAGAGCAGAAAAATTATATTCGTGATCAGTTTACAAAACAATTTGAGTCGGCCGGATTCGAATTGATTGATCGGAATGTAGTTCGAAACTATGAAACTGTTAGATTTCAGAAAATAGTCAACCACAAGTACTTGTTTTGTTCTCATTTATGTTTCGAGTCACGGTTGATCCAAGGTCACAAATCATTTGGAGTTTGTTCTGGTGTCGAGCTAATTGCTGGATTGCGAGAGCGCAAGCCCTGGCTAAAAACATACGCTGACCTCGAAGAGGCTTTTTGCACATTTCATTTTGGAAGTCTGCTCGAATTGGAACAAATGGACTCTAAACTTGCTCGTAAGCAAAGAGAAAGTAAATGGATGCTTCCAACTACTTGGAAGTTGGGGCAGAACATGATTGAGACTGTCTGTATTTCAAAAGAGGCGATTAATTTCGAATTTGCTTGGATAGCCAAATATGAACAGCTTTTCGTCTTCCCCTCCCCGTTGGATTTAATAACCGTTGACAGCCTGACCGCCCTACGAGATTTTGGAACATATACAGATCTCCTTCGCTGTATCGGTGGGCATAATCCTAAAGGGATTGCTGAAACCCTTGTAACTTTTTACACCCAAATGGGCGAGGAAGCACAGGCAGCAATTTTTCGAGACTTTATTCATGGCAAAGAAACAGCTTGTTAGCCAGGCAACTGAAATACTTTCCTAGATGCGCTTGTCAAGGCACATCTGTTTTTTTTCTTTCCGGGAGTAGACTGGTCGGTTCGATGGTGTTTTGCTTTCAAGGCAAGTAAAATAACAACGTGTTTATACTTTTGTGCGTTGGATTTTTAGTGAGAAGCGATGTGCGGCAAACCGGATGCTAGAGAGAAGTTACTTTTAGCGGGTTTTATTTTTGTTTCTAGCAGTGGAGCCGCCTTTGCCAAATCATTAGAAACCGTAAACACCTTTCAG
>LNFM01010182.1_pt1 | contig 14273 bp, 13 predicted proteins | sample 596031 | NCBI WGS metagenome assembly LNFM01 (sample SAMN04254537, study PRJNA301005) | activated carbon metagenome | isolation source: dual media filters at the Ann Arbor, Michigan drinking water treatment plant | place: USA: Ann Arbor
CCTCGGCCTTGTAGAGCAGGCTCAGGATCATCGCGTTGATGCCCACGCTCTTGCCCGAACCGGTGGTGCCGGCCACCAGGCAGTGCGGCATCTTCGCGAGGTCGGCCACCATGGGGTTGCCCACGATGTCCTTGCCCAGGCCCATGGTGAGCAGGGACGAGGCGTCGTTGTAGACCTGCGAGCCGAGGATCTCGGCCAGCCGGATGGTCTGCCGCCGCGCGTTGGGCAGCTCCAGCGCCATGGTGTTCTTGCCGGGAATGACCTCGACCACGCGGATGCTGACCAGCGACAGCGAGCGCGCCAGGTCCTTGGCCAGACCCACCACCTGCGAGCCCTTCACGCCCATCGCCGGCTCGATCTCGTAGCGCGTGATGACCGGGCCGGGTGACGCCGCCACCACGCGCACCTCGACGCCGAAGTCCTTCAGCTTCTTCTCGATCATGCGGCTGGTCATCTCCAGCGACTCGGGCGTGACCGACTCCTGGCGTCCCGGCGCGGCGTCGAGCAGGTCGACCTGCGGCAGCTTGGTGTCCACCAGTTCGGCGAACAGCGGCTTCTGGCGTTCCTTGGCCACGCGCTCCGAGCGCGGCACGTCCACCACCGCCGGCTCGATGACGATGGGGATGTGCTCCTCGACCTCGCGCAGCTCGACCTCGACCACGCGCTCGCGTTCGCGCAGCGCCTGCTCGCCGATGATCAGGTCCTGCGCCACTTCACGGCGCTCCTGGCGCTTCTCGCGCAGCGCATCGATGCGCTCGCCGATGGTGTCGGCCACGCGCGCCCAGGAAAAACGCAGCGCCAAGGACATGCCCAGCACCAGCGCGGCGATCCACAGCACGCCCGAGCCGGCGAAGCCCAGCCAGCGCATCGACAGCTGCCCCAGGCCCAGGCCCAGGATGCCGCCGGCGTGGCCGGGCAGCAGGCTCTCCCAGCGGTACAGGCGGGTCCATTCCAGGGCCGTGCTGGCGGCCAGCAGCAGCGCCAGCCCGGCCCAGAAGGTCCAGCGCGGCAACGCGGGGGCGCCGGCGCCCTGGGGTCGCAGCAGGTCGGCCAGCGACGACAGCCAGGCGCGTGCCGCCACCGGTACCAGCCACCAGGCGGAAAAGCCGAACAGGAAATACAGCAGGTCGGAGATGCGCGCGCCGAGCAGCCCGACCTTGTTGGCCAGGGGCTCGCCGGTGCCCGAGGTGGTGAAGGCCGTGTCGCCGGCCTGATGGGTGATCAGGGCCAGCACCAGGAGCAGCCAGCCCACGGCACCGACGATCAGCAGCAGCTTGTGCCGCCATCGCGGCGATGCATCGCCGGCCGGAGGGGCCGCCGCTGGCGCGCCGTCGGCGCGCATCGTTCCGAGCGGAAAGGTCATGCTTGCCATTGTGGCGGATCGCCCCGGCCGTGCGGGCGGCCGCACACCGGCTGTTTCAGCGCGCGACCGCTCAGCGTTCGCCGGCCGCCGTGCCGGGCTGTTCCGGCAGGCCTTGCAGGTGGGCGGCGTCGGCCCAGCTGTCGATCCTCAGATGGCCGTCGACCCAGCGCAGGCGGTTCAGGCCCGTGTTGGGGATCTCGCAGCGCCGCAGGCCGTCCAGCGGCAGTGCGTTCGCGCTGCGCCACAGCATGTCCAGCACGCCGCCGTGCGTCACCACGGCGATGCGGGCGCCGGCATGGCGTGCCACCGTGGCCTCGACGGCGTCCATCACGCGCCGGTGAAAGCTGCGCAGGCTCTCGCCGCCGGGCAGCTGGAAGTCGGCACGGTGCTCCAGCCACAGCGCCCACAAGTCGGGGTGACGGTCCTTGATGGTCGGTACGTCCAGGCCCTCGAGCACGCCGAAGCTCTGCTCCCGAAAACCCGCGTCCAGGAGCGGCGTGGTCTTCCAGGCGGCGGCCAGCGGAGCGGCGGTTTCCTGCGTGCGCGCGAGGTCGCTGGCGACCATCAGGTCCCAGGGCTCGGGGCCCAGGCGTTCGGCCAGGCGGGCGGCCTGCGCGCGGCCGAGGGCGTTGAGCGGTACATCGATCTGACCCTGGAAGCGCTGCTGCCGGTTCCAGTCGGTCTCGCCGTGGCGGATGAAGAGAAGTTCGGTCATGGATGATTTCGAGTATGCAACGGCCTCGTGTTGCAGCGTTGACGTTCGCCTCGCGCCGCAGTGGCTTCCGCCACGCCTCTGGCACACTCGTTCCATGCATGACCTGATCCTGCTGCCCGGCCTGGCCAGCGACGTGACGATCTGGCGCGACCAGCTGCCGGTGCTGGCCACCCGGCACCGTGTGCACGTCAGCGACGTGCACTTCCGTTTCGACACCCTGCCGCAGATGGCTGCCGCGCTGCTGGCCGAACACCCGGGCCGACCGGTGCTGGTGGGCACCTCGATGGGAGGCATGCTGGCGATGGAGGCGGCGCGCCAGGCACCGCAGCGCGTGCGCGGCCTGGCACTGCTGGGCACCACGGCCCGGCCCGACACGCCGGAGCTGATCCGCCTGCGCAGCGAGGCCATCGTGCTCTTCGAACAAGGGCGCATGGACGAGGTGTTGCGTGCCAACCTGCCCTTCGCCTTCCATGCCGGCGGCGAGGGTCGGTCAGAGCTGATCGCCACCTACCTCGAATTCGTGCGGCGCGCCGGTGCGCAGGCGCTGATCCGCCAGAACCGCGCCGTGATGGCGCGCACGGACCAGCGTCCGCACCTGCCCGGCCTGCGCTGCCCCACGCTGGTGGTTTGCGGCCAGAGCGACCTGCTGACGCCGCCGGAATGTTCGAAGGAGATTGCGGCGGCCGTGCCGGGCGCGCGGCTCGAACTGCTTGCCGAGTGCGGGCATCTGCTGACGCTGGAGCAGCCCGGCCGCGTCAATGCGCTGCTGCTGGAGTGGCTGGACGCGCTGCCGGCCGACTGACCCGGGCCGCCGGGCCGGTTCAGGACCTGGCCAGACCCGAGAACACCGCCGGATCGAAACCCACCGTCAGCGGGCCGGCCTGGCCGTGCCATTCGACCACCGGCCGCTTGATGACGCTGGGCTGCGCCAGCATCAGCGCGCGGGCGCTGGCGGCGTCGCACACACCGGCCTTCACCGCCTCGTCGAGCTTGCGCCAGGTCGTGCCCTGGCGGTTCAGCAGCTTCTCCCAGCCGGCCTGCTGCAGCCAGCGGTCCAGACCGGCCTCGGGCACGCCCTGCTTCTTGAAGTCGTGGAACTGGACTTCCACCCCTTGCTCGGCCAGCCAGGCGCGGGCGCGCTTGACGGTGTCGCAGTTCGGGATGCCGTGCAGCGTCACCCGGGTCATGGCTGCCCGCGGTCGTTGCTGGCGTCGCAGGTCCAGTCGATGCCGAAGCCTGCGCCGCGCGCGATGCCGGCGTCGCTCAGTTCGACCTGGTACCACAGGCAGTCGTTGGTCTCGTAGCGGTACGACCACAGCAGGCCGCCCTGCCAGCCGGCGACGCGCGTCTCACCCGGCCGGCCCAGCGTGCGCAGCACCTCGTCGCGCGTGAGACCCGGCGCACGCTGCTGGAAGGCATGCAGGCGTGGCTCTTCCAGTGCCTGGTGCCAGCCGGTGACGCGCGCGGCGCTGTCGAGGTCGACCATCCAGGTCTGCCGCCCGGCCGGGCCGGTGGCGTACTCCAGCCGCGTGCCGCCCGCCGGCATCGTGTAGCGGCCGGTGGGCGGCCCCATCAGCCGGGCCACGTCGGCCTCGCTCTGGCCGCTGACCAGCGGCGGCGGGCCGAAGGCGGTGCAGCCGGCGAGCAGGGCGACCATCAACGCTGCCAGGGTCATGCGGTGGGTCATCCGGGTCTCCATCGAACGTTCAAGACGCCATTCTGCGGCGCAGCGCCAAACCCGCGCTGAGGTCTCGGTGATGTGGATCGGGGGACGCCGAAGGCGCCGCGGAGGCGGTCAGTCCAGCGGCCGGTCGCTGCGCTGTGCCAGATAGAACCACTCGTTGCCGGGCTTGGCGCCGACGTCGGGAAAGACGATCCAGCCGGCCTCGGGCGCGCGCAGCTCGCTGCCGTCGTGGCGCACCCCGATCAGCTCGCCGGCGGCCAGCGGGTCGAAGCTGGTCCAGCTGCGCGCGAAGTGGTCGTTCTCGTGCAGGCGGTCGACCACGGTGTCCAGGCGTAGGCACTCGAAAGGCCCTTTCGGTGGCGCCAGCGGCAGCGCCGCCAGGCCCAGCAGCGCCAGCGTCTGGCGGATGGCCTGGTAGCCGACCTCGGGCGCCTTCGGGTCTTCGTGCTGACCGCATTCCAGCGTCACGCCGTAGCCGCCCACGGACCGCATGTACTCGGTGGTGCCCACGCCGTAGCTCGCGTCCACCGAATCGAGCGGCAGGCCGGCGGCCAGCGCGCGCTCGCGGCGCCGCGCCACGCCGCCGGCGTAGGCGTCCATCCAGCCTTCGACGACGCGGTCGACGCCCAGGTGCGCGGCCAGCCGGCCTTCGGCGTGTTCGTGCGCGAAGGGTTCCAGCGTGCCGGTGTTGTCGGCCGGGCCGCGCAGCACGAAGGGCTTGCCCGGGCTGCGGAAGGAATGCAGGTCCAGCAGCACGTCGTGCGCGGCCAGCCAGGGACACAGCAGGTTGGCGATGTGGTCCTCGTACTCCACCGGCGAGGGGGTGGGACGCAGCCTGCGGTTGAGGTTGCGGTCGCCCGGGCGACGGCCGTGGGCGTAGGCCAGCGGGTTGCACACCGGCACCAAAGTCAGCACGCCACGCGTGATCTCCAGCTCGCCGCGCTGCAGTTCGCCCCAGAGCCGCTCGATGGCGCGCGTGCCGCAGGTCTCGTTGCCGTGCACGGCGCCGGTGACGATGAGGCGCGGACCCGGCTCGAATCCGGCGAACTGATGGGCCTGCAGATGGGCGGTGCGGCTTTTGGGATGCATGGCGAGGATTGTGTCAGCGCGCCGAGCCTTCGAGCCAGGGCGCCAGGGCGGCGTCGATGGCCGCGCCCAGCGCCGGCATCTTCCAGGTCGTGGCGCAGCGCTCGTGCGGCGCGTAGCGCATGCCCAGGTTGCTGAGCATCGCCACCACGTAGTGACGGCGTGCGGGAGCGACCGCCTGCACGATGCCGGCGTCGCTGGCGTAGTTCTGCGTGGCGCCGGTCTTGTGCGCGAAGTGCACGCTGGTGGGCAGTCCCGCCACCCAGCCGGGCACGCCGACCAGCGAATGCGACGACAGGATCTCGTTGAGCGTCTGCCCGTCGAGCCAGCGGCGCAGACGGGCACGACTGGCGGCGCTGACCAGCGGCAGGCTGGCCTGCAGCCAGGGCGGCTGCGGCGCCTGGGCGTCCAGCAGCCACATCAGCCGCGCGCTGTCCCAGGCGGTCATGTGGATCATGCCCACCCCGGCCCCGGCGCCATTGCCCCAGCCCCCGTCGGGCCGCGTGCCGCGCAGCTGCAGCGTGGGCAGGCCGCAGTTCATCAGCCGCTGGTGCAAAGCTTCGATCATGCGCAGCCGGTGCAGCAGCGCCACCATCTCGGTCGTGGCGTCGTTGTCGCTGACGGTGATCATCTTCTCCATCGCCTCGACCGGCCAGGCGGCCAGCCCCTGGTCGACCGCCATGGCCACGCCCACGGCCACCATCATCTTCAGCAGCGAGGCCGGGTAGGGCGCCACGAAGCGATGGGGCCCGCTGCCGAACAAGGGCTTCCAGTCGCGCCCGGACCAGTCGGCGCCCGGGAACCACAGAAAGCTGTCCAGCTTCTCATCGCGCTGGTCGGCCAGGAACTGCACGTCGGTCACCGGTCCGCCGTGGCTGTCGATGCCGGCCACGATGCCCCGCGGGAACTCGCGCGAGAACAGCACGTTGGCCCACACCGGCGCGCCGCGCGCCGGGAACGCGGCCACCGCGAGGTCGATGCTCGGATGGTGTTCGACGGCGGCGCCGCCGCGCATCGCGTCGGGCGTGCTGCCGAAGTCCTGCGCGCGCACGGCCTGCAGCAGGGCCTGGGCGAGTTGCTGGTGGGTCATCGGGTCGGGTGCAGCGGGCTGCGGGGAGCCGGTCGCCGGATTGTGCGCGGCCGGCAGCGCGGCGACGTCCGGCGGGCCTTCCCCGATCGGTTGCCGCGGCGCCTTGCGCAAGGGCTGCCGCGGATCCGTGTGAACATCGCGCCCGATGACGCCCTCGCCCACCCCCTGGCGCTGGATTCCCACGCTGTACTTCGGTCAGGGGATTCCCTACGTGGTCGTCATGACGCTGGCCGTGGTGATGTACAAGAACCTCGGCATCGGCAACACCGAGATCGCGCTCTACACCAGCTGGCTCTACCTGCCCTGGGTCATCAAGCCGCTGTGGAGCCCGCTGGTCGATTTGCTGGGCACCAAGCGGCGCTGGATCGTCGGCCTGCAGTTCCTCATCGGCGCGGCGCTGGCCGGCGTGGCGCTGACGCTGCCGGCCTCGAACTTCTTCCAGCTCAGCCTGGCGGTGTTCTGGCTGATGGCTTTCAGCTCCGCCACGCACGACATCGCTGCCGACGGCTTCTACATGCTGGCCCTGTCGCAGAAGTCGCAGGCCGCCTTCGTCGGCGTGCGCAGCACCTTCTACCGCGTGGCCATGATCGCCGGCCAGGGCGGCCTGGTGTACCTGGCCGGCATGCTGAGCGACCGCACCGGGCAGCCGGCCACCGCCTGGGCGCTGGTGATGGGCGGGCTGGCGGTGGCCTTCGGCCTGCTCGGCGTGTGGCACTTCTGGGCGCTGCCGCGGCCGGCCGCCGATCTTCCGCCGCTGCGCAGCGGCCGCACGGCCGCAGAGTTCTGGCGCGACTTCCTCGCCGTCTTCGCGGCCTTCTTCCGCAAGCCCGGCATCGTGCGCATCCTGGCTTTCCTGCTGCTGTACCGCTTCGCCGAAGCACAGCTGCTGAAGCTGGTCACGCCCTTCATGCTCGACCCGCGCGAAGCCGGCGGGCTGGGCCTGAAGACGCAGGACGTGGGCATCGCCTACGGCAGCTTCGGCATCGCGGCCCTCACCGTGGGCGGGCTGCTGGGCGGATGGCTGATCTCGCGCGTGGGCCTGAAGAAGCTGCTGTGGCCGCTGGTGCTGTGCATGCACCTGCCCAACGTGGCCTACGTGGCGCTGGCGCTGTGGCAGCCGCAGGGTCTGGCGGTGGTGAGCACGGCCATCGCCATCGAGCAGTTCGGCTACGGCCTGGGATTCACCGCCTACATGGTCTTCATGCTGATGGTGGCCGGCGAAGGCGAGCACAAGACGGCGCACTATGCGCTGTGCACCGGCTTCATGGCGCTGGGCATGATGCTGCCGGGCATGGCCGCCGGCTGGCTGCAGACGCAGCTGGGCTATGTCGACTTCTTCGTCTGGGTGTGCGTGGCCACCATCCCGTCGTTCGCTGCAGCTGCGCTGATCCGCGGCCGCATCGACCCGGCTTTCGGGCGGCGCGCGGAGTAAAGGCGCCCGCCGGCCCACTGTTGATCCAGCGGCCCCGTGCCTGAGCACCCGCGATTCGAAGCGCGGCAGCCCCGCCTCAGGGCCAGATCGAGGCGGCCAGCGCGGTGAAGTCCGGTGCGTCCTGCCAGCCGGGCAGGGCGACCTGCGCCTTCAGGTGGCTGTATCGATGCAGCAGCAGCAGCCGCAGCAGGGCCTTGCGCCGGCTGCGATCGAAAGCGCGGCCGTGGTAGCCGTCGAACAGCGCGTCGATGCGCGATGCATCACCTGCAGCCAGAAAACACAAGGGACCCAGCCAGTCGTACTCGCGCGGGCCGACCAGCCCGTCGCCGAAGTCGAACATGGCCGACAGGCCGCCGTCCTGGTGCAGCAGGTTGAAGGGCGTGTACTCGCCCGTCAGGATGACGTCCTGGCCCTCGGGCACGGGCCCCTGCAGGAACGACGCCAGTTGCGCCAGCAGGTGCGCCGGCAGTCCGGTGCGCTGCTGACGGACAAGGCAGCGCTCGCGCTGGCCCTGCAGAAAGTCGGTCCAGCGCGGCGCCAGTGCCATCATCGGGCCTGGCGGCAGCGCATGCACCTCTGCGGCCAGGCGGCCGATGCTGCGCAGCACGGCGCAGCGATCCTGCTGCGCCAGTGCGGGCCAGGCACGATCGAGCGGCATGCCCTGCAACTGCGTCATCACGAGGTAGGGCCAGCCCGCGTGCTCGGCGCTGTCCACCAGCTGCGGTGTGGGCAGCGACAGCCGGCCGTGCAGATGGCCGAGCATGGCGCGCTCGAAGGCGAAGTGATCGCGCAGAAAGGGGGGGTAGAGCTTGAGCACCAACTCGCGACCCAGCAGCGCCACCAGCACCGTGCCCCCCCCGGCCGCTGCCGCGGGTGCCGCTGTGTAGCGGGCACCGAGCGTGGCGACCACGCCGATCCAGCGCGCAGGGTCTTCCTGCAGCGCGTCGAATTCCGCGACGCCAGGATTCAGGGGCCAGTCTGTGGACGCAGGCGATGCGGGCATGGATCAATGGGCAGGGCAGCGTGCGATGCCGCTGATGGTGATGCCGACACGCACCTCGCGCAAGGCCCGAGGTTCTTGCGCTCGGGCGCAGGCTCGTGCCCAGCGCATGGTGCAACACTAGCGGTCGATGCACATGTCGTCCAGCCGCCAGGTATGGCCGCCGACGCTGAAGCTCTTGATCTTGCTGCCGGGCTTGGCGCTCAGCTCGACCGTGCCGACATGCCAGTTGGCCGCGTTGTTGGCGAACTTGGCCCGGAACTCGGCGCCCCCCAGACGCTTGCCGTTGACCGATTCGAACGACGGGCCGTCATGCCGCTCGCCGTTGACCTCGAAGTTGCTTTCGCCGAAGCCACCCGTCGGCGTGATGTTCTGCGCCAGGCGAACCCGCATGCGCTGGATCGGCTTGTTGGGCACGATCTGCACGGTGAGCGTCTTCATTTCCATTTCGGGCGCCGCACCGCCGGCGATCTGCGCCTGCTGCACGATGGCATGGTTGACCGCGCCGCCCGTGGGGTTGCCACCCACTTGGTACGGACGAAACGTGATCGTCGCGTGGTTGGCGTTCACCGTCTTGTCGATGTTGTATTCGGTTCCGACGGCCAGGCCACTGAAGTCGTAGCACTCGAACTTGGCGAAGGCCGGCGAAGCGGTGCCGATGGAGGCCAGCGCGGCGATGGTCGAAGCAATAAGCATGCGGTCCATGATGTGTTCCTTGGATGTGATGGGTGAATCAGCCGCCGTTGTCGGAGACAACGATCGGGCCATAGACCTTGCCTTCGGTGCACTTGCGCAAGGTGGGCACGAAAGGCCGGGTCTGAAACTCGTCGGACCAGTCCTTGTCGCGTTCGCGGAAGGCAAACACGACCTGGATGCTGTTCAGGTCGACGTTCTTGGCGTTGCCGAGGTTGTCGCCCGCGGTGGTGCAAGTCGCTCCGTGTCTGCAGATGAAGTTCGGTACATCCTCGGTGCGCGTGCTGCTCGTGTGCGGGTTGAAGTAGCGGATCCTTCGGACTTCGATCTCGCGTCCCTCGACGTGGAGATTGGTGACCTTGAACCTGGCGTCCTTGCAAGTGTCGGCAGCAGCCGGGGCCGACATGGCGACGAGGGCGATTCCCGCGAATGACGCGAAGGCCGCGAAGAAGGGCTGGTCCTGTCTCATCGTCCTGACTCCTGAGTGTTGGGCGTTGCGCCGTGCTTCGCCCCTATGCTTGTTTGAACGGGTCTTCGGGGCCGGGACCGGACACGAATCACGGCACTCCCCCCACCGGAGGCGTTACAGCCTGTGACCGCCGGTGCGCTGCGGACCGCCGTAGCGCAGGAGTCCACCTCGCCCTGAGCGAGCGTGTGCAAGCGACCCGGCGCTGACGGCCCACGGCGCCGCCGCGTTCCCTGCCTGGCGCGCCCGGCGTGCCGGTGCATGACGCTACCGGCGATGCCTGGCCGCAGGGCACGGAGTCCGGCCAAGGCGACCCGACGAGTCAGCCGCCGGCAGTTGTCGCTCCCTCCGGCAGGAACGACTGGGGAGTCAGTCCGGGTCGCGCCGCAGCGGAAGCACGACCCGGGAGGGCTTCGCGTCGTCGTGAAACACCGTCTGCACGGCGCAGCGCATCGCCGTTGTGTTGGCGATCGCCTCGCCTGTGTGGGCGACAGGCCAACCTGCGCCATGCCAGGCGCTGGCAACCCGCTTGCCCCGCAGGCCTTGCTGGGCCGTCTCGTCGGCGGGCGCCGACGATCCGTTGCCAGCTCGAGGCCCTCCTGGCGCATCCTCGTCGACTTCACCTCCTGGCAAGATGACTTCACCAGGGTCGCCGTTTTGAGGGTTCTTCACGAAGGAATATGGTGCCCGTTCTTCGGCGCAGCCCGGTCGACCGCATTTCGAGCCGTGACGGTCGTGGGTGCGGTGCCGCAGATGTCGAAATTCAGGCGACAGCAGTCTGCCGGCGCCGATGTCGTCCTGCAGCGCGTCACGCCGCGCGACCGCGCAAGCGCTTCCACCACCGCGTCTGGCTGACCACCGTCATCACCAGCGCGGCCAGGAGCAGCGCCGACAGCGGCGAGGTGAAGAACTCGCCGATGAACTGCAGCACCTGGCCCTCGGCCGAGATCATGGCCTGGCGGTAGCTCTTGTCCATCAGCGGGCCCAGGATCATGCCCAGGATGACCGGGCCGACCTGGTAGCCGTACATCTTCAGGAAGTAGCCGAACACGCCGAAGGCGAGCATCCAGTAGACGTCGACCGGGTTGTTGTTGATGGCATAGGCGCCCACCGCCGACAGCACCAGGATCACCGGCAGCAGGATGGGCTTGGGCGTCTCGACGATCCTGGCGAACAGCCTGATGCCGGTGAGGCCGAACACCAGCAGGAAGCAGTTGGCCAGCGCGAGGCTGCCGACGATGAACCAGAACAGGTCGGGCGTCTCGATCATCAGCATCGGCCCGGGCTTCAGACCGTGGATGCTCATCGCGCCGATGATCACCGCGGTGACGGCGTCGCCCGGTATGCCCAGCGTCATCATCGGGATGTAGGCGCCACCCACCGCGGCGTTGTTGGCCGATTCGGGCGCCACCAGCCCTTCATAAGCGCCCTCGCCGAAGGGCCGCGAAGGGTTCTTCACGCTGCGCTTGGCGTGGTCGTAGGCCATCAGCGCGGCGATGTCGCCGCCGGCCCCCGGCAGCGCGCCCACCACCACGCCGATGGCCGAAGTGCGCGTGGACAGCGGCAGGTACTTCTTCAGCAGGCGCCACGACGGCAGGATCTTCGAGACGTCCTGCTTGACCGCCTTGACCTTCAGCTCGTGCAGCTGCACGAGGACTTCGGCCACGCCGAAGAAGCCGATCATCGCCGCCACGTAGGAGATGCCGGCCGTCATCTGCATGCTGCCGAAGGTGAAGCGCGGTTCGGCGGTCATCGGATCGAGCCCGACCATGCCGATCAGCACGCCCAGGGCGCCGGCGAAGATGCCCTTGGCCAGCGAGCCGCCGCTGAGCGCACCCACCAGCAGGATGCCCCAGACGGCCAGCATCAGGTAGTCGCGCGGCGCGAACATCAGTGCCAGGTCCGACACCGCCGGCGCCGCCACCGCCAGCGCCAGGATGCCGATGAAGCCCGCGTAGACCGAGGCCACGGTGGTCAGCCCGATGGCCGTGCCGGCCTCGCCCCGCCTGGCCAGAGGGTAGCCGTCCAGCCCGGTGGCGATGGCCGCCGGTGCGCCCGGGATGTTCAGCAGGATCGCGCTGCGCGAGCCGCCGTACACGCCGCCCAGGAAGATGCCCGAGATGAGCGCCAGCGCCTCGTTGACATGCCACTTGAAGGTGAAGGAGATGAGGATGGACACCGCCATCGTCACGCTCAGGCCCGGGATGGCGCCGACGTAGATGCCGGCGAAGGTGCCCGCGGCGGTGAGGAACAGCAGGTACGGGCTGGTCCAGGTGGTGAGAAAGTGGCCCAGCGCCTCGTTCATCGCAGCACCGCCTGCAGCCAGGTGCCGCCCGGCAGCACGACGGAAAACGCCATGCGGAAGACGAGGTAGATGCCGGCCAGGCAGGCCGCGCTGACGAGCAGGTTCAGGACCCAGCGGCGGCTGCCCAGCAGGGCCATGCCCGCGACCAGGAAGAGATAGGACGACAGCAGGAAGCCCAGGCGCTCCAGCAGGCCCATGTACAGCGCGATGGCAGCGGTGAAGCCGAGCAGCACGCCCGGGGTGATCTCGCGCAGGAAGCGCTGCGGCAGGCTTCGGCCTTCGCCGTCGTGGCGCAGCGGCGAGCGCAGCGTTGCCACCAGCGCCAGCCCCGCGGTGACCACCATCACCGCGGTGGTCACCATCGGGAACACGCCGGCCGAAGTGATGCTCTCGAACTTCGAGATGCCGTAGGCCTCCCACAGCAGGTACAGGCTGCCCAGCAGCAGCAGCAGGGTGAACACCAGTTCACCGGGCCGCCGTTCGCGGTGGACGTTCATGGTCGTGGCTCCGTGCTGCAGGGCGGTACCGCCTGCGCCGAGGCGGGCAGGCCGCCCGGGCCGCCCGCGGCGACGTCAGGGCCTGGGGATGCCCAGCTCGGCCGGCGACTTCTTCGCCGCGCCGGCTTCCTGCAGCGTCCATGCCGTCACCGACTGCCACTTCTTCAGGAAGGCGTCGGCCTCGGCCCCGGAGATGTTCATCATCACGTTGCCGCGGCCGTTCATCAGCTCGACGAACTTCGGGTTGGCTGCGGCCGTCTTGAAGGCCGCCACCAGCCTGGCCTTGGCGGCGTCGGGCACGTCGCGCTTGACGAAGACACCGTAGAACGGGCCCCAGGGCAGGTACTTCCCGATGGCCGGCAGGTCCTGCGTGATGGGCGGGATGCCGTCGTGCGCGGTGTCGCGCAACACGGCCAGCGCCTTGACGCGACCGGCCTTGATGTGTTCCGACGCGGCCCCCAGCCCCACGGCCATGAAGTCGACGTGGCCACCCTGCAATGCCGTCATGCCCGGGCCTTCGCCATCGAAGGGTACGGCGGTGACCGGCAGCTTGGCCACGGTGCCGATCATCGAGCCCACCGTGTGCGGCAGGCCGCCGGGGCCGGTGGAGCCCATCTTCACCTTGCCAGGCGCCGCCTGGACGTCGGCGATCAGGTCCTTCATCGACTTCCAGGGCTTGTCCTTGTGGGCCACGATCACCACCACGCCGCGCCCGACGATGTTGACGGGGTAGAACTTCGAGTAGTCGAGTTCTCCCAGGCCCATCACGCCATGCAGCTGCGGGTTCTCCGCCCCCATCAGCAGCGTGTAGCCGTCGGAAGGCTGCTGGTTGACGAAGTTGGTGCTGATGGCGCCGGCACCGCCGGCCCTGTTCTGCAGCACGATCTTCCTGCCCAGCGCCTCTTCGGCGAAGGGCGTGATGGCGCGCGCCACCACGTCGGTGGCGCCGCCCGCCCCCCACATGATCACGCCCGAGAGCTCGCGCTCGGGAAAGGCCTGTGCCGTGGCCGCGCCGGCGGCCCAGGCCAGCCGGGAATCAGGTGGCGGAACTTCATCATGACGGGGTCTCCTGGGTTTGTGTTGGGTGGGCCGGTCGGGGGACGGCGCCATGGCCGCCGTCCGCTGCGGGCGGCGGCGAAAAACGCCGAACCATAGCCGAACTCGTCCCGCCCGGCCGATTCTCCACGGCGCGTGGTGCCGCGGCCCGCATCGAGCTGCCGCTGCGCGCCGAGCCGCCGCCGGGCAAGGTCAACAGCGTTGTCGACGAAAGGGGGATGGCTATACGATGCCGTGCGCAGGCGCACAACTTCGGAGACCGGCATGGCCAAGGATTTCTCAACGATGGAAGACAGCAATCGCTCAGGCAATCCCACCATCCACGAGGTGAGCGACCCGGCGCGGCGCCTGCTGCTTCGTGGCGCAGGGGTGCTGGCCACCGCGCCGCTCCTGGCGCCGCTGTTCGGCTGCGCCACCACCGGCGGCGCGCCGCGCATCGGCTTCAAGGCCATCCCGCCCGGCGTGGGCGACACCCTGGTGGTGCCGGAAGGCTACGTGGCCACCACCCTCGCGGCCTGGGGGGAGCCGGCAGGCATCGCCGGCAACATGCCGGCCTGGAAGGACGATGGCTCGAACACCGCCGCCGAGCAGGCCGTGCAGATGGGCATGCACCACGACGGCGTGGAGTTCTTCCCGCTCGCCGGCAGCAGCACGCGCGGCCTGCTGGCCATGAACCACGAGTACACCGACGACGGATTGCTGCATGTGGGTGGCTTCAACAACATGAACGCCGAGAAGGTGCTCAAGAGCCAGAACGCGCACGGTCTCGCGGTCATCGAGGTGCAGATGACCGGCGGCCGCTGGCAGATGGTGCGGCCATCTCGCTATGCACGGCGTTTCACGATGAGCACGCCCTTCGAGGTCCGCGGGCCGGCCGCCGGCCACG
>LNFM01011903.1_pt1 | contig 14273 bp, 13 predicted proteins | sample 596031 | NCBI WGS metagenome assembly LNFM01 (sample SAMN04254537, study PRJNA301005) | activated carbon metagenome | isolation source: dual media filters at the Ann Arbor, Michigan drinking water treatment plant | place: USA: Ann Arbor
CCTTCAACCGCCTGGTGCAGCAGCCGCACGGCATCGTGCTCGTCACCGGCCCCACCGGCAGCGGCAAGACGACCACGCTGTATGCCTCGCTGGGCCGCGTGGACACCGCCACCACCAACGTGCTGACGGTGGAAGACCCGGTCGAGTACGAGCTGCCGGGCATCGGCCAGACCCAGGTCAACCCGAAGATCGACCTCACCTTCGCGAAGGCGCTGCGCGCCATCCTGCGGCAGGACCCCGACGTCATCATGATCGGCGAGATACGCGACTACGAGACGGCGCAGATCGCCATCCAGGCCTCGCTCACCGGCCACCTCGTGCTGGCCACCGTGCACACGAACGACGCGGTGAGCAGCGTCACGCGTCTCATCGACATGGGCGTGGAGCCCTTCCTGCTGAGCAGCAGCCTGCTGGGCGTGCTGGCCCAGCGCCTGGTGCGCAAGCTGTGCCCGCACTGCAAGCGGCAGGACGGCGAAGGCCTGTGGCACCCGGTGGGCTGTACGCATTGCAGCAACACGGGCTACAAGGGCCGCACCGGCGTCTACGAGCTGATGGTGGCCGACGCCGCCGTGCAGGCGCTGATCCACAACCGCGCGCCCGAGAGCGAACTGCACGCCGCGGCACAGAGCGCCGGTCTGCGCTCGATGCGGGAAGACGGCGAGCGCCTCGTACGCGAGGGGATCACGTCGCCTGAAGAAGTGGTGCGCGTCACCCGCGACTGAGCCCCATGCCCGCCTACCGCTTCGAAGCGCTCGACGCCGCCGGCAAGGCCAGCAGCGGCATCCTGGAGGCCGACAACGCGAAGGCGGCGCGCTCGCAACTGCGCGCGCAGGCGCTGGTGCCGCTGGCCGTCACGCCGGTGGCGGCGTCCGACGCCAAACGCGCCTCGGCCCGCTTCACGCGACGCGCCTTCAGCGCCACCACGCTGGCGGTGTGGACGCGGCAGCTGGCCGGCCTCGTCGGCTCGGGCCTGCCGCTGGAACGGGCCCTGACGGCCCTGGCCGACGAAGCCGAAGACCAGGCGCAGCGCGAACTGGTGGCGCACCTGAAGAGCGAGGTGAACGCCGGCAGCCCGTTCGCTCGAGCGCTGGCCACGGCCCCGCGCGAGTTCGACGAGGTCTACCGCGCCGTGGTGGCCGCCGGCGAGCAGAGCGGCGCCCTGGGGCCCGTGCTGGAACGCCTGGCCGACGACCTCGAACAGCGCCAGGCCTTGCGCGCCAAGGTGGTGGGCGCGATGCTGTACCCGGCCATCGTCTCGCTGATCGCGGTGGTCATCGTGATCTTCCTGGTCACCTACGTCGTGCCGCAGGTGGCCACGGTGTTCACCAGCTCCATCACGGTGGCGATGCTGGGCATCAGCGCCTTCGCGCGGCAGTGGGGCCTGCTGGTCGGCGTGGGCCTGGCCGCCGCGGCAGGGGCGGTGGTGCTGCTGCGCCGCGGCGCCGCGTTCCGCGAGAAGACCGATGCGATGTTCCTGCGCCTGCCGCTGCTGGGCCGCCTGGCGCGCGGCTACAACGCGGCGCGCTTCGGCAGCACACTGGCCATGCTGGCCGGTGCCGGCGTGCCGATCCTGAAGGCCTTGCAGGCAGCGGCCGAGACGCTGGGCAACCACGCCATGCGCGCCGACGCGATGGATGCCCTGGTGCAGGTGCGTGAAGGCGCACCGCTGGCCAGCGCGCTGGCCGGCAAGAAGCGCTTTCCCGGCCTGCTGGCGATGTTCGCGCGGCTGGGCGAGCAGACCGGCCAGCTGCCGCTGATGCTGGGCCGCGCGGCCAACCAGCTGTCTGCCGAGGTGCAACGGCGCGCACTGGCTGCAGCCACCATCCTCGAGCCGCTGCTCATCGTGGCCATGGGCATGATCGTGCTGATGATCGTGCTGGCCGTGCTGCTGCCCATCATCCAGCTCAACACCTGGGTCAAGTAGGGCGCTAGCCCGCGCTTTCAGCAGCAACGCCCGGCGAGTGCCAACAGCAGCCCGGCCCGCCGCTTGCTTCGCCTGCAAATGAGGGGTGGTCCGGTCTTTGATCGGGCCATCGTTTGTGGCAACCTGTTGCCGAATGGAGCAACGGACACTGAACTCAAGGAGTGGTGCATGAGCGATACGCATGAACTGGTGCCGATGGCACACATGCGCAAGGTGTTCCGGCCAGCCGACGTGGAAAAGCGGCTCGACCGCCTGCCCTCGAAGGAACACGAGACCTTGCGCAGCACCTACGAGCGCATGCTCGAAAAGGGGCCCGAGCGCTTCCAGGTCAAGCCCTCGGGGCTGCCCGCGATGAACCATCTCTACGACGAGCTGCCCAACTTCACCGAGGTGCTCGACGACGTGAAGCGCCAGCTGGCGCTGTGCCAGGACAGCCGCGACGCACTGGAGATCACGCCCATGCTGCTGCTCGGGCCGCCGGGCATCGGCAAGACCCACTTCGCGCGCGAGATCGCCCAGCTGCTCGGCACCGGCCTGGGCTTCATCTCGATGAGCTCGCTCACCGCCGGATGGGTGCTGTCGGGCGCGTCGTCGCAATGGAAGGGCGCGCGGCCGGGCAAGGTCTTCGACACGCTGGTCGAAGGCGCCTACGCCAACCCGGTGATGGTGGTCGACGAGATCGACAAGGCCCGCGGCGAGCACGCCTACGACCCGCTGGGCGCGCTGTACAGCCTGCTCGAGCACGACACCGCGCAGCAGTTCACCGACGAGTTCGCCGAAGTCGCCATCGACGCCAGCCAGGTGATCTGGGTGGACGCGCGCGCCATCCCCGACCCCATCCTGAACCGCATGAACGTCTTCGAGGTGCACGCGCCCGATCGTGATGCGGCGCGCACCATCGCCAGGCGCCTGTACGTCGGCATCCGCGGCCAGCACGACTGGGGACGCCACTTCGACGAAGAGCCGGGCGAGGCCGTGCTGGAGCGCATGGCGAGCGTGGCCCCCCGAGAGATGCGGCGGGCCTGGATGACCGGTTTCGGCAACGCCCGGCTGGACGGACGCGGCAGCGTGGCGCTGTGTGATCTGCCCGAGTTCGGCTCGCGCAAGACGCCGCTCGGCTTCGTGCAGTAGGGGTTTCGGGGCGACAATGCCCTGAAGACCTGCACGATGGACCGACAGAGCCCCACGCCACCGACAAGCCGCCCCGAAGGCCCGGATGCTCCGCTGCGCCCGCACTGGTCATGAGCCTGCGCGATTCGTCGACGTCGTACACCGGCTCCACCGCGGTGTCGGGTGACCACCCCGTCACCGGCACGGCCTACCGCCATGTCCTTCTGGCGGGCGCCACCGGTCTCATCGGCCGCGAGCTGATCACGCAGATGCGCATGGAGGGCGGCATCATCATCCACGCCATCGTGCGACAGCCGCCCGACGGCGCCAAGCAGAGCAACCGGCTGCGCTGGACCAGCGTCGACTTCCGCGAACTGCCCCCGCTGCCCCCGGCCGACACCGCCTACTGCGCCCTGGGCACGACCATCCGCGTCGCTGGTTCGGGACACGCCTTCCAGCGTGTCGATCTCGATGCCGTGATCGCCTTCGGCCGCGCTGCACGCGCTGCGGGCGTCACGCGCTTCGGCGTCATCTCGGCGCTGGGTGCCGACCCGCATGCCAAGCGCTTCTACAACCGGGTCAAGGGCGAGATGGAAGTGGCGGTGGGCATGCTGGGCTTCCAGAGCGTGGTCTTCGCGCGGCCCTCGCTGCTGATCGGCAACCGCGAGACGCTGGGCCAGCCGCGACGCGCCGGCGAGACCTGGGCGCTGCGCCTGACGGTGCCGTTGGCTCACTTCATCCCGAAGTCGGTACGGCCCATCAGCGCAGCGCGCGTCGCCAAGGGCCTTCGGGTTGCACTGGCACAAGGCCGGCCGGGTGTGCGTGTGGTTGAATCCGGTGAACTCTATTCACTGGGCAGATGAAGCTCCAATTCCTCGGCGCGGCCGACAGCGTGACCGGCTCGCGCCACCGCGTCGAGATCGGCGACCAGCGCGTGCTGCTCGACTGCGGGCTCTTCCAGGGCTACAAGGTCCTGCGCGAGCGCAACTGGGCGCCGCTGCCCCCGGCGCTGCAGGACCTCAGCGCCGTCGTGCTGAGCCACGCCCACCTCGACCACAGCGGGTACCTGCCCGCGCTGGTCAAGGGCGGCTACAAGGGCCCGATCTACGCGTCACCGGCCACCTGTGACCTGGCCGAGGTGCTGCTGCTGGACAGTGCCCACCTGCAGGAAGAAGACGCACGCCGCGCCAACCGCTACGGCTTCTCGCGCCACGAGAAGGCCCTGCCGCTGTACACGCGCGCCGACGCGCAGAAGGCGCTGGCGCACATGGTGCCGCTGCAGACGGGTGCAGAGCACCGCGTGGGCAACGTCAACGTCAAGCTGACCCCTGCCGGCCACCTGCTAGGGGCCTGTTCGGTGACGCTGTCGCGCCGCGACGAGCGCTTGGTGTTCTCCGGCGACCTGGGACGCAGCGACGACCTGCTGATGCCGCCGCCCGAGCACATCACCTCGGCCGGCGTGCTGATCGTCGAGTCGACCTACGGCAACCGCAAGCACCCGAAGGAAGACGGCCTGCAACGCCTGGGGGCCATCATCCGCGACACGGTGGGCCGCGGCGGCTCGGTGCTGATGCCCTCCTTCGCCGTGGGCCGGGCCCAGGCCCTGCTGCTGTTGCTGCAGAGGTTGCGCGCCGCCGGCGACATCCCGGTGGACATGCCGATCTTCGTCGACAGCCCGATGGCCCAGCAGGCCACGGCGCTGTACCGCCGCCACGCAAAATTGCTGCGTGTGCCTGCGCGCGAGATGAAGAACCTCGTGGACGACGTGCGCATGGTCACCACGCCGCAGCAGTCGATGCGCCTGTCGCGCTCGCGCTGGCCCTGCGTGATCATCTCGGCCAGCGGCATGGCCACCGGCGGCCGGGTGCTGCACCACCTGAAGGCGATGGCGCCCGATCCGCGGCACCACGTCGTCTTCCCCGGCTTCCAGGTCGGCGGCAGCCGCGGCGCCCACCTGGTGGCCGGCGCCACCGAGGTGAAGATCCACGGCGAGTACGTGCCCGTGCGGGCCCAGGTCAGCCACCTGGAAGGGCTGTCGGGTCACGCCGACAGCGATGACCTGATCGAGTGGATGGCGGCCTTCCGCACGCCGCCCCGCCAGACCTTCGTGGTGCACGGCGAGCCCGACGCCAGCGACGCACTGCGCCTGCGCGTGCGGGACCAGCTCGGCTGGCCGGCCCGCGTTCCGCAGCACGGCGAGACGGTCGAGATCTGACTGTCGGCGGCATGGACGGCGATTGGCTCGGCGTGCTGGTCGCCCTGGGCGGCGGCCTGCTGATCGGCCTGGAGCGCGAGCGACGCAAGGGCAGCGGGCCCGGCCGCGAGCCCGCAGGCGTGCGCAGCTTCACGCTGGCCGCGATGACCGGTGCCCTGGCCCAGGTGCTGCAGCAACCACTGCTGGTGGCCGCAGGCGCCCTGCTGGTGCTGATGCTGGTGGGCGTGGCCTACTGGCACAGCCGACAACACGATCGCGATCCGGGCCTGACCACCGAGCTGGCGCTGTTCATCACCTACCTGGTGGGCGTGCTGTCGGTGCAGCAGCCGGCCTGGGGCGCGGGTGCGGCCGTCATCGTGGCAGCGCTGCTGTTCTCGCGCGAGCGCCTGCACCGCTTCGCCACGCGCGCGTTGACCGACGCGGAACTGCACGACGCCCTGCTGCTGGCCGCGCTGGCGCTGGTGGTGCTGCCCTTGCTGCCCGCACAGCCCATGGCCTGGCTGGCCGGTCTGGAGCCGCGCACCCTGGCGCTGCTGATCGTGCTGATCCTCGGTCTGCAGGGCGCCGGCCACGTGGCGCTGCGCCTGTTCGGACCGCGCGCCGGCCTGGCCTTGTCGGGGTTGTTCTCTGGCTTCGTCTCCAGCACCGCCACGGTGGCGTCGATGGGCGCACGCTCGCGCGCAGAGACCTCGCTGCGCCCGGCCTGCGAGGCCGGGGCCATGCTCTCGACCGCGGCCACCTGGGTGCAGGCGCTGCTGCTGCTGTCGGCCCTGTCGCCGGGCCTCATGGCGCGGCTGTTGCCCGCCGCGGCCGCGGGCGCAGCCGTGGCGGCGGCCAGCGGATGGCTGGCGTTGCGTCGGCAGGAGGTGGCGGCCACCTCGGCCGTGTCGCAAGACCCTGCGTCGACGAAAGGCCCCTTGCGCGTGCGCGAAGCCCTGCTGGTGACCGCTCTGCTGACGGCGGTGACGGCGGGCGTGGGCTGGGCACGCGGCGCCTTCGGCGACGCCGGCCTGCTGGCAGGCACGGCCATCGCTTCGCTGGCCGATGCACACGCCTCGATCGCTGCCGTCGGCGCGCTGCACGCGTCGCAGCAAGTCGCCACGCCGGTGGCGGTGCAAGCCGTGCTGCTGGCAGTGGCCACCAATGCGCTGACCCGTGCTGTCACGGCGCTCATCGCCGGGGGCACCCGGTTCGGCGTCGCCGTGGGCTTGTCCTTGCTGGCCTCGACCGGGGCCGCAGCGGCGGTCGCCATGCTGCTGGCCTGAGGAGACCTGGTCGCGGCGGCCCCAGCCCGTCCCAGCTGGCCGCCAGGGAGCCAGAAACAGCAGAGCCCGGACAACGCCGGGCTCCGGGGCTCAAGAGCGCGGGATCAGGCGCTCTTCTTGGTCTTCTTGGCCTTCTTGGCCACCTTCTTGGCGGCGGGCTTGGCTTCAGCCTTGCCGGCGGCCTTGGCCGGGGCGGCGGCAGCGGCCGTTGCCGGGGTGGCGGGGACGGCCGGCGTTGCGGGTGCAGCCTGGGCCATGGCGCCCGAAGCGAAGAAGGCGGCGACGAGCAGTGCGATCAGCTTGTTCATGGTGGTTCCTTGACGGGTCGAGGGAGGGAGTCGGAGCAACTCGATACCTTCAACGCCGGCCACAACCCCATGGTTGACAGGCCTATACAAAGACGCCCTGGCGAAGCCACTTCGTGGCCACCCACTTCTCGCCCGCCAGCACCGGCGCGCCGCCGTGCAGCGTGCGGGTGTCGACGTGCGCGCGGTCGTAGCTGAAGAAGACGGCGTGGCCCTTGACGGGAGCGACTTCCAGACCGACGTCGGGGAAGGTCGTCGCGCCGCCGCGCTCGGGGTGGTTGAGGTACATCACGATCGTGCCCACGCGCTGGCCTCCGCGCTGCAGGATGGTGGGCGTGCCGGGCAATGCCGGGTCGAAATAGTCGTGGTGCGGCTTGTACTCGGCGCCCGGCCGGTAGCGCAGCACCTGCAGGCCTTCACCGTTCTCCACCGGCCAGTGCACCAGGGTGGCGATGCGCTGCTCGATGCGCTGGATGAGCGGCGCCTCGCCCCGCTCGAAGAACATGCCTTCGCTGGTGCGCGCCGCATTGACCTCGCTGCCCCCGGTCTGCGTGTCGACGGTCTCGGAACGCAGCAGTCGCGGGCGCGCCAGCTCGACCAGGGCGTCGCACTCGTCCTCGGACAGCAGGCCGCCGAACACCACCACGCGCGGCAGTCGCATGCTGGTCACCACGCGCACTTCGCGGTCACCGGCCCATAGCACGGTGGCGCCGTCGTGCAGCGCCGGCTCGGGCACCGGCACCTGGGGCGGTGCGGCTTCGAGCAGCGTGGGTGCCGGACGGCCCAGTTCATCGAGCCGCTGACGCAGCGTGGCTTCCATGGCCTCGATGGCCACGTCTTCATCCCAGCCGCTGGCGCGCATGGCCTGCAGCACGTCTTCGGGCCGGCATCCTGCTTCGGCCTGCGCCACGATCCACTGGCGCAGGTCCTCGGTGACGGTCTGGGGCGAGGTGGTCTGGGTCACGGCGGCACCTTCTGACGAGGGCCCCTATTCTGGCAAACCGCCACGGTCTTCGAGAAGCGTGGATCGGTGGCCCGGTGCGAGCCCCTCAGCGTCGCTCTGCGTCTGCGCCCGCGTTTGCGTTCGCGTCTGCGCCCGGCCCCGGCACGGGCGCGGCGTCGGCCAAGGGGCGCCGGTGCCAGACCAGGATCAGCAGCACCAGCGGTGCGCAGACGGCCGTGACCAGCGGGTTGGCGAACACCAGGGACAGCGACAGCACGTTGAGCGCCAGGAAGGCCGGCCATCGGATCGGCCGTCCCAGGTAGCCGGTGTAGGCGGCGCCCAGGCCCATGATCGCCACCACCGAGCCGACGAGCGCCAGCGCGAAGCTGCCCCAGGTGAAGTCGATGAACAGCAGCGCCGGCGTGTAGACGAAGGCGAAGGGCACCAGGGCCTTGCCCATCGACAGCCGGAAGGCCGTCATGCCGGTGCCCATGGGCTCGCTGCGCGCGATGCCGGCGGCGGCGAAGGCCGCCAGCGCCACCGGCGGCGTGACGTCGGCCAGCACGCCGTAATAGAAGACGAAGAAGTGCGTGGCCAGCTGCGGCACGCCCAGCTGGGCCAGCGCCGGCGCGACGATGGAGGCCAGGATGATGTAGGTGGGCGTGGTGGGCACGCCCGAGCCCATGATGATGCAGGCGATGGCCGTGAAGACCAGGCCGAAGAGGATGGTGAGGTCCTTCAGGTCGAGCAGCTTCAATGCATCGAGCGCCACCACCGCCTGCGCTGCGCTGCCCGACAGGTCGATGACGAAGGCCGAGAACTTGAAGCCCATGCCGGTGAGCGTGGTGATGCCCAGCACGAAGCCGACGCAGGCGCAGGCCGCACCGATGCCCAGGGCCGACTTGGCGCCCATCTCGAAGCCCTGCACCAGCGCGCCCGGCGTGATGGCCAGGCCGGTCATGCCGCGCCCCCAGCGGCCCAGCAGGCGCGGGATCCAGGAACACGCCACCGTCAGCGTGATGCCCCAGAAGGCGGCCAGGAAGGGCGTGTACTGCATCAGCAGCAGCGTGACCATCACCACCAGCGGGATGAACAGGTGCCAGGAGCTCTTCAGCACCAGCGACAGCGACGGGATCTCGTCGGCCGGCATGCCGGCGAGCTTCAGTCGCTTGGCCTCCAGGTGCACCATGAACAGGATGGCGAAGTAGTGCAGCGCCGCCGGCACGATGGCCACCAGGATCAGCTGGTTGTAGGGGATGCCCAGCGTCTCGGCCATGATGAAGGCCGCCGCGCCCATGATGGGCGGTGTGACCTGTCCGCCGCAGCTGGCAGACGCCTCGACCGCCCCGGCGAAGCGCGGCTTGAAACCGACCTTCTTCATCAGCGGGATCGTCATCACGCCGGTGGTCACGGTGTTGGCGATGGCCGAGCCCGAGATCATGCCGAACAGGCCCGAGCTCACCACGCTGACCTTGGCCGGCCCGCCGGCGAAGCGGCCCGCCGCGATGGTGGCGAGGTTGACGAACAGCTGCCCCAGCCCGGTGAGCTGGGCCATGATGCCGAAGAGCACGAAGTGGAAGACGAAGGTCGCCACCACGCCCACGGGGATGCCGTAGATGCCCTCGGTGCCCTTGTACAGGTGGGCCACCACGCGCGACACGCTGTAGCCGCGGTGCGCCAGGCCGCCCGGCAGGTAGGGACCGAAGATGCCGTAGAGCACCGTGGCCACGGCCAGCAGCGGCAGGAAGATGCCCATGGTGCGGCGTGTGGCCTCGATCACCATGGCGATGGCGATGACGCCGAACATCAGGTCGACCGGCGTGTGCTGGCCCGGACGCTGGATGAAGATGCCGTCGAAGAAGACCAGCAGGTACAACGAGAAGCCGGAAGCCAGCGCGGCGAAGATCCAGTCGCGCCAGGGGATGTGGTGGTGGCTGCCGTCGTACACCTTGAAGGGCAGCGACAGCGCCGCGATGGCCAGCAGCACGGCGCCGAAGACGGCCTTGGCGGCCATCGGCACCGGCTCGGCGAAAGACTGCACCAGGCTCCAGCCCATCACCAGGTAGAAGGTCACCAGGCCCAGCGAGACGATCCATTCCCACGGGCCGGGCAGGCGCTTCTGCCGCGGAAAGACCAGGAAGCACAGGCCCAGCACCACCGACAGGTGGATGGCACGGTGCGCGATCTCGTTGTGCAGGCCGAAGCCCGCGGTGTAGTAGTGCCAGGCCGACAAGGCCACCGCGAGCACGGTGACGATGCCGGCGGAGACGCCCACCAGGCGGCGGAAGCTGGACTCGGGATCGAACTGCTCGATGAGGCGGTCGATCTCCGCTTGCGTGGCGCTCATGGTGGGTTCAACCTTCTGCGAGAGGGGTCAGTGCGCGGCACAGGCGGCCACGCGGAATTCGATGGCCTGGCGGCTGAGCGAGCCGAGCCAGACCGGCGCCACCGGCGGCACCCCGTCGACGACGACGCGCATGCCCAGCGCCGGCAAGGGGCGCACCACCAGCGGATGCACGCGGCGGTCGAGGTGCAGCCGCGTGGCAGCGCCGTCGCGCTCCAGCCTCTGGCCGGCCTCGGCCGCATCGGGCAGGCCGTAGCCCTGCCCTTCGAAGCGTTCTTCCACCAGGTGGGCCTGCCACGCGGGGCCCTCGCGGCGCCACTCGTAGCGATCCTCCACGGGCGTGCCCAGCACGGAGTGCGTGAACAGGAGGCGCATGCGCGGCGCGGGGGTCGCCTGGCCCGCCGCGGCACCGGTCGCCAAGGGCAAGCGCATCAGTTCGAGCCCGCTGCGGTGCTCGCTGAGCACCAGCTCGCAGGCGGCAGCACCCGTGCCGCACAAGGCCAGCAGCGCGCCTGCCGCGAGGGCGGCGCGCCGCGCAGGCGTCACTTGATGACGCCCTTTTCCTTCAGGTAGCGCACGGCGCCCGGGTGCATGGGCGCGGTGCCGACCGCGGTGGCCGTGGACAAGGCGATGTTCTTGCCCTGCACGTGCACCTGGCCCATGATGGCCACGTTCTCGAACAGCGCCTTGGTGACCTCGTAGGCCACGTTCTCGGGCACGCCGTCGTGGGTGGCCCAGACGGCCATCACGGCCAGGGTGTCGACGGCCGCGGTCTGCCCCTTGTAGCTGTTGGCCGGCAGCTTGACGCTGGCGTAGTACGGCTGCTGCTTCTGCAGTTCGGCGATCTCGGGGCCCGACAGCGGGATGATCTTCAGCGCATGGCTCTGCGCGAAATCGGTGACGGCCGAAGTCGGCACGCCGGCGGTGATGAGCGTGGCGGCGAGGTTGCCGTCCTTGATCTTGTCGACGGCCTGCGTGAAGCTGCTGAGGTCTTCCTTCACGTCGTTGCGGCTCATGCCGTACACCTTGAGCAGGTCGGACAACAGCTGGTACTGGCCCGAGCCGGGGGCGCCGGACGACACGCTCTTGCCCTTCAGGTCGCGCACGCTGTTGATGCCGCTGTCGGCGCGCGTGATGAGCTGCACCGTCTCGGGGTACAAAGCACCGAGGGCGCGCAGGTTCTTCAGCGGCGCCTTGTCGAACTGGCCGGTACCGTTGTAGGCGGCGTCCAGGATGTCGGCCGCGACGAAGGCGGATTCGATCTCCCTGTTGCCCAGCAGCTTGGCGTTGCCGACGCTGGCACCCGCGGCTTCGGCCGTGGCGCTGATCTTGCGACCGTCGACCGTGGCCTTGTTCGAGATCAACTGGGCCAGCATGCCGCCCAATGGGTAGTAGGTGCCGCCGGTGCCGCCGGTGGCGATGCCGAAGAACATGCGCTGCTGCGCGTAGGCGGCAGTGGCCAGGGTGGCGGCAGCCAGCACGGTGGCGGCGATCTTCCAGCTGAATCTCATCGGGTGCTCTCCTCGGGCGGTGGGTGGCGCGTCTGCTCACGCCATGGGGAAACGATAGCGCGGGCGGCGGGGCGCAGCCCCGCGAGGTTTCCCCGTGCGGAGCGAAGTCGCAAGAAGCGTGCGCGGTGCAGCGCCGGCCGTCAGCCCAGGTGCCTGCCGAAGAAGGCGAAGCTGCGGTCCCAGGCGATCTGGGCCCACGCAGCGTCGTACTGCGTCATGGCGATGCGGCCCGGCCCTTGTGCCGTTTCGTTGGCGAAGCCGTGGTAGGCCAGGTAGCGGTGGCCGCTGTAGGCCACGCCGGAGGCGGCCAGCTTCTCTTCCAGGGCCTTCACGCCGTCCATCGAGAAGGCACCGTCCTGCTCGGCCCAGTGCGCCATCATGGGCGCCTTGATCTTGCCGGCATCGACGAACTCCAGCGGCGGGTAGCCGTACCAGACCACGCCGGCGTCGGCCTCGGGGCACATCGTCATCGCCAGCACGGTCAGCGCACCGCCCATGCAGTAGCCGGTGACGCCGACCTTCTTCGATCCCGCCTTCAGGTACTGCAGCGCGCCGCGCACGTCCTGCGACGCGGCGTCGGCGAAGTCGAGACCGCTCATCAGGTGGTGCGCTTCCTCGGCTTCGACCGTGCTCTTGCCGCGGTAAAGGTCGGGCACCAGCGCACGGTAGCCGGCCCGCGCCAGGCGCTCGGCCACACCGCGGATCTGGTCGTTCAGGCCCCACCATTCCTGGATCACGACGACGGCCGGCGCGCCGGCCGCGTTCGCAGGCTCCGCGAGGTAGCCCTGGACGTCCTTGCCGTCGGGACGCTTGAAGGTGATGGTCTTGCCCATGGGGTTTCTCCTGCAGTGGTGAGGTGTTCGAGGGGTCGGTGCGGACCAGCGGCGAGTAGAGGCCAGGCCGTGTGCAGCGTCAATCCGGGGCGCCCTGGTGTGGCGGGCGGGTGGGGACGGCTCAATCGAAAGTGCGACGGCGGAAGACCAGCCGGTCGGGCTCGGACGCCGCCGCGTCCAGCGCATAGCCGTCGCCGTCGAAGTCGCGCAGCTTGCGCGGGCTGGCCACGCGGTGCTGCACGGCCCAGCGCGCCATCAGGCCGCGGGCGCGCTTGGCGAAGAAGCTGATGACCTTGTACTGCCCGCCCTTCCAGTCCTCGAACACGCAGTCGACGACACGCGCCTGCAGGCTGTCGCGCAAGGCCACGCGGGAATACTCGATGGAGGCGAGGTTGACCACGACCTTCGATCGCTCTTCGGCCAGCCGCTCGTTCAGGTGCTGGGCCACCGTGTCGCCCCACCAGGCGTAGAGGTCCTTGCCCTTCTTCGTCTGCAGCGCCGTGCCCATCTCCAGCCGGTAAGGCTGCAGGCGGTCGAGCGGGCGCAGCGCACCGTACAGGCCCGACAGGATCACCACGTGCCGCTGCGCCCAGCCGAGGTCGGCCGTCTTCAGCGTGCGAGCGTCGAGTCCCTGGTAGACGTCGCCGTTGAAGGCCAGCACGGCCGGCTTGCTGTTGGCGGGCGTGGCCTCGGGCGACCAGGCGGCGTAGCGTTCGACGTTCAGCGTGGCCAGCGCGTCGGACAAGTCCATCAGCGACGAGACCTCGGCCGGCGTCTTGCGGCGCAACTCGGCGATCAGTTCGGCCGCCTGCGCGGTGAACAGGGGCTCGGTGGCCTTCTTGCGCAGTGGCGCGGGCACGCGCGTCTCGTAATCGAGCGTCTTGGCGGGGGACAGCAGGTAGAGCATGGCGGCAGAGGGAGAGATTCAGTCGTCGTGGTCGCCCGTGCCCGGCAGCGGCGGCACCGCGCCCAGCGCGGCCTGCCAGGTGCGCAGGGGGATGTGGGTGCGCAGGCGTTGCAGTGCGCAGTCGATCAGCACCGGGTGCACTTCGTGGCCGATGTCATCGGCGATGTCGACCGTGGCGTCACCCTTCAATTCGGCCAGGCGGGCCATCGCGTTGCGCGAGCCGTCGGCCGGGATGATCTGGTCGGCGCCGCCGTGGAAGAGGTGCACGGTGGTGAGGCGCGGCGCGGCCTCGGGCGGCCGGACGTAGCAGCCGCCGAAGGCCAGCACGCGGCCGGCGATGCCGTCGTGCAGTGCCACGGTTTCCAGCGACAGGATGGCGCCTTGCGAGAAGCCGCCCAGCGCGGTGGCCGCCGGCGTCACGCCCAGGCGCTGCTGCTGCAGGCGCAGGAAGGGCTCGATGAGCGGCAGCGCGCCGCCCACGCGCTCGGCCCAGTTCTGCGGCGTGAGCCCGTCGACCGGGTACCACTGGCGGCCGCGGCGGCCGCCGTCGGCCGCATGCGGCGCGTCGGGCGCGATCACGGCCGCCTGCGGAAACGCCAGCCGCAGCGCCTGCGCCAGCGGCGCCATGGCGCGGCCGTCGGCACACCAGCCGTGCAGCAGCACGATGAGCTGTTCGGGGGCGCCGCTGTCGGGCAGCCATTCGATGGGAGTCTGCAGCATGCGGCGATTGTCTCCGCAGGCGGCGACCGCCGTGGCGCGGGCATCGGTGAGCCTCCTCTTCAACGGAAATTCCGGCTCTTCGTGGACAGCCCCTGCAGCAGCGCCGAGTGGTCGACCAGCTTGCGCGCCACCAGGTGGCGCACCTCGCCTTCGCACTGCCACACGCCGTAGACGGTGAGCAGCGTGCTGGCCAGCA
>LNFM01019629.1_pt1 | contig 14273 bp, 14 predicted proteins | sample 596031 | NCBI WGS metagenome assembly LNFM01 (sample SAMN04254537, study PRJNA301005) | activated carbon metagenome | isolation source: dual media filters at the Ann Arbor, Michigan drinking water treatment plant | place: USA: Ann Arbor
GCGAGGTCGAGGCTGCCGAGGGCAACACGCTGACGATCAAGACCGTCGATGGCGCCGCGGCGAAGGTCGCGCTGGCGCCGGGCTATTCGGTCGGGGGCGTGGTCAAGGCGACGACGGCCGACATCAAGAAGGGCGGCTTCATCGGCGTCGGCGCGCGCCCGCAACCCGATGGCTCGCTCCTGGCCGTGCAGGTCTTCATCTTCCCCGAGGCGATGCGCGGCACGGGCGAGGGACACCGCCCCTGGGGTGTGCTGCCGGATTCGACCATGACCAACGCCACCGTAGCGGAGACCGTGTCGCGCGTGGATGGCGCCGGCATCGTGCTGAGCTATCCGGGCGGCGAGCAGAGAGTGACCATTCCGGCCGATGCCAACATCATCATGGCCGTGCCGGCCGACGTCTCGGAGCTGAAGGCGGGCGCGCAGGTGGCGATGACGGCGACCAGGCAGGCCGATGGCAGCTTCAGCGCCAGCCGCGTCACGATCGCCAGACCCGGCGCGCAACTGCCCTATTGAACGGCCTCAGTCGCCGGACTTCTCGCCGAGGCGCTTCACCGCGCCGTGGCCGCGCGCCTCCATGAAGAGGTGCACCTTGTTCTGAAAGCCGGCGTCGTCGTGCTTCGCCAGCAGATCGGCGTTGTCGGCGCAGGCGGTGCAGAGATCCTCGACCCAGGGCCCCTCCGCCTTGCCGAAATCGTTCAGCACATAGGCGTGCACGAGCTCCTGACCCGGCGGTACTCGTTGCCGATCGCGGCGGTGGTCGAGCGCAGGCCATTATGGCCGGCATTGCCGCCACCGAGCTTCACGCGCAGTTTGGCGGGGGCGAGGTCGAGTTCGTCATGGAAGACGATGACGTCGGCGGGCGCGACCTTGAAGAACCGCGCGGCCTCGCCGATCGCGCGGCCGGATTCGTTCATGTAGGTCTGGGGCTTGAGCAGGACGACCTTCTCGGTCCCGATCGTCGCCTCGCAGGCCTCGGCCTGGAAGCGGCCGCGCCAGGGCGAGGCGCGATGCGTGCGCGCGATCGCCTCGAGCGCCATGAAGCCGATGTTGTGCCGGTTGCCGGCATAGCGCGTGCCGGGATTTCCGAGCCCTGCGAAGATCAGCATGACGATCGTCGTCCCTCACGGCAAAACGGCCGGGAAGCCCCGGCCGTTCGCATGGTCGTTCGTGGCGAGATGCCGACTGGGAAGCCGGATCAGGCCTTCTTGATCAGGCCTTCTTGGCTTCGGCGGCCGGAGCTTCGGCGTCGCCAGCCTCCTCCGCCATCGGCGGAACGATGGTGACGATGGTGGCGTCCGAGCCGACCGAGAGCTTGGCGCCCTTCGGAAGCTTGATCACGCTGGCCTCGAGGGCGTCGCCGATCTGGAGACCGGCCACCGAGACCTCGAAGGCCTCCGGGATGAGCTCTGGCTCGACGGTGATCTCGAGCGAGTGCTCGACGATCTGAACCAGGCCGCCGCTCTTCACGCCGGGGCTCGACTCCTGGCCGACGACATGGATCGGAACCTCGACCGTCACCGTCTGGCCCGCGGCGACGCGCAGGAAGTCGACATGGATCGGGAAGTCCTTGACCGGGTCGAGCTGGTAGTCGCGCGGGATCACGCGCTGCGTCTTGCCGTCGACGCTGATGTCGAACAGCGTGGTCAGGAAATGGCCACCATAGATCAGGAGGCGGGTCTTGTTGGCGTCGAGCGCGATGGCTTCGGGAGCGGCGCCCCCGCCATAGATGACGGCGGGTGTCTGGCCTTGACGACGAACTGCACGGGCGGCCCCCTTGCCGACCTGTGCGCGCGCCGAAGCCTGGATTTGCTTCACGGCGGTCATGGTTTTGAATCCTTGCTTGAAAAGACAAGGCCGCCAGCAGGCGGCCTCTTTGCGGTTCGGCGCCCGTGCCTCCAAGGGTGTCAGTCGGGCGCTGGCAGGCTCATAAGCGAAAAGAACCGCGATCTCAAGTCCGCGATGCGTCAGGCCGCGGAGGCCGTGACGCCCCGAAGCGGGCGTGCCGTCCTGTCCGGCTTGGCGCCGAAGCGCAGCAGGAGTTCGCCGACGATGCCGGCCGGCAGGGCCTGGGCGTAGAGGAAGCCCTGGCCGAGCCGGCAGCCCATGGACTGGAGCCATTCGGCCTGGGCCTGCGTCTCGATGCCCTCGGTGATGATCCGCATGCCGAGTCGGTGGGCGATCCCGACCATCGCCTCGACGATGACGCTGCTCTTCGTGCTGGTCTGGGCGGCGGCGATGAAGGAGCGGTCGATCTTGATGATGTCGACGGGGAAATCGAGCAGATGGGTGAGGGAGGCGAAACCCGTGCCGAAATCATCGAGCGCCACGCAGATGCCGCGCTCGCGCAGCGCCGCGATCGTGCGGGCGACGCCGTCCTTGCTCCGGCCCATGAAGACCTGCTCGGTGATCTCGACCACCAGATGCCGGGGCGACACGCCGGTGCGCTCCATGGCCCGGACGATGCGCTGGACGAGATCGCCCTTCTGGAAGTCGGCGGAGGTCACGTTCATGCCGACATGCTGGAACGGGATGCCGGCGCTCTGCCAGGCGGCCATGTCGGCGGCCACGGCGTTCAGCATCTGCCCGGTGATGCGGTGGGCCACCTTGGGGTCGGCCATCGCCTCCTGGAATTCGACGGCGGAGGCGACGCGCCCATCCGGCATGCGCATGCGGGCGAGCGCCTCCAGACCGACGATCTCGTCGGTGTCGATCCGCAGGACCGGCTGATAATAGGGAATGATCCGGCCCTCGGTCAGGGCGACATCGACGTCGCGCTTGATCTGCAGGCGCCGGGTCATCGAGGTTCGCAGACCGTCCTTGAAGCGGACATAGCCGCCGCGACGGGTCTCTTTCGCGTGATAGAGCGCAAAATCGGCATTCTGGCGCAGGGTGACGCCTTCCTCGCCATCCTCGCCCGCCAGGGCGGCGCCGATGGTGACGCTCGGCATGATGCCGTGTCCGTCGTGATCGAGCGGGGTGGCCATCGCGGCGAGGATGGCACAGGCGGTGGCCCGCATCTGCACCGCCGTCGTTCCTCGTGGCAGGACCACGGCGAACTCGTCGCCGCCGATGCGATAGGCCACGGCCTCGCCGGCCACGGACTGGATCCGGAGGCCCACCGTCGCGATCAGCGCGTCGCCCGCGGCATGGCCCATCGTGTCGTTGACGACTTTGAGGTGATCGATGTCGATCAGCATCAGGCCGAAATCGAGCGGCGTCGCGGCGGTCAGGCGCGTAATCGCCTCGTTGAAGCTCGCCCGGTTCGGGAGCGCCGTCAGCGTGTCGTAATAGGCCAGCCGATGATTGCGGGAGCGAACCTCCTCGTGCTCGATCGCGATCGCGCAGAGATGGACGCAGGTCTCGACGATCTGGCGCTCGAGTTCATCGGGGCCGCGCGGCCGGTCATAGTAGAAGGCAAAGCTGCCGACGACGCGCCCGTCGCGGGCCTTGATGGGGCTGGACCAGCAGGCCCGCAGGCCGAGCGGCAGCACGAGATCCTCGAAGCCCCGCCAGAGCGGGTCGTTCGCGATGTCGGTGACGCAGACGGGCTCGCCGCGGTGGATCGCGGTGCCGCAGGAGCCGACGCGCGGGCCGACCGCGACACCCGTGACGGCGGCCGCGTAGGACGCCGGGAGAGACGGCGTGGCCAGCGAGACGAGGCGCCGCTCCTCGTCGAGCGTCAGGACGGAGCAGATGACGCCCGGTGCGATCGCTTCGGCACGCAGGCACAGGCGTTCCATGATGGTGCACAGCGCCTCACCGCGGGCGATGGACACCAGGATCTCGTTCTGCAGCGCTTGCAGACGTTCTGACGAACGGTCTTCGTGCATTGCCGGCCCCATGTAACGATGCGGCAACGATCGCACCTTGCCATGAAGCCGGCGTTGCGGCGTTGGCTCAAATTGTCCGCACCCCGCCACGAACGTGCAAAAAAGGCCCCGTGGCCTAGCCTTGGGGCTAGGTTTCGGGGCGCGCGGCCGCGCCGAACATCAGGCGGGGGCGAGCCCCAGCCGCTCGTCGCGGCGGCGCAGCAGATGCATCAGCGGCAGGGCGAGCACGATCATCCAGGCCTTGCCGATGATCTGGCCGCTGAGGAAATCGAGGCTGCCGAAAGCGAGCTGCAGGAAGACGACGCTGTCGACCACGAGTCCGACGAGGCCAGAGGCGATGACAGCCATGACGAAGCGGCGCTTCTGCAGCGGCGTGTAGACGGCGAAATCGGCGAGTTCGGAGAGCAGGAAGGCGGCGACCGAGGCGACGACGATCGCCGGCGGCGCGACAAAGCCGGAGATCGCCGCGCCGACCGCGATGGCGCCGAGGCCTGCGGCCGTGCCCAGACGGCGCTGGACGAGGTCGCGCAGCACGAGGGCGAGGCCGATCATCAGCACGCCGCTGGGGGCCTTGATGCCGGGCCAGACCGGGACGAGGCAGGGGCCATTGGGCACGCAGACGGTGCCGGCATTGCCGATCAGCCAGTTTGCGGCGGGGATGGTCAGGGCGAAGAGGACGAGGGCGACGAGCCCTTCGATCCGGCGCTGACGGTCAAGAGTCATGGGAAGGTCCGCTGTCGTCGGGAGCAATCAGATAGGCGGCGTAGCCTTTGGCCCGCAGCTCGCAGGCGGGGCAGCCGCCGCAGCCATAGCCCCACTCTGCTCGACCACCAGATCGAGCAGGGGCTCGCCGCCGAGCGCACGCGCCAGCGCGAAGGTCTGGGCCTTGTCGCGCCACATCAGCGGCGTGTGCAGCACCAGCCGGCGGTCGAGGCCGAGGCCGAGCGCGACCTGCATCGCCTTGATCGTGTCGTCGCGGCAGTCGGGATAGCCGGAATAGTCGGTCTCGCAGACGCCGAGCACGATGTGCTTGGCGCCGCGGCGATAGGCCAGCGCCGCCGCGAAGGTCAGGAAGATCAGGTTGCGGCCGGGGACGAAGGTTGTCGGCAGTCCCGTCTCGGCGAAGGCGATCTCGGTGTCGCGTGTGAGCGCCGTCTCGGAGATCGCGCCGAGCGCGGCGAGATCGACCATGTGGTCGGCGCCGAGGCGCAGCGCATAGTTCGGCGAGAGTGCGGGCAGGGCTTTCCGGATCGTGGTGCGGCAATCGAGCTCGACGCGGTGGCGCTGGCCATAGTCGAAGCCGACGGTCTCGACCGCATCGAAGCGCTCGAGCGCCCAGGCGAGGGCGACGGTGGAGTCCTGCCCGCCCGAGAACAGGACGAGGGAGCGAAGCAATCCAGAGCGACTGCGCGAGCCTGCTGGATTGCTTCGCTACGCTCGCAATGACGGGAGAGGTCGGCATTCGACCGCCTTAGTCGAACAGGCTGGAGACGCTGGTTTCCTGCGCGGTGCGCTCGATCGCCTCGCCCATCAGCTGGGCGATCGAGAGGACGCGGATGTTGCGCGCCACCTTCACCGCCTCGGTCGGCATGATCGAATCGGTGATCACCAGTTCCTTCAGCTTCGAATTGGCGATGCGCGCCACCGCGCCACCCGAGAGCACGCCGTGGGTGATGTAGGCGTAGACCTCGCGGGCGCCCTGTTCGAGCAGCGCCTCGGCCGCGTTGACCAGCGTGCCGCCGGAATCGACGATGTCGTCGAGCAGGATGCAGGAGCGGCCCTCGACCGAGCCGATGATGTTCATGACCTCGGATTCGCCGGGCCTGTCGCGGCGCTTGTCGACGATGGCGAGCGGCGCGTCGATGCGCTTGGCCAGCGCACGGGCGCGCACGACGCCGCCGACGTCCGGCGAGACGACCATGGCGTTCTTGTAGTCGAGCCGCTCCTTGATATCGCGCGACATCAGGGGAGCGCCGAACAGGTTGTCGGTCGGGATGTCGAAGAATCCCTGGATCTGCCCGGCATGGAGATCGAGCGTCAGCACGCGGTCGACGCCGGCATGGGTGATCAGGTTGGCGACGAGCTTGGCCGAGATCGGCGTGCGGCCCGAGGCGCGCCGGTCCTGCCGGGCATAGCCGAAATACGGGATCACCGCCGTGATGCGGCGCGCCGAGGAGCGGCGCAGCGCGTCCGTGATGATCAGCAGCTCCATCAGGTGGTCGTTGGTCGGGAAGGAGGTGGACTGGATGATGAAGACGTCCTGTCCGCGCACATTCTCCTGGATCTCGACGAAGACCTCCATGTCGGCGAAGCGACGCACCGACGCCTTGGCGAGGGGGATGCCGAGATGGGTGCAGATGGCTTCCGCAAGCGGCCGGTTGGAATTGCCGGCGACGACTTTGAAAGAAGAGGGCATGCCGTGGCGCACCATTGGAACGGGGCTGGATGGCCGGCGCACGGCCGGCCCTGATGGCAGCGCTCTTAACAGCGGTGTGACGGTGAGTCGACCGCTGCACTGCGAAAGACACACGGAAAGCAGCGCCCTCGATCCTTTCAGGCGTGGCAGACTCCGGGGCGGCCGTAGCATCGCGAATGGAACCGTGGCGCATCCTCGCGGTTTGCTGAGATGCATGGGGCTCGAACTGTGCCATGCTGACGGTTCCGGAGTGCGGGAGTTCCAAACGTGGCGACGTTGTTCGGATTCATGACCGCGTTCCTCCCCGTTTTGCGACGGCCTGCCAGGTCGGAGCGATGAAGCATTCACGGCGTACTGTTCTGGCGGGCTTGGCGGGAGGCGCCGCGACGACGGGATTCCTGCGCCGGGTTCAGGCACAGGCGCCGACTCCACGCGAGGTTCTCGTCACGCCGCGCATTTATTTCGTCCGCTCCGACGGCAGTGATGACAATCACGGACTTTTCAATACGGCGAATGCGGCCTTTCGAACGGTTGCAAAGGCCCTCGCAACGGCAGTGAAGCTCGACCAGGCCGGGTTCCGGGTGACGATCTCGATTGGCGCGCCGACCTATCCGGTCACTTGGACCGAGACGATCGAGATCGTTCATGATCTCACCGGCAAGCTTTCCATCGTCGGAGCCACCGGCGACGCTGCGGATGTGATCCTCGCGCCGTCCGGCCGCGAATGCATTCTGGGGTCGTTCTACAACATCGTCAGTCTGTCGTGGCTGACGCTTCGGCCATCGCCGGGGCGGCATGCGCTGGTCGCCGTTCACGGCGCGCGCCTCTTCGGCTCCGACGTGGTCTTCGAAGGCCAGCCGCAGCCGGGCGAATCGGCGCATGTCTATGCGACGCGTGACGGCTATGTGGAGTTGAGCGGCGCCATGGTGGTGCGGGGGCGCAGCGGATACTGGTTGAACGCCTCGCATAACGGTCAGATTCGCCTGAACGCCGCGACGGTCGACTTCCTGGAGGATGCGTCCTTCAAGACAGTCGCCTATGCGCTGGCCAAATCCGAGATCGTGATCACCGATGGCTCGACCATGTCAGGCATCGCCCAAGGACGCCGCTATCTGGCCGATGGCGGCTGGATTCAGTGGATGGGCGGTAACGAGGCCTCGTTTCCCGGCTCCATTCCCGGCACAGTCAGGAATGGCGGCGTTTACAAGACGCACAGCGACGATTGAGCAGGGCCGCCGGAGCGACTTCGCTCGCCTGCTAGAGCTTTTTGCCAGCTGGCGCCGAAGCGGTCCTGGCGGCCGTGGTGGCCTTGAGGTTGTTGGCCTGCGCGTCCGTCGCCTTGGCCTTGTCGGCCGGCAGAACGGCCCCGACGGCGGGCGTCGTCACCAGGAAGCTCGCGATCGCATCCATCGATTCGGCCGCGGCCTTGGCGACGACGGTCTGGTCGATGCCCGACCAGGGATCGGACCCGCCGCCGCGCCTGCCGAGGCTTTCGCCCTGGACCCGCTGCGCGCGCTTCTTGCTCTCGTCATAGACGTCCCAGACGAAGGCGAGCGCGGTCTGCCCGTCCTCGGTCGGCTGGGCGGTGAGATAGCCGCGGACGCGGAAGCGGGCCGGCTTGTCGCAGGGCACGATCTCCATGCGCCGCTCGGCGGCGGCCTCGCCGAGCAGGCCGGCGAAGCGGGTCGTCACCGAATCGGGCGCGCCGGAAATGCTCTGGACCGAGACCGGAACGCCCGGTGCGTCCACCCGGGGGCGCGCGGCGGTGGTGGTTTCCTGGCAGCCCGCGAGCGCGAGCGCGGCGGCCGCCCCGAGGACGGGGCCGCTGAAACGAATGATCATGACGCCTCCCGCTTGTCTTTGGTCGCTTACGGGTTGGAGTGTTTTGAAGTCCCTGTGCGGCCTTTCTAGGCCGATGTGCCGCGCAGGTCCAGACAGGCCGTTCGCGGCGGCCGGCCCGTGGCGCTCCGTCCGATTGCGGCAGGCCTCGTCCTCCCCCATATAGCGGTGAAGCCGGCCCCGACGGGCCTTTGTCCGGAGAGCCCCCATGGTCACGACCAGCAGCCGTATCCTCGACGACATCGCCCGCCTCGCCACCGACGCCGCCGGTGCCGCGCAGGGCATGCGTCGCGAGGTCGAGACCGTCGTGAAGACGCAGATCGAGCGCCTGCTGCGGGACCTCGACGTGGTGACCCGCGAGGAGTTCGAGGCGGTGCGCGAGATGGCCGTCCTCGCCCGCGAGGAGAACGACCGGCTGGCGGCCCGCCTCGCTGCGCTCGAGGCCGCGTCCCAGCCGGCATCCGACGCCAAGGCCTGACCCCACGTTCGCGACGGCAGATCCGGTCGCGAGCCCGAGCGGGCGCGCAGCCCCGCATCCGGTCGCATGCCGCGCCGGCGGCGCCGGCATCCACAGCCATGTGCTGTGGACAGGCTGCCATGGGGATTGAGCCTCCCCCCGAATCCGCCGAGCGTCACATCGTGTTGGGAGTGTCATACGCCCTGCGCTAACGTCGGTGGAGAAATTGATTCGTCAGTCCAGCCGCTTAGGCTGGGTTGGACGAAGCGTTGCACCCGGTCTCCCGCCGGCGCTGCGCCTGTGGGTTGCGTTCCTTCAGTTTTCCCGTCGCCGTGTTCCCGTTCTCGAACGCGCCGGACCGCGCCCTCCGCGGCGCCGGCAGTTGGACCCAAGGGCATGATGGATCTCGAACTGGACGGCGAACTCGATCGGCCCTCCAACCCCCTCGACCTGATCGAGCGGCTCGCCGCCCTCAACAACTGGAGCTTCGACCGCGACAGCGATGACGAGCTGTCGGTCGCGGTCACCGGTGGCTGGTCGGATTATCACGTCGCGATCACCTGGCTGGAGGAGGTCGAGGCGATCCATGTCGCCTGCGCCTTCGATCTGAAGGTGCCGGAGCGGCGGCGCGGCGAGGTGCTGCAGCTGGTCAGCCTCGTCAACGAGCAGCTCTGGCTCGGCCATTTCGACCTGTGGAGCTCGGAAAACGTGGTGATGTACCGCCACGCCCTGCTGCTCTCGGGCGGGGCCGAGCCGACGGACGAGCAGGCGGCGGCGCTGATCAAGGCGGCGATCGACGCCTGCGAGCGCTATTTCCAGGCCTTCCAGTTCGTCGTCTGGGCCGGCAAGACGGCCCGCGAAGGGCTCGAAGGCTCGATGCTGGAAACTGTCGGCGAGGCCTGAGTTTTGCGGTTTGCCATGGCCCGGGCTTGACCCGGGCTGAGCCACGGCGCGTCATGGTCGGGCTTGACCCGACCATCTCCCACGGGAGATTTCTGGTCGTGAGATTCTCGGGCCAAGCCCGAGAATGACGCCCATCCCCGAGAGCTTCGAGAATCCGCCATGTCCAGCTCGCTGCCGACTTCCCTCGTTCTTCTCGGCGCCGGCAAGATGGGCGGCGCGATGCTGGAGGGCTGGCTGCGGATCGGCATGAATCCGGCCGGCATCAGCCTGTTCGACCCCCACCCCTCCGACGAGCTGGTCGGCCTCGCCGCGGCGAAGGGCATGGCGATCAATCCCGATCCGGCTTCGCTGGCCTCCGTCGAGGTGCTGGTGCTGGCGACCAAGCCGCAGATGCTCGACACGGCGGCCCCCGCCGTGCAGGCGCTGATCCGCCCCGAGACGCTGCTGATCTCGATCCTGGCCGGGAAGACGTTGTCGGACCTGTCGGCGCGGCTGCCCAACGCCACCGCGATGATCCGCGCCATGCCCAACCTGCCGGCCTCGGTCCAGCGCGGCGCCACGGGCGCGGCGGCGGGCCGCGGTGTGACCGGCGCCCAGCGCGCGATGGCCGATGCCCTGCTGCGCAGCATCGGCACGGTGGAATGGCTCGAGGACGAGGGGCTGATCGACGCCGTCACGGCGGTGTCGGGTTCGGGGCCGGCCTATGTCTTCCATCTGGTCGAGTGCCTCGCCGCGGCCGGCAAGGCGGCCGGTCTGCCCGCCGACATCGCCGAGCGGCTGGCGCGGGCGACGATCGAGGGGGCGGGCGAACTGCTCCATCAGTCGCCGCTTTCGCCCGCGACCCTGCGCCAGAACGTGACCTCGCCCGCCGGCACGACGGCGGCCGGATTGTCCGTGCTGATGGGCCCGCTGGAGCCGCTGGTGGTCGAGACCGTGGCTGCCGCCAAACGTCGCGCCGGGGAGCTTTCGGGCTGATCGGCCTTTCATAGGCCGCGATCGCAGCCTAGCTTCTCCTCACAACCGTCGCGAAGGAGAACCGCCATGGCCCGCGCTCCGCTGCCCCCCACATCCGCTGCTGCTCCGGTCGAGCCGCCGGTCGATCCGCGCAAGCAGGCCGTCGAGGCGCTGATGCGCCTTGCCGCCACGCATCCCTGGGACGAGATCGAGCTCGGCGACATCGCGGCCGAGGCGGGGCTGCCGCTGGCGAAGCTGCGGGGCCTGTTCCCGTCGAAGCTCGCCATGCTGGGCGGCCTGACCCGCCTCGTCGACGAGGCCGTGCTCGCCGACACCTCCGATGACCTCGCCGCCGAGCCGGTGCGCGAGCGCCTGTTCGACCTGGTGATGCGGCGGCTCGATGCGCTGGCGCCCTACAAGGCGGGGCTTCGCCGCATCGCCCCGGTGATCCGGCGCGACCCGCTGACCATGGCGGCGCTCAACCGCGGGGCGGTGAATTCCTGGCGCTACATGCTGGCCTCGGCCGGCATCCGCACCGAGGATGCGCTGGGTGCGGTGCGCGTGCAGGGCGCCGTGCTGCTGATGGCGCGGGTCAGCGAGGTCTGGCTGGAGGATGACGAGCCGGAGCTGTCGCGGACCATGGCGCGGCTCGACCGCGAGCTGAAGACGGCCGGTTCGATCATGGCCCGCGTCGAGGATGTTCACCGGCTGACGGCGCCGCTGCGCGGGCTCGCGCGGGCGCTGTGCTCGGGACGGCGGCCCGGCGTGCGGCGGCGCGAGCGCTCCGACGAGAGCCTGCGCCGCACGGGCGAGGATTTCGCCCCGGCGATCTGAGACAAGGTTAAGAAACCGGTCTCGGGCTCGCTTAACGTTAAGCGTGTATTAGCCATTCCTTGCGACTCTTGCGAATCTCGTTTCGCAGGGGTTATGCGCATGTCGCTGAAGAAGCTCGCCACCCTGTCGATCAGCCGCTCCTTCGCGCTGATCGCAGGACTCGCTGTCGTAATGTCCGTCACCAGCGCCGGACTCGCGCTCTACATGGCGCGCGACGACATGATGGAGCTCAAACGCGCCGAGGTGAAGAACGCGGTCGAAGCCGCCACGACGACGGTGAACAGCTTCCTCGCGCGGGTCGAGAAGGGCGAACTGCCCGAGGCCGAGGCCAAGAAGATGGCGATCGACGCCCTGGCCGGGGCCCGCTTCGACGGCGGCAACTATTATTTCGTCATCGGCTTCAACGGCATCAGCGTCTCGCATGCCAACAAGAAGATCGAGACGACCGACATGACCCCGCTGAAGGACGCCAGGGGGCGCTTCTTCATCCAGGACATGATCAAGCTGGCCCGGGACAAGGGCGCCGGCTACATCGATTACGACTGGACCAAGCCGGGCGACAAGGAAGCATCCCTCAAGATCTCCTACGTCATGTCCGTGCCGAAGTGGCAGTGGCTGATCGGCACCGGCCTGCATGTGCATGACGTCGACGCCGCTTTCGTGCGGATGACCGGCGACGTCGCCAAGGTGCTGGTGCCGCTGGGCCTGCTCATGTTCGGCCTCGTCATCGTCCTGAGCCGCCGCGCCAACGGCATGCTGACCTCGCTGTCGGGCACGATGAACGCGCTCGCCGCCGGCAATCTCCAGACCGCCATCGCCCATCAGGACCGGCCCGACGAGATCGGCTCGATGGCGCGGGCCCTCGTGATCTTCCGCGACGCCGCCGTGGCGAAGGACGCCATGGAGGCCGACAAGGTGCGCGTCGAGCAGGAGGCCGCCGCCCATCGCGATGCGGCCGATGGCCAGCGCCGGCGCAGCGAGGCCGAGCGGGCCGAGCTTTCGCGGACGCAGGAAGGCGTCGTCGCGGCGCTCGGCGCCGGCCTCGAGCATCTCGCCGAGGGCGACCTGACCTATCGCATCAACGAGAACTTCGGCTCCGACTACGCCAAGCTGCGCGACGACTTCAACGCCGCGATCGGCAAGCTGCAGGAGACGATGCGGCAGATCGCGACCAACACCGAGAGCATGAAGGCCGGCTCGATCGAGATCAGCCAGGCAGGCAGCCTCCGTCGAGGAGACCGCGACCGCGCTCGACGAACTGACCGCCACCGTGCGGCAGACGGCCGAGAGCGCGCGTCAGGCCAACCAGGCGACGACGCAGGTCAAGGCCGAGGCCGAGCAGTCGACCGCGATCGTGCGCGATGCCGTGGTGGCGATGGGCGGCATCGAGAAATCCGCCGAGGAGATCTCGCAGATCGTCGGCGTGATCGACGAGATCGCCTTCCAGACCAATCTGCTGGCGCTGAACGCCAGCGTCGAGGCCGCGCGTGCCGGCGATGCCGGCAAGGGCTTCGCGGTCGTCGCCTCCGAGGTGCGGGCGCTCGCCCAGCGCTCGGCGGAAGCCGCCAAGGAGATCAAGGAGCTGATCGCCGCCTCCAACAGCGAGGTCGCGCGCTGCAGCGCATGGCGCAGGAGATCACCCGCGCCACGGGCCTCGTCTCCGAGATCGCCAGCGCGGCGCAGGAGCAGGCCTCGGGCCTGCAGGAGGTCAACACCGCGGTCGGCGAGATGGACCAGTCGACCCAGCAGAACGCCGCCATGGCCGAGCAGTCGACCGCCGCCGCGCATTCGCTCTCGCAGGAGGCCGACCGCCTGGCCGCGCTGGTCGCGCGCTTCCAGCTCGGCGGCGATGTCGCGGGGCTGAAGGCGATGGCGCGCACGATGCATGCGGCGGCCGCGCCCGCGCCGCGCAAGTCCGCGCCTCCGGTCGCCCGGCCCGTGGCCCGGCCCGTCGCTGCCGCGGCCGGCGCCTCCCCGGCGCGCAAGGCCGACATGAGCGCGCATGACAAGGGGTGGGCCGAGTTTTGAGCGGCCCCTCCGAAACCGCTGCACCGGCCGCGACGATCGGCTTCGACGATTTCCTGAAGGTCGACATCCGTGTCGGCACGATCGTTGAGGCCGCTCCCTATCCGGAGGCGCGCAAGCCCGCGATCAAGCTGGTGATCGATTTCGGCGGGACGATCGGCCTGAAGAAGTCCTCGGCGCAGATCACGAAGCACTACACCTGCGAGGACCTGCCGGGCCGGCAGGTTCTGGCGGTGGTCGGAGGTGCTGACGCTCGGCGTGCCGGACGAGCAGGGCGAGGTCGTGCTGATCGGGCCGGGGCTTGAGGTTCCGAAGGGCGGGCGGCTGTTTTAGGCTGCCTCTGCCGGGTCAGGATGGCTGTCGGAATGCCAGCCTTCGACCCATTGCGGGGGAAGGTGCATTTGGTGCCAAGTTGTTATCCAGTCCCGGCACTCGACTTCCCCTTAACTATCACTGCGGTATAGGGGTTCTGCGGCCAAGGACGCTCTTTTCAGACACGGCCAACCTCGTTTCAGGCTTCGTCACGCATTCCAAATAGTGCTGGGTTTGCTGCCCCATACCGCTCTGGAAGTGGACAAAATGGGCTCGTCCCGCCTCGTTCGTGAATGCAATCACCAACTCGGTCTCTTCGACCGGAGCGGCACGGAAGCCTCGCGCTTTGCCGAGGCGGTCTCGGTCAGCCTGATCCACCCTGGCCCCCAGCCGCTCCATCTCCTCGATGGGATGCGTGTAGCCCGCGAACAAGCAAGCCGTTTTCCACGCTCCACGGTTCAATGGCGCAAGGTCGATGATGACGTAGCTCTGTCCTGCGTTGAACGCGCGGTCGGCTTGATCGAAAACAGCGGCGAAGCTGGCGTAGTCAGGATGAGATCGGTCGAACGACGGTGCAGACTTCGCAATGGTCACGACGAAGCTGAGCGAGCCGAGCCCGATACATCCCAGAACGACAAGGAAAAAGGCACGCATGGTCAACACAGAGCGATGGTAGCACATGTCCGCTGACGACCCACAGC
>LNFM01009381.1_pt1 | contig 14272 bp, 8 predicted proteins | sample 596031 | NCBI WGS metagenome assembly LNFM01 (sample SAMN04254537, study PRJNA301005) | activated carbon metagenome | isolation source: dual media filters at the Ann Arbor, Michigan drinking water treatment plant | place: USA: Ann Arbor
CGAATATTCGACCACGTCAGGTAATCCTCTACCGTAACGTGTTTTATTCCCGTGTATCTACTGCGGTGGTTTTGACGTTGTGTCTTTCGTTCCTCTTACAGCCTGTTGAACGCGTATTTGCCTCCGAAATTACTCAAAGCGAGCTAGAAAATAACACTATTATTAATTTGGCAGTTGATGCAGGTCTTTCCAATACTCCTCCGGAAACAACAGATGAGGTGACCGTGGAGGAAGCAACTGCAGAACCAGAGCTGGCCGAACCAGTTGATGAAACTAGTTTAGAGGAGAGTGAAGTTGTACCTGATACTGAACCAGCTACTACCACTGAAGACACTGACATTGATGCAGATACTGGAAATGGTGGTGGCGGTGGAGATGAAACTCCAGATCCAAGTGAGGACACCAGTACTACCACTGAGTTTACTGACGAAGAAATCGAAGATTTGATTAATCCCGAAGATGAATTGCCGGATACAGAATTTATAGAAAGTACTTCGACCGCCACTACTACAACAGAAATTCCGGTAGCGGTTTCGACAGTCAATAGTGACGCAGTCATGCAGTTTAACCGTAATGATTGTGTCACTGTAGAAGACGGTTCATTCTATTGTCAGAGTAAAAAAGAAGAAGCGGAACAGGGAACAGATGGGATGTACGCCCTGCAAGATAAAGATGGTGACTTGGAGATTTTCTTGCAAAAAAATGGAGAGTTGGTGCAGCTGACGTTTAATACTGTTGATGATGCAGCGCCAGTGTTTGATGCCAAATCAAATAGTATCGTCTGGCATCGCTTGGTAGATGATCGGTACCAAATTATTTCGTACAATTTAGATACCGGTGACGAAGCGCAGTTAACTGCTGACAATGTAAACAACATGGAACCAAGTCGTTCCGGGAACTATACTGTCTGGCAACGTTGGAACGATACCAATTGGGACATTGTGCTGTACGACGGTACGGAAACTAAATTCCTGACCGACAGTCTTCAGCATGACATTGCGCCAAATGTAAAAGGAGATTTGGTGATGTGGAATCGCTTGGCCTCTGATAATACCCAGACAATTGAACTGTTTGATATTATCACTCAAGAATTCACGACGATTACCGATGAGGAGGGAGGAGCCCTCTCAAACCCTCGTATGGTCTTGGTGTACGAAACAGAATTTGCCAATGGGGATGTGGTCACCAAAGGGTACGATGTCGAAACGGGCGAGGTGACACCGCTCGCCAACGATCCGGCCGAGTTGCCCGAAGAATTGCCTGACCCAGATGCCACCGGTGAAACGAGAGCTTTGGTGCAACCAAAAAATCCAGTCAAAGAAGATTCCGAGTTTGGTGAAGATATCTATCCGGGAGTAGACGGAAACAATACCGGAACGACAACAGCAACCAGCTCACCAGCCGTAGAGCCGGGCGATTTACATATCGCGTCTTCCAGTCCATACATCGCTGGTAGCACGCCAAATGTTGTCACGAGCACCGCATCAGTGACTGACATGACCCTTGATTTGACACCGCCGTTATCAGAAAATGCGGACATCCCACCTGATTTAATTGTTCCCCCATACGTTCCAGATACTCAGGCAGAAGCCTTAGAAGTTAGTGAGTAGTGTGGTGTAATAAAAGCTCTCTACAGTTTCGAGTTTGTGGGACATTAAAAGCATGAGAAAATATCACCATGGGGAGGTATCCTTCGTTTTTTAATTGTATACGTACGCATAAATGCGTGAGCGCTTTTTTACTTCTCGTCACTGTTTTTGCCCAGCTGACATTCTTAGAATTTATATCGCCTAACATTGCCCAAGCGGCAGTGGTGACTATTGATAATAATGTCAGTCTCACGGCCACTGAGCATTTATTTGCTGGGTCGCAAACGGTATTTACGTCTGATCAAATTGGGTACAAGTTTTATGTAGATTCAACGGGAACCTGTGTGTACAGTAAAACGACCAATGGGGGAACTTCGTGGGGAGCAGCGGTGACCGTTGATAGTAAAACGGATTGTACTTCAATCGCGGTCTGGTACGACATGTGGACCCCGGGACTTTCAACAGAGTTCATTCATATTTCGACCATGAATGTAGCCAATGCAACTGATGTTTTGTGGTACAACCGACTTGATACCACAACGGATACCCTACTTTCAGGGACCACCCCGATAAATGCTGTTTCAAATTCAGCTCAAGTTCCAACCTATGTGGTTGGTACTAACCAACAAACCATCAGTCGGGGGACTGATGGTGTGCTGTACATGGCTGCCTCGGACGCCTCAGATTCCTTTGTAATTTTATGTAGCGCAAATTGTAATACAACCACTAATTGGACTCAAGCAGGCGCAAATTTTATGGATTTGGATAATGACTGGAATATTCTTATGCCAATTATAGGTGGCAACATGCTCCTGATTAATCGAGATATTTCTGCTGACGATATTCGATCTCGGGTGTGGAATGGTTCTACCTGGTCGGGTAGTTGGACAGCAGTTGATTCAGCTGCAGTAGAGAGTCCGACCTACGATGTCGGAATGGCCGTTACGCAAGACCATGATAGTGGTGATATTTATTTAGCCTATGCTGCTGATCATGATAACTATACTGTACTGGATCATGATGTGCGCACCGCAAAATATGTGAGTGGTTCGTGGACGGGTACGACTAATGTGTTTACCAACACCACTCGTGGTCTCACTGGTGTGGCGATTTCTCTCGATGCAAATACTGATACGGTCTATGTGGCCTATGGCCTGCGGACCATTGCGGCTACTGCTGCTACCGGTAACTTGTATTACTCCACTTCCACCAGTGCGATGTCTAGTTGGGGTGCAGAACAGGGTCCGGTTAATACTACTGCGGGTGATTTGTACGGTATCGATATGAACATTATTAGTGATGAACGCATATACGCAACCTGGGAAGATCCAGCTCCCGATGATATTTTTGGTAACACCGTCGCTGACATTGCGCCAGTTACCAAAGTATCCACCCTTGGTACACCAACGGCTTCAGTGTCTGCGAGTACCAGCAACTTTTATACGGGAGGTGCCTTTTTAATCAAAGAAAGTCAGGTCAGTCGTAATGTGACTGACATTACTATTTCAGAAAATGGAACCGTTGACGCTAGTGGCGCCATTAAAAACGTCAGACTACTCTATGACTTAGATACAACTGCGCCGTATGATTGTGTGAGTGAATCGTACAGTGGCTCAGAAACACAGTTTGGGAGTACCGACGTCAATGGATTTACCGGGGCAGATGGCGTTTCATCATTTAATGGTCTGGTAAATATCAATCCTACTCAAGCCATGTGCGTCTACACGGTAGTAGATGTGCTTGACGCAGCTATCAGTGCCGCAACGCTGCGGATTTATATCGATAATCCAAGCTCTGACGTGCTGGTCTCCGGTGGTGGGGTGGTAACACCAGCTACCCCAGTCGTGTTTGGTTCTGGTACAACCATTAATAATGATACCCTCACTCAGACACACTACCATTGGCGCAATGACAACGGGAACGAAGCCGCCGCGACGTCAGCAACCGGCGGAACGGCTGACACTCCCATTCCTGCGCTTCTGCAGAACACTCCACGGCGTCTGCGGGTGCAGGTTTCAAACGAAGGTTCCCTTGTCAGTCCGGCCACTCAATTTCGTTTGGAATACGCTGAAGCAGCACCCACTTGTGCGTCTGCATCTCTATGGACTGACGTGAATGCGACCAGCGACGCTTGGAATATGTTCGACTCCACCTTTGTCACAAACGGTGCTGATACGACCGACATTTCAGTTGCCAGCGGTGGAATGGTTAATGAAAATACCACCTTCCTAACTCCAAACGGTGGACAACGTGATACCACCTCACAAACTGGTGGTCTGACGTTATCATCCACAAACTTTGTTGAACTAGAGTACTCAGTTGTCGCCTCTAGTAGTGCTATCCAAGGAACAACCTACTGTTTTCGGGTGACTGATGCCGGGACACCGCTCCCACAATATTCGCAATATCCACAGGTGACTGTGTCGGCTGACGTTACCTTAACTACCATTGGTAACCAAGTTTCGTCGGCAATTATTCCAACTGCTAACTTCCAAGTTGGCGGTATCTTTGCGTTTACCGAAAATGTCGGTACCCGTAATCTCACCTCTGTCACTATCACCGAAACGGGTTCGATTGATGGAGCTACTAGTTTAGATAATATTCGTCTGCGGTACGATCTTGATACCACCGCACCGTACAACTGTGCCAGTGAATCCTATGCCGGGACTGAAACTCAGTTTGGTTCAACTGATACCGATGGTTTTTCCGGAGCAAACGGGAGTTCCACCTTCACCGGTTCGGTCTCTCTCACCACTACTCAAGCAGTTTGTATGTACACGGTGTTTGATATTACGAGCGGTGCCCTAAACGGTGAAGATATTCAAATTGAAATTAGTAATGGTGGCAATGATGTCGTAGTATCTGCAGGAACAGTTGGTCCAACCACACCAATTACGCTTGCGGGAACAACTACCCTCTCTGGTGCAATTTTGGCACAAACGGGCTACCACTGGCGGACTGATTCCGGCAGTGAAACGACCGCCCCGTCTGCAACTGGTGGTAGTGAAAATACCCAATTTACCGAACATCCGGCCAGTAGTTCCATCCGTCTGCGTCTGGGTGTCAGTAACGAAGGAGCTGCTACCTCAACTGGTGCGCAGTACCAATTGGAGTATGGTCCAAAAATTACCACCTGTAGTGCCGTGAGTGTCTGGACCAGTGTGGACGCCGCAAACGACGATTGGAATATGTTTAATTCGCCGAACATTACTGACGGAACTGACACTACGAATATCGCCCTTGGTACCGGTGGGGTGAGTGATGGTAATACTACTTTCCGCACTCCAAATGGGGGAGTAAAAGACACGAGCGCAGTGACCGGGGGAATCACCCTTACTTCAACTCAATTTACCGAATTAGAATTTAGTATCACCTCAACTGGCATCACGGGGAGTGATATCGTCTACTGTTTCCGTGTGACTGAACTAGGAACCGAACTAAATCAGTATGATAACTATGCCGAATTGCGCACGGCACCGAAACGAGATTTTAAAGTGCAGCATGGCGTCACCAATGTAACCGGAACCGGCGTTACGCTAACTGCAGGAGTAAATTACGTAGCACCATCGGCTTCATCGAGTGCCTTTGTTCGTATCACTAACACGCACATGACTGGTGCAGGACGTAACACACTAGGAGCCGCACAAAATGCTGATGACGTGACCGCCTACATTAGTAATCCAGGTAATATCATGACCAGTTTTACGATTAGTCGACCACCGGCTGCGATTAACAACACTCAGGTCTACTGGGAAATTGTTGAATTTATCGGAGCAACCAGCACCGACAATGAAATGAAGGTATTAAGTGCCGGTACCGTAGGGATGGCGAGCGTAGCTACGTCCGCCACCGGAACGGTAGTGTCAGGGGTGGGTGATGACGCAGATATTGTCGTGTATATCACAGGAATCGAAAACCGTGATATTGGTCGTAACTTCTACTATGCGGGGGCAGTCACTGCCGAATGGGATGCCGCTAATAACCGGCCGATATTTAGACGGGGTGCCGGTGGGGCAATTATTAACGTCAGTTACGCCGTTGTGGAATACACCGGTATCAACTGGAATATTCAGCGAGTAGAGCATACCTATGCTTCTACGACCATTACTGAAACAGAATCAATTATTCCGGTAAACAGTTTGGCCCGTACGTTTATTCATACCCAAAAACGAATTAATGCTCTCGGTAACGTAAACAACTTTGGTCATGAAGTGTGGCTCTCGAGTATCGGAGCCGTGTCATTCAAACTTGAAAATGCTGCGACGGTACCCGCTTCACATACGTCAATAGTGTGGGTCATTGAGAACCAGCAAACCAGTGCCGGCGCTATGAAGGTGCAGCGTAGTAACGGAAACACCACTGACGGAACCGAACCGGTGGTGTTGTCGGTGCCAATTTTTACACCCCTGCAAACTGTCAGTAACGCATCTATTTTTGGAACGAGTCGGGTAGTGGGCGCCAACACAAACTTCCCACTGGCCATGGCTGGATTAGGAATCACCTCCACCTCGTCGTACGTGCTGTGGCGCAGTGAGGCTTCGGCGGGTCTGTTAACCTACCGTACCGAAATTGTGGAATGGCCCATTAATGGTCTTGCTGTCCGTCAAAATTACTATCGTCTCTATGTAGACAATAATGCCTTACTACCAACTGATCCGTGGCCACCGGGACCAAGTGATTTAGGTGAAAACACCCCGCTCTCTATCGCTGATCAGCCGCTCGGTGAAGCTGACCGTGTTCGCTTACGTATGTCACTGCGTGTCACCAATGCCAACTTACCGGTAGGATTGTATGACTTTAAGTTGCAGTATGGTCTGCGGTTAACATCATGTTCGGCGGTAGCGGGCTGGACCGATGTGGGGTCAGCAACCAGTTCTGCCATTTGGCGTGGCTACAATGCAACGGGAACAACCAACGGTGCCAATTTGTCAGTTAATCCACCAGTGTTTGGCGATTTACTATTGTCAGTTTCAAACATCGCCGGTAGTTACGTCGAAGAAAATCCGTCACCCGCAAACCCCTTTGGGGCCGACCCCAATCGTGATATCGAGTACGATTTCCAACTCTCCCATAATGGCGCGATGGAGCGCAGTGTCTACTGTTTCCGCATGGTGCGGGGTGATGGTACCACCCTCGATGGATACCTTAACTACCCACAAATCCGTACCGCTGGCTTTACGCCGCAAACACAAAACTGGCGCTGGTACGATGATGCCACAAACGAAACACCAGTGACACCACTCTCATCCGAATCAGTCGCTCCAATTGAAATCCAAAATGATAATACGCTCGCGCTGCGCGTGACGGTAGGTGAAGGTAAAAACGTGCGCGGTCAAAACGTAAAATTTAAAGTGCAGTACGACGAAAATCCAAACTTCACAAACCCGCGCGATGTGACGTCAACTTCTACCTGTACGGCAACTTCGACCTGGTGTTATGCCGTTGGAGGTGGTGCTGATAACGCCACCATTACGACCAAAGTATTAACGGATGCTGATACGTGCACAAGTAGTGTCGGTAATGGTTGCGGAACGCACAACAGTTCCGGGGTGTTTGTTCTTGGCGACACCCATGAACCAGGAGCCAATCGTGAATATGCCTTTTACCTCAGACAAGTACTGGCTCGTACCGGGGTGGTGTATTACTTCAGATTGTACGACACTTTAAATGAAGTGCCCGTGATTCTCAAATCCGGCAGTGTTCACCCGAGTGCAGTTGCTGAAACCGCTAAACTGTCGCTCACCATTTCCGGACTTCCTTCCGGTACGACAACCGCCGGAGTCGTGACTACTGCCACCTCCACACCATCAGCCGTCAATTTTGGGACTATCCCTATAAATACTCCATGGTATTCAGCCCATCGTATTTCAGTGACCACCAACGCTATTGATGGGTATCGGGTGTTAAGTTACGCCCGCCAGCAGTTACTTAATAGCTACGGCACCGCTATTAATTCCGTTACTGGTACTAATGCCACTCCAACTAGTTGGGCGGTCGGTTGCCAAATTTCGGCTCCTGGGTGTATGGGGTATCACACGAGCGACGCTACGCTAGCTGGTGGTTCAACGCGGTTTTCACCCCTTGATAGTTACGCCGGACTGCAAACCACGCCACAGGAAGTAATGTATAGCTCTATTCCGGCGAATGATGTTCATGATATTCTATACAGGGTAAGTGTCACTAACGCCCAACCGGCTGGCACCTACGAAACGGAAATTGTCTATTTGGCAGTACCGACGTATTAACTCCTATGAAATATTTATTCCTCGCTTTTCTCCTACTTGTTTCCATCCAAACGGTCAACGCTGCTGATTATGCAGTTTCGCCGCTCTTGATTGAGAACACCATTGAGCCGCGGGACATGTTTGAAGAGACCGTTAAAATTACTAACACCACAGATAGAAAGGTGCGGATTTTCCCGACGGTTAACGAAATTACGGTTGGCGAAGAAGGGGAGGTGAAATCATTTGTCCCCGCCTCAATGAGTGATAATACAACGAGCATCACGAGCTGGATTGCGGTCACACGGGGGAGAGTGGAAATTAATCCCGGAGAAACTATCAAAATTCCCGTCTCGTTTACCATTAACCCAAATGCGGCTGCAGGCGAATACCATGCCTTTATTGGTTTTGCCGAAGGCTCAAAACGTGATGAAGCAGAGGCCTTGGTGAATTCTGGTCGTGCGCCAGGAGTGGTGGTGCGGTTGTCGCTCACGGAAAAACGCAGTGAGTACCTCAGACTCAACCGTTTTAACGTTGATCGGTTTGTGACTGAAACCAACGAAGCAGTAGTGACCTACGAACTCGAAAACGTGGGAGGTTTACCAATTACCCCCAGTGGCGAAATCATTTTCTATAACAGTCGCGGCGTGGAGCTCAATGCACTACCGGTTAATCCAGAGAGTAAACCGATTCCTCCGCAAAGTAAACAAACCTTTGAACAAACTATCCCTGAGCTTGGAGTTATTGGCCGACATAAAGCCCTCTTAAATGTTGAGTATGGAACTGCCATGCGGGCCAATCTCTACGACACCACCTATTTTAATGTGATACCGGTTGTGTATTTGGCCATTATTTTTGGTCTGCTTTTGCTTTTGTCTGTGTTGTTGGCGCTATGGTATCATCGCTCAAAGTCGCAGGTTGTTGATTATACCGAAGAGGAGGTTTCAGTGTACGTGCGCAGTGGGGTGGTAGGAGTTGAAAAAGATCATGACATTAATCTTAAAAAATAACACCTTACGTTTTTGTATACTGCTATGTGTGTTTATGATGCCTGTTGTAACACAGGCGCAGTCTGACCGTAGTCAAACGCTGAGCGTATCGCCGACCCTGTTCCAGATGTCAGCGAACCCGAGTCAGTCATGGACGAGTGAGATTAGAGTCGTAAACGTCAACGACTATCCCATTACCGTCTATCCGCAGGTAGTTAATTTTGCGCCCGAGGGTGAAAGTGGAGCTGGCTCACTTATTCCTATTTTTACTGCGGAAACACAGGGTAAGACACTCGCCGAATGGGTAACGTTATCCCAGAGTGAAGTTCTCATTTTGCCACAACAGACCGTCACCATACCTTTTTCAGTGACGGTGGTTGATGATGCTGCTCCGGGTGGTCACTATGCAGCGATACTGGTTGGTACCAAACCGCCGGCGCGCACAAATGAAGCTGCTCAGGTACAAACTGCCCAGTTTGTGACGGCGCTTTTATTTGTGCGTGTGTCGGGAGATGTGGTTGAGGCCGGAAATATTCGAGAATTTACCACCGTTAAAACAATTAACGCCGAACCAAACATTCAGTTTGATGTGCGATTTGAAAATACCGGGAATGTGCACTTGCAACCGCAAGGTGATATTACGATTACCAATATGTGGGGCAGTGAACGGGGGGTAATTCCGATTAATTACCAAACACACTTTGGAAATGTACTCCCGAATAGTATTCGTAAGTTTAGCTTTACCTGGACTGGTGAAAAATCCTCGTACGATATTGGTCGTTTTAGAGCCGTCGCCACTTTGGGTTACGGTGAAAACACCAAAAACTTCACTACCAGCACCACCTACTTCTGGATAATTCCTCTTAAGCAAATTGCCTTCGTCCTGGGAGGATTATTGCTTTTGTTTTGGTTCCTGAGCTTCGCTATAAAAATCTACATTAAACGTATGCTTCTTTTGGCGGGACTTGATCCAACTACTCGCTATACACCACCAAGTCAAAAACACAGTACCTACAGTGCCCATGCCGCTCTCCCCGCTAAAACAGTTATTATTCGTCGCTACCAAACGGTGACTGGTCCGGTACGACACAGTATGTTTGAGCTCATGCAAAACTTACAATCAGCCAAAGCCATCAGTGACGTGGTAAAAATTATGACAGCGTTCCTTATTCGCAACAAACTCTTTGTCGTATTTGTGCTCGTAGTTGGTGGGTTATGTGTGCTTACGTTTTGGTTTTTCGGTGACATGAATACCAAGTCCCGTCCGTATGATGTCAGTATCGTTAATCCCGATGCTACTGTTGTCATTTCATCTGATGAAATACTCTACAAATCACTACCACCATATGAATTGCCGGCCGGGGAAGTAAAGGTTGACAAACCGGCGTTTGCCGTCGAACTCATTAATGCTAGTGGTGAGCCAGGGCTCGCCGCTAAAGCCAAGCGAAAACTCGAAGCTTATGGTTATGACGTGACCGCGATATCAAACGAGCTCGGACGTTCTGACACAAAATCAGTAATTATCTTTAACCAAACGAACAAAGATGCTGCGCTCGAGTTAAGTAAAAAGCTTAACGGTGCACTCCTATCAGTAGATACAGGCATTTCTCCTGAGGTGGTACGTGTCTACATTGGTACCGACAACCGATAACAACGGCGGTGACTGTCTAAAAAATGGTATACTAGAGAGAGTAGGACGTTATTCGTATAAATCTTTACGTTATGTCGAATCGAACAATTGTGTTGTTTGTAGTCATATTTGCACTCATCATTGTGGGGATGTTTCTGTTTACCTACCTCTACCAGAAAAATACTGAACCAGTACCGCTGCCAACTGATACCCAGGCCACCACAACCCAGAATAACTACGGAATTACCCGGATTGACGCTAAATACTTCTATATTAATGGTGTCCACACTATTGTTGGTGAATTAGCAATGCCGACACCGTGTGATTTGCTCACGACTGATGCGACGGTAGCCGAATCGTTCCCTGAACAGGTAACCTTTGCGTTTGATGTCGTCAATACGACTGAGGTTTGTGCCCAGGTCATTACCAATCAGCGCTTTAAAATTGATGCTAGTGCCAGCGATCAAGCCACCCTACGGGCTACCTTTATGGGTGAGCCAGTTGAACTGAATCTCGTAGAAGCTGAAGCCGGGGAGACTCCAGAGGAATTTGAACTGTTCATAAAAGGGTAACTTTGTCAGTTTTACAGAGGTATCTATCGTTAAAATATTCCTGATGGCGTATTATTACTCACATGAATCGTAAAAATCTCATTGTCCTCATCGCAATTGTCGTGGTAGTAGTTTTGGTTGGTGTACTGACCTACTTCATTCGCACCAACGCCATAAAAGAAGCGCAAAACGAAGCCAATAAAACACTCTTTAGTGAACAGGAAGAGGCGGTGTTTCTCGACGCGCAAAGTAACCCCATTGAACTTGATAGCTATGAAGATACGGTGTTAGTGGTAAATGTCTGGGCCAGCTGGAGTCCCTATACCGAGATTGAGTTCCCGATACTAAACGAAATTGCTGCACAGTACCGTGATCAAGGAGTAAAGGTGCTCGCGATGAATCGTAAAGAAAACCAAACTCAAATTGAACGGTACTTGGCAACGATTCCAAAATACGAAAACATTGAACAGATTATTGATGTGAATGATTTCTTTTACGCCGGTGTTGATGGCTACGCTATGCCCGAAACCATCATCTATGATGCGGATGGAAAAATTATTCAGCACATTAGAGGAGTGGTGGTAAAAGGAGAGCTCGAAACAATCCTCAATACTATCCTCGATCAACAGTAGAGTAATACCCGTTTTACTAGACACTAAGCTAGCCCGCATTAGTAATGCTTGCTATAGTACATATATATGCAACACACTCGAGCTATTGAGTTTGCGTTTTTCTTTGGAGCGCTTGGAATCGTTGGTTATATGGTGTGGCAAATTTTTGCTCCATTTATCACCGCCCTGGCTTTGTCAGCTATTATTGTGGTTATTTGTTACCCGATGTACGAGTTTGTTCTCAAGTACCTCTCACGAAAAAACCGTTCCATTGCAGCCTTTATTACTACCATTATTGTGTTTGCCTGTGTGGTAGTGCCAGTATTTCTCATCTCAACCTTACTCGTCAATGAATTCTTGTCTTTTTACCGCACTATCGACGTTACCACCCAAATGCCGCTTGATAATGCGTTAAATAGTGTTGAGTCAAAAGTTCAAACGTTGATTCCTGGGTTTGACCTTAATATTTCTGAACAACTTAAAACCAGTGTCGGATGGTTTACTCAAAATATTGGCTCAATTTTTGCGGGCACCATCTCATTTATCTTTGCGTTTTTAATAGCGCTCCTTGGTTCATTTTATTTATTTCGTGACGGTACAAAATTAGTAAATTGGATTATTTCAGTCAGTCCACTTAAAGACACCGAGGACACAGCGATATTTAATCGTGTCGCGGATTCAGTTCGCTCAGTTGTTACCGGAACGGTGCTGGTCGCTATTATCCAAGGTCTCTTAGCAGCCATTGGGTTTAGTATTTTTGGTATCGACCGCGCTATCTTGTGGGGTTCAATTGCGGCGTTTGGTGCGTTGCTTCCGGGTATTGGTACTGCCGGTATCATAGTGCCGGCCGTAGCTTACCTGTTCTTTGTGGGTACTATTGGTAATGCGATTGGGCTGTTGATTTGGGGGATAGCGATGATTGTGATTGTCGACAACTTTATTGGCCCACAACTCATGAGTCGCGGCAGTAACTTACACCCGTTTATCGTTTTGGTATCAGTTCTCGGCGGGGTATCATTATTTGGACCAATTGGCTTTATCTTAGGTCCGGTGTGCATCAGCTTGTTTATGGTGTTGCTTGAAATCTACGGCGTCTACATGGATGCTGACCCTAAAACTACATTAAAGAAACGAAAATAAATTTTATGATTGAAAAACGAAATGTCGAGGCGTTCCTCAAAGTAAACGGTATTCCACCAACAGCCAAAGATGAAGAAATCCGCTCGGTACTCCTGAGTGCCCGCTGGAACAATAACGAAGTAGATACCGCCCTGATGGTATTAAAAGAAAACGTTAAAAGTAATGAAACGCACGTTGACACACTGCACAAAGTTTTTAACTCTGACGACAGATTGTCTTCAGCCGAGATTTCAAAGTTACTCGGTATTGATGTTTCGTTGTCTGATAATGACGTTAATCTCAATACGAAACACCAACTATCGCAAAACAGTACTGCTGTAATTACGTTTATCTTATCGATTATTATTGCAGTGTCGAGTATCGGCTACTTAATGTACAAGGAACAAGCCGGAGTGTTCCATACTGCCGACACGACCATTAATGTCAAATAAGTATTTTTTATTTCCACTGTTTGGTATTGTCGTACCACTCCTGTTGTACCTTGCAGTGACAGAGTTCCGCACCTACCTGCAGATTGCTGTACCAGCAGTCGGTAGTGTGTTAGATGATGATACGAGTGAGAATCGTGCCTCACAAGAAATAGTGTTCACGGGTGACGTGTTGCTCGCACGTAACATAGAGCAACTGATACGACGTAACGGTCCGTCGTATCCGTTTATCAAAATGACGAGTATTTTTAATAATGCCCCAACCGTTATTGGAAATTTTGAATCGGCCATTTTACAAAACCACATTCCGACTCCGGCCTACGTCACGACCTTTTCGACTGACGTTACGTTACTACCGCTCCTTACTGACGCTGGCTTTACCAACCTTTCGCTCGCCAACAATCATTCGTTTGATTATGGAGCTGAGACGTTTACTTATACGGTTGAATCACTCACGGCGAACAATCTCTCACCGGTCGGGCATCCACTCAATAGCACTAGTTCACTCACAACCACATTCACTTCAGGTGACTACACCATCGGTATGCTTGCTTTAAACCAAGTGTTTACTACTTTGCCATGGCCAGCGATTGAAGAGTCACTGGCGTTGCTTACAAGCACCACTGATTACCAGGTGGCCTACATCCATTGGGGTGATGAGTACGTCCTCAAACATAATCAAACCCAAGAAGATACTGCCAAGCGTTTAATTGATTTAGGTATTGACGCAGTTGTGGGACATCACCCTCATGTCACCCAAGACATCGCTGTGTATAACGGTCGACCGATATTTTATTCGCTCGGGAATTTTCTCTTTGATCAGTACTTCTCAGTTGATGTGCAGCAAGGATTGGTCCTACGGTTGACGCTCGCTACTTCGAGTGCCGAATTTACCCTGGTACCGATTAGTAGTGAGGGTACACTATCGCAGCCCCACCTTATGCACGAGTCGGACGCAGCGCTCTTTTTGAAAAATCTGGCCCGCCGGAGCGATCCGGAGTATGCTGAAAATATAGCCCAGGGTAAGCTTATTTTGCCCATTAACCTTGCAACTTACCCGCAAAACGGTATGATTGCACCATAAATTATCGATTATGTTTAATAAATTTGAAT
>LNFM01009383.1_pt1 | contig 14271 bp, 12 predicted proteins | sample 596031 | NCBI WGS metagenome assembly LNFM01 (sample SAMN04254537, study PRJNA301005) | activated carbon metagenome | isolation source: dual media filters at the Ann Arbor, Michigan drinking water treatment plant | place: USA: Ann Arbor
CGCGTCGGAAATCTGGTCGGCGACCTTGTCGGGGTGGCCTTCAGAGACGGATTCGGAGGTGAAAAGAAAGTCGTTCGCCATGGTTAAACTCCAAAGTTGATGAATCGGCGTTGCCGGTCTTCAGAGTTCGGCGAACGCTTTAGCGGAATTTGTGAATCGCCCCGCAATTAGTTCAGTAACTCGGCGATGGGCGGATTTTAGACCAGCCCGGATCGATGGCTGTTGGCCGACCGTGTTTTCCTTCTCGCAGACCGCCTGTTTGATCCCGATCACGTGACGCTTTTTGTCCAGTTCCTCTTCCGCTTCCTGTCGGTCTTTCCGCTGGCATGGCTGCACGCGCTGGGCTGGCTGCTGGGCTGGATCAGCTTTCTGGCCTCTGGCCGCTACCGCCGTCGGCTGCTGGCCCATGCGCGCCTGGCCGGCATTGCCCGGCGCGACCTGCTGGCCTCGGTGGGCGAAGCCGGCAAGCTGGTGACCGAGCTGCCCCGCCTGTGGCTCGGGCGCCCGGTGGTGATCGGGTGGGAAGGCGCGGCTTGCATCGAGGCGGCTCAGGCCCATGGGCGCGGCATGCTGTTTCTCACGCCCCACCTTGGCTGTTTCGAGATCGCGGCGCAGGCCTATGCGCAGCGCTTTGGCGCGAGCCACCCCATCACCGTGCTGTACCGGCCCTCGCGCCAGCCCTGGCTGCGCGAGCTGGTGGCCGGCGCGCGCCAGCGTCCGGGCCTGCGGACGGCACCGACCACGCTGGCTGGCGTCAAGCAAATGATCAAGGCGCTCAAGTCGGGCGAAGTGGTGGGCCTGCTGCCCGATCAGGTGCCGCCCGATGGGCAGGGCGTTTGGGCGCCGTTTTTTGGTCGGGACGCATACACCATGACACTCTCGGCCCGCCTGGCCCTGGCGGCCGATGCTCAGGTGCTGTTGGCCTGGGGCGAGCGCCTGCCATGGGGTCGCGGCTATTGCGTGCACGTGCGCCGCTTCGACGAAGCGACCTGGGGGCCACTCTCCAGCGAGGCACCCACCGCTGCGCGGCAGATCAACCAGGCCATGGAAAGCCTGGTGCGAGAATGCCCGCGGCAATACCTGTGGTCATACGACCGCTACAAGCCGCCGGCCGGGCATGGCGGGCGCTCACCGGCACCGCAGCACTCCTGATCTGGCCCTTCTCCTTCGCATGCCACCGAAACTCCCGCCTTCCCAGCACCAGCCGGTCGTCACCCGCTGGCGTGACGCGCTGGGGCTGGCCTTCATGCGCCTGCTGGCCCGGTTGCCGCTGTCCTGGGTGCGCGCGCTGGGCTGGGTGTTCGGTCAGATCCTGCACCTGGCGGCGGTGCGCCGACGCGGGATTGCGCGCACCAACTGGGCGCTGTGCTTCCCCCAGTTGAGCGAGCCCGAGCGCCACGCGGCGGTGCGGCGCCATTTCGTGTTGTTTGCCCAATCCTTGCTGGACCGCAGCTGGTTGTGGCACGGCGCTCCAGAGACTGTGCACCGGCGCCTGCGCCTCACCGGTGTGCCCGAGGTGCTGCTGGGCGATGCGCCGCTGGTGCTGTTCGCGCCGCACTTTGTGGGGCTGGACGCCGGCTGGACCGCGATCACCTCCCAGGTCCAGCGCCGCTTCTGCACCATCTACGCCAAGCAGGCCAGCGTGTCGCTGGATCGCTGGATCCTCGAAGGGCGCCAGCGCTTTGGCACGCCGCACATCGTGCGCCGCCGCCAGGGGCTCAAACCGCTGGTGGCGGCCCTGCGCGCGGGCGAACCCCTCTACCTGTTGCCCGACATGGACTATGGCCTGAGCGACTCGGTGTTCGTGCCCTTCTACGGCGTGCCCGCCGCCACCGTGCCCTCGCTCTCGCGTTTTGCCCGTCTGTCGGGAGCCCAGGTGGTGCCGGTGATCAGCCGACTCACGCCCGATGGGTACGACATCCAGGTGATGCCAGCCTGGGAGGGCTTTCCGAGCGACGATGCGCTGGCAGATACGGCGGCCATGAACCAGCGTCTGCAAGCCATCATCGACACCATGCCCGAACAGTATTACTGGGTGCACAAGCGCTTCAAGAACCGGCCACAGGGCGAACCGAGTCCCTACGCCCCGCACTGAGCGGTTTCAGTCCAGCGCGGGCGGCTCGTCTTCTTCGGCGGCCGGTGTGGCCACCGGTGCTGCTGCGGGCTCGCCATGGGTCCACTGCCACAGCAGCTGCGCCACATCGTCCAGCCCTTGCTTCTTGAGTGCCGAGAACAGCAGGGCCTCGCCACCACCGCTCTGCAGCCGTGCGATCGACAAGGCTTTGTTGGCCTCGGCCCGGGTCAGTTTGTCTGCCTTGGTCAGCAAGATCAGGAACTTCAGCCCGTCCTGCACCCGCGGGCGGATGACATCGAGCAGGATTTCATCCAGTTCGGTCAGGCCGAGGCGCGGATCGCACAGCAACACCACACCGCGTAGGTTTTCGCGCGTCATCAGGTAATTGCCCATCACCCGCTGCCAGCGCAGTTTGGCCTCGCGGGGCACCGCCGCGTAGCCGTAACCCGGCAGATCGGCCAGCACCGCGTCGGTCCCCCCCTGTTTGCCGAGCGAAAACAGGTTGATGCTCTGGGTTCGACCAGGCGTCTTGGATGCAAAGGCGAGACGCTTCTGCTGGGTGAGGGTGTTGATGCTGGTGGACTTTCCGGCGTTGGAGCGTCCGACGAAAGCGATCTCCGGGACGTCCAGCGCGGGCAAGTGCTCCAGCTGGGGTGCCGTAGTCAGGAAGCGTGCGGTGTGCAACCAGCCGTGCATGGCCTTGATGTCGGCGGCACTGGCGCGCCCGGCGGTGTCTGGGGGCGAGGGCTTGGCGCCCGGCTGAGGAGGCAAGGCGGGAGAAGGGCGATTCTTGGAGGGCGTCATGTGGGGTTTCCGATGGGGCATTGTAAAATTCTTGGGTTTTTGATCAGAATCCTGCGAACAGCTCCCAACCGATGCGTCGTCTTGACGTAGCTTTGACATGAAATTCCCCGTTTCCCTGTTTTCTGTGGCCGCTGCGGTCGTTGCCCTGTCGTTCAGTGCCCATGCACAGCCAGCCAAACCCGATCTGGCCAAAGGCGCGGCCACCTACGGCCAGATGTGTGTGGCCTGTCACGGGGCCGACGGGAATTCGACCACCGCCGAAAACCCCAAGTTGGCGCAGCAGCACCCCGAGTACCTCATCAAGCAGTTGCAGGAATACAAATCCGGCAAACGCGACAACGCGATCATGAAAGGCATGGCAGCGGCCCTGTCCGATGATGACATGCGCAACATCGCCTACTGGCTGGCCGACCAAAAGGGCACCCCAGGCTTTGCGCAGAACAAAGACACCATCCGCATGGGCGAGCGCATCTACCGCGGTGGCATCGCGGACCGCCAGATTGCAGCCTGTGCCGGTTGCCACAGCCCCAACGGTGCCGGCATCCCGGCTCAGAACCCTCGTCTTTCGGGTCAGCACGCCGTCTACACCGAAGCCCAGCTCAAGGCTTTCCGCGACGGCATTCGCAAGAACAACGCCCAGATGACCGGCGTGGCCGCGAAGCTGAACGACCGCGAAATCAAGGCGGTGGCGGACTACATTGCTGGTCTGCGCTGAAGGCGTCGGTCCTGTGTCCCAGTGTCTTCGTGGGACATAAGCGATCGTTAATGTTCAGCGGCACAATGTGGGGTGGAGCAAGCGCACGGAATCGCCGATCACCCACTGCACCTTCTCAGGGCGTGTTCTGGTTGCACCAGACCCGCCCTGTTTGTTTTTCCCAGCGACCCCATGACCGTTTCCACCCAAGGCCTGCAACTCAGCACGGGCTCGCGCATCGTGAGCGAAGTGGTGGAATTGCTCTCGTCCATGCGGTTCGCCATTTCGCTGCTGACGGTGATCTGCATCGCGTCGGTGATCGGCACCGTGGTCAAGCAGCACGAACCGCTGAACAACTACGTCAACCAGTTCGGACCCTTCTGGGCCGATGTGTTCGGCAATGCCCAGCTGTTCACCGTCTACAGCGCCTGGTGGTTCCTGTTGATTCTGGCGTTCCTGGTGGTGAGCACCAGCCTGTGCATTGCCCGCAACACGCCGAAGATCCTGGCCGATCTCAAGGCCTACAAGGAAAACATCCGGGAACAGAGCCTGAAGGCCTTCCCCAACCGGGCCGAGCGTGCGCTGGCTGAGGAGCCCGAGGTCGCCGCCCACCGCATCGGCCAGGCCCTGCTGGCTTCAGGCTGGAAGGTCAAGCTGCAGTCGCGCGAGAGCGAGTCGGGCCAGGGCTGGATGGTGGCGGCCAAGGCCGGCCGGGCCAACAAGATCGGCTACCTGGCGGCCCACAGCGCCATCGTCCTGGTGTGCATCGGGGGGTTGCTCGACGGCGACCTGATGGTGCGGGCCCAGATGTGGTTCAACGGCAAGACCCCCTATTCGGGCGGTGGCCTGATCGCCGATGTGGCTCCGCAGCACCGGCTTTCGCCGAACAACCCCACCTTTCGCGGCAACCTGCTGGTCACCGAGGGCACGACCGCGGGCACCGCCATCCTGAGCCAGGCCGACGGCGTCTTGCTGCAGGACCTGCCTTTTTCAATCGAGCTCAAGAAGTTCATCGTCGAGTATTACGACACCGGTATGCCCCGGCTGTTCGCCAGCGATATCGTGATCCACGACCACGAAACGGGCGAAAAAAAGGCCAGCCGAGTGGAAGTCAACCACCCGGCCAGTCACCGCGGCATCAACATCTACCAGTCCAGCTTCGATGACGGTGGCTCCAAGGTCAACCTGCAAGCGCTGCCCATCAACGGGTCCGTCCAGCCGTTTGAAATATCGGGCTCGATTGGTGGTTCTTCGGCGCTCAGCAACGGCGACCAGAAGCTGACGCTGGAGTACACCGGCCTGCGAGTGATCAACGTCGAGAATATGAGCGGTGTCTCAAAAAACGGCGGCGTGGATGTGCGCTCTGTGGATCTGCGCACCGCGCTGGAAGGCCAGCTGGGAGCGGGGCACAAGGTGGGCAGTGAAAAAACGCTGCACAACGTCGGACCCAGTTTCAGCTACAAGCTGCGCGACGCCGCTGGGCAGGCGGTGGAATACAACAACTACATGCTGCCGATGGACATTGACGGCGCCCGCATGTTCCTGCTGGGCATGCGCGAGACGCCCTCTGAGCCGTTCCGCTACCTGCGCGTGCCGGTCGACGAAAACGACAGCCTCGATGGTTTTGTGCGGCTGCGCGCTGCGCTGGCCGATCCTGCGATGCGCGACCTGGCGATCCGCCGCTACGCGACCGGTGCGGTGGAGGGTGGCAAGCCCGAACTGGCCGAGGCCCTGCGGCTGTCCGCGTCCCGCGCGCTGGGTCTTTTTGCGGGTGCAGAGCTCGCGGCGGAGCCCACGGGCGATCCGTCGCTCAAAGGTGGGCTGCCCTCCATATCGGCTTTCCTGGAATCCAATGTGCCCGAGGCCGAGCGCGAGCGGGCCAGCGATGTGCTGGTGCGCATCCTCAACGGCACCTTGTTCGAGTTGCTGCAGGTCAGCCGAGAGCGCGCGGGCTTGCAGCCATTGCCCATGGGTGACGACACCGCACAGTTCATGCGCGGCGCGGTGATGGCGCTGAGCGACTCCTACTACTATCCCGCGCCCATGACGTTCCGGCTCAAGGATTTCGAGCACATCCAGGCCAGCGTTTTCCAGGTCGCACGGGCACCGGGTCAGAACATCGTCTACCTGGGCTGCCTCTTGCTGATCGTGGGTGTTTTTGTCATGCTGTACGTGCGCGATCGGCGTCTGTGGGTCTGGCTGGCACCCACGCCAGATGGCAGGGCCCAGGCCACCATGGCCTTGTCGACCAACCGCAAGACCATGGAAGCCGACCAGGAGTTTGAAACCTTGAAAACGCAGTTGCTGAAGGCCAGCCCATGAACACCGCCACCCAGACCATCGAACTCAAGCGCGACCACAACCCCGGCGGCGGGCAGCCGGGCTACTTTGCACGCCGGGATTTGTGGGACTGGTTGTTCGCCGCGCTGGTGCTGGCAGGCACAGCCTGGGCTTTCGTGCAGTACGACGCTGCGATGAACAGCTACGAAAAGTGGATTCTGGCGGGTGCTGCACCGTCGCTGATCTGGCTGGCCTGGTTCTGGCGTCCCTTGAGAACGCTCGGTGTGGCGGTCGCACTGCTGTCGCTCACAGCCATCTGGCTCTACCAGACGCCCACAGGCGCCGATCTGGCCCGCGCCGATCAGGTGTTCCTGCTCAAGTACTTCATCTCCAGCCAGTCGGCCATTCTCTGGATGAGCCTGCTGTTCTTCATGAGCACCGCTTTTTACTGGATCGGCCTGCTGACCCGGGCCGGTGCAACCTTTGAAGTGCTGGGGTCACGGCTGGCCTGGATCGCCGTCACCCTGGCGCTGGTGGGCACCATGGTGCGCTGGTATGAAAGCCATCAGATCGGTGTTGGCATCGGCCACATCCCGGTGAGCAACCTCTACGAAGTCTTCGTCTTGTTCTGCTGGATGACCACCGCCTTCTACCTCTACTACGAAGACCACTACCAGACCCGTTCCATGGGCGCGTTTTCGATGCTGGTGGTCAGTGCAGCGGTGGGCTTTTTGCTCTGGTACACCGTGGTGCGCGGCGCACACGAGATCCAGCCGCTGGTGCCCGCGCTGCAAAGTTGGTGGATGAAGGTGCATGTGCCCGCCAACTTCGTGGGCTACGGCACCTTCGCCATCGCCGCCATGCTGGCGTTCGCCTACCTCATCAAGCAGAGCGCGACCGAAACCCGCTGGTACAAGCTGGCGCCCTTGTGGCTGCTGGGTATTGTGTTGTGCTTGGAGCCCATCGTTTTCCGCCAGTCGGCACTCGAAAAAGGTGGCAGCTACTGGTTTGTGTATTTCGGCGTGTCGGCGCTGATCGTCGGCGGCATTCTGAGCGCCCGGCGCCGCATCGCCGAGCGCCTGCCCAGCTTTGAAGTGCTCGACGATGTGATGTACAAGGCCATCGCCATCGGCTTTGCGTTCTTCACCATCGCGACCGTGCTCGGCGCGCTCTGGGCGGCCGAAGCCTGGGGTGGCTACTGGAGCTGGGACCCGAAGGAAACCTGGGCGCTGATCGTCTGGCTCAATTACGCGGCCTGGCTGCACATGCGGCTGATGAAAGGGCTGCGGGGGACCGTGGCCGCCTGGTGGGCCTTGACCGGGCTGGCCATCACCACGTTCGCTTTCCTGGGCGTGAACATGTTCCTCTCGGGTCTGCACAGCTACGGCGAGCTCTGAGCGCTCTTAAAGCCACAAGACACCCCGCCGAGGCGGGGTGTCTGCTTTGTGGCGCTCGCAAAGCATAGGAACTGGGTAAGGTTGTGCGTTGTCACACGACCAACCATCATTTCACGGAGCGCAGCATGATCATCCGGCCCACCGACAACGGCTTTCAACATTCCCGCCCGAGCGAAATCACCGACCAGTCCGCCTACCTCAACCGGCGGAACTGGATGCAGGGCATGGCCCTGGGGGCGGGCGGCACGGCCCTGGCCGCCTGGGCATCGCGTGACGCGCTGGCCCAAACCGCCGCGCGACCCAATCGCCTGGCCGCTTTGCCGGGCGTGCGTTCCAGCCTGCCTGGAGCACAGACGGTGGAGAAGCTCACCGCCTACACCGACGCGAGCACGTACAACAATTTCTACGAATTTGGAACCGACAAGTCGGACCCCGCCAACTACGCGGGCGCGCTCAAGACACGGCCTTGGACCGTGTCCGTCGAAGGCCTGGTGAACAAACCCCGCACCTACGGTATTGAAGACCTGTTGAAGCTCGCGCCCATGGAGGAGCGGGTGTACCGTTTGCGCTGTGTCGAAGGCTGGTCGATGGTGATTCCGTGGGTCGGTTTTTCGCTCGCCGAGCTGATCCGGCAGGTGGAGCCACAGGGCAGCGCGAAGTATGTGGAGTTTGTCACCCTGGCCGACCGGAACACCATGCGGGGTTTGCGCTCCGGCGTGCTGGAGTGGCCTTACCTGGAAGGCCTGCGCATGGACGAGGCCCGGCATCCGCTGACCATGCTCGCGTTCGGCATGTATGGCGAAGTTCTGCCCAATCAGAATGGTGCCCCGGTGCGGCTGGTGGTGCCCTGGAAATACGGCTTCAAGAGCGGCAAGTCGCTGGTCAAGATCCGCTTCGTCGAGAAGGAGCCCAAGACAGCCTGGAATGTGGCGGCACCACAAGAGTATGGCTTTTACTCCAACGTGAACCCCGATGTTCCGCACCCGCGCTGGAGCCAGGCCACCGAGCGGCGCATCGGGGACGAAGGCGGTTTGCTGGCCAGACGGCGCAAGACCGAGCGCTTCAATGGCTACGAGGCTCAGGTGGGCCAGCTCTACGCCGGCATGGACCTCAAGAAGTTCTACTGATGGCCCATCCCAACCACTGGGCGCTCAAACCGGTGGTGTTTGTGGTGTGCCTGCTGCCGGCCGTCTGGCTGGTCTGGGCCGCAGCCAACGACCAGCTGGGCGCCAACCCTGCCGAAGCGCTGATCCGCTCGCTGGGCGACTGGACGCTGCGTGCGTTGGTGCTGGTGCTGGCGATCACGCCGCTGCGGGTGCTGGGTGGCTGGCCTGTGCTGGCCCGGCTGCGCCGGATGCTGGGTCTTTTTGTTTTTTTCTACGCCAGCCTGCACTGGCTGGCCTACGCCTGGTTCGACATGGGGTTCGACTGGTCGGAGGTGCTGGTCGATGTGCCCAAGCGGCCTTTCATTCTGGTGGGAACGGTGGCGTGGCTGCTGTTGCTGTTGCTGGCCGCCACGTCGTTCAACCGCGCCATCCGGGCGCTGGGTGCGGCGCGCTGGCAGGCGCTGCACAAGGCGGTGTATGCGGTGGCGGGTATGGCCATCTTGCACTTCTTCTGGATGCGCGCCGGCAAAAACGACTATGCGGAAGTCGCTGTCTATGCCGTGCTGCTGGGCGGCTTGCTGGGCTGGCGTGTGTGGCACCGCTACCGCCGCATCGGCCTCCGGCCTGACCCGAACCGGGCGCCGGGTCGCGGTTGAGGAGACGCTGCTCTCAGCGGCTGGTGGGCGGGGTTGTCTGCACGGGCGGCGAACTGTCGGGTGCAGTGGGCCGCTGGATCAACGGACCCCTCTGGCCACAGGCGCTCAGCAGCAGCACACACGCTGCCGCCGCGGCGATCCCCGACCTGCGGGTAGGGACGAATGCCGCGCCTAGAATCCGTTTCACCATCACCATCCGAACATTGTAATGACCGATACCGAGTACCTGGACCGCGCCGAAGCCTTGTTGCGGGCGGTTGAACTCGCCTGCGATCGTCTCAACGACCAGACGGACGCCGACATCGACAACCAGCGCGTGGGCGGCATGATCACGCTGACGTTTTCGAACCGCAGCCAGATCATCATCAACCTGCAAAAACCGCTGCAGGAGGTGTGGATGGCTGCCCGAGCGGGCGGGTTCCACTACCGCTTCGACGGCACAGCCTGGCAGGACACCAAAGGGCAGGGCGAATTTTTCACCAACCTCAGCCGTTATGCGGGCGAACAGACCGGGCTTGAGTTGAACTTCAATTCTTGAAAAGATCGAGGATGCTGCGCCGGTCGTCCCTGGCGGCGGCGTCCCCCGACGTGCCATTGGCTGCCGGAGCCGCTTCGCCGTTTTCTCCGTTCTCTGTTTCGCTGCTCGGGGCCGCCGCACCTGGCCACGGATCGCGCAGACCGATGCCGCGCACACCGTTGCCCGGGCCGAATTCCTCGTAGTACCACTCACCCCCGACGCGGATCACGCCCGCAGGCGGCGTGTATTCGGTGATCGGCACATTCTTGAGCGCTTCCGACATGTAACCGATCCAGATCGGCAGGCTCAGGCCGCCGCCGGTTTCACGGCTGCCCAGGTTGCGTGGCGTGTCGTAGCCGACCCAGGCCGACGCCACCAGCGTGGGCTGGTAACCGACAAACCAGGCGTCCACCGAGTCGTTGGTGGTGCCGGTCTTGCCATACAGATCGGGCCTTTTGAGCGTGGCCTGGGCCTTGGCAGCCGTTCCGCTGCGGGTGATTTCTTGCATCAGGTTGCTCATCATGAAGGCATTGCGCTCGTCGATCGCGCGACGCGAGTCGTCCAGCACGACCGGGGGGGCTTCGTACAGCACCTTGCCCTTGTGCTCGATGACCCTCTGGATCAGCGAGGGCGCAATCCGATAACCACCGTTGGCAAAGACCGCGTACCCGGTGGCCATTTGCATCGGCGTCACCGAACCAGCCCCCAGCGCCATCGTCAGGTAGGGCGGATGCTTGTCGGCATCGAACCCGAAGCGCGTCACCCATTCTTGAGCGCTTTGGGTACCCACCAGCTGCAGCACGCGGATCGACACCATGTTCTTGGACTTGGCCAAGGCCCGTCGCACCGACATCGGGCCTTCGAACTGACCGTCGTAGTTTTTCGGCTCCCAGGGTTTGCCTCCGGTTTCACCGGCGCTGTAGAACAGCGGTGCGTCGTTCACCACAGTCATGGGCGTGAGCCCTTTTTCCAGCGCGGCGGAATAGACGAACGGTTTGAAGCTGGAACCCGGCTGGCGCCAGGCCTGGGTCACATGGTTGAACTTGTTTTTCTGGAAATCAAAGCCACCCACCAGCGCCCGGATCGCGCCGGTGCGAGGATCCATGGCCACAAAGGCGGCTTCCACTTCAGGCAGTTGGCTGATGCGCCAGGTCTTGGGGCCGGTTTTGACGACACGGATCACAGCGCCCCGGCGCAGCTTGATGTTGGGCCGGGCCTTGTCGGACAGTCCCGACATCGCCGGACGAAGGCCTTCGCCCACAATTTCAAACGGCTCTCCATCTTGGCGAACCGCCACCACCCTGCGCGGGCTGGCCTCCAGCACCACGGCGGACAAGAGATCGTCGTTGTCCGGTCGCTCATTGAGCACCTCGTCCACCGCTTCGTCGCGCGCGGGGCCGTCGGGTGGCAGGTCGACAAAAAGCTCCGGGCCCCGGTAAACCTGGCGCCGCTCGAAGTCCAGAACGCCTTGCCGCACGGCGCGGTACGCGGCCGCTTGATCGTCGGAACGCAAACTGGTGGTGACGATCAGGCCCCGGGTGTAGGCCTCGTCGCCGTACTGCGCCACCATGGACTGGCGCACCATCTCCGCCACAAATTCCGCACGCAGCCGCTGCTGGTTGCCGCTCACCCGCAATTTGAGCTCTTCGGTCTTGGCCTGCTCGGCCTCTGCGGCGGTGATGAAGCCGTTGTCCAGCATCCGGTCAATGATGTGCAGCTGGCGGACCCGGGCCCGCTTGGGGTTGGAGACCGGGTTGAAGGCCGATGGCGCCTTGGGCAAGCCCGCCAGCATCGCGGCCTCCGCGATCGTGACGTCTTTGAGCGGTTTGCCGAAATAGGTCTGAGAGGCAGCGGCAAAGCCATAGGCACGCTGTCCCAGGAAAATCTGGTTCATGTAGATCTCGAGGATCTGTTCCTTGGTCAGCAAGTGCTCCAGCTTGAAGGTCAGCAGCACCTCATAAATCTTGCGGGTGTAGCTTTTTTCGGCCGACAGGTACACGTTGCGCGCCACCTGCATGGTGATGGTGGAGGCGCCCTGGCTCTTGGCCTGCCCCAGGTTGGCCAGAGCCGCTCGCAACATCCCCCGGTAATCCACACCACTGTGCTCGAAGAAACGAGCATCTTCGATCGCCAGCACGGCGTTCTTCATGACCTCGGGGATTTCATCGATGGTCAGCAGGTTGCGCCGCTCCTCCCCAAACTCCCCGATCAGCTGTCCGTCGGCCGTGAGCACCCTCAGCGGCAGTTTGGGCCGGTAGTCGGCCAGGTCGGCCACGTCTGGCAGGTTCGGGTACGCCACCGCCAGCGCAATGCCCACGCCCAGCAGCAGCGCCAGGCCACTGGCCACGATCAACCCGGCCAGCACTGTCACGGCACGCCCGATCCATTTCAAGACCCCACGGCCGCCCGACGAATCGGAGCTGCTGGATGCGCGGGGGTTGGTTCTCTCGTCTTGAGACATGCGGTCGGTCGGGGCCAAAATTGCAGATTATAAAAATCGGCTTGTTGTGCGGATGCCCGCGTGGGTCCACATATTGTGAGTTGTTGTGTACTTCTTTCCGTTTAGGTCGATATGGAACAGGGTTGGAGTGGGAATTTTGCGTATGCTTTTGACAACGCTTCCCTTGAGCGCAAAGTCAAAAAATCTTTGCCGCACAAAGGGCTTACTGCTAGCATTCAAGTGAATTCTTAAGTCTGGCGCCTCGTTGCGCCGCAAAATCTGGGGGTCACCTTGATCTCATTGGGGTCGTTATTCAGCCGGGAACCGGCGCCGCTGCTGGGCATTGATGTCAGTTCCTCCAGTGTCAAGCTGGTGGAGCTCGGACGGAACCGCTCTGGCGATCTGGTGCTGGAACGCTGTGCCATGGAGCCCCTGGAACGGGGGTGGATCACCGACGGCAACATCGAAAAGTTCGATGAGGTGGCCGAGGCCGTGCGGCGGGTGGTGCGCAAAAGCGGCAGCAAAACCAAAAATGTGGCGCTCGCCTTGCCGGCGTCGGCCGTGATCACCAAAAAAATCATCCTGCCGGGCGGTTTGTCCGACAAGGAACTCGAAGCTCAGGTCGAATCCGAAGCGAACCAGTACATCCCGTTTTCTCTGGACGAAGTGAGTCTGGACTTCTGTGTCATCGGCCCCAGCGCCAGTTCGGTGGGTGATGCCGAGGTGTTGATCGCGGCTTCGCGCAAAGAGAAGGTGTCGGACCGACAGGGTCTCGCCGAGGCGGCAGGTCTGAAGGCGGTGGTGATGGACGTCGAGTCTTATGCGTCCCGCATGGCTGCAGGCCGCGTGATCGAGACTTTGCCCAACCAGGGTGTGGACTCCCTCGTGGCGCTGTTCGAAGTGGGTGCCATGACCACCAGCATGCAGGTCATGCGCAACGACGACGTGTTGTACGAACGCGATCAGGCTTTTGGCGGCGCCCAGCTCACGCAGTTGATTGTGCGCCAGTACGGATTTTCAGCGGACGAGGCCGAGGCCAAGAAGCGTTCAGGCGATCTGCCCGATGACTACCGCACCGCGGTGCTGGAGCCTTTCATCGAGAGCATGGCCCAGGAAATCGGGCGTGCACTGCAGTTCTTCTTCACCAGCACGCCCTACAACAAAGTGGACCACATTCTGCTGGCCGGCGGCAGCGCAGCGCTGCCCGCGCTGACCGATGCGGTGACCCACCAGACATCGTTTGCCTGCATGGTGATCAATCCGTTTGATGGCATGGAGATGTCGGGCGGCGTGCATGCCCGCAAGATCACCCGGGAGGCGCCGTCCTACCTCACCTCCACCGGCCTGGCCCTGCGGAGGTTTTACCAATGATTTTGATCAACCTGCTGCCTCACCGCGAGGCCGCCCGCAAACGTCAGAAAGAACAGTTCTTCACCCAGCTGGGCCTGTCGGCCTTGCTGGGTGGTGTCGTCTGTGGGGCGGTCTTTGTCTGGTACCAGGGGCAGATTTCTGCGCAGCAAGACCGCAATGCGTTCCTGACCACCGAAAACACGCGGCTCGACAACGAAATCAAGGACATCGCGACACTGCAGGCCCAGATTGCCTCCTTGCGGGCACGCCAGACGGCGGTGGAAGACCTGCAGGGCGACCGGAACCTGCCGGTGCATCTTCTTGACGAGCTGGTGGCACAGCTGCCCGATGGCATCTTTCTCACCAGCATGAAGCAGGAGAACCAGAGCGTTTTGCTCACAGGCACCGCGCAATCCCAGGAGCGGGTGTCCGAATTGCTCCGCAACCTCGCCAACAACAGCCCCTGGCTCAGCAAGCCCGATCTGGTCGAAATCGTGGCGGCCACCCTCAGCGATTCCAACAAAGAGCAAAAGCGGGTTTCCAACTTCACCATTCGGGCCAGTTTGGTGCGCCCTGCGGCCGCAGGATCCAACACCGCAGCGGGCACGGCAACCGCAGCACCGGTTCCTGGCAAAGTCTGAACAAAAGATCACCGACCATGGCTGCAATGTCCAAAATCAACCTGGATTTCAAGGCAATCCAGGATCAACTCAAGAACCAGTTTTCTGGTCTTGATCCCAACGATCCTTCGCAATGGCCCTCGCTGCCGCGAAACCTGCTGTACGTAGCCGTTTGTGTGGCGGTGATTGCGGGACTCTGGTTCGCCTGGCTCAAATCCGTTGATGAAGAGCTGATCGCCGAAAAGGCGCGCGAAGAGCAACTTCGCGAAGACTACAAAAAGAAGGTGGTTCAGGCCGTGAACCTCGATGCGCTGAAGAAACAGCTGGAGCAGG
>LNFM01009384.1_pt1 | contig 14270 bp, 14 predicted proteins | sample 596031 | NCBI WGS metagenome assembly LNFM01 (sample SAMN04254537, study PRJNA301005) | activated carbon metagenome | isolation source: dual media filters at the Ann Arbor, Michigan drinking water treatment plant | place: USA: Ann Arbor
GTTTTTGTGTCGACCAATCCAGGGCTGAGGACAGAAAAAGACCGGGCTGATCGCGCTCAGAGTGACCAAGCTTGGCTCGATCAACTCCACAAAGATAATCTAGAGGAATTCTGTGCGAAGTGGAACAACCAAGCTGTTTTTCATGCAACGAACGAAAACTTCCAGATGAACCAAATTCAGCTTTTGGATAGGTTGAAACTAACAAAATGTTTTTCAAGTTTGAGTTTGGCGAAGCAACAAGATCACCGGGAAATTATCAAAAAGAATGAAAAAAAGCTGACTTGGGTCGTTGGAAAAAATGATGAAAAATTTGTATATGTTGCAGAAGAGCTCAGAGCTAATCGAATTTTAAAAGACTTTATTTCAATGGAAGCCGGTCATCGTGTGCATTTAGATCAACCGGCCTCGTTGGCTCATCTGATATTAAGACTATAAATCTGCTAAACTGACTTCTTTCGCTGCTGCCGCTTCATCAGCAGCTTTCTTTTCTGCATCCAATGTTGCAGTCATCAGGGCCGTCGAAGTTTCTTTGATCCATGATAAGTGTGAAATCGTTGAACCATAAATTGCTGCCTGGTTGCAATTTCCAAGAGCTTCTGTTCCGCGACTTGTGACTCCCACTTGTATCAAAGCGCCATTCGGTTGTTTGATAAAGGCTGGTCCGCCCGAATCACCATGGCATGCACCTTTTTGCTTCGTTTGATCGAGAAGGATTTCTTTGCCTTCGCTCAAAGTTTTGATGATGGAAATTCCATCAACAGATCGCAAAGTTCCAGTGCCTTGGCTTGCAACTTCCTGAAAAACCGGTCTACCATCAAGTCCAAGCTGAGGCTTTCCATTTTTTCCTTTAGCGATTCGTCGAACGATCGCATTCGTGTTCCCGTAGCCAGCTAGTAAGAGCTTTTGACCAGCCTGAAGACTCATTTTTTCATCTGCAAGGGTAGCTGTCTTGACATCAAGAGGTGCATTTTCATTCAAAATTAAAACCGCAAAATCACTTCGGTTTGCCAGACTCTCTTGCGAAGCCAGTCCGCGCATAACATCTAAGTAATGCGAATGAACATCCAAGTTCACAGCAAATCGCATACGATCTTCGCTTGTCGATGAAATCGTGCGATCAAACATGGCGATGACGCCTTTTAGTCCAGGAGTCACAACACAGTGAGCAGCAGTTAAGATGACTCGTCGATCAATCAAAGTCCCGGTACAGATGGATTCAGACGTCATTCCCGCTTCGTTTTCAGAAACGATCAATAGTCCAACGATCCCATGATCATTTTGAAATTGAGAATTAGCTTCTGATCCGCCCACGATGCTGGACATTTTAGTTTCAGTTGTAAAGTTTGAATTTGAGGGTGCCTGGTTGGAAGGGGCACAAGAATAAATCGAAAAAGCCGCAAGAACGAAAGCATATTTTGAAACATGACTTTTCTTGGTTTGAAGTTGTGTACCTGTAACTTTTCCTGTTGTGGTTTTGAAATTCATATTCCCCTCCTTTGAATTTCTAGTTGAAGTCCCCCGACCTCAGTGGACTGAGTTAATAGGATTGGGCCTTCAGACTCAATTTATATGAATCTTGACGGGGTATAAGGAATTCTAATGGCCGCAGACTAACCGCAGTAAAAATATATTTTAAATCGAATGTAGTGGGGTGCCGCGATTGAAACTAAGAGTTTTTAAGCAATTCAGTCGCAGCGATCAGTTCAGATCGAATACCTGGTTCGGTAGCCGAGTGTCCTGCATCTTGTATAATTTTCAAAGTCGCTTCAGGAAAAGCTTTGTGAAGGTCCCATGCGCTTCGCATCGGACAAACGACATCATAGCGGCCCTGAACAATAACGGTTGGAATTTTTCGAATACGATCGATATTTTCAATTAGCCAGTTGTCGGTTTTGAAAAATGAATTGTTAATAAAGTAATGACATTCAATTCGTGCGAACTGCAATGCATGGGTTGGATCTTCAAATTCATCAATGAAACTTGGATCCACAAAAAGTTTAGATGTAGCAGCTTCCCACTGGCTCCAGATTTTTGCAGCCTTTAAACGAAGATCTAAGTCAGGACTGGTGAGGCGTTTATAATAAGCCGTCACAAAATCATTTCGTTCAGATGCGGGTATAAACTGTGAATAGCGGTCCCAAGCATCAGGATAGATTTGCGAAGCACCTTCCTGATAAAACCAGGCAATTTCACTTGGTCGACAAAGAAAAATACCTCTTAAAATTAGGGCGGAAACCTGAGCGGGAAAAGTTTCTGCGTAAGCTAGGGCTAAAGTCGATCCCCAGCTGCCACCAAAAACATGCCATTTTTCAATTCCAAGATGCGACCTGATTTTTTCAATGTCTTCGACGAGGTCCCAAGTCGTGTTTTCAGTCAGTTCTGCGGATGGAGTTGATTGTCCCGATCCTCGTTGATCAAAAAGAATGATGCGGTAGAAGTTTGGATCAAAGAATCGCCTCTGAAAATCAGCAGTTCCGGCACCGGGGCCGCCGTGCAAAAAAATAACCGGCTTCCCCGTTGGATTTCCACTTTGTTCTAAGTAAAGTGTATGAAGACTTGAGACTTTTAGAAATTCTGTTTTATAAGGTCTAATTTCTGGAAAAAAGTCTCTCATTGATGTGTCTTTCGGTTAGGTTTTACTCTTCAGACCACGTTACAAATGTTTGATACTTCTTGCAATTATTTCTGCTTGTGATCACAACCGAAGTTCCAGAATTGCTTGGTGCGGTCCACTGAAGTGCATATGTTAACGAATCACTTTGTCGAACCAAATCTTGTGCATTTCTGATTTCTGCCTCGGACAATTCGTCAGAAGGCGCATTAAGTAAAAACTCGATTGCTTCTTCTTTTGAAATTGGTGACAAAGATTCAAAACCGTCTGGACCATCTTGACGTATCATTTCCTTTTCGAGTTCCACTAAACAAAGATCTTCCACTGGCATTGTCGCAATTGGTGGAACGATAGGTGTGGTTGGAACTTTCTGGGCGCTTGTATACTCCACAGCTAAAGGATTATTCAAAACAAAGGAAGTTCCCATTTTTGCGTCTGAAGAAACTTGCAATGTATAAACACGGTTTAATGCAGGACCGAAACAATCAAGAAGACCATCTTTTGTCATAACCGTGAGCTGAGTAGGTCCGCTTTTTGGTTTTGATACTTTGACAGAAAAGCTTGGCATCTTGCACGATGCGTATTCGAATTGTAATGTCGCTGTTGGCTGAACAGCCGCAAGGCCATTGGCACTCTTAACAATAATTTTTGCGTTCGTTATACCGTGTGCAACCATATCTTTCTGGGCTGCAACGCCAACTGAAGAAATAAAAACACTAGCTAGCAAAATACTCTTATTGAAACTTAAATTCATGAGGAACTCCTTTTGTAGTAAACAAAAGGGGAACGTATCGATGTTCCTTTGTAATGTCGACTGTCAGCAATTTTGACAGATAGCTCTTACAAAAGTTCTAAGCTCGCGCGAGCGATGGAATCACCATCCACACCGTGTTTCTTATAAAGTTCGATGGCGTTGTATGCGCTTTGTCCGAACTCGTTTTTTACACCTAGACTCTTAATCCAAAATTGTTCACGAGTTTCTGCGAGCTGATGGCAAATGAAACTTCCAAGCCCAAGTTTTACTTGGTGATCTTCCACGGTGACGATGCGGCCTTCACACTTGCGAATCAGTTTTGAAAGCGAACTGACATTCACATGATTCAAACAGTTCAGATTTACAACAATGGATCCAACCGACTTGGCTTTCAGCAAATCACTGGCCTTCAAACATTCACCAATTAAAGATCCAGTTGAAAGGAGGACCACATTTTTACTGCCAACCAAATTTTCACGAAGAACTTGTGGTTCATAGGGCTCGTATTTAGCTTCCGCGATAAATGATTTTGGGAAATTTTCTCGGCCTAAAAAGAAAATCGATGTCGGTGGAACTTTTCCAGATTTTCTTGTTTCTGCAAATCGATTCAAAACTGTTGTCATAATCTTGTCCGCTTCCTCGCTACAAGAAAGGGAAAAAAGTTCCACATTTGGAATGGTCGCAAGCATCGCCATATAGCTTAAGGCTTGGTGAGACGCTCCGTCAGCTGCATCTTGAAAGCCAGTGTGCGAAAAAACTCCGATGATCGGTGCCTCTGACAGCATGGCCATCGTAATTGGCAGCGCACCTTTGGTGACTCCGAACTGGGCGAATGTGTCCACGACTGGAATGTAGCCTTGCTTTGAAAGGCCAGCCGCTGTCGAAATCATATTACTTTCCGCAACGCCAACGTCCAAAGAGGCGTGAGGAAATTCTTTTCTAAAGTCCGCGACTCCCGTTGAACCTGGCAAATCTGATGTTACAGACAAAATTGGTAATCCAGCTTTGAAGGCCGTTGACATGGCTTTTGAAATTCCTTTTTGAATTTTCTCGCCCGTATCTGGAACTGCAGTTTCTTTTATTTTCTTTTCAATCAGAAGCAGTTCGTCGATCCATTTTGTAAAGATCGGTGGTACAGTCTGACCTTCAAATATTTCAGAAATAAAATCCGTGAGCTCTGTTGGAGACTTACATGGAAACCCATGTCCGCCGCTTGCAGATTCCGCAGTCTTCTTCGTTCCAATACCCTTTGTTGTCTTGGCCCAAATGGCAATGGGTTTCGCTGGGTTTGCCTGAGCCAGCTCGATTGCAGTTTCAATACTTTGCATCGCCGATTGCAAATCATTTCCATTTTGCAACTTGATCGTGTGCCAGCCTAAAGTTGCTAAAGACTCAAACGTTGGCGTCATGGAAAATGCATCTTTGTCGATGCGACCAGAAAGTTTTGTGTTGTTATCACTAATAATTAAAACGAAGGGTCCACACAATTGCTTTGCAGCTAGTCCTGGAATTGCGGCTAAAGCTTCTTTCGCTTCACCTTCCATGGCAGCCCCATCTGAAAGGGTGCAAATGGTGGTACGGTTGTGACCAGAAAGTTTTTCGGCAATAGCTAATCCCTGACTCTGAGGTAACGCCGACCCCAATGGACCGTTGCTCATGTAGACGCCTTCTGGAAACAAATGAGCTTCTCCGTGACCTGTTAGCTTAGATTCGATAGAGCGAAATTTTTTAAGCGAATCGATCGATAAACCCGCGATTCCGTAGTTGGCCTTAATCGCATAAAGTGCGTTTTCGCAGTGCCCGGCATCATTAATCAGGTGGAATAAATCAAAAAAGTTCTTATTTTTGTCATCTGAAATTTTAAAGACCAGTGCGTGCAGTGCAGACCAAATTTCTGCAAGGGCTGCTGGCCCACCGTAGTGGGATGCGGCTCCACCAAGAACTGCGTTCATATCCATCAATCCAATCATGGCACGAATTGATTTCGGATCAGAAGCTTCGATGGCTGTGCCACTTTTCAACGTGATTGATTTTGAAAATTGTGGCTTAACGTTTTTGGCAGGGGACAGATGATTTTTAAGTTGTAGGGGTGCTATTTGTGTCATAGTTATTTTGTATGTCATCAACACTATCTATTCAAGAAATCAGAGCACTTCCAAAAGTTGACTTGCATCGCCATTTAGATTGTTCAATGCGTTGGAGCACTCTGCTTGAGATCGCAACAACTTTGAAGCTCGATTTTCCCAAAGATCCTATCCTTCAAAAAAGTCATTTTTTAGTGACGGAACCCATGGTCAATCTAGAGGCTGTTTTAAATAAGTTTTTGATCGCTCAAAAACTATTGGCCTCAGAAGAAATTCTAGAGCGGTTAGCCTATGAAGTCTGTGAAGATGCCGTCAACGATGGGATTAATTTATTGGAGCTAAGGTACGCTCCAACATTCATCGCCTCTGGACACCCAAAACTTTCTTTCGAAAAGATTCACGCCGCTTTGGTAAAAGGGATTCGCAGGGCTGAAAAAAATTGGCCCATTAAAACAGGTTTGATTGCGATCATTCAGCGAATTCTTGGCCCAGCAGAAGCGGAAAAGGTGACGGACTTTGCGATCGGGAATCGGGATACCTTCGTGGGGCTCGATTTAGCGGATAACGAAGAAGGGTTCGAGCCTAGGTTATTTTCTAAGATGTTTGAAAGAGCGAAGGCGTCTGGATTACGAATCACAGTTCATTCCGGTGAAGCGCCGTCTCCGCTGGCTGGAAAGTGGATCTTAGATTCAATCGAAATTCTAGGGGCAGAAAGAATCGGTCATGGCGTTCAAGCGATTAACTTTCCCGAAGTCATGAAAACTTTGATCAACAAAAAAATCGTCCTTGAGGTCTGTCCGTATAGTAATTGGCTGACTCAAGCGTTTAAGTCTCATAAAAATCATCCTCTTAAACGTTTGAAAGATGCCGGAGTTAAAGTGACGATTGGCTCTGACGATCCTGGTATGTTCGCATCCACTTTATCTGACGATTACTGGATTGCTCAGCAGGATTTAGGATTCACAAAACAGGACTTCTTAGATTGCGACCGCACCGCGCGTGAGGCTTCATTCATAAAAGTTTAAGGCAGATCCGGCTGGATTGAATTGCTCTGCGTTGCAGTTTGATCGACATTGTCGAATCTATCTATGTCCAAAGTGTGATCATATTTAGTCTTTGAATTACGTTTACTTTAATCAAACCGTCCTTGGCGTTTTATTAAGAAGATAAGTGTAACACTAAAATCACAATCATTTTGTCTACATTAAGCAGTTTCCACCACTACACGCTTGAGTTCGCAAAAATTTTTGAAATCAGTTATCCTGAAATAATCTCATTAAATTATAGGGACCCATTTTCTTTGTGCGATCATAAGGGCGAATAATAGGTGAATTTTCATCTACAAACACTAATGAAAAACTATTTTCAAATGTTTCAGAATCTTCAGAAATTGAACTCTTTAGCACACGACCACGAATGTATTTCGTGAATCCTGAACAAACGATTTCAAAGATATTATGACTCGGACTTATGTCCGCTGATAGCACTCCTTTTGAGATGGCTTCGCGATGAAACGCTCCATCTTCAAATGTTGCTAAATTTGTTGTTCCACCGTTAAAGTCACATTTCTCACCAACAAAGATCTGGTTGCCACGAACAATACGAACGGAAGGCTGCGTGCGCCGAATGCCGTCTCGATTATCCATTGTTATTGCTGAAAAAAACGCAAAACCTGAACGGAAAGTTCCGACGATGTTGAAGGCCGCTTTTTCTGATGGAATCAATTGAACAGAGTCATTCAACTTAAACGTCTTGTTTGCATTAATCAAAGAATTAATTTCGACAGGTCCGTAAAAATCAAGATCGAAAACTTGATTTCCCTTAGTCGCTTTTTTTAGAAATTTACCATTCAGGAAAATGTTTATGTTAGGCTGTTGAAATTCGAAGGAGTTTGCTGGCGTTACTTTGCTTTGATGTTCGAAATGCTCAACTTCATTTTTAGTTTTTGGATCAATGCCCATACACTTTTGAAGTACTCCAGATTGCTCCCTGCATTGAAATTTCGCTAAGCTTATTCTTGAATTGAATTCTTGAGTTGTGATTGTATCCATTCTGTTTGATAGCAGAAGTGCTGTTAAAGCGCGAACTGAATTCGATGTTCTGATTCCGTAAAGCCTTGCTTCGCGATAAATAATCTCATGAAAGATCAAAGCAATTTTCGAATCATCATCCAGCAGATTAAATGCAGAAAAATTGATGACGTACCTCGGGCTGCCATAAATATTAAGATTTAACATCGGTTCCCGCTGGCCGGTGACCTGCACAAATTGGCATCTTTTCGGAACTTTTGAAACATCAAGGTCGTCAGCATTTGGAACATAAAATCCTTCATCGGACTGAACTTCGCCAGGATTCTTAAAAAAATCTTGAATCCACTCCCTGTACACATAGGCTCGTGTGGGAGCGACCCGCGCCAACCGGTTCAATACAAATTCTAATTTTTGTGAAATAGTCACAGCATCGCCAAAGTTAGGATTCAAGCCTGTCGACCGCCCCTCAAAAAGATCTAAGGCTTCAATGGAAAACGTTAACCCTTGCTTACCGCTGGTTTCTTGACAGATTAAAACCTTCCCGCCGCCGATGTCGCCACCTGATTTCCCTGAAACCAACAATTCCAGTTCGCCTGACTTCGCTTTTGTAAAAATAGTTGCTGCAGTTTCTTTCCTTGCATAGGTAGGGAACCGTCGATTTACATCTTGTTCCGTTAATTGGCTATGGGCTTGTAAAGTTACTAAACAAATCATGAGCTGCAGAAAGAATAGAGTGCCATTTAGATTTTTCATTTAAACCTCGCTAATTTTAGTCTATTTTGGAAACTAAGGATTTGACATTTCACTACCACTTGTACTGCAGTTCCGCAGGTGTACACGCAACAATTGTAGTTCCATACGAAACAGTTTTTCCATGGATGCTTCCAGGTGGCATCCAAATATAGTCCCCTTTTTCGTAAGTTCTAATTGGCAACTTTTCATTTTCTTCGCCTGCAAGTCCGACTTCGACGGAGAAACTACCCGATAGAACATAGGTGAACTCTCCTTCTGGGTGACGATGGGGTGGAACAATGACGCCCTCATCAAATCGTAAAAGCTTGGCAGAAGCTCCAAGTTTTGCTTCTTTGTGACGATCCTTTAATGGAAGAACTTTGATTTTGCCACCAAACTGAGGTGGAGCAATCCAACCATCAAATTGATTTTGAAATTCAAGCTCACCCAAGACAGCATTCGCAGCGCCGTCGCCGCCTTGCTCATCTTCAGCAAATGCAGTTATTGTTTTAGATAGAATTCCAAAAGTGGGAATTCCCGTCAGCGCGATCTTTAGAAAACTTTTTCGATCAATATTATTCATGTATTCCTCCTGGTTTTGTTGTTGTGAAGCAGAATGATAGAAAAAAAGAATGAGTTTTCAGCTGTCTTTATCAAATCGCTTTCCATTCTTTCGGGTTAGGTTAAAAATTCTTTCTGTCCAAAGGTAAAAGCTGACGAACTACTTCTAAAGTGAGATCCGGACCATCCGTTTCGCCGTTGTCAAGTTTTACAACAATTCTATTTCGATCGTTTTTAGCGAATCCAATTTCGAAACCTTCGTTGATGCGGTACTTTTCGCGGAATGTCCAAACATCTACTTGAGCCATCAACCGAGAAGCTTCATATCTTCTATTTAGTGTTTGCTGACCTGATTTAAGTAAACTCAATACTTCGCCCCTACAAATACCACCGATCATGACGATGGTTCCCTGATGTTGGCCTGGTACTCGCAGATCTAGAGGTCTGCATCCCAATTGAAGATACAATTGGGAAAAAACGGCAATAACTTCGTTGGCTCGTTCGCTTGATTCCAAGTGCCCTCTGGAAAAGAAATCATTAAAATAGTTCGTGCGAAGATGGGTCACAACTAAACCTTCTTCAGCTGCTGAATTTGCATAGACTGTGGTTCCGCTCAATATCATTATTTGAAAAATTAAAACTTTTAAAAATGAACTTGTTTTCATATTTTCCTCCGGATTTGATTGCTCTTATAGATTGCAGTTTGCGTTGTATCTTTCTAATGTCGGGCCGTAGGGTTTCCCTTTTTCCGTTCCGGACCAAATATTACCTAAGCAGCGATAAAGCTTTCCACATTTCTCATATTTAATTTGTGCTATACTCTTTTCGACAACTTTTTCAGAGTCAGAGGCATCAGATTGTGATTTTTGAACATCCAGGTCACAGGCATTTAGTAAAGTAGAAGACATTGAATTCGCGCTTGATTCACTTTTTGCGACATCAACATTTTCAGAAAATTTATATTCGAAGCCGCAGAGACTTGAATTTGATTTTGAGACTACTATTTCAGAGACTTGGTATCCTGCCTTTATAAAATTCATTCTGCGTTGTGAGATCGGAGTGATTAGGATTGCATCGTTAGGACAGTATTGAATCCAGCAGCCGAGACCCTCGCGGCAAATGTCGTTTTTAATTTCTAATTGGTTTCCAAAAGCGATTTGACCAATTGCGATCAAAGTCAGAGAAATTAACGTGATTGCAAACTTTTTCATAGAATCTCCTTTTAAGTAGGTAGCAGACCAAATAAAAATAACAATATTCAATGCTTGGATCCATTTTTCAGGAATGATCTGTTCGCTAGGAGTGAACGTCGAATTGTTTGACACTGACTGACGTCTTCGGGCTCGCTATCGTCTTCGCGCTGCAAAAACGTTTCTAATCAATTTGAAAACGAAAGTCTTTAGCTTTAACGGCGGCAAGGGGTCTAAACCTTGCACCTTGAAGAGTGGCAGAAAGGTCGTAAATGTCCACTAACAAAGACGTATCTATTTATACATATAGAGAATATCGCACTTTTTTGAAAGCTACTCTGTTGCATCGGAAAGAAAGGAATTCGCAATATTCGCTGCGATCTTTGGCTCAAAGATTAAAAATGCCTGCTTCTCATCTTTCAGAAATATTGAACGAAAAGAAGAATCTCAGCATTGAAAAGGCTTTAGCGATTTCTCGAATCCTAAAGCTTGATTCCCGTGAAACGTCGTTTTTATGCAATATGGTGACCCTGGAAAATTGCTCTGACGAGGATCAAAAGGAAAGACTTCTAGAGGAAATGGATCTTTTCACACGAAATTCGAATCGTCCAGTGGTTGATCTTGAGCATTTCGAAGTTATCTCACAGTGGGAGTGCATTGCCATTTTTGAATTAGTTGTAAACTATCCACAAAGGTGCGTGACATTTTTAGCTGAACAAATCGGAATTACCAAACGAGAAGCAGAGAAGGCATTAGAAAGTCTGCTTGCTATCGGTGTAATTCGCAGATTCGAAAACGGCTTTGAAAAAACAGAAAGAGAAATCTTTGCTAGTTCCGAAAGACATAACCTCTCTCTTAAAATGTATCATAGCGCGATGCTTGAAAAGACACGACAAGCTATATATGAGCAATCCCCAAAGACTCGCTACACGGGCACAGAAACATTGATGATTGATCCTGAATTGTTACCAGAAGCGCACGAAATACTGAACGAAACCTTAGACCGATTGGTCCGACTTTTTTCGAAATCTGCAAATAAGCGTTCATTGGTGCATGTGAATGTAAATTTATTCGAATTAACCAAGCAAAAAAAGGATGCCTCATGAAAGTTCTTTTAATTTTCTTGATCTTCTCAGTATCCCAAATTGCCTTTTCAAGAATTGGAAGAGAATCAGTATGTTCGCAACCGCGAGAGTCCTGCGCATTAGCCCACAGAGTTCTGTTTGAGCTTTCAAAGCATCAAGTTGCTGGATACATTTCAAATGATTTAAACGTTGAGAAACTAACAGAAGCCTTAAGACAAGGTCGGGTCTCAATCAACGAAGAGCACTTTCAGCAACTTGGTGGCGTCGACCGGAAAGTAAATCTTATATTAAAAGAAATGCTTAGTAGTTCCGAAGTTGCACCTGCTCAAGTAGATCATAATGTTGCGCAGCTGAGTAACATAATCGACCCATCTAAAAAATTGAAATCAGGAACACGAGGCGGGACATTTGACCTTCCGACTGAATCGCCGGAATAGTTTGGAGTTGCTGAGCTGAAGTGGCCGGCTTTGGAGCCGGGCCTGCATTGACAATAGTTCACGATGAGTGGAACATTAATGCTATGAACAGACAGATGACCAATTCTTGTCTCAAGATCCTTCTTTTAAGTTTTCTGGGATTTAGTTGTGCGCAGAAAAATTCGGATACACTCGCGAATACTCCGCCCATTGTTGGCGAATTTGTCTATGTGTCAAATGTGAACACATCTGGTTCAGCGCTAATCGATAGTATTTCAGGATTCAAAATTAATTCGACATCTGGAATTTTGGAATTCCTGACACCACTCTCGACGAATGTTGGGAACGATCCTTATGATCTTGTTATGACTCCGGATGGAAAATATTTGTATACTTCTGATTCTGGATCTTCAACGGTCAGACAATTCGCGATCAATCCTTATTCTGGATCGCTGACGCCTCTGATCCCTCCGATTCTTTCATCACAGGGGCCGATTCCTCTGGCCATGGCGGTTACGCATGATAGTCGCTTTTTATACGGCGCTATTGATTCTTCGCCAGGTCTTATTAGCCAATATCAAATCGGTGCGGATGGAGCCTTAACGTCTCTCAGCCCTGCCACCGTTTCAACGAGTGATCGAGCTTGGTTTGTGGCTTTGACTCCAGATTCAAAATTTCTTTACGCAACTATTTATGATTCTCCCGGTGAAATTGCGATGTTTGCAGTTAATGCATCTAACGGGACGTTAAGCCCGCTGACACCGGCGACTATCGCTTCGACGAATCAACCTTGGCATATTAACGTTCATCCCAACGGGCAGTTCGTTTACGTCACAAATTATGGTAGTCAAAATTTAACGGCTTATTCGATCAATCAAACAACCGGGCAGCTGGCGTTGTTGCCAGGATCCCCTTATGCAACTCAATCAAATCCAATCGGGCTTAGCATCGATCCATTGGGTCGTTGGCTGTATATTGCAAATTCTTCGGCTAGTGCGCGTTCGATTAGTATCTATACGATCAATTCCACAACTGGTGCATTGACGCTGGCAGGAATTCAAACGGTCTCAGGTGGCGCGTATGGTCTTGAGGTCGATCGCACGGGACAGTATCTTTACGTTGCGAATCATCTTTCAAATACTGTATCGATGTTCACAATCGAACAGACAACTGGCTTATTGAATCCAATGGTGCCTGCAACAATCGGGTCGGGCACCAATCCTAGGTTTGTCCGTTTACGTCGATAACTAAATTAAGCCAAACATTTGAATATTAGTTTGGACAATTTGCTGATGAGTCGATTTTTCTGTCGTGATGGACATGTATTTCTCCAACACATTTTTTAAGTCTGATTTAAGTGCAGGTATTAGATGCTCCGGGATCGCGACGGTCGACGACGTAAAAAATGTCATTTGGTCGTCAAATCTTTTTTCGACCTCTTCTGAAGATCGTTTCAGCCACTTTTGAAGATATTCCTTCTGACTTGCTTTATTCGCAATCTGAGAGAAAGCGAAGTGAATTGGCCCTTCTTCGCTAGAAATAACCAGATCCTTTTCGTTCGCAATGGCGGAAAGAATTTGAAGTGTTCTTTTTTCAGGAATCTTGAAAGCGTTGCTGACAATTCTTCCGCATTGTTCCAGATCGTTTATGGGGTCAAAAGAGTTTTCAGATAGATAAACGATGATCGGCAAAGTTAATTCATCGACGAGTACCGATTTCTGGCTCATGACTTTTACATCGAGATGAGCCGATTTTTTTATATTCTTGCCTCGAGAACTGTAGAAGGTCCGGTCTTTCTTTTCCTGCAGACCGTCTCTGAGAACCAAAGTTTCCAAATAGCTATGCTCTTGTTTCGAAAGCTTCAAAGCCCATGAAATTTTCATGAAATGTTTCAAACTGAGCTTTCTTTTTTTGGTCAAGATCATCTTCAGATTTGAATTTCCAATCCCAAGGCGTTCAGCAAAAACTTTAAGACCAATATTTGGGCTAGAAGACTTATGAGCTTCGTACTGGTCTCGCAAAAAATCACGATAGTCGTGGTAATCGAATACGGTTTTCATAAAATTTAATTTCCGACTGTAGCTCCGCCGGGTATTGTTTCAGCAGGCTTAAAGAAAATTCCATCGATATTAATTTGTCCATTAGAGCGAATAATAACATTACCCACTATGCTTCCTAGTGATATCGATTCGCCAGATTTTGAAACGGCTTCTAGTGACAAGTAGGTAAAGACAGTGTCCTCAGAAATAACTAATGTTGAAAATTGCACGACTCGCAAAGATTGTTTTTTCTTGGCCAGATCTTTTTTCAAAGAACTAAGAATGGATTGAGTTCGAGCATCTAACAAAAGTACAGATTGCTCGACAGAGACCTGAGCTGCTGAGTTCCTGATTTCTGTCGCAGAAAAGGAAAGTGAACTGAATGTAAGTACGGATAAAGTAACTAAAAGATTGATGAAACTTTTCATTTTGGGCTCCAAATAGTTTATATTTAAGAAAGAGCTTAATTGCGCTTTCTAGTGCTCGCTCAGGATATAGAAGAGTAAAATTTTTTTCGCAATGTTTTGGGTTACTTAGAAGTCACATTTTGTGACCAGTGTAAAAAGTTCTAAAGTTATAGAATGTTTCAAAAGATAACACGTGGTCGCCATTGGATACCGTTGTTGACGCAGCGGATGGTCGGCTTTATTAGACTGATTATCGATTGCCCATTCAAGCGTTGTACTTTTTCCCTGTCAATTTTGTAACAGATGAAACAAATTCATAAATCACCTAGCCTCCGGTTTTTAAACCAATCAAGGAGCTTTT
>LNFM01009385.1_pt1 | contig 14269 bp, 20 predicted proteins | sample 596031 | NCBI WGS metagenome assembly LNFM01 (sample SAMN04254537, study PRJNA301005) | activated carbon metagenome | isolation source: dual media filters at the Ann Arbor, Michigan drinking water treatment plant | place: USA: Ann Arbor
GGGCTTGTCCGTCGATCAGTTGAAATTCGTCGATCGAGTGGCGTGATTTTTATGTGACCTACGCGACCTCTTCGCGCGAGTCAATTTGATCTTGTCGTTCGGTGAGAGTTCGAAGTCGAACCCACAATGCTGCGACACTGGCGTGCCCGCGGATCCGCCGCATTCTTTTCTCCGAAGCTAGGCAATACGTAGCGAGCCAGCGTTGAAAATGCTCCGAGTCGCGCCACAGTTTCACGCGACGCATGTCTTCTTCGATCATCGAGTTCAGCGACTCAATCGCGTTCGTCGTCGAGAAGAATCTTTTTAAATTGTTCGACAGTTTCAATTCGTGGATCGCGAGCAGATCCTCTTTCGCTTCAAGATAACTATCGAGCGCCGACCGATTCACGTTTCGTAAAACGCTCTCCAATCGGTCCGATAAAACTTTGGCCTCTGCCATGTCCCTCGCGTCGCGAATCGCCCAGAAAGCGCCGAGCGCTCTGTGAGAGCCATCGCCTAAAGCTTTCTCGATGTTGCGCCACTTGTGCACGTGGCAGCGAATTCGGATCGCGGTTCGATTCTCGCGATCATTGCATCGATACTTTTCGTTGAGCGCTTTGTTTAACCCCGATCCGCCGTCGACGATGAACAACAAGCCCGACGACGGAAGGCCGCGGCGCTCGAGATCGTTTATCAGCTCGAGACACGACGAGCTATTTTCGGTGTCGGCTTGAAAAATACCTAGCACGAATTTGCGCCCATCACTCGCAACTCCGAGTGCTATGATCACGCCGTGTTTTCTAAATCTTTTCCCGTCGATGAAGACCGCGCGAATATCCATCGGCTGCAGGTCACGCTCTTGAAGCTCTTCAAGCTTTTTGGCTGTCGCGTTGATCCAACGTTTCGAGACCGTAGACTTCTGCAGACCAAACGAGTTCGCAATCTTCGCGACACCTTTTTTGTAGTCACGCTGTGAGACACGCTTCAAACCTTCCGTAAAAACCGCTTGATCAAAAGGTCGTGGGTCTTGAAAGTCCTCGTACGTTTGAAGTTGAACTTCATCGCCAGATTTCTTTCGCACGCGCGGTTTTTCAATCGCGATTCGTTGGTTCGCGAGAACGATCGATCCTTCTTGCGTGCCCCATCGTGAGTTCTCAAAGCCGCGCTCGTAACGTCGTCCGCAAAGCGCGGTGACCTCACGTTCACATTCTTCGATGAACGCCTTCACCGCGCACGGAAGAAGCGTCGAAATCAGCAGATGCTGCGTGTCGATTGGCTTTTCGTCCACGTCTTCGAATTTACTTTCTAAAATTTCTTTGCGCTTGGCGTGCTTCAAAATCTTTCGCGGCTTGCGAGTTCGGAACGGAACAGGTACGTTTCCCATGTCGGGTGGCTCCTCTTTTTCGTGATTTGTTTGACTCGTGATAAGCCAAGGAAATCACTGCTGGTTGAGCCACTCAACCTTCAAATTTCAACTAAACTGCGGACATCGCCAAAAAAGATGCTTAAGCTCATGGAAGAGGTTAGTTCTTAAGAATGGCCAACATGTTTAATCCGGTCCATATTTTGTTTTTGTGCGTTGCGAATTCGGCACGAAGTCAGTTGGCTGAAGGTTTAGCAAAGTCCGTTTTTGGAAATGATGCAGTCGTTGAAAGTGCTGGGTCTGAGCCCTCCGGAAAAGTTCAACCCTGGGCCGTTGAGATTTTGAAAGAAGTCGAAATCGATATCTCGAAAAACTGGTCAAAGTCTACAGACCAACTGTCACCAGAGTTTTTGGCAAATCTTGACGTCGTCATAACACTCTGTGCGGAGGAAGTTTGCCCGACGCTTCCATCCAAAGCGAAACGACTTCACTGGCCCGTTAAGGATCCTGCCAGCGCGCCAGAGAATAAAAAAGCAGAGGCCTTTCGTGCGGCGAGAGACGAGATCAAAAGTAAACTTGAAAAGTTTCGCACCGAAACGAAGCACACATAACACCTAACACCTAGCCAGCATTCGATCATCATCAGTTCGACGTTAATTCGATTTTTGGGTCTGAGCGATAGCGCGGGGAATAGAGTTTTGAAGATCCGTTGCGATCATTCCGGTGACTCCGCCAATTTCTTTTGCTGCCAATTCTGCGGCGAGACCGTGAATGTGAACACCGGCGACGGCTGCGCGCCACGGGGTAAGACCTTGAGCGATAAGTCCGGCGATAATTCCCGTGAGCACATCGCCCGTGCCTCCTGTCGCAAGACCCGGATTTCCTGTGGAATTCGTAGAAACTCCGTGCAGAGAGTCGGCGACGAGGGTTTGAAAGCCTTTTAGAACGACAACGCACTCGAATTTCTGAACGACTTTTTGAACGGCGGCGGGGCGGTCTGACTGAATCTCATCGGTCGTGACACCTAAGAGACTGGCAAGCTCGCCAGGATGAGGAGTTAGAATCGTGGCTTGTGTCCGATTTCGCAAGAGCTTAGCGCCGTGGTCACTTGTTCGCGCAAGAAGTGTCAGGGCGTCAGCATCTATAACCATGGGGCACGGACATGTTTCGACCAAAGCTTCAACAAATGTCGAAGTCGCTTTTTCACGTCCAAGTCCTGGACCCAAAGCAACGACTGAAGCGTTCCACGCTTCACACAGTGACAAGATTTCCGCGGCAGCAACCTCTGTGAAAAAACCGTTCGAATCTGTTTCAATAGCTTTTGTGATAATGACGGGTGACAGGCGACTGACAATCACTTGGGCCAGCAGGCTAGGAAAAAGAAGACTGACTTTGCCCGCACCTGTTCGCGCGCTGGCTTCAGCCGTAAGTATGGGCGCGCCCGTATAATCCGGCGAGCCGCCGACGACGAAAACATGGCCGAATGTTCCTTTGTTCACATCTACACTGTTGGCACGGGCAGGGAGCCATTCCGCGAAATTCAAATTCCTATGTCCGACAATCTTTGCATCACGAGGCCGACAGGCGACTGAATAATCTTTGCTTTGATTTTTTCTGTGAGCTCCGAAAGAAGGCCGTCTTCCTCGCCAAGAATTGCTTTTAGAATATCGTGAGTCGTCGTTATGCCAACGGCAGCGCCGTCTTGTGCTACAATCAGAGAAGAAATATTATTCTCAATCATCATTTGAGCTGCATTTTTTAGAGATTGGCCAGGATCAATAGTCACAACGGGGCGACTCATGTAATTGACAACAAAGCCGTCGGAGGCTGGGACAGCGCGATGAGCTGTCCGCAACTGTTCGAGATCTGTTCTCAATGATCGCAAGACGTCTCGGTCTGACAAAATGCCGACGATCATGTTGGACTCATCGACCACAGGTAGATGCCTGACGGCATTCTTCTGCATCAGCAGATTGGCTTCGGCCATCGTCGCGCTCCAATGAACAACCGTTAGTTTTGAGTCGGCATTAAAACGAACTTTTGTCTGAGCAAGTGTCATGATTCTGTCTCCAGGGTTAGGTTATCTGATCGCAGCATACAAATGAATCGTAGGAGTTCCAAACGAAGATAAGTTCTTTTCTCTTTGCAGTTGAGTCGTGCTTTTATGTTTTCGAATGTGGATCACATGAACGTCCCGTCCATTTACGACCCCGATATCATCGATCCACAAAGATTCGACATCTTCCATTTCGTGGAATTTTTTTGTGCCGACAATATGAAGACTATGAGACTCAGCATTGATAAAAACGTGCAGGAGGCTTAAGTGGCGAGTCGTCATCAGTGCCTTGCGATGCTGGGGTACTCGGCAGGGTGCCGTCTTTTCAAATCCCATTTGTTCTCCAGCATATGTCTGCAGATCGACGCACAGTTAAGCAACTACAGTGCCATGCCGAAGGACGGTGGAATATCCGTGGTCAAGAGAACTGAGCGCTTTTGTCTTATTAAATAGTAGCTGACGAGACTATATGGCTCGTTTGCTCGTAGGTAGAGGCAGACAAGGTGGCACACGCGGTGCTTGTTGATTTGAAGCTGCGTAAGCAGTTCGAATTCAGAGAGGACAGTGATGGGACCAGAAATAAAAATGTCGATCGTCGTGATTGCAATCGGCTTTGTTGTTCAAGTTTATGCCGCGCCGGCAATCAATCCCTCGGAGGTTCAAGAGCCTGCGAGGCAGAGTCAGTCTGCTCAGCTACTGACAATTGGTATTAACTCTGGAAAGCAAATAGAGTTTCGCGTCGTTGGCCACGAGGCCATGAATATCGACTTTCGTGAGCAGGATGTGAGCGCATCGATTCATGTCGGTCAGAGGAAATGGACTCTCGCGCCGAAAAGAAATCGAGACAACACCTACACGATTGAAATCCCGCCAGAAGCTCAAACAACTTCAGGGTCCGAAATCAACTTGCGACTTCGGATTCCAGAAAAGAAATAAAGGAGGAACATTTTTATGAAGAACTATCCCGGCCACTATAAAGAGCTTTGTGAATGGATGGAAAAGCTTGGAGCCGCTATTCCCGGGCCAATGCAGGGTTTTAGTGCGCTTCACGAGGCAGCGACAAAATCAGATGCACTTGATTCAAAAACAAAAGAGCTCATTGCGCTTGGAATCGCAATCACCGTGCGCTGTGACGGCTGTATTTCGTTTCATGTGCATGACGCGCTTAAGGCCGGAGCAAAGAAAAACGAAATCGCGGAGACGGTTGGTGTTGCAGTAATGATGGGTGGCGGTCCCTCGGTGGTCTATGGTATTGAGGCGATGCAAGCGCTCGAGCAGTTCGAAAAGCTCCCGTAAATAAGGGCCTCTTTGTTATCCATTCTTTGGCAAAAAAGAACAGCTTCGAAACCTTGCCGGCCGCGCCTTTTCAGTCGTCGTTCAAGGCGACACGAAGTTTCATAAAGAGGTTTGCGATGCCGCATCTAGATTAGTCACTCGAGTGAATCGCATACGTCGTGAAAAATACAAATCACCTGAACAGGATCTCAAGCCGCCTCGGTCCAAATAGTAGACGAGTCGTATCCATTTATTACGTCGCTTGGTGAATTAGCGGTGAGAGGAACTCATACGCCAGAAAACAAAACACACGGCCACTAGAATCGTATCCTCGAGAACCGTCCACCATGTCATTGGCCGCGCCAAAAACACCCCAAAGCAGCCACAGTTCGTAAGGGCGAGTCCGCGAAGATTAGTAATCACTGCAATTGCGAGGTAGCCAATATATGAAATAAGCGCACCAAGCGCCGCAAGCCGAAGCCTTTGGCCTGTCACCAGGAGCCATCCAAGAACGAGTTCAAAAAGTGAAACGGCCAGTCCCAGGGGAAGAAGAATCGAAGACGGGAAGAGCTGGTAGGTTTCAAGGACGACTGAAAAGCCGCGATTGTCGAGCAGCTTTCCAATTGCGGTGGTTATGAAAATGGCCGCAATGAAGAGTCGCAGTATCAGAAATATCATCCGTTTCATTTTGCTCCTCGTTAGGCCTTGAATATATTTGCCGTCGAACAATGATTAGATCATGAAGCAGTTCGGAACTTTTGTCATACTACTGATTCTTTTCGGACTTCCGCTGAGTGCGAGCCCAACAAAGGCTTCGGACCTATCAGACGGAAAGCTTCCTACTGAATTAAATGTCGCCGGACAGTTGCTGAGTTTGAATGGTATCGGTGTTCGTCAGTACATGTTTGTCAGTGTTTATGTCGCCGGTCTTTACACTGTCAGTACGTCGCGAGACGAAAACGAGCTTCTTGCTCGGGTTGAGGCCGCAAAAGAACCACTTGCAGTGCGGATGTATTTCAAACGTGCTGTTTCAGAGGCTGATATGCGGGATGCATGGAGGCACTACTTAAAGAAAAATTCGCCGCTTCCTTGGTCCGAGCTCGAGCAAAAAGCCGAGGCTTACCTGAAGACGATTCCCGGAGTCCAGGTGGGGGATATCCTTACGCACACGTTTGCGGCCGGAAAAATGACCGTAGTTTTGAATCAAAAGGATCTTTCGAGTCATGCTGATTCCATATTGGCGCGAACGGTCCTTGCGACCTGGATTGGCAAGTATCCCACAACCGAGAAGTTAAAGCGCGGTCTCCTCGGAGAAAAATAGTGCCACTTATTTCTTTCTATTTTGCGAGTTGATCGTCCAATCGTAGTCGATGAACTTGATTTTGTAATCAGCGGGGATGGGCTTCGGCGCGTACTGCGAAATGTAGTCCTGAAGAGTTGGTGATTTTGCCAAAAAATCTTCGGGGAAAAAATCCAGTATTTCAGTGGTGAAAACTGTCTTCGAAGCTGGATCAATTCGTAGATTTCTTTCCTCAGAAAAGAAAAACTTTGTTTCTTGTTCCAGCTGGGAGTCCAGCGTTTCGGCAGTGAACGGAATTCGCGGGAGGCGGGGACAGCTGACCGCCATGCAATTAAGCGCAAAATGAATCCGCGGTTCGCCAAGTTTTCGAATGATGTCATTTTCAAAGCCAGCCAGCGACATCCGTTCGCCATCGACCACTAGTTTTTGAAGGTAGAAAAAACTAACTTTCTTAAATCCAGCATTCGTCTCGGGAATCTTCTTCGCCAGAACCGTGTACATTGAAAGCGCGTTGTAGGCGTTGATGTAGTGAGCCAAGCGAAGTTCCGGCGTACTAAATTTTTCTGGCGTAAGTTTTGGGCCGTTTGTTGCGACAAAGTGCACGTAAGCTTCCAGCTTCCGAGGGTCTCGGTCGAGATTGTGGAAGTCGACGGAGCCGTCGGCATCTACGGATTCTTTAAGAACCTCAGACCATGACTTCATGGGATCGAGATTCGCTACCTTCGAAGCGTCTGGCATTTTGATCTGCGTCGCGCATCCAGCGAAAATGGCGACCGTGCTGCCGATGAAAAATAGACGAGCCGTAACCACCCAATGCTTCAACATGATTTAAGTCGATTCACTTGTCTGGAGGCTCTCTTTCGCGCGACCTTTCTTCGGTGCCGGTCGAACTTTTCCAGCTGCAGCCTCTGCTTCCGTAGAGGCAAGCTGTCCTGTCAAAGGATTCCAAATTTTTTCGCCATCTTGGGTTTTTACTTTGAGAGGTCGCAAAATGAAATCATCACGTTTAGCGTTGTGAACGCACATAGAGACCGGTCCATCGGGCGTCATCGTCATAAAAACACAACCATGGCATCGGTCTCGGTCAAGTTTTTGAGCGTCCATGAAGTTATGGATAAAGAACGAAAGTTTGCGTGCGCGGAAACCCGATTGCACCAGCTCGGTTCTCGCGTTCCAAGCTTTGCGTGCCAACCAGCGCGTTCCTTTAGCGGCGAGCTTTGGATTCGCAGCAATTCCGGAGAAAAGCGAAAGCACAGCTTTTACAGGTTTATTGCGGTCGAACTTACTTTGCGCTGTCTGAACAAAGACATTTCAAACGAATTCTTTTTCATCAAACATATCGAACATGCGACCGTTCACTTCAAGGGCCATTGCATACCGATTGCACTTAGGGTGTCCGACCAGGGGAACATCAAATGATAATTTGGTGCCGACTCCTTTTTCGATCTGCTCTGACACTGTGTCTGGATTAATTAGAAATTTTCGCTCGCGTAAGACGCCGCGGCCCGTGTCGGCCTGGAGCTGAAATGAGGCTAATCGCACGACGTCAGTATGCTGACTAAAAAACTTTACGACATCGGGAATCTCGTCAAAATTCCCTGCGTGAACTGTCGTATTAAAGAAAATCGAGACCGGCAGTCCTCTGGCGCGATCGATGTAATCGAGGCGAATTTTATTGAGCGACTTTTCGTCAGTATAACCTTTTCGTTCTTGAGTTGTGTCGACATGAAAGGCGATGTCGACAAGACCCGCGTCGATCATTTCAACAATAAGATCGCGAGTGCACTTGATGCCGTTTGTGAAAAGCGAAGGCCGCATATTGAGGCTTCGAATTCGTCGGATGATCAACATAAGCTCTTCACGCTTACGGAGCGTCGGATCCCCGCCAGTGACCTGAACGTCGGTGTTGTCTCCGTAATGCTGATGAATCATATCGATGCGCCGGTAAACTTCCTCAAGCGGGATGTCTTTAACTTCCTCGGATCGCTCTGACAGATAGCAGAGTGTGCAGTCGAGGTTACACCGCTGAGTAATTTCTAAAGCGACGCAAGCGATTGGCCAGCGACGACCGAGAAGCTGATGCGGAGACCATTCTTTAATATCTTTCATTCTCTGTTCGGCGCGATGCAGGCTTTGCTCATTCTGCCGAAGTGCCGGATACGGTTCCCACGCCTTGATTTCTTCGGGGCCCATATAGCCCATCTCCGGAACTTCGCTCCAGATATCTGTGACTTCCGCAGACTGATTTTGATCGTAAGACTGTGCCATCGCAGCGTCTCCTTCGTGAGAACGTAGAAACAAGGTGTGACTGAGATGAGACCGAAGAACATACTTGAAGTCAAAATTTGAATTTAAAATAATTCGAGGCAGAAAGACTGCCTTGAACAAAAAGACGTTCTTCGATTAGCTTCGGTCGTGGTGCAATTAACAAAATACATATTAAGTAGCGACAATGCCATGGGATCACGGTCGGGAGATGTCGACGACGGTCTCGCTTTTTTGCACCTTCTTGCTCGGAACGTCATATTCCACGGGCTCTTCTCGGTTTTCGGGAACACCACGGCGATGCAGTCCATGAAAAATTCAAATGCGCTCTTTCAGGCGTTTAGATTTTCCGGTCGGATGGAAATGGGGGCCGGATCACCGAACGACCGAGTCAATCCCTACCAGCAATACTTCGCTTCGCTGGAGCCTTCGACCGAAGTCGAGGTCCTTGAGCTCGGACCGCTTACAAATTTGGCAAATTTTTTGAGCCTTTCAGCGGCCGACAAGCGCCCGCGAATCCGCTGCGTTCGGTTGATGGGGACAAATATAAGTTCGCGTGGAAAGTGGCCCCCAATTTGGCCGTTTGAGTACAATTTAACGAAGGACCGCGAAGCGACTCGGGAAGTCTTTAGCTCGGGTCTTCCACTGCTTATCTTTCCACTGGATGTGGCGAAAAAATTTCGACTGAGGCGCTCCGATATAATGCTGGGCGACGGTGCGTCGACAGATTGGGTGATGGGCCATGCGGCTCGGTGGTTTCAGCGCAATAGACGACTTTATTTTCGCCCGTCGATTATCGCGTGGGATGTACTGATGGCGATTCATTTAACTCATCCTCTGCTTTTTTCGATTGAAGAACGGCTTGTTACGGTCGACTCTCGAGGCGTCGTGTCTTACGGATCAGGTCGCCCCGTCCAAGTTGTGGTTGATTTTGATATTGAGAAAGTGCGCGCCGAATTTCGGCAGTCGCTCCTCAGCTTAAAAGACGTTGGATCTCGGCATTAACTCTTAATGGAAAACGGTGGACCATGGCTAATTACTACGACTCGGGTGATCTAAAGAAGTTTGGCCAAATTGCAGAATTTGGCGAAGACGCTGCTAAAAAGTTTTTTGATTACTACGGTGAAACGCTGAAGGACGGCGCTTTGACTGCACGAGAAAAATCTTTGATCGCTCTTGGTGTGGCCCATGCGATTCAGTGTCCCTACTGCATCGATGCCTTCGCCAGTGATAATCTTGAAAAGGGTTCCACGCCCGAACAGATGATGGAGGCCGTTCATGTAGCTGCGGCCATTCGCGGTGGGGCCGCTCTCGTGCACGGTGTGCAGATGATGAACAAAGTTAAAAAACTCTCGATGTAAGGCGGTCCCTGATGGCATTTCAATCTGCGTCTTCAAAGGCGACAAAATCGCTTCTCTCGCGCGGGAACCGCCTTTCAGAGGCGACCGAGCAGATATCTCACCTGGCCGGTTCGTCGGAGACGCTTCGGCAGATGCCGCGTTTTTCCGCGAAGCTTCGTGAATCAAATCTCTTTCCGCTGGCACCCACCGAACTTCAGATCTTTCAAGTGAACGTCGGCAAGATGTGCAATCAAGTTTGCAAGCATTGTCACGTTGATGCGGGTCCCGATCGCCGTGAAATCATGACCAAAGAAACAATGAGTCTTTGTCTGGATGTGCTTCGAGCGACGCCAAGTTTTACGACGGTTGACCTGACGGGCGGGGCGCCCGAGATGAATCCAAACTTTCGTTGGTTTGTTGAAGAGATAAGAAACCTTGGCCGCGAGGTCATTGTTCGCTGCAACCTCACAATTATTTTAGCCAACAAGTCCTACAATGATCTTCCGCAGTTTTTTGCAAAACACCGCGTTCAGGTTGTCTCATCACTTCCTTTCTATGAGAAAAGTGCAACCGATCGTCAAAGAGGGGATGGAGTTTTCGAAAAATCCATCCAAGCCCTTAAGATGTTGAATGAGGTCGGTTTTGGGAAGCCGGAAACGGGTCTCATTTTAAATCTTGTCTACAATCCGGTCGGAGCTTTTTTGCCAGGCGACCAAGTCGGGCTTGAGCGTGAGTATAAGCGTGAACTCAAAGCTTCCTTCGGGATTGAATTCAATAGTCTCTTTACGATTACAAACTTACCGGTCTCTCGGTACCTCGAGTACTTGATCGAAAGCGATAATTTGGAAGACTACATGGAGCGTTTGGTCTCAGCCTACAACCCCGTCGCCGCGAGCAATGTCATGTGTCGAAATACCATTTCTGTTGGTTGGGATGGGTCTTTGTACGATTGCGACTTTAATCAAATGCTAGATCTGAAAGTGGCCACACCCAATGGCAAGCACTTAAAAGACTGGGATTTGAATGCGATGAAGTCGAGATCCATCATTGTTGATCAGCATTGCTTTGGATGTACGGCGGGCGCAGGGTCGAGCTGCGGCGGCGCTACAACTTAAGCCGAGCTCTCATAGCAATGAGGACGTCTTTCTCCCAGGGAGAGACGTCTTTAGTGGCTAGTCGCAACAGCCGCTCGAGATCAGATTTCGTATCAAGATCAAAAAGAGTTTCTAACCGGCTTACGGGACGCTTCAGTGAGAGCGCCCCGATGAATTTTTCCGAAGTGTCGGGCGCGCTGTAAGGAACATTTAGCCAAACGCTGGGGTTATCGTTCTGAGCGTCGACCGGAAAACGAGATCCGAAAAGATAATAACCACCGTCGTCTGTGGGACCAAGAATGTGATTGTCGGACATCGCCACTTTCTGGGCTGCGGCTTTAATCTTATCAGGGCTCAGCAGCGGGCAGTCGGCACCAATCAAAACAACGCCGTCAAACTTCTGACTCAAATTCTCATAGACACGTTTTAAGCGATGGCCCAATCCCTGTTCGCCTTGGTAAACAACTGGAAAATCGGACCACACCGTGGCGGAAATTTCTGACTGTTCTGCGACGGCCCAATGCGGAATTAAATAAACATCTTGAGAATTTTCCGACGCGGCCTTCGATAAGGATTGTCGGATCAATTCGACACAAGTTTTATAGACTTCATCCGCAGCAGACCGCCCGATTCCTTCAGCAAGCCGAGTTTTTACCGGAGAAACACCAAGAGTTTTCACAAAACAGGCGACCGCGATTCTCACAAGAAGCTCCGAAAAAGTTGAAGGAACTGAGGCGTCGCTTGCTTAGTCGTAAGCCAAACATGCTTCAGCGTTGTCCGCGTCCAACCATTCACTTCGTATTTCCTGGCCGAAGTCGCTATCCACGCAGGGAGCTCGACAATTGGAACCTTGGCGTGCCGAGCGGCCCAGACCAGAAGATGGTCTTCTCCGTAAGGAGCATTTTCGTCGTAACCGCCGAGGCGAAGAAAGAGTTCATGAGAGAAACAGAAGCCTTGATCGCCAAAAGGCATTTTCAAAAATTTCGATCTTAAGTTGGCACCGTGAGCATTGAGAGCCACGACAGGATTTTGAGATTCTGAGAATTTAAGTTTGAAATAGAAAAAAGCCTCAGGATGGGCCGACAACCGAGCGACGAGAACATCAATGGCGTCTTGTTCAAACCGCGAGTCAGCGTGCAGGAACCAAAGATACTTTCCATGAGCCTCCTGGGCCGCGCGGTTCATTTGGCCAGCGCGTCCTTTTTGGCCTTCGATAAATTTAACGTTGAAAAGACCAAGATGGCGCGAACCCACAATTTCGTCTTTAAATTGAAGCGACGTCGCTGAAAAAATAATTTGAGTGGCCTTCGGTAGCTTTTCTAAAAGTGGAAGAAGCTCTCTCCACGCTGTATCTCCGATTCCGATGGGAATGATGACCGTTAAAAGCGAAGCTTCATTGATTTTACTCATCGATAGCTCCTTTCGATCAACCCAGTTGTCCCGACAGATAGTGTCTTACGGTTTCGCTCTGAGCCGACTCAAAAAGACGTTTTACGGGGCCGGCCTCAAGAACCGTCGAACCCTCATCCGAACTCCAAAGAACAATCCCATGTTGAGCAAGCCTCTTTGCCTGTCCTAAATTATGTGTGACGACCAAAATTGTAGTTGTCTCAGAAAGTTTCCGAAGGGTTTCTTCGATGGCACGCGTGGCGATGGGATCAAGACTTGAGCAAGGCTCATCAAGCAGAAGCAGTGACGGCTCAAGCGCTAGGACTCTGGCGATGCAGAGTCGTTGTTGCTGGCCTCCGGACAATCTATGAGCCGATTCCTTCAGTCGATCTTTCGCTTCTTCCCAAAATCCAGCTTTTCGAAGTGCGATTTCTACTCGCTCAGCGATCTCATTTTTAGGATAGCCACGTTCGCGCAAAGCTAGGGCAACGTTCTCAAATATAGAAAGTCGAAAGGGGTGAGGTTTTTGGAAGACGATTCCGACCGGCATTTTCTTTCGACTTTGGTCTCTACAAAATTCAATTTTCCCAGTGACCTTCACGCTTGCTGTGTCACCTAAGAGACCCGCGATCGCGAGTACCAAAGTTGATTTTCCGGCGCCCGAGGGTCCCAGCAAACAACTGATGGTATTTGTGGGAAGGTCGAAATCAATTTGGTTCAGCACACGCCTTTGGCCATAGTTGACTGAAAATTCTTTTACCGTAAGAGCCCGCGGTCGTAAATCCGCCGTCGGTTCGGTCACTAGTTCCATCTTGTAATTGCCTTCATTGTTGAGCGACAAATGGCTGCAAATCCGAATGTTAAAATGAGAAGTGTCAGAGCTGCTTTTCGAGACATAGCGTCGGCGTTGGTCACGTTCATGGCAAGATCAAAGACGTGAACCGACAAGGCTCTTCCGGAATCGAGCAAAGAATTTGGCCAAGACGTCGAATAGCCCGAGGTCAATTGAAGCGCTGCCGTTTCTCCGGCGGCCCGTGCCCAGGCTAGTACAATGGAAGCCTTGAAGGCAGTCACCATGGAGGGAAAAAGAATTCGAAACGTGAACGTACTTTCACTGATTCCCAAAGATCGAGCCGACATTTTGTACTCCTTTGTCGCAGTCTCAAGGGGATATTCAAGAAGCGAAACGAAAAGCGGCAAAATCATCAAACACAGCGTAAGAGCGCCCGCTAAGACTGAATATCCTAAGCCCAAAATTCTGCAAAAAAGCACGTTTCCAAACAGACCAAACACTATCGACGGAGTTCCTGCCAGAAGATGAAGAGAAGTCTGAAAAGGTGGTGCCCATTTTGATCCTTGTTCTTTGAGTCGAACCAGAGAGAGCGCCACGGGTGTTCCTAAAATTACCACGATCACCACAGCGAGCCCATTCACAAGTAAGGTCGAGACAATCAGAGGTCCAATTCCGCCCTCTCTTCCCATAACTTCAACTTCGTCCGTAAAATAGCTCAGTGCAAAATGCATTTCCCGCACATCAAAGAGCGGAATGAGAACGAAAGCAAAAAACAGAAGTACGAGACTTAGCCCAGCGTAGGAAGCGACTCTCATTCAAAGTCTCGTCTGAAAAGGCGCTGAAGAACCAAAATTAAAGCGAAAGTGATGAGGCCCAGAGTGAACAGCGCCGAGCGATGAAGCTCTCTGGCGTAAGGCATTTCAAGGGCGAGAGTCGAATTGATAGTGCGGACGGAATCAAAGAGATCGTTTGGAATTCGAATGGCATTACCGGCCACCATCATGATCGCCAACGTTTCACCCAAAGCGCGTCCGCTCATTAGTCCTGCAGACCTCCAAAGGGAGCCTCGTCGGTCGGGCCAGATGATTCGTTTTATGAACGTCTGTAAATTAAGACCAAGACTTTTCGAAATCAAAGTCAGTTCATCCAGCTCAAATCGTAAAATCTCGCAAGCGGCCACTGTCAGATGAGGAATCAAAAGAAGGCTCAGCACAATGGAGGCTGCTAGAAGGCCAAATCCCGGTGGCGACCAAGATCCCAAGACAGGAATCAAATAGAGAAGCCCGAAGAGCCCCACTATCACGGGGGGGACACTTGCGAAAATGACCGGCCGGGAATTTTGCTACCACCTACAATGTTAATTCTCAGCTGACAAGTTGCATGTCGATCCCCCAGGTTTCCGGTGCGAGCGGCGG
>LNFM01009386.1_pt1 | contig 14268 bp, 12 predicted proteins | sample 596031 | NCBI WGS metagenome assembly LNFM01 (sample SAMN04254537, study PRJNA301005) | activated carbon metagenome | isolation source: dual media filters at the Ann Arbor, Michigan drinking water treatment plant | place: USA: Ann Arbor
AGCCAGCCGTGTCCCGGGAGCCGCTCCACGAGCCCCACCTCGGCGAGCTTGTTGAGGATGCGCAGCAGCAGCGGGCGACCGAGATCGTAGCGCCGCATCAGGTCCGCCTCAGAGACCTGGTGCGGGAGATCGCCGGACAGGCGATCGCGCGCCATGCGCGAGCACCAGACGTCGATCTCCACACCGACGGAGGCGAATTCGGCGTCCGCGAGCTGGTCGAGCGGGCAGGCGAGCGTCAGCCCACCGCCGGGCAAGGCGGCGAGGACGCCCCGCTCCGCGAGGTGCTTGAGGGCCGCACGGACCGGCGTCCGGGAGACCTGCAGGCGCCGCGCCATGGCGGCCTCGGTGATGCGGTGGCCCGGCTCCGCTGCGTCGAGGCGCAGCAGTTCCACGATCCGCGGCAGAAGATCGCGTTGAAGCCGGCTCGGCGGCTCGGCCGGTGCGGTCGGGGCCGCCGGAATCGCTGCGGCAGTGGAGCCGGACTTGCCGCGGGGCGGCCGTGATGCTGGCGATCTGGGCTTGGGAGACATGGGTGCCGGAGGGGACGTCATGAACGGGTTTCAGGCATAGCGCGAACGCGCGCCGCGGCGAAGGGGCAGCGGGGGAGACCGGAGTGCCGCGTCCGCGACCGCCCGCGGAGCCGGCTCGTCGGTCGCGTGGGATGGCGGCCTATACCACATGTGTCTCATGAGTTGACAAAATACATCTCATCGTCCTCCATGGCAATCCGGAGGGAAGATCGATGCCCGCAGTCACGTCCGTTCACCCCCTGGCGACGTCCCGCGCGGGCGCCACCTCCGCCGGTTCCGGCCTCTGGGAGCTGGACGCCGCCGAGCTCGCGACGCTGATCCGGGCCGGCGCAATGTCGAGCCGGGAGGCGGTGACGGCCTGCCTGCAGCGCATGGACGCGGTCAACGGGGCCCTCAACGCCGTCGTCCGGCGCTTCGACGAGGAGGCGTTGAGCGATGCCGACCAGGCGGACGCGGCGCTCCGCAGCGGCGAGCCGGTCGGCTCGCTCCACGGCGTCCCCGTCACCATCAAGGTCAACATCGACCAGAAGGGACATCCGACGGACGGCGGCATCGTCGCCTACCGCGATCTGGTCGCCGCCAGCGACAATCCGGTGGTTGCCAACCTGCGCCGTGCCGGCGCAATCGTCATCGGGCGCACCAACACGCCGGGCTATTCGATGCGGTGGCACACCGACAACGACCTGCACGGGCAGACCTTCAATCCGTGGGACCGCGACGTGACACCGGGCGGCTCATCCGGCGGAGCCGGCTCCGCGGTCGCCGCGGGCATCGGCCCGATCGCCCACGGCAACGACATCGCGGGTTCTGTCCGCTACCCTGCCTATTGCTGCGGTCTGTTCGGCCTGCGCCCCAGCTTCGGCCGCATCCCGTCGAGCAACGGCACGGCCACCGGCCTCGCACCGATCGCCTCGCAGATCATGGCGGTGCAGGGGCCCCTCACCCGCTCCATACGCGACATGCGCCTCGCCTTCGCGGCCATGGCCCAGCCGAGCCCGCTCGACACGCGCTGCGTGGTCCCCGCCCCGTTCCCGCAGGCACAACGGCCCGTGCGCGTCGCCCTCGTCACCGGATCGGAGGAGGTTGCGGTCGCGCCGGAGGTGTCCGATGCGGTGCGCGAAGCCGGGCGGCGGCTGGCCGCCGGCGGCTATCGGGTCGACGAGGTCGCGCCACCGCGTATCGACGCCATCGCGCGCATCTGGGCGAAGATGGCCATGCCCGACGTGATGGCAGGCCTCCAGCCGCTCATCGACAGGAACGGCGACGAGGGCATCCGGCGGGCGGTTGCCCTTTGGCACGAGGTGCTGCCGGCTTACGGCCCGCAGGACGTGCTCACCGCCCTCGGCGAGCGCTCGGCGGCGCTGCGCGACTGGCAGGTGTTCCTCGAGACCTATCCGGTGGTGGTGATGCCGGTCTCCTATGACCTGCCCTACCGCGTCGGCTTCGACGTGACCGATGCGCCGACCACGGCGCGCGTGCTGGAGGCGCAGGGGCCCATGATGGCGATCTCCGTCATGGGGCTTCCCGGCCTCGCCGTGCCGATCGGCCTTGCCGGCACCATCCCGACGGGTGTCCAGGTGGTCGCCGGACGCTTCCGCGAGGACCTCATCTTCGACGCGGCCGAGGTGATCGAGGCCCACGGCACGCCCCGCACCCCCGTCTCGCCCGCCTGGAGCCCGGCATGACACCGACGCGGCGCGTTCACGGCAGGCGGCTGTCGTCCTACGATTTCGGCAGGACGACGGTCTATGCCAGCCGTTTCGATCCCCGCCTGTCCTACTGTGCCTATGTCCCGCTCGGCTATGACGAGGACGGGGCGGAACGCTATCCGCTGGTCGTGGTCGTGCACGGCACGCTGCGCGACGCCACCAGCAGCCGCGACGCCTTCGCGGACTTCGCCGAGGCCCATTCCTGCATCGTCCTGGCGCCGCTCTTTCCCGCCGGCATCACCGGCACGTCCGACGTCTCGTCCTACAAGCTCATGGTGCCCTGCGCCGTGCGCTACGACCTCGCCCTGCTCGACATGATCGAGGAGATCGGCGCGCGCTATCGCCTCGCCGGACCGCGGTTCAGTCTGTTCGGCTTCTCGGGCGGCGGCCATTTCGCCCACAGGTTCCTCTACCTGCACCCCGGGAGGCTGCATGCGGTGTCGATCGGCGCGCCGGGGATCGTGACGCTGCTCGACCGCGAACGCGACTTTTGGGTCGGGGTGCGCGACTTCGCGGCGGTCTGGGGCCGTCCGATCGATATCGAGGCCATGCGGACCGTGGCGGTCCAGACGGTCATCGGCGCCGACGATCTCGACACCTGGGAGATCACCATCACGCCGACCCATCCCGGCTGGCGACCCGACTGGGACGTGGCGGGCGCCAACCGCCCGGAGCGACTGGCCTCGCTCGGGGCGAGCCTCACGCGCCACGGCATCGCCGTGCGCCATGACAGCATCCCCGGCGTGTCCCATCGCTGGGACGGGCTCATGCCGGCCGTCAAGGATTTCCTCGGCGAGCAGTTGTCTCGCCTCGCGCCTTCCCCGACCACCCCCCGACCGTGATGGAGAGATGCGGATGACCCCTGCCTCGTGGACCCTGCCGCTGGTGGCGGCTCTCGCACTCGCCCTCCCCGCAGCGGCCGCCGCACAGACGCCGAGCCCCCTGGTGGTCGGCATGAACGCGGACATCCGCAGCCTCGAACCGGGCGTCAACCGCGACTCCAACACCGACACGGTCATCCACCAGATCTTCGAGGGGCTGGTCGCCTATCGCCGCGACCTCACGGTCGGCCCGGCGCTGGCGGACAGCTGGCAGGTCTCGGACGAGGGGCGCACGTACACCTTCACGCTGCGGGAAGGCGCCACGTTCCACAACGGCAAGCCGGTGACATCGGCCGAGGTGAAGTGGATGTGGGAGCGGCTGATCGGCGCCTCCACCTGGGCCTGCCGCGCCATCTTCGACGGTCGCTCGGGCGCGCGGGTGACGGCGGTGGAGGCCCCCGATCCGCGCACGGTGGTGTTCCGCCTGGACCGGGCGAGCGGCGTCTTCCTCAAGCAGCTCGCCAACATCCAGTGCCACGTGGTGGCCGCCCATCCCGACAGCGTCGACGCGGAGGGCAAGTGGAAGACGCCGATCGGATCGGGGCCCCTCAGCCTCCGCGAATGGCGCCGGGCGGAGTACGTGCTCCTCGACAAGGCCCCCGGATACCGCCCCTCCGCGGCGCCCGCCGACGGCTTCTCCGGCGCCAGGGTCATGCAGGTGGACCAGGTCCAGTTCCGCATCATCCCCGACAGCAGCGCCCGCGAGGCCGCCCTGGTGACGGGCGCCGTGGACGTCGTCCACCAGATCGAGCCGCAGCAGATCGACACGCTGAAGCAGCGCGGCATGACCGTGACCTCGGCGCCCGGGCTCAGCTGGTCGACGCTTCTGCTGCAGACCGACGATCCGCTGCTGTCGAACGTCAAGATCCGCCAGGCCATCGCCCATGCCCTCGACCTCAGGCAGATCGCGGAGGCCCGCAACCTCGGCATGGCGGAGGCCAATCCGTCCTCCGTCAGCGAGGCGACCGCCTTCTTCGGGCCGGGCTACCTGCAGTGGCCGGCCCATGACCCGGCCCGCGCCCAGGCGCTGCTGCGCGAGGCGGGATATCGCGGCGAGCCGCTGAAGATCCAGACCAACCGGCAATATGCCAACATGTACCAGAACGCCGTCATGGCCGAGGCGATGCTGACCGCCGCGGGCTTCAAGGTGCAGCTCGAGGTGATCGACTGGGCGACGCAGCTATCGAACTACCTCAACGGCCGCTTCCAGATGCAGTCCTTCGGATTTTCCGCCCGCTTCGACCCGGGGCTGATGTACGCGACCTTCATCGCCGACAAGAGCCAGATCAAGACCGCCCAGTATGGCGATGCCGACGCCATCCGGCTGCTGGCGGAGAGCGAGCGGACGGCCGACGACGCCGCGCGGGCCGGCCTGTTCGCGCAGCTTCACGCGAAGATCCGCACGGACGTCCCGATCATCGGCCTCTACTTCAACCCCAACGTGGAGGCGAGCCACCCCCGCGTGCAGGGATACAGGCCCTGGCCGGCGGGCCAGCCGATCACCTGGGGCGTCAGCAAGCGCTGAACGCGCGACGGGGAGCGCGCGGCCGCCACGAGGCGCCGCGCTCGACCCGGCGCTGCGGCGGAGGCCATCGGCTGCGCCGCCGGCGCGGCACCGCACATGCAAAAGAGACCGCCGTCGGACCCACGTCCGCCGACGGCACGGTCACGCCGATCGCCGCATTTTCAAGGAGAGAGGGACGAACACGCCGGCTGGCTGGGGGACCTGGATTCGAACCAAGATTCTCGGAGTCAGAGTCCGATGTTCTACCGTTGAACTATCCCCCAGCAGCGCTTCCCGAAGGGGCGCGTTGCCGTGCGAGGCGCGGTCATAGTCGATTGCGCCGGGCTGTTCAAGCCCCGGGCGACAGCTTTTGAAGGCCGGTACCAGAAGGCTTGCAGCCGCCCCCCGCCCTGATACACTTGGCACCAACTGAACAGATCAGCCGGTCGTCCGTCGAGCGCTCGCGCGTTCCGGCCTCCGGCGGGAAAGGTCGCCATGACCCACGAGCCGCCCCGCGGTTCGCCGGGAGATTCGGGCGTGCGTCCGGAATCGGACGGGAAGACGGGCGAGGCCCGTGCTCCCCAGCCGCACCGGCCGCGCAGGCTCTATGCCGCGCTGGATCTCGGAACCAACAATTGCCGCCTGCTGGTGGCCAAGCCCGAGGGCGCGAGTTTCCGCGTCGTCGACGCCTTCTCGCGAATCGTGCGCCTCGGCGAGGGCCTGGCCCAGACGGGCCGGCTGAGCGAAGCGGCGATGGACAGGGCCGTCGAGGCGCTGAAGGTCTGCCGCATGAAGCTGCGCGACCGGCAGGTGGCCCGCGCCCGCCTCATCGCAACGGAAGCCTGTCGCCAGGCGACCAACGGCGACGCCTTCATCGCCCGCGTCAAGGCCGAGACCGGCCTGGCGCTCGAGGTGGTCGACCGGCGCACCGAGGCGCAGCTCGCCGCCCAGGGCTGCGTGCCGCTGGCCGACCCGCGCTCGCGCGGCGTCATCCTCTTCGACATCGGCGGCGGCTCCTCGGAGATCGTCTGGCTGCTGCCGCGCGGACCCGGCCGCCAGGGCGGGCCGCCGACGGCGGAGATCCTCGGCTGGACGTCGCTCCCCGTCGGCGTGGTGACGCTGGCCGAGCGGCACGACGGCAAGCACGTGACGCGCGAGAGCTTCGAGCGCATGGTCGACGAGGTCGCCGCCATGGTCGAGCCCTTCGCCCACCGCAAGGCGATCCAGTCGCAGATCGAGCACCTGCACATGCTCGGCACGTCGGGAACCGTCACCACGCTCGCCGGTGTCCATCTCGGCCTGCCGAAATATGACCGGCGCCGCGTCGACGGGGCCTGGCTCGGGGCCGGCGAGGTGGACGTCATCCTCGACCAGCTGCTGGACATGACCTACGAGGACCGCATCGCCCATCCCTGCATCGGGGCCGAGCGCGCCGACCTGGTTCTCGCCGGCTGCGCCATCCTGGAGGGCATGCGGCGGCACTTTCCCTGCCAGCGGCTGCGCGTCGCCGACCGGGGGCTGCGCGAGGGCATCCTGGTCAGCCTGATGCGCCAGGACGGCGTCTGGCGCCGTCCTTTCCACCACCGCCAGGAGCCGAGGCCGAACGGGCCGGGAGGCGGCCGATGACGACGAAGACCGGTGGCGGCCGCCAGCTGGCGGTGCGCCTGAAGACGGCGAAGAAGCGGACCACCAGCCAGCAGAAGTGGCTGGAGCGGCAGCTCAACGACCCTTATGTCGCCCGCGCCAAGCGGGAGGGCTGGCGCTCGCGCGCCGCCTTCAAGCTGATCGAGATCGACGACCGTGCGAAGCTCCTGAAGCCGGGCCAGCGCATCGTCGACCTCGGCGCCGCGCCCGGCGGCTGGCTGCAGGTGGCGGCCAAGCGCATCGGCCTCGACCAGGGCCGTGGCAAGATCGTCGGCATCGACCTCCTCGACATCGATCCTGTGCCCGGCGTCGCCTTCATGAAGGGCGACTTCACCACGGACGATGCGCCCGAGCGGCTGAAGGACATGCTCGGCGGCGAGGCCGACGTGGTGCTCTCCGACATGGCGGCCAACGCCACCGGCCACCGCAAGACCGACCAGATCAAGATCATCTATCTCGCCGAACTCGCCATCCACTTCGCGCGCGAGGTGCTGGCCCCCGGCGGGCACTTCCTCTGCAAGGTGCTGCAGGGCGGCACCGAGGGCGACCTGCTCGGCGACCTGAAGCGCGACTTCGCCACGGTGAAGCACATCAAGCCGCAGGCGAGCCGGGCCGATTCGAAGGAGCTCTACGTGCTCGCCATGGGGTTCCGTGGCCGCGGCGCGGTTTCACCCGGCGAGGCTCAGGACGACGGCGGCCCGGACGGCGACAGGGTCTGAGCGGGAGCGCCGAGGTTCTCCAGTGCCGTGGCGATGCAGGCCTCCATGTCGAGCCCCCCGCCCGCCCGGTGGGCCATGACCATGACGAGCTTCGCCAGGAACAGCGCCTCGTTGGCCTCCCCCGCCCGGTCGATGGCGGCGGCGAGCTGTTCGTAGACGCGTTCGAGATCCTCGAAGGGAAGCGTCGCGGGGGTCGAAGCGGAGGTCATTGCGGCCTCCCGAGACCGGCACCGAGGGTGATGAGGACTTCGGCCGGCACGGCCTGCCGCCAGCGGCCGGCGACATGGAGGTCCGGCCGGACGAGATAGAGCGTGCCGGGCACGGCGCCGTAGGCCCTGGCGAGGCGGCCGGCGGGATCGGCGATCGGGACCGCGCAGGGGTGCTCGAGCGTTCCTCCGACCACGACTGCGCGGAAGCGAGGTTCGCGAGCCGCGAGGCTCGCCACGAGGGCGGCGATGTCGGCCGGCACCGCGCCATCCGCGAAGATCAGCGCGGTGAAGCCGTCGCCGAGATGATCGGAGAGAAAACCGTCGGCGAGGCGGACGTTGGCCAGCGCGGCGCCCGAGACCGGCCCCGCATCAAACTCCGCATCGCGGCCGGCGAAAGGCGTCAGCGGGCTCTGCACGTAGGTATAGGGCTGCATCTGCCGCGGATTGGCGAAGCCCCTGGCGAAATCCTCGGTGAGGGCGAGGGAGAGCACCGCCTCGCGCACCAGCCGGTGGCCACGGGTCGGCGGCGTCATGAAGCGCGTGCTCTTGGTGGCGTTGGCGAAGACGTCGAGGGTCGCGCCGCGCCGCTCCGGCGAATAGCTGTCGAGGAGCGTCTCGCCAGCCTCGCCCTTCAGCACATAGGCGAGCTTCCAGCCGATGTTGTGGGCGTCGGCGAGGCCGTTGTTGAGGCCGCGCACGCCGAAGATCGGCACGATATGGGCGCTGTCGCCGATGAAGATCACGCGGCCGTGGCGATAGTCGTCGAGGGCGAGGGTGTTGGCGGTGTAGATCGACCACCATTCAAGCTCCCACGGCCCGCGATGGCCGAGATCGACGAGGATGGCGCCGACGCGGGCGCGGATGGTCGCCTCGCGCACCGCCTCCTCCGGGCTCTCACCCTCCCGCAGCTGGTAATCGACGCGCCAGATGGCGTCCGGCTGCTTGTGCATCAGAACGGTGCCGCCGGGATTGGAGGCCGGGTCGAACAGGGCGCGCCGCTCGGTCGGGTGGTCGAAGGCCATCTTCACGTCGGCGATGACGTAGCGTCCCTCGTAGTTGTCACCCTTCAGGCGCAGACCGAGCTGGCCCCGCAGCGCACTGCGGGCGCCGTCGGCGGCGAGCACGAAGGCGGCGCGGAGAAGATAGGACCCGTGCGGGCTCTCGACGGTCAGCGTCACGCCGTCGGCGCGGTTGTCGGTCCCGGTCACCTCGCTCTGCCAGCGGAAGGCGACGCGGCCGCTCGCCACGCAGGCGTCGTGGAGGAACTGCTCGGTATATTGCTGCTGCAGATTGTACATGGGCCGGAACTTCTCGTCGTCGGAGTCCGGCATGGTGAGGCGGTAGATCTCGCGCCCGCGATAGGAGCTGCGGCCGGTCGTCCAGCCGAGCGATTTCGCGAGGAAGGCGTCGACCGCGCCGACCCGCTCGAAGATGTGGAAGCTCGACCGGGCGATGCAGGTGGCCCGGCTGCCGTCGTTGAAGGTGGGCTTGGCGTCGAGCACGAGGGAGCGGACGCCGTAGCGCGCCAGCGTCAGGGCGGCGGTCATGCCGATGGGACCGGCGCCGACGATGACGACGGGGTGCTCGGTCGCGTCGCCGTCGAGCTCAGGCGCGCGCTCGGCGGCGAAATGCGGATAGGTGAAATAGAGGGAGTCCAGCGGCCCCCTGCCCTCGGGTCTCACGGATGCGCTTCCTTCCCGCCGCGTTGAGCCGCGACCTTGTGCGGTCAGGGGAGCGAGCGGCGCTGCGGGTGTCAAGCGGCTGGGCCGGCTTGAAGCCGGGGAGCCAATGGCTCAGGCTCGGGCTCATGGATCACGAAGCGAAGCCGGCCGACCCCGCCGCAACCTGGATCGAGAGGATCGGCGCCTTTGCCGGGCTCGACGCCGAGGCGCGGGACCAGGTGTCGAGGCGCGCGCGCGTCGTGCACCTGCCGAAGGACGCCCACCCCTTCGTGCCGGGCGCGCCCTGCGAGTCCTATCTCATCGTGCTGGACGGGTCGGTGCGCGTGCAGATCGTCGCCGAATCCGGCCGGGAGATCGTGCTCTACCGGGTCGCGGCCGGCGAGAGCTGCGTGCTGACCACGTCGTGCCTGCTCAAGCACGAGCCCTACTCGGCGGAAGCGCTCTGCGAGAGCGCCGTCACGGCGGTCGCGATCCCCGCCCCCCTCTTCCACGACCTGCTCGGGGTGTCGCCGGCCTTCCGCAACGCCGTGCTGGAGAATTATGCGAGCCGTGTCACCGACCTCATCATGACTTTCGAGGAGCTCGCGTTCCGCCGGCTGGATCGCCGGCTCGCCGAAGCTCTCCTGGCGCGCGCAAGGGACGGTGCCGTCGCCGCGACCCATCACGATCTCGCGGTGGAGATCGGTTCGGCCCGCGAGGTGGTGAGCCGGGCGCTCAAGGCGCTGGAGCAGGACGGCATGGTCGAACTCGGGCGCGGCGTGATCCAGATCAAGGCGCCGGAGAAACTGGCCCGCCTCGCACGGTCCGTGTGACGAGGTCACCGACAGGGCCGCAGAAAGAGCGCCCACTGCGTCCATCGGCACCGGCTTTCCGCCGGCGCCCCTGACGGAGGCTCCCATGTTCAGCACCAATATCGGCGGCATCGACCGCGTCCTGCGCATCGTCGCCGGCGTCGCCCTCCTGCTCTTCGCCATCACCGGCGTTCCCGCCACCGGCTACAACTGGCTCGGCTGGATCGGCATCGTGCCGCTCGCCACCGCGGCGCTCGGCTGGTGCCCGGCCTATACGCTGCTCGGCATGAACACCTGCCCGGTGTCGGGCCGCCAGGGCTGATCAGGCGGCGGCCTCGAAGCCGCCGAGCACGGCCGTCAGGTTCGGCCCGAGCTGGTCGGAGAGATAGCCGCCCTCCTGCACGAAGAGCGTCGGCAGGCCCATCCGCGCGATGGCCTCGCCGGCGCGGCGGAAGCCGGCCGCGGTCACCTTGGCGCCGCCGAAGGGATCGTCGGCGGAGGCGTCGAGGCCGAGCGCGATCACCAGAATGCCCGGCGTGAAGGCGGCGATGGTCTTCGCCGAGGCCTCGACGGCCGCGACATAGGCATCGTCGCCCGAGCCGACGGGGATCGGCAGGTTGAGATTGGCGCCCTCGCCGGCGCCGGTGCCGCGCTCGTGCGCATAGCCCCAGAAGAAGGGGTAGAAGCGCGAGGGATCGGCATGGACGGAGACTGTCAGCACGTCGCCGCGGTCGTAGAAGATGTCCTGCGTGCCGTTGCCGTGGTGGATGTCGATGTCGAGGATCGCCACCCGGTCGTGGACGGAGCGCAGGTACTGCGCGGCGATGGCGGTGTTGTTGAGGAAGCAGTGGCCGCCGGCGGCGTCGCGGTAGGCGTGGTGGCCGGGCGGGCGGCAGAGGGCATAGGCGGCGCGCTCGCCCTCGATGACGAGTTCGGCGGCCGTCACTGCGACGTCGGTCGCCGAGGACGCGGCGAGCCAGGTGTCGGGGCCGATGCCGCAGGCCATGTCCTGCATGTACCAGCCGGCGCGGCCGGTGATGGACTGGGGCATGGTGCCGCCGCGGCGCACGGGATGGACGTTGCCCAGCACCTCGTCGGAGGCATCCGCCAGCGTCTTCCACTCGGCTGCGGCCTCCTCCATGAAGCGCAGGTAGTCGACGGAATGGACGCCGAGCCGCGGCCCCTGTCCGAAGACCTCGCTCGGCACGAGCTCGTGGCCCCCCGCCTTCAGGCCGGCCGTCAGGCGTTCGGCGCGCTCGGGGCGCTCCTCGCCTTGCGCGAACTTGCCGCGCAGGATGAAGCGCTTGGGATCGTGGCCTTTGTGCAAGTCGGTGAAGACGGCTTTCATGACGGGATTCGACCGGGCTCGAGAGGTTTGCGCCATGTTCCCCGGATGGCGGGCCGAGGCAAGGCCGGCGCGCGGCGGGGTGGTTTGCACGGGCGGACAGGTTCGACGCGGGCGCGGGGCGAAGGCCCCACCCGCTCCCTCCCCGCTGCGCGGGGAGGGAGACTACTGCCGACAGCCGGGGACGCGGAGGGCCGCGCCAGGCCCAACCGCCGAGAGCATGCCGCGACGCCGAAGTCCCCTCCCCGCGCAGCGGGGAGGGTGCGGGTGGGGCATTATCCTCAAATCGCCCATCCCGCCCCGCTCCGCGATACGCCGCGCGGCGCGCATCTCGGCTGCGCGGGCGGCGGTTGATCGGCCGCCGGGCGCGGCTAGGCTCGCCCCTCCCGCTGGAGCCGCCATGCCTCTCGATCCCGCCCTCGCCGACCGAATCGTCGCCGCCGTCGATGCCGGCTTCGACCGCCAGATGGCGCTGACCGCAGATCTCGTCCGCTTCGCTTCGACGCGCGGGCGCGAGCACGCCTGCCAGGACTTCGTGCTCTCCCAGATGAAGGCCCGCGGCTGGGCGACCGAGCGCTTCGCCATGGAGCCTGAGGCGCTCGCGCGCCATCCCGGCGGCTCGCCGGTGACGGGCGACCATTCCGATGCACCGATCGTCGTCGGCATCCACCGCCCCCGCGACGAGACCGGCCGCACCCTCATCCTCCAGAGCCATGTCGACGTGGTGCCGGCAGGCCCGCGCGAACTCTGGTCGCGCGATCCCTTCGAACCCCACATGGAGGGCGACTGGTTCTATGGCCGCGGCGGCGCCGACATGAAGGCCGGCCATGCCGCCATGTTCGCCGTCTTCGACGCGCTGGCGAGCGTCGGCCTGCAGCCGGCCGCGACCGTGACGGTGCAGTCGGTGGTGGAAGAGGAATCGACGGGGAACGGTGCCCTGCAGTGCCACCTGCGCGGCTACAAGGCCGATGCCGTGCTCATCCCGGAGCCGGAGGACGAGAAGATCATCCGCGCCAATACCGGCGTCGTCTGGTTCCGCGTCGAGGTGGCGGGCCTGCCCGTCCACGTCAGCCATGCCGGCTCCGGACAGAACGCCATCGAGGCGACGCAGGGCGTCATCCGGGCCCTGCGCGAGCTGGAAGCCCGCTGGAACGCCAAGAAGGGCGAGTTCCCGCATTTCGGGGACGTGGAGCACCCGATCAACCTCAACATCGGCATGATCGAGGGCGGCGACTGGGCCTCCTCCGTGCCGGCCTGGTGCGCCATCGACTGCCGCATCGCCATCTATCCGGGCGAGCGGGCCGAGACGATGATGCGCGCCGTCGAGGAGGCGGTCATGGGCGCGGCGCGGGCCGACCGTTTCCTCGCCAACAGCCCGCCGCGGGTCACCTTCACCGGCTTCACCACCGAGGGCTACACGCTGGAGCCGGGGTCCGAGGCGGAAGCCGTGCTCGCCCGCGCCCACGAGCGCGCCACCGGATCGAGACTCCAGGACCTGGTGACCCCCGGCTATCTCGATACCCGCGTCTATGCCCTCTACGACACGATTCCGGCGCTCTGCTACGGCCCGATCTCGGAAAACATCCACGGCTTCGACGAGCGCTTCTCGCTGGAGAGCATGCGCCGCGTCACCCGGACCATGGCGCTCTTCGTCGCCGAATGGTGCGGCACCGAGCCGGTCCAGCCCTGACCCTACCGTACTCTTCCCTTCCCGCCTCGCCGGAGCATGATCCCATGGCCCTCGACCCCGCCCTCGCCGACCGCATCGTCAAGGCCGTCGACGACGGCTTCGACGCCCAGCTCGACTACCTGAAGACGCTGGTGCGCTTTCCCTCCCAGCGCGGCGACGAGCACGCCGTCCAGGACTTCGTCTTCCAGGAGCTGAGGAAGCGCGGCTTCGCCATGGAGCGCTTCGCCATGGACGAGGAGGCGATCAAGCGCCACCCCGGCGGCTCGCCCTTCTCCGACACGCACTCCACCGCGCCGATCGTCGTCGGCATCCACCGCCCGAAGGCGGAGACCGGCCGCAGTCTGATCATGCAGGGCCATATCGACATCGTGCCGCCGGGACCGCTGGAGATGTGGACCTCGCCGCCCTACGAGCCGCGGATCGACGGCGACTGGTTCTACGGGCGCGGCGCCGGCGACATGAAGGCCGGCCACGGCGCCATGGTGGCGGTGTTCGACGCCCTGAAGCGCGCGGGCGTGCAGCCGGCCGCCACCGTCTATGTGCAGTCGGTGGTGGAGGAGGAATCCACCGGCAACGGCGCGCTCCAGTGCCACCTGCGCGGCTACAAGGCCGAGGCGGCGCTGATCCCCGAGCCGAGCCAGGGCAAGATCACCCGCGGCAACGTGGGCGTCGTCTGGTTCCAGTTCACGGTGCAGGGCCATCCGGTCCACGTCCGCGAGGCAGGCTCGGGGCAGAACGCCATCGAGGCGGCCTTCGGCGTGATGCGGAAGCTGCGGGAGCTCGAGGCCTTCTGGAACACCAAGACGCCGGACCATCCGCTGTTCAAGGACGAGGCGCACCCGATCAACCTGAACTTCGGCAAGATCAAGGGTGGCGACTGGGCCTCCTCCGTGCCGGCCTGGTGCACGGTCGACTGCCGCATCTCGATCTTCCCGGGCGAGAAACCGGAGACGATGATGCGCGCCATCGAGGAGACCATCGCCAAGGCGGCGCGCGAGGACCGCTTCCTCGCCAACAACCCGCCGCGGGTCGTGTTCAACGGCTTCACCACCGAGGGCTACATCCTCGCGCCCGGCTCGGAGGCCGAAGCCGTGCTCGGCCGCGCCCACCAGCGCGCTTGGGGCGAGCCGCTCAAGGAGAGCGTGACGCCCGCCTATCTCGACGGGCGCGTCTATGCGCTGTTCGACGAGATCCCGACGCTGAACTACGGGCCCTCCGCCGAGCGGGTGCACGGTTTCGACGAGCGCTTCTCCATCGAATCCTTGCGCAAGGCGACCAAGTCCATGGCGCTGTTCGTGGCGGAGTGGTGCGGCACGGAGCCGGTGTGAACGATCTGAGGCGCGTGGCGGGGCAAAGGCCCCACCCGCACCCTCCCCACTGCGCGGAGAGGGGGACTTCGGCGGCGGGCCCATTCTGACAGCATGGTACCTGGCACCACCGCCCCCCTCGCCTGGCTGTGCGAGGTGCGCCCGCGGAGGCAAGGGCGCGGCATCGTAGCCCCCCTCTCCGCGCGGAGCGCGGGGAGGGTAAGGGTGGGGCCGAACCAAAAAGCTGCGGTCCACCG
>LNFM01009390.1_pt1 | contig 14261 bp, 15 predicted proteins | sample 596031 | NCBI WGS metagenome assembly LNFM01 (sample SAMN04254537, study PRJNA301005) | activated carbon metagenome | isolation source: dual media filters at the Ann Arbor, Michigan drinking water treatment plant | place: USA: Ann Arbor
CGCAAATCTCTATCTGCCCGGGCGCCAATCCACGGCTCAGGCTGCGTCGCCAGAGGCAACCGTGTCAATTTGCTGGAAAGATACGATTACCCCTGTTTGCCTGGGTCGTGATCGACGAGCCCTTTGCCGCCAGCTTCTACCGCGCCATGGCGGTGCTGGTGGCGGCCAGCCCCTGCGCGCTGGCCATATCGGTGCCCAGCGCGGTGCTCAGCGGCGTGGCCCGCGCCGGCCGCGGCGGGGTGCTGGTCAAGGGTGGCGGGCCGCTGGAAAACCTGGGCACGCTGACCTCCATTGCCTTCGACAAGACCGGCACGCTGACCGAAGGCAAACCCAGGCTGACCGACGTGGTGGCGGTGGCTGGTGCCACCGAAGATCAACTGCTGGCGGTGGCGCTGGCGGTCGAGGAGCACAGCGACCACCCGCTGGCTTCGGCCGTGGTCGGTGGCGCTCGCGAGCGGCTGGCCGGCCGGGTGCGGCCGCCCGCGGTGGCCGATGTCAAGAGCATCACCGGGCGCGGCATCGAAGCGCAGGTGGCCGGCGAGCGTGTGCTCATCGGCAAGCCGGTGCTGTTCTCGGAACTGCCCGATGTGGCACTGACGGCCGAAGTGAGTGCAGCCAACGACAAGCTGGTCGCGGCCGGCCGCACGACGATGGTGGTGCGCCAAGGTGCACGCTTCCTCGGCGTCATCGGCGTCATGGACACGCCGCGCCCGGTGGCGGCGCAGGTCATGGCCGAGCTGCGGGCGTTGGGTATCGAACGGCTGATCATGATCTCGGGTGACAACCAGCAGGTGGCCGACGCGGTGGCCAAGACCGTCGGCCTGACCGAGGCGCGCGGCGACCTGATGCCCGAGCATAAGGTCGAGGCAATCAAGAAGCTGCGCGAAGAGCACGGCAAGGTCGCGATGGTCGGTGACGGTGTCAACGACGCGCCGGCCATGGCCAATGCCACCGTCGGCATCGCGATGGGCGCCGCCGGCTCCGACGTGGCGCTGGAAACGGCGGATGTGGCGCTGATGGCCGACGACCTGGCGCAGCTGCCGTTTGCGGTAGGCCTGTCGCGCAGCACCAGCCGCATCATCAAGCAGAACCTGTGGGTCAGCCTGGGCGTGGTGGCCGTGCTGATCCCCGCCACGATCTTCGGTCTGAACATCGGCACGGCGGTGCTGTTCCACGAAGGATCGACTGTCATCGTGGTCATCAACGCGCTGCGCCTGCTGGCGTACAAAGTCAAGACGCCGGGTGCTGGCGGGGCAGCCGCCGGTTCGGCTGGCTCACCGATGCCGTCGCGCGCCGCAAGCACGGAACCGTAGGCGCTGTGTCAACTGAGCGGCTGTTCAACAGGCACATCCGGCCGACGAACACCGGCCGCCGGTCTCGTCGGCACGTTCAGGCGGCGTGTTTCTCCGACGCGTGCTTGGCGCACGCAGCGGCGCAACGGTCGCAGGCCTCTTTGCATTTCCTGCAGTGCTGATGGTCATGTTTGCCGCATTCTTCACTGCACACCCGACACAGGTGTGAACACAACGCGCAGAAGTCGCCGTGATGATCGGAATGTCGTGCCAATGCATTCAACGTCGCCGCGCACGCGTCGGCGCAGTCCAGGTTGATCAGCGAACACTGCGCCATGCCTGGCGAGGCGTCGCGAATGTCGTACGCCGCGCAGGCCTGGCACGCATGCAAAGCCTCTTCACAAGCATCAATGCATTCGTCGAAAAGTGAGTCGGCGTGGGCTGGGGTCATGGTCTTCTCCGTTGTTGGGCCACTCGCTGGGGCAATCCAAGTTCCAGGCACGAACGCACATCTGAGACGTACTGGTGCGCGTCGTCTGCCACCGTCGAGAGGATCGCCATCCGCGGTGGATCTGAAAAGCCTGGATGAAGGCGATCAGCCGAGCAAGATTGAGCCGGCGTGAATCCCGGAGGACCGATGTCGAAAACCTCACACCCGTCGCAGACCGCGGGCCTGCTCGTCGGCGCGTTGCGGCTGCTGCGCAGCGTGCTCGCCGTCACCCTTCTGGGCTGGGCGCTTGTCGCAAGCCCGGCCGAGCGCACGCTGTACAAGTCGGTGCTGACCAACGGCCGCGTCGTTTATGGCGACGCACCGGACCCGCAGGCGCGTCGCAGCGAGAAGATCAGTGTCGAGATCCATCCGCCCGACCCGGCCCAAACCGAGGCCGGGCTGCGTGCGCTGGCGATGACGCGCCAGCAGCTGCTGCGCGACGCCGAGGCGCGGGCGGCGCGGCTGCGCCAGCTTGATCGGCAGATCGTCAGCACCTATGCCGAACTGCAGGCTGCCAAAGCCGAGCGCGAACGCGGCATCGCGGTGCAGGAAGGCGACCGCCAGGGGCGGCGTTTCTCGGCCGCGTACCTGCAGCGACAGCGCACGCTCGAAGCATCGGCCCTGCAGCTGCGGCGCAGCCTGGACGCGCTGCTGCGCGAACGCAGCGCGCTGTTGTGATCGCTGGCAGCCCGGCCGCGCAGGTGCGTCGTTCCGGCCGGCGTCAAAGCCGGCCCCGCGCGCGGTACACCTTCGGCAGCACCCACCACAACAGCGCGATCAACACCGCGATGCCGCCGGCCGCGACGTTGCCCAACACATGGCCGAACACCGCCGACAGCACCAGTTGTGTCACCAGCACCAGCGCCAGCGCCAGCGCGACGGAGCCGAAAATGATCTGGCGCGTCGCCAGCCGCTTGAAACGAGCGCGGTCGATCAGCGGTCGTATCACGCGGTGCTGTACGGCGGGTGCGCTCAGCATCACCAGGCTGGCCACCGCCAGCATGAAAGCGGCGATGAAGACGCCCTTCTCGGCCGCCACGGTGGCCGCAAAGCGGCTGCTGAAGGGCACCGTGATCAGAAACGCCGACAGCAACTGCGCGCTGGGCAGCAGCACGCGCAGTTCACCCAGCATATCGGTCAGGTCGCCGTCGTCATCGCCGTCAGCCGCCGTTGCGGCGCCCGGGGCACTTTCAAGCGCTGGTACGCCCTCGTTCGTTGTCATCGTGTGGTCTCCTGCCCAGCGGTTGCTCCGCTGGCTGGAACGCTTGTACATCGATTCAGCGGCCCCGATGGCTTGGGACGCCCCTGGACAGCCGCTACGATGCGCCGAGGGAGCAATCGGGCTTCGCGTAGAAAGAAAAAGTGAGTGATCCAACGCAGGTGAACAGAGTGCCCGACAAACCCGCAGGCACGGCCGCATCGCGGCACCGCAAGAACCTCACCTGGGCGCTGGCGCTGACCTCGGCCTTCATGGCCATCGAAGTTGCGGGTGCGCTGTGGACCGGCAGCCTGGCGCTGCTGTCCGACGCCGCACACATGCTCACCGATGCCGGCGGGATGGCGTTGGCGCTGCTGGCCATCCGCTTCTCGGAGCGCCCGCGCACGCCGCAGAAGACCTACGGCTATGCGCGCATGGAAGTGCTGTCCGCGCTGACCAATGCCGTCGTGCTGCTGCTGCTGACGATCTACATCTTCTACGAGGCCTACCAGCGTTACCTGAATCCACCCGAGATTCTGGGTGTGCCGATGTTGGCGGTGGCCGCGGCCGGCCTGGTCGTCAACCTGATCAGCATGAAGCTGCTGGCGGCCGGCTCGAAAGAAAGCCTCAACATGAAAGGCGCGTACTTCGAGGTGCTGGGCGACATGCTCGGTTCGCTGGGCGTGCTGGCCGCCGCCACCATCATCATCCTCACCGGCTGGAAGCTCGCCGACCCGCTGATCGGCGCCGGCATCGGGCTGCTCATCATTCCGCGCACCTGGACCCTGCTCAAGCAGGCGATCCACATCCTGATGGAGGGCACGCCGCCTGAAGTCGACGTCGCGCTGCTCGAGCGCACGCTGCTCGCCATCCCCGGCGTGACCGGAGTGCGCGACCTGCATGTGTGGACCATCACCTCCGGCCTGGACTCGATGAGCGGCCACCTCGTTGTCGATGGCGGCACGGACGCCAAGACCGTGCTCGCTGCGGCGCGGGAGGCCATGGCCACCCGGTTCGCCCTGTCACACACGACGATCGAGATCGAGGATGCCGAAAGCGCCGCGGCCGAGGGCGCACGCGCTGTGTAGCCTCTTCATGCTGGTCGCGGTGTCGAAGGGTGGCCGCGACGTCGATGTGCAGCATGCTCGCGCAGACCGTGCGTGCATAGTGGCCGCACCATCACGGTGAGCCTCGGGCGCCAAGAGTCCGAGCGGGCGTGCCGTGGCGCATCAGGCAACATTGGGCCTCCGCCGCGGAAGCTGCACGATCAACCCGGCGCTCCATCTTGGTGAGCTGGTGCACGAATGCCGCCAGACGGCGCGAGAGGGCACCAAAACAGCGCAACCCGGGCATTGCAGGCACGTTCTCCAGGACCGGGGTGCATGGCACAGAAACTGCGCATCGGTTGCCGATCGCAACCCGAATTTCCCTGGAGACCTGTTGATGAAGAAAACGCTTTGCGCCCTCGCTGTGGCCTTGACCGCTTGCGCAGCACCGACTGTCGCCTCGGCGCAGCTCGCCTTCAACGTGGGGGCCGTCAGTGACTACCGCTACCGTGGCATCTCGCAGTCCCGTCTCAAGCCGGCGATCCAGGGTGGCGTGGACTACGCGGCGGGCGGCTTCTACGTCGGGGCGTGGGCCTCGTCGATCAAGTGGATCAAGGACTTTGGCGGTGACGCCGGCGTCGAGATCGACGTTTACGGCGGCTACAAGGGCGAGGTCATGCCCGGCATCGGCTTCGACGTCGGCGCGCTGACGTACCAGTACCCGAGCAATGACCTGAACCCTTCGGCAAACACCACCGAGCTCTACGGCGCTCTCACATATGGGGCGGCCACGCTGAAGTACTCGCATGCGGTCACCAACACGTTCGCCAACCCTGACAGCAAGAACTCGTTCTACCTCGACCTGTCGGCCGGCTTCGACGTGGGCGGCGGCCTCATGCTGACGCCGCATATCGGCTATCAGAAGATCAAGGGGCCAGTCGGCGGCGCAGCGACCTACACCGATTACTCGCTGACGATCAGCAAGGACTTCAGCGGCCTCGTCGTCAGCGCTGCGATCGTCGGGACCGACGCCGACAAGGTCTTCTACGCCTCGCCCATCAACGGCAAGGAACTCGGCAAACCGGGCATCGTGCTCGGCGTCAAGTACAACTTCTGAAGTCGCGGTTCGCGGGAGCCGGGGGCGCGCACGGCCAGTGGGCGCCCCTGAGGCCCTTGGCCAGGTGCGCGTTCGCCGCCACCTGGATGTCGGGATGTCGACCGTGATACCGCTGTCCGCCGGGGCCACCGTGCGGCGCGTTGTACTTGAAGCCACCGTCGCGCGCCGGGTTGTGCGACGGCGTCACGACGATGCCGGCGGCACGAGCAAGGCCCTCGCGGCTGCGGTTGTGTTCAAGGATGGCGAAGGACACCGCCGGTGTCGGCGTGAACTGCCCACGTGGCGCCAGCATCTCGTCCACGCCGTTGGCGACCAGCGCCCCCATCGCGCTGGCCGTGGCAGGCTCGGACAGCGCATGCGTGTCGGCACCCAGGAACAAGGGTCCCTCGATACCCAGGCGCTTGCGGCCATCGCAGATGGCCTGGGTGATGGCCAGCACATGCCACTCGTTGAACGAGGCGTCCAGCGCCGAGCCGCGGTGGCCCGACGTTCCGAAGACGACCCGCTGCTCCTCGCTGGCCAGGTCCGGCCGGCGCGACCCATAGGCCGCCTGCAGCGCCGCCAGGTCGATGAGGGCATCGGTCGGCGCCGGCCGGCCGGCCGGCCAGAGGATGGACTTGATTGCGCATGGACTTCCCGCTCCTGGTTTGGAATGTCGCTCGGGTGCGGCGCCCCTGCGATGGCCTCCATCACGCTTGACGACTGCAGGCCTTTTCCGCCAGGCGGTCAGCCCGTTGTCTTACACCAGACCCGGTGGTGGAATCGTAGCGTGGGCTTCCCCTTCAGGAGACGACCATGAGTACCAAGCAACCGACCCCTCAGCCCGGACCGCATCACGATCACAAGGGCCACACGCCTGGCGATCTGGACGAGCACGGTCACAGGGACACTTCAGTGCCGGCCAAGAAGCAAGGCGCCGACGAGCACCATGACCACAAGGGCCACGTGCCTGGCGACAAGGATCAGCACGGTCACCAGGACACGAGCGGCAAGAAGAAGTAGAGCGTTTCCGGTGTGATCGCAGGGCCGGTGGAAGGGCCGGATCTGCCTGTGTGCCGGGGTACTGGGTCGCTGTTCAGCATCTGGCCCGCCCAGCGGAATCTATGGCGCGCAGCTTGCCCGCTGCGCTTTCAACGCCGATGGAAGCCGCCCGATAAATATGTCGCGCCGACCCGCCCCGACACACGCTGTGCAGCATTCAGAAGCGCTGGCTGATGCCCGCCGCCAAAGACGGCCGTGGGGGTGTCTCGCCTGCCACCCTTGACCCTGCTCTGAAGTCGGACTGCAGGTCGCGGCCGATGAGCCAGGCCATCCCGACATCGACGAGGACAGCGGTGCGGCCGTCCCCGTTTCAGGTGTCTGCACGCCGGTGTCCACGAAGAATTTCAGGCTCTTGCTGGGGTTGTAGCTGAGCGTTGCTGCGAACAGCCCGGCCGTGTACAAGCGTCGGGCTTCGCCTTCGTAGACGCCGACGCCGACGTTCGGGTTCAAAGACCACTCGGGCAGGAAATCCCAGTCCGCAGCGAGCCTGAAGTCGCCGGTGGCCCGGGTCGTCCTGAAGTTGCTGCTGCTGGACCGCGGGAAGAAGCGAACAATGGCTCCGACCGAGGGTCGTTGCGATCCGTCGGCGTCGATGAAGTGGACCTTCAGGCCCACTGCCGCGGGCGCCACGCCCTCGGTTTTGACCCTCCGCTGCGTCGGATCGGTCTGCGTCACGCGGGTGTAGGTGTTGCTCTCGACTCGGAACTCGACCTTAGGTCAGCCGCACGCGCAGCAGCGTGGGCAGGAACGGCGTTCGAGACCGCGTGCCGTTGCCGCTGCGGTCGTCCCGCTGCAGCCCCGTCTCCACCTGCACGCGGCCCGCCCTGACCACGTTGCTGCCGTCGGCAAGGCCGGGGCGGTCGGGGTTGATGGTGTCGTCCACCGGCTGTGCCGCAGCCGCGGCTGCGAGCTGCAGCGCCAAGGTCAAGCCCAGTTCCCGCCATCGTCGACGGGACGGCATCCCGGCGGCTACGACTTGAGCCATTCAACGAGCTCGGGGCCCAGCAGCGTGGCGTTGAGCTCCTCGTCCGACTGCGCGACAAAGGCTTCCAGATCGCGGATCACGACCACGCCGGTGTTCTTGAACCGGCGAGCAATCTTCTGTACGAACTCGAAGGTGACGCCCTTGTCCTCGCAGGCGCCGATGAACAGGAAGTAGACCTGGTCGCCGCGCTGTTGCGATTCCTCGAGAACACGCATGGTGCGCGCCTCGTCACTGCCGTCGTTTTCGCCGTCGGTGATGAAGAGCACCAGCGAGCGCCGCTTGTCGTGGGTGTGCGGGGTGCCGTGCTGGTGCACCTGCCCGCTCGGCGACCAGCCGAACAGGCGGCTCAGAAAGCCGGCGCCCTGCGATGAGCGGTGAGCCTCTTCGCACACCTTCCAGCCGAAGTGCTCGAGTGCGCGCTCGAGCACGAAGCTGTAGGTTGTGCCACCGTTCCAGCCCGGAACCCGTTCGACGATGTTGCGCGTGATGTAGTCGCGCGCATCGTCGGGCGTGACCACGCCCACGTAGTGCGCGCTGTCCTCGCCGGCGCTGAAGGTGAAGACGTCCATCTTGCGGTCCGGGTCGAGCACCATGCAGTAAGGCACCAGCCGCTCGAGCAGGATGCTGGTGGTGCCCTCTTCGTGCTCGTGCTCGAACGAGCCCGAGACGTCGATGATGGCGGCCGTTTCCGCCTTTACGTTCGCCACCACGCCGGCCTTGTCGAGCGCCAGCCGCAGCGCGTTGGCCGACTTGTCCAGATTGAGTGTGAGTTTGCTGTTCATGCGTGCTCCTGGTTCAGGGTTTCAACTGGCTGATGATGTCGCGCAGCCGATAGGCCAGCTCACCGGCTTCGGTCTGCGAAACCGTGGTCTTGCTGGCGCCGAGGGTGGTGATGGACGCGATGCTGCCGATGAACGCCGGCATCACGACCAGCGCCACGTTCTGGATGGCGCCGATCAGGCGGATCGGCTGCTCGATCTGCAAATCGCGCGTCGAGCTGGCCTGCCGCATCTGCGCCAGAGTCTGCGTCAGACTCATGCTGCGCTCGGCAAAGCACTGCGCCAGTGCGGCGTCGTCCTGGCGCAGGCGCTCCGACAGGAACAGCGCGCCGATGGCCGCGGCCTCGACCTGAGTCGCGGTCTCCTCCATCGACCCGGACAGGCGCAGCAGCCGGTCCTTCAGGTCCAGCAGGGGGTCGAGCGCCCCACCCATGAGCGCCAGCAGCTGCTCCAGCTCGGCTTGGGCCTTGGCCAGTTCGCCCGGCGTGTCGATGCGGCGGTTGATGCCCTGGAACAGCCGCCCCACGACACCGTCGCCGCTGTGTCCGCAGGCGGCCATCAGGTCGATCGATCCCAGGATGTCCATCATCCGCGTGAGGTAAGCCTGCACCTGGCGCAGCACCGGGCTGCGCGCCAGGGCCAGCAGCTCGGCGACGAGTTCTCCGTGCGACTTCTGCAGCTCGTGGCCCCAAAGGATCGCCTTGCGCTGCGATGCCTTGGCGACGACGAAGGTGCCGACCAGCACCCGCGCCTGCTGGTACACCCCGGCATCAGCCCCCGGCGACAACGCCTGCAGATCGCGCGCGGTCACTTCGATCCGCGTGCGTGCGGCGCCCGGAATGGCTGTCGGCTGCCGCACCACCGGCGGCTGCACTACCGGCGCGACAGCAGATGCACGACGCGCCGGCGACGGCATGTCGTGCGCCGCCGGCACGCTCAGCGCAGGGTTGCGCGGCGAAGCGCCTGAAGCGCCGATGACCGTCGGGCGCAACTTGTCCTTCGCAGACGGCACGGCCAAGCTTTCAGGAGAAGTGGCCCAGCACGTCGTTGAACGTGCCCGTGAAGCCGCGGCCGACAGGCGCGTACTCCCAGCCGTTGTCGCCGTGCATGATGCTGCCCAGCTGCACCACGTTGAACTCGCCGAACTCCTTGGACAGCTGGTAGGCGCCCAGCTCGCGCCCGCCCTCGTCGGCGATGGTGACGGTGCAGACCTCGATGTCGGCGAAGGCCGCCTCGTCCTCGGCCTCGGTCTCGGAACCTTCGTCGTGCCCCGCGCCGTGTTCGGCCTTGTGGACGGTGGCGAAGAGCGGGATCTCGTTCACGCCCGCCGGTAGTTTCGCGCCTTCGATGACGATGGTTTCGGTGTTGCCCTGCACCCGCACGTCGCCGGAGTGCCGCAGCCCGCCCGAGGGCGTGGCAAAGGAGCCGTCGGCCGCGGTCGGCAGCACGCCGGTTTTCGGACTCATCTTCGTCGTGTTGTAGGTCGACAGGATCTCTTCGAGCGCCGCGACCTTGGCGCCATTGCCGCCGTTGCGGGCCTCGAGCGCGTGGATGTCGATGTCGTCCTGATGGTCGGCCTCGCACTGCCAGGCCACGGTCACTTTGAACGTGGCGCCTTTGTTCAGCGAGAGCTGCAGCTTGCGAGCCGGCGCGGCGCCGGGCTTGTCGAGGGTCAGTGTGAGCATGGTTTCTCCGGGATCGTTGTCAGGCCTGGCGCAGCGCCACGAGCTCGGCGCGAGACTGCTCGAACATCTGCCGCGCCGTCTCGAACTTGGCTTCGGTTTCCTGCTTGGCGGTTTCGACCAGATCGTGGATCTCGCGCGTCTGCGTGATGATCGCGGCGATTTGCTGCGCCTGTGCGACGCGGTTGTCACCGGGCGCCTTGGCCGCGGCGACGGCCACGTCCTTGGTGGCCTGGCCGCGCAGTTGTGTGAGCTGTTGGTCCAGGCGCGCCTGGCGCTGGGCGATCTGCTGCACCGATTTGACGGCGAATGCGCCGTGGATGGCCAGCAGGGTCATCTTGATCGACGCGAAGCGCGAGGACACCGTGGTGGCGGTCTCCTGCAGCGTCGCGATGCCGGCGGCCTCGATCTGCTGGATCACCATCTGGTCGGCCGGCAGGCGCGTGTAGGTCCCTTCGAGCGCGAGGGCCCGGCTTTCCAGCAGCCTGAGCTTGTCAGTCAACTCGCGCAGCCGTGCCTGGGCGGACACGTCGGCGGGGTCGGCGGCCGCAGTCTGCTGCGCCACATATTGTCGGGCCTTCTCCAGAAACGCCCGCGCCACGGCGGCATCGACGGTGAAGCTGGCGAAGTGCGTGCCGTACGACTGCTTGAGGCTCTCCAGCGCCTGCAGCTCGCCGAACAGCGTCTTCATTTCCTTGGACAGTTCGCCCTCTAGGCGCCCCATCTCGTCGGCCAGCGTCCGGGTCCGGCTCGAGATCAGGTCGCCCACCTCCTGCATGAATTCACTGAACGCCTCCTCGGGCTTTCGTCCGGTGACCTTCGCAAACAGCCCGCTGAAGAATCCCGGATCCTCGCCCTTCTGGATCTTCTCCAGGATTTCCGGCAGCTTGGCGTCGTCGACTCCCTTCTCCAGGCGCCCGAACAGAGCGAACACCTTGGATGCCGTCTTCTTGTCGAGCCGTGCGAGAAAGCCGTCGAGCGTCTTCTGCAGCGACTGTTCCGCACCGAGGCCGATCTTGATGATGTCGCCGGACGGAATGGCCGCGAAGTCCAGCGCGGCGAGTATCTGCTCGGCTTGCGGCACCTGTTGAGGCTGCAGCACGACGGCCCCGGAGTCAAAGGGCACTTGCGCCAGCGACGGCAGCACTGCGGCAGGTTCCGCGGTGGGGATCAACGTGGGCTTCATGAAGTTTCCTCTGATGACCGGTTGGGCATGCCCGGCCTGACTGCATTGTCGGCATAGCTTACCCGGCCGGCATGCAGGGCCATCGCGTCATGCGGCCACCACAGCTTGCCGCTGCCGGCGGAGTAGTGGCTTGCGCTGGTGCGGGCCGGTCGACATCAGAGGCCAACACCCGGAACTGCACCAGTCCAACGAAATTGCCAAGTGGTCGTCGAGGCATGATGGTCGTTGTGTAGACAAAGCGACCGGCCGGCGCCTGGCGAACTGCCCTTCCGTACACTGGTTCCCGCAGCCTCAAGATAACTGATCCATGTGAACAAGTCTCCCGTCGCGGTTTTGATGGCTATCGCGGCGACGCTGGCGGCCTTGGCGCTGGGGTATTTGGCGTTTGGAACTGTCACTATGCTGGTGTTCACTGCCGGCTTCGCGGGGGGGCTTGCACTGTGGCTGCTACTCCCTTCGAAGGGTTCGTGGCACGACATCAGAGGGATCTACTGGCTGACGATGCTGCTGTTCTTGCTGCACCGTGTAGAGGAGAGGCAACTGGGCTTTTTTCAACGGCTCTCGGAAATCACGGGCGAGCCAACGCCGTCGATTACGTCGTGGCCAGTGCTGTCGTTGGTTGGGGTCTCCATCGGTTCATGGCTTCTCGTGCCCATCTTGATGAAGCACAGACATCCCCTCGGAGCGTATTTTGCGTGGACGTTCTTTGCCTCCATGGGGATCACCGAGCTTGCCCACTTCCTTGTCTTTCCGTTCTTGGCGGGACTGCCCTATGCGTTCATCCCCGGCATGATCAGCGTCGTGATGCTCGCACCCGTCGCGTGGTGGGGCATGTGGAAGCTCGTGATGGGACGAGGTGGTCAGCGGCCCGCCTGACGCGGCTGACCATGATTCGTCAGGTACGGCCGAAGGGTCTGGCGCGAGGCGCCGAGTAGCGCACGCGACCGCGTCGCGATGCTGACCTTGTCAAGGCCGCTGCAGATGTAGGACTCCGACCGGCGCGAAGGCTGTGGCTGCGCCGGGCTTACGTCGTGATGTCGATCTCGATCAGGTCGCCGGTCAGGCCGTCGGCGTCATCAAATCAAATTCGCACAGCTCCCGGTCAACGCAGTCAATGCGACTTGCGGCTGTCACTGATCCAGTCCGACGCCGCGAACAGCAGACCCGAGACCACGAAGGTGAGGTGGATGGCGATCTTCCAGCCGATCTGCTCGCCCGTGAGCTGCGTGCTGACCAAAAAGGCCTTCAGCAGTTCAACCGCCGAGATCGCGATGATGGCGCCGATGAGCTTCATCTTCAGGTCGGAGAAGCTGATCTTGCCCATCCAGGCGGGGCGGTCCTCGTGGTCGCCGATGCTGAGCTTGGAGACGAAGTTCTCGTAGCCGCTGAAGACGATGATCAACAGCAGCACGGCGATCAGCGCGGTGTCGACCAGGGTCAGGATCGAGATCACGGAGTCGTGTTCAACGTAGCCGAAGACGCCGAGCAGCAGCCGCGTCAGTTCCTTGCCGAACTTCACCAGCAGCACCACCATGGCGACGATCAGGCCGAGGAAGAAGGGCGCGAGCAGCCAGCGGCTGGAGAAGATCGCCGACTCGAGAAGACGTTCGAACGCGTTTGGCTTGGATTGCATCGAAATGGATTCGGTGGATCGAAAGAGTAGGGGCCGTCGGCCGCCAAACCTTGCATTGTCTCGTCTCGAGCGCCAGATGCTGCACGCAGTCGTTCTGTGCCAGCAGGCTGAAACGCCGGCCGGGTGCGCTGCAGCCAATTGGGTCCCGCCCTCGGACAAGGCCGCATCGCAGGCGCCGTCCTTTGACAACCACCGGCAGGCTGACGCCCATGCCGGCAACAGACGTCATCCACAGGTCAGCCAGCAACAGCGTCTTGCGCCGTACACAGGCAATCCGCACGACCGAACGCTCGGTCAGTTCCGCTGCCGGCACCTCGTAGCTTCCGCTGGCGAACCGGCCACACCCATGGATGACGCTCTCTGCGAAGCCTACCTCGACGGTGCTGGCGGTGCAGAAGGTACCAAAGGCGTCGGCACGGCCAGGATCTGGATCATCAAATCGGTAGACCCCAGCAGACCAGTACGGCTCGGTGGCCGGATGCCGGCTCAAGCGCACGGGCGACGCGACTTCGATCCTGGTCGGTCGAAGCAGACCCTCGAAGGAGCCGGGATCAGGCAGTCGCAGCCGCACTTCTGGCGCCATGCCAGGCTCCTCGCTCGCGCGCCCACGCCGCAGCCAGGCGCGCTACCTTGGACAGACCAGTCCCCGCCTCCAATGCCGCGGCGACGCTCTTTCCTGCCAGGGCGCCGTGCTCGCGCAGCCAGAACATCAGCTTCTCACTGGCGCCGAGGTCGCCGAGCGCGCGGCAGATGGCTGCCACGGCTTCACGGTCCATCCCGAGGAATGCCTGTGGGTAGTACAGCCGATTGCCGACCTTCACAGCGAAGATTTCACCCCGGTCTGCGGCTGGCGCCAAAGCCTGACGGGTGAGCCCCCAGGCTTGCGCGAGTTGCTCACCGGGCACAACAAGGCCATCCTTGACCCACTGGACACGCGCTGCCTCGCCGCGCGCGGTGGCGCCTGCCAGGCCGCCGGCGGCCTGAGCATGCCGGTTGTCCGAGGCAGAGGACTTGGAGTGCGCGACTCGGGCGCGAGCGCCTCGTGTCCTTGGCAGTTGCAGCCCTTGCTTGCTGACGGCCGAGCGAAGAGTGCCCAGGTCTTCGCTGAGGCGCCCAACGGTGGCCTCGAGCTGCGCGATGCGGCGCAGCAGGACGGGAGTGCTGAGATCGGTGCTCATACGCGGATTCTAAGCAAATCCGGAAAACAGAGCAAATACGGAAAATGGAGACGGCTGGCAACGACGAGATGTCACGGCCGCCTCCATCACCGCCGGTGCTGACCAGGGGCGCCCAGAGCCCGAAACCGGAGGTGCAGGTCCGGAACGAAAGTGTTCTTGTCGCTGCTATGCCGATAACTAACCTTAGCGGAATAGCACTGCCAGCGGCATAAACTGGTCTGCGTGAAAACTGAGCTGTCTGTAAGCAACATCGCTCTCCCTGCCTGACGCGGCTTCGCTTGCTGCACTTCGTGCCTGGCACGAGGGTCTGTCGTCAAGGGATGCGGTGACGCGGTACCTCGAAAAAGCTCGGGCGGCCGGGCAATCGTCGCGGGGCTTCATCGGGGCCATTCGTCGTGAAATCGCGGCCTTCGCCAGGTCGCGCCACCGGGACGACCTGGCCAAGCGCTTCACCGGATCTGCCCGCAAAGGCCCCGGGGCCGCCCGCGCCATGGCTGCCGCCATCGAGCAGCTGCGAAGCGCAGCCGTTCCGGTTCCCCTGATGGGGTAGTCGTACTTTTCGTGCAGATTGGTGCGCTTTGCTCTGAAAACCCGTTGCACGACAAGCACTTACGTTTCCAGCACTTTCGGACGC
>LNFM01009391.1_pt1 | contig 14260 bp, 11 predicted proteins | sample 596031 | NCBI WGS metagenome assembly LNFM01 (sample SAMN04254537, study PRJNA301005) | activated carbon metagenome | isolation source: dual media filters at the Ann Arbor, Michigan drinking water treatment plant | place: USA: Ann Arbor
TTGCGCAGGATCCACTCGCGGGTCTCGTGGATGTTCTTGCCGGTGCTCAGGTCCATCACCGTGTCGGCGCCCCAGCGGATCGACCAGACCAGCTTTTCCACTTCTTCCGCGATACCCGAGGAGACCGCGCTGTTGCCGATGTTCGCGTTCACCTTGGTCAGGAAGTTGCGGCCGATGATCATCGGCTCGAGTTCCGGATGGTTGATGTTGGCCGGGATCACCGCGCGGCCGCGGGCCACCTCGTCGCGCACGAACTCGGGCGTGATGAACTTCTGGATGCTGGCGCCGAAGGCCTCGCCCGGGTGCTGGCGCAGCAGGTGGGCCTCCTTGATGGCCTCGATCCGCTGGTTCTCGCGGATGGCGATGTACTCCATCTCCGGCGTGATGATGCCGCGGCGGGCGTAGTGCATCTGGCTCACGTTGGCGCCGGCGTTCGCACGGCGCGGCGGGCGCAGGGCCGGGAAGCGGACGCTGTCGAGCCTGTGGTCGGCGGCGCGGCCGCGGCCGAACTCCGAGCTCAGGCCGGGCAGCGGCGAGGAATCACCGCGCTCGGCGATCCACTGCGCGCGCAGCGGCGCCAGGCCGGCGCCCAGATCGATGTTGGCGTTCGGGTCGCTGTACGGGCCCGAAGTGTCGTAGACGACGAAGGGCGCGTTCGGCTCCTGGATGCCGTACATGCGCGGGGTCGGGTCCAGCGCGATCTCGCGCATCGGGACCTGGATGTCCGGGCGGGAGCCTTCGACGTGGATCTTCCGCGAGCCCGGGATCGGGCGCGTCACGGATTCGGACAGCTGCTGGGCCTGGCGCAGCAGCTCGGTGGGCAGGGCGTTCATGCGTTTCGTCCTTTGGAGCCCCGGGCGGGGCGGAACGAAGCGGCGGCGCCGGGGCGCGGGCACGGGGCCAGCGCCACGAAGCTCCCTACGCCGGTGCTAGCCGGATCAGGTTCGAAGGGTCATTCTCAGCCCGCGTCACGCTTGGGCACCCCCGCTTCAGGCCCACATTGAACCACGGGGGCCGGCGCGATGCGAGGGCGGCTTCTTTTGCCATGGATGAACACGGACAAACACAAGTAAGCACGGACCAGGATCAAATGGATCCACTCTTATCCGTGTTCATCCGCCTTTATCCGTGTTCATCCGTGGCCAATCTTCAAACCCTGGCCGGCCGGGGCACGCGGAACCACGCGGCATAAAGCGCCGGCAGGAACAGCAGGGTCAGTGCGGTGGCCACGATCAGGCCGCCCATGATCGCCACGGCCATCGGGCCGAAGAACACGCTGCGGGACAGCGGGATCATCGCCAGCACGGCGGCCAGCGCAGTCAGCACGATCGGCCGGAAGCGGCGCACGGTGGCGTCCACCACGGCCTGCGCCGGCGGGTGCCCGGCGGCGATGTCCTGCTCGATCTGGTCCACCAGGATCACCGAGTTGCGCATGATCATGCCGCTGAGCGCGATCGTGCCCAGCATCGCCACGAAGCCGAAGGGCACGCGGAACACCAGCAGGAACAGCACCACGCCGATCAGGCCCAACGGCGCGGTCAGCAGCACCATGGCCGTGCGCGGGAAGCTGCGCAGCTGCAGCATCAGCAGGGTCGTCACCGCGAACAGGAACAGCGGCACGCCGGCGGCCACCGAGGCCGAGCCGCGGTTGGAGTCCTCCACCGTGCCGCCGGTCTCGAGCAGGTAGCCCGGCGGCAGCGCCAGCCGGATTTCCTCCAGCGTCGGCAGAATCTCGGCGGTCACGCTGGGCGGGGTCTTCTCGCCGTAGATGTCGGCGCGCACGGTGATCGTCGGCAGGCGGTTGCGGTGCCAGATGATGCCGTCCTCGAAGCCGTACTCCAGCGTGGCGATCTGCGACAGCGGCACGCTGCGGCCGTTGCCGGCCGGCACCGACAGGCTGCCCAGCAGCGACAGCTGCTCGCGCTCCTGCGCCGGGCCGCGCAGCAGGATCTCGATCAGCTCGTTGCCGTCGCGGTAGGTGCTGACCGTGGTGCCCGACAGCGAGCCGCGCAGGAAGGCCGCCACCTGCGCCGAGCTGATGCCCAGCACGCGGGCGCGGGCCTGGTCGATCTGCAGGCGCACGACCTTGCTGGGCTCGTCCCAGTCGAGGTTGACGTTGGTGACGGCCTCGTTGGCGCGCACCTTGTCGGCCACCTGGTGGGCAATGCGGCGCACGTCGTCCACGTGTTCACCCGAGACGCGGAACTGGATCGGGAAGCCCACCGGCGGCCCGTTCTCCAGCCGCGACACGCGCGCCTGCACGTCGTTGAACTTCTCGTCGAACAGCCCGATCAGCCACTGCCGCACCGCTTCGCGCGAGGCGATGTCGGGCGTGAGCACCACGAACTGCGCGAAGTTCGCCTGCGGCAGCTTCTGGTCCAGCGGCAGGTAGAAGCGCGGCGTGCCGGTGCCGACGTAGGCCACGTAGCTCTCGACGTCCTCGCGGGTCTTTAGCTCGGCCTCCAGCCGCTGCGCCACGGCTTCGGTGGCGTGCAGCGAAGCGCCTTCGGCGAGCTCCAGGTCCACCATCAGCTCCAGCCGGGTCGAGGACGGGAAGAACTGCTGGGGCACGAACCGGAACATCAGGATCGAGGCCACGAACGCCGCCACCGTCACCGCGATCACGGTCTTGCGCTGGCGCACGCACCAGGTCACCCAGCGGCGGACCGTCTGGTAGAACTTCGTGGCGTAGGGATCATGCGTCGGCCCGTCGCCGTGCGGCTTGGGATCGGGCAGCAGCTTGTAGCCGAGGTAGGGAATGAACACCACCGCCGCGATCCACGACAGGATCAGCGAGATCGTCACCACCTGGAAGATCGAGCGCGTGTACTCGCCCGTGCTCGAGGCCGCGGTGGCGATCGGCAGGAAGCCCGCCGCCGTCACCAGCGTGCCGGTCAGCATCGGGAAGGCCGTGGACTGGTAGGCGAAGGCCGCCGCCTTCATGCGGCTGTAGCCCTGCTCCATCTTCACCGCCATCATCTCGACCGCGATGATGGCGTCGTCCACCAGCAGTCCCAGGCCCAGCACCAGCGCGCCCAGCGAGATCTTGTGCAGGCCGATGCCGAAGTAATGCATCACCGCGAAGGTCATCGCCAGCACCAGCGGGATCGACAGCGCCACCACCAGGCCGGTGCGGAAGCCCAGCGAGAAGAAGCTCACCAGCAGCACGATGATCACCGCCTCGGCCAGCACCTGCACGAACTCGGCCACCGAACTGCGCACGGCCTTGGGCTGGTCGGAAACCTTCTGCAGGGTCATGCCCACCGGCAGGTTCTCCTGCAGGCGCGCGAACTCGGTGTCCAGCACGTCGCCCAGGCGGATGATGTCGCCGCCGGCGCGCATGCTCACGGCGATGCCGATGGCGTTCTCGCCCATGAACCGCATCCGCGGCGCCGCCGGATCGGCGAAACCGCGGCTGACCTCGGCCACGTCGCCCAGCTTGAAGCTGCGGTCGCCGACGCGGATCGGGAAGTCGCGGATCTGCTCCACGCTGTCGAAGCGCCCCGACACCCGCAGCTGCACGCGGTCGGTCGGCGTCTCGAAGAAGCTGGCCGGCGCGATCGCGTTCTGTTCGTCGATCGCCCGCTGCACCAGCTCCAGCGGCACGCCCAGCGTGGCCAGCTTGGTGTTCGACAGCTCGATCCAGATCTTCTCGTCCTGCAGGCCCACCAGCTCGATCTTGCCGACGTCGGGCACGCGGTGCAGCTCGAGCTCGATGCGCTCGGCGTAGTCCTTCAGGGTGGCGTAGTCGAAGCCCTCGCCCGAGAGCGCATAGATGTTGCCGAAGGTGTCGCCGAACTCATCGTTGTAGAACGGCCCCACCACGCCGGCCGGCAGCGTGTGGCGGATGTCGCCCACCTTCTTGCGCACGTCGTACCAGAGCTGCGGCAGCTCGCGCGAGACCATCGAGTCCTTGCTCATCAGCATCACCAGCGACTCGCCGGGACGCGAGTACGAGCGCACGAACTCGTAGCGCCCGGTCTCCATCACTTCCTTCTCGACCCGGTCGGTGACCTGGCGCGCCACTTCCTCGGCGGTCGCGCCCGGCCAGTAGGTGCGCACCACCATGATCTTGAAGGTGAACGGCGGGTCTTCCGACTGCCCCAGGCGCTGGTAGCTGAACCAGCCGACGATGGCGAGCACCACCATGGCGTACAGCACCAGCGACCGGTTGCGCAGCGCCCACTCGGAGAGGTTGAAGTTCGAGGCCATGGCGGACGGGCCTCAGTTCGCGGCGGCGGCGGCCGGCGCAAGCGCGACCGGTCGGTTCTGGCGATCGATCGGCTTGATGCGCTGGCCTTCGAGCAGCAGGTGCACGCCGGCGGCCACGACCCACTCGCCCGCTTCCAGGCCCGACACCACCGGCACCAGGCTTTCGCCGAACGGGCCGGTCTTCACCGGCGTCAGGCGCACCGTCGAGGTCGCGGGATCCACCACCCACAGCGCCGGCTCGCCGTCCTTCTCGGCCAGCGCGGACAGCGGCACCGAAAGCGTGGCGGGCCCCTCCTGCAGCGCATACACGCGCGCGCTCTGGCCGACTTCGGCGCGGGCATCGCCGGCCTCGAAGCTCACGCGCGCGGCGAAGGTGCGCGCCTGCGCATCGGCCGCCGGGGAAATCTCGCGCAGCGTCGCCGGCAGGCGCTTGCCCGGCGCCGACCACAGTTCCACCGCCAGCGCACGGCCCGGGCTGAAGTCGGCCGCGTTCTGCTCGGGCACGCTGATCAGCACTTCGCGGTCGCCGTCCTCGGCCAGCATGAAGACGGTCTGGCCCGCGGCCACGACCTGCCCCGCATCGGCCAGGCGCCGGGCGATCACGCCGTCGGCGGGCGCGCGCAGCACGGCGTAGCCGGCCTGGTTGTCGGACACGCGGGCCTGGGCGCGGGCCTGGCGCACGCGCGCTTCGGCCGCCTGCAGCGCGGACACGCGGGCGTCGTACAGCGAGCGGCTGACCAGCTGCCGGTCGAGCAGGCTCTGGTAGCGCTCGAGCTCGGACTTGGCCAGGGTGTAGTCCGATTCGGCCGAGGCCAGCGCGGCGCGCGCTGCTTCCAGCTGCAGCGCCACGTCGGCGGCGTCGAGCTCGGCCAGGGCCTGGCCCTTCTTCACCGCCTGTCCGACATCGACCTGCACGCGCGTGATCTTGCCGGCGATGCGGAACGCCAGGGCCGGCTCGTGCCGCGCGCGGACTTCGCCGGCGTAGACGCTCAGGACTTCGGAAGCCGGGGCGGGCTGCACGACCAGGGCCGGTCGGGCCGGGCCCTCGGCGGGCTCGTCGCTGCCGCAAGCCAAGAGCGCGAGGACGCCGAGGAGGAGAAGGAGACGTGGGATCATGGCGGGGGCGCTCATCGGGGAGTCAGGCTTTAGTGAACCGAGGGGTATACTATCTTTACCAAACCGCGGAGTTCAATAATAATCTCGTGATGACCGAAGCCACCCGCCCCGCCGCCCCCGGCCGCCCCAAGGACCTGGAGAAGCGCGCCGCCATCCTGGACGCCGCCAAGGCCTTGTTCCCGGCCCGCGGCTACGACGGGGTGAGCATGGACGCCATCGCCCAGGCCGCCGGCGTGTCGAAGCTCACCGTCTACAGCCACTTCCAGGACAAGGACACCCTCTTCGTCGAGGCCGTGAAGGCGCGCTGCGAGGACCTGCTGCCCTCCGACCTGTTCGTGGCCCGCTTCGAGGGCCCGATCCGCGGCCAGCTGCTGCGGATCGCCCGCGCCTTCTTTACCCTGATCACCAGCGAAGACGCCGTAAACATCCACCGGATGATGTCGCGCCAGCTGCCGGACGATTCGCACCTGCCGCGCCTGTTCTGGGAGGCCGGCCCGAAGCGGACCACCGAAGCCCTGGCCGCCTTCCTCCTGGCCGAGCACGAAGCCGGCGAGCTGCACATCCCCGATTGCGGCCTGGCCGCCTCGCAGTTCTTCTGCCTGCTCAAGGGCGAGCACCACGCCAAGCTGACCTGCGGCTGCCAAGAGCCGCTGGATCCGGGCGCGGTGGACAAGCACCTCGAGGCGACGGTCGACCTGTTCCTGCGCGCCTACGGCCCCGGCCGCCGCGGCGCCTGAACCATGCCTTCCGTGTCGGGCGTTCCGGTGACTATCGGCACTACTGGCCCCCGCGGGGCCGCCAGCATCCTGTCCATGCACCGCCGGAACCGGTGCGGGTCAACGCATTCACGCCATTGCCGTTCCCGGTCCTGCATCCTGCCTTCCGCCGGACGCCGGGCGGGGCGTAAAATCACGACCCTTGCGATTCAAGGATTTAGCCGACATGCCGATTGATTTCCAGCAGGCCCGCCACGCGATGGTGGAACAGCAGGTGCGCCCCTGGGACGTGCTAGACCCGCGCGTGCTCGACACCCTGATGACGGTGCGCCGCGAGGACTTCGTGCCGCTGCGCCACCGCAAGCTCGCCTTCGCCGACCTGCCGCTGCCGCTCGAGCACGGCGAGGTGATGATGAAGCCCGTGGTCGAGGGCCGCATGCTGCAGGCGATGAACCTCGAGCCCGGCGACGAAGTGCTGGAGATCGGCACCGGCTCCGGCTTCATCACCGCTTGCCTGGCCGCCCTGGCCCGCGACGTCACCAGCGTCGAGCGCCACGCCGATTTCGTCGAGCGCGTGCGCCAGCGCCTGGCCTCCGACCATGTCACCAACGTCCGGCTCGAGTGCGCGGACGTGTTCGCCTGGCAGCCCGGCCGCCTGTTCGACGCGATCTGCGTCACGGGGGCCGTCGCCACCGATCCCGAGCGCTTTGGCGCCTGGCTCAAGCCCGGCGGCCGCCTGTTCGTGATCCACGGCGATTCGCCGGTGCAGGAAGCCCTGCGCATCACCCGCCGCGGCGAGGGCTTCCACCGCGAAAGCCTGTTCGAAACCGACGTCCCCTACCTGCACGGCGCCGCCCCGGCGCCGCGCTTCGCCTTTTAATTAGCAACAGGACCTGACCATGCGCCTGCGCCTCCGCCCCCTGACTTTCGCCATCCTGCTGGCCGGCACTGCCGGCAGCGCGAACGCCGCCGACCTGCTGGAAGCCTATGAAATGGCGCGCCAGAGCGACCCCGTGCTCTCGGCCTCCGAGTCGCGCAGCCTGGCCACCGGCGAGGGCGTGGTGCAGAGCCGCGCCGCGCTGCTGCCGCAGCTCGACGGCAGCGTCAGCTGGAGCCGCACCGAGACCGACAGCACCGGCTCGCAGGCCTTCGGCGCCGTGGTGCAGCCGCCTTCGGAATCGAGCAGCGAGAACACCAGCCGCGGCTGGGGCGTGAACCTGCGCCAGAGCCTGTACGACCACGGCAACTACACCCGCCTCAGCGCCGCCCGCGCCCGTGCCGCCCAGGCCGAGGCCGAGTACAAGGCCGCACAGGACGAGCTGGTGGTGCGCGTGTCCACCGCTTACTTCAACGTGCTCACCGCCATCGAGACGCTGGCTTCGTCCCGCGCCGAAGAACGCTCGGTGAAGCGCCAGCTCGACCAGGCCGAGAAGCGCCTCGAGGTCGGCCTGGCCCCGATCACCGACGTGCACGAGGCCCGCGCCCGCTTCGACACCGCCCGCGCCAACGCCATCGCCGCCGCCAACGCGCTCGATGATGCCCGCGAGGCGCTGGCCGAGATCACCGGCACCGAGGTCGGCAACCTCAAGGGCCTGGACAAGAACTACAAGCCGACCGACCCGACCGACCTGATCAGCCAGGACTGGGTTGCCGTGGCGATGGAGAACAACCCGTCGCTGCTGGCCCGCGAGCTGGCCGTGACCGCGGCCGAGAAGGACATCGGCACCGCGCGCTCGGGCCACCTGCCCTCGCTCGGCCTGACCGCCAGCTACAGCGACGGCAACGGCTACGGCGACAACGAAATCTTCGCGCCGCTGCCGGGCACCACCAGCTTCGACAACACCAGCGAGTCCACCCGCGTCGGCGTCACGCTGACGGTGCCCATCTTCGCCGGTGGCGCCACCCAGTCGGGCGTGCGCCAGGCCGTGCACAACCGCGACGCCGCCGCCGACCAACTCGAGCAACAGCGCCGCGCCATCGTGCGCCAGACCCGCAACGCCCAGCGTTCGCTCGGCGCCGGTTCGGCCGAGGTCGAGGCGCGTCGCCTGTCGGTCGTCTCGGCGCAGGCCGCCTACGAGGCCAGCGAAGCCGGCCTGGAAGTCGGCACCCGCACCATCGTCGATGTGCTGATCACCCAGCAGTCGCTGTTCCAGGCCCAGCGCGAGTACGCCCGCGCCCGCCACGACTTCCTGGTCAACACCCTGCGCCTGAAGCAGGCCGCCGGCACCATCGCGCTGGCCGACCTGCAGGAAGTGAACCGGGTGCTGGTCGCGGATGCCGACGCGGCGCTCGACGAGTCGCTCGCCGAGTAATCGGCCCGGCGGCGGGCGCGTCTAGGCGCGCCGGCCCGCCAGTACGTCATCAAGCAGGTCCAGGGTCCGGCCCAAGGCGCCGGCATGCGCCCCGACCTGCTGCCTGCCGGCCTCGCCCATCGTCGCGCGACGCGCCGGATCCTCCAGCAGGGCCAGCACGGCATCGCCCAGCGCCGCGGCATCCGCAGCCTGCACCAGGGCGCCGGCATCGCGCATCCGGCGCGTGGCTTCCGCGAAATTGAACGTGTAGGGACCGACCACGCTCGGCACGCCCAGCGCCGCCGGCTCCAGCACGTTGTGCCCGCCGACGTCGCACAGGCTGCCGGCGACGAAGGCCAGGTCGGCGGCCGCGAAGAAGCCCAGCAGCTCGCCCAGCGTGTCGATCACGAATACCTGGTGCGCCGGGCCCGGCAACGCATCGGCGCGCCGGGTCGCCACCGCCAGCCCGGCTTCGGCCACGGCATCGGGCACCGCGCCGAAACGCTCGGGATGCCGCGGCGCCCAGAGCAGCAAGGCCTCGGGATGCGCGGCCAGCACGCGCTGGTGCAACGCGAGCACGGCCGCCTCTTCCGGCGGATGGGTGCTGGCCGCGATCCAGACCGGCCGCGCCGCACCCCAGGCGGCGCGCCAGGCCCGCGCCTGGGCGTCGAGCCCGGCGGGTATGGCCAGGTCGTACTTCAGGTTGCCGGCGACGTGGATGCGCTCCGGCGCCGCGCCGATCCGCGCCAGTCGCGTCGCGTCGGCGGTGGATTGCGCGGCCACCAGCCGCACCGCCCCCATCGCCAGCTTCGCCAGCCCCTGCACCGGCATGTAGCCGCGCAGCGAACGTTCCGACAGGCGCGCATTCACCATCACCAGCGGGATGCCGCGGCGGCCGCACTCGACGTAGAGGTTGAGCCAGATCTCGGTCTCGACGATCACCGCCAGCGCCGGCCGCGCGCGATCGAGGAAGCGCCGCACCATGCTGCGCAGGTCGTAGGGCAGGTAGACGTGGTGGACGCGGTCGCCCCACAGCGCGCGCACGCGCTCGGAGCCGGTCGGGGTGATCGTGGTGACCAGCAGCGGCCTGTCCGGGTACTTCGCCAGCAGCGCATCCACCAGCGGCCGCGCCGCGAGCACCTCGCCGACCGAGACCGCGTGCACCCACAGCGTGTCGTGCAGGTCGAGCTTGTGCTCGATCCAGCCGTAGCGTTCGGTCCAGCGGCGCAGGTATTCGCGCTGGCGCATGCCGCGCCAGACCAGGTGATAGAGGGTGACGGGGAACGCCAGGTGCAGGACCAGCGAATACAGGCCCAACCACACGCGCTGCCCGAAGGTTAATGGCATGCGCGAGAGGATACCCGACCGCGCCGGGGCCGCGCTGCCAGCGGCTAGAATGGCGGCCATGCCCGAACCATCGCCGCCGCTGTCCCCGCGCCACTGGCCGACCTGGCTGCTGATCGCCTTCGGCTGGGCGCTGGCGCGTGCGCCGCTGCGCCTGCACCGCGCGCTCGGCCCGCCGCTGGGAGCCGCGATGTTCCGGCTGCTCGGGTCGCGGCGCCGTGCCGCCGCCACCAACCTCGCCCTGTGCTTCCCCGGGCTTTCCGACGCCGAGCGGGCCACCCTGCTGCGCCGGAACTTCCGTGCGCTGGGCCTGGGCGTGTTCGAGTTCCTGCGCGCCTGGTGGGGCCGGCTGCCGGCACCGTCCGAATGCGAGCTCACCGGCCTGGAACACCTCGAGGCCGCCCGCGCCGGCGGCCGCGGCGTGATCCTGGTGTCGGCGCACTTCACCACGCTCGAGATCAGCATGCGCCTGCTGTGCCAGCACATCCCGCTGGCCGGCATGTACCGGCCGCACGAGCAGCCGCCGATGGAGTGGGCCGTCCGCCGCGGCCGGCTGCGGCACGCGGTCGCGATGTTCGCGCGCGACGAGCTGCGCCCGGTGATCCGCCACCTCAAGCAGGGCGGCCTGCTGTGGTTCGCGCCCGACCAGGAAACGCGCCGCGGCGACAGCGTGTTCGTGCCCTTCTTCGGACAGCCGGCCTGGAGCCTGACCTCGACCCACCAGCTCGCGCGGCTGTCGGGCGCGGCGGTGCTGCCGCTCTTCCACGAGCGCCTGCCCGATGGCCGCTACCGCATTGAAGTCCTGCCGGCGCTGGAGGGCTTCCCGTCGCGCGACGCCACCGCCGATACCGCGCGGGTGATGGCGGCGCTGGAAGGCCTGATCCGCCGCTGTCCCGAGCAGTACCTCTGGCTGCACCAGCGCTTCAAGCGCCAGCCCGACGGCAGCAAGCGCCGCTACGACTGATCAGTAAACCGGCGCTTCGCCCGGCGGCCGCGTCTTGAACCGGCGGTGCGCCCACAGGTACTGCGCCGGCGCCTCGCGGACCACGCGTTCGAGTTCCTGCATGTAGCGCGCCGCGTCCTGCACCGGGTCGCCGCCGGGCCAGCCGGGCCAGGTCGGCTCGATCCGGATCGCGTAGCGGCCATCGGCCTCGCGCCGGTACCAGAACGGCAGCAGCACCGCCTTCGCTCGCTGCACCAGCGCGGGCGTCGCGGTCAGCGTCGACGCCGCCCGGCCGAAGAAGGGCACGAAGGCATTCTGGTAAGTGAAGTTCTGGTCGGCCGAGTACACCACCGGCTCGCCGTCGGACAGCGCGCGCAGCAGGCCACGCACGTCCTTCTTGCCCACCGTCGGCCCGAACACCGCCGCGCGCGCCCGATCGAACCATTGTTCCAGGCAGGCATTGTTGTGCCGGCGCACCACGACCCGCACCGGTCGGCCCAGGGCCTCCGACAGCAGCCGCACCGCGAGCTCGGTATGGGTGAAGTGGCCGCACATCAGCAGCACGCCCTGTCCGCGCGCCAGCGCCTCGCGCAGGTGCTCGATGCCTTCGATGCGGGCCAGCCCCGCCAGCGTGCCCGTCGGCGCATGCCAGGCGCGCAGCAGCTCCAGCGCGCCGATCACCGTGTTGGCCACGCTCTCGTCGGCGAGCCGCCGGCGATCGGCCCGCGGCAGTTCCGGAAAGCAGAGGTCGGTGTTGATCCGCGCGATGCGGCGCCGGGAGCCCAGCAGGGGCCAGGCCAGGAAGGCCAGCAGGCGACCCAGGGCCAGCAGCGCCGGCTGCGGAAGTCGTGCGACGCCCTTGGCGAGCGCGATGACCGGCGCCAGCAGCAGGCAGCGCGCCCCGGGCGCGCGCTCAGGGCGCGCGATCGGGGGACGCGTCGTCGTCATCGTGCCGCGCCAGCAGGCTGCCGGAGTACAGCGCGGCCAGCAGCAGGGTCACGCCACCCCAGAAGGTCGAGTAAAACGCCAGGTGGGTGTTGAACGGGAACACCGTGACCGCCAGTGCGAGCGCGGGCACCGCCGCCCGTTCGCGCGCCGCCGGCGTGGCGAAGCGCCAGGCGCGCCAGGCCAGCGCCACGCCGCCGACCCAGAGCAGCAGCCCGACCAGGCCGGTTTCGCTCAGCACTTCCAGCACGATCTGGTGCGCGTGGTAACCGGCGCCGTGCTCGCTGTCCTGCAGCCAGGGATCGTCCTCGGCGGCGTAGTCCGGATACGCGGTGCGGAAGCCGCGCACGCCGACGCCGTTGAACGGATGCGCGAGCGTCATGTTCCAGGCGGCCTTCCAGATCGGCAGCCGCCCCGACAGCGCGTGGTCCAGGCCCTCGGTGCCGCCGTTGAGCGCCGCCTCGGTGCGTTCGACGCGCTCCTGCAGCTTGTCCGAGAACGTGACCGCCAGGCCAAACAGCAGCGCCCCGCCGAGGCCCAGCACCAGCATCGCGCGCTTGCTGCCCAGGTGGCGCCAGCCGCTGAACACCAGCACCAGGCCCAGGGTCAGCCAGCTCGCGCGCGCGCCCGCCAGCAGCACCACCACCACCAGCGCCGCGGCCGTGAGCAGCCAGCCGACCAGCCCGAAGCGCTTCGCCGCCGCGGCCAGCGGGAACGGTGCCAGGCTCGCCAGCACCAGGCCCAGCTTGAGGTTCTCGGCGCCGAAGACGCCGCTGAGGCGGTCGGCCGTCGCCGGTCCGCCCAGGCTCCAGCCGGTGGCGGCCTGCACGAGGGCATCTGCCAGCCACAGCGCCGCGATCACGGCGATGCCGCCAAAGGTAAGCCGGCGCCCGCGCTCGTTCGCGACCGCCATCGCCACCAGCCACAGGAACGGCAGGTAGCGCAGGTCGACCAGGGATTCGCGCAGCGCGCGGCTGGCGTTCACCGCGTCGAAGGAAGAGATCAGCTCGGGCAGCCAGTAGGCGCAGAACAGCACGCTGGTCAGGGCCCAGGCCTCGTGGCTCAGCAGGGACATGCCGCCGCGGAAGCGGTATACCGCCAGCACCGCCAGCGCCACCAGGGCGCCCAGCGACAGCACGACTTCCGCCGGGCCGTGCAGCGGCCACAGCGCGACGAAGGCGAGCACCCACCACGGGGCCCAGCGCAGGCTGGTTTCAGTCGGCGAGGAGCTGTTCATAGACATCCAGGGTGGCGGACTGCATCGCCGCCAGGGTGTGGGGGATGGTAACCGGCATCGGCGGCGGCGTCGCAAGCAGCGACCGCGCGGCGGCGACCAGGGCCGCGCGGTCGCCCAGCGCGACCGCGCCCTCGGGGTACAGCTCGCGCAGCAACTCGCCGACGCCGCCGTGCCGCCATCCGAGCACCGGCCGGCCGATCGACAGCGCCTCGACCACGGTGCGGCCGAAGGCTTCGGGCTGGGTCGAGAGCTGCAGCACCAGGTCGGAGACGGCATAGGCCTCGCGCACGTCGTGCCGGGGCGGGCTGATCGCGATCGCCGCGTCGACGCCGCGCGCTGCCGCGAGCGCCCTCAGCTCCGCCAGGTAGTTCTCCCGGCCCGGCTGGTCCGCGCCCAGCAGCCACAGCCGCAGGTCCAGGCCCTCGGCGCGCAGCGAGGCCAGCAGCTCGATCGCCTCGGCGTGGCCCTTCAGGCGCGTGCCGCGTCCCGGCATCAGCAGCACGCGTCCCCCGGCGAGCGCCGGGTGGCGCGCGACCCAGTCGGCGTGCCAGCCCGGGTCCGGCGTGAAGCCGCGGGGAAACGCCGCCGGATCCACGCCGCGCGGCAACACGCGCAAGCGGGCAGGGTCGGTATCGGGCCAATGTCGCAGCACGTGTTCGCGCACGGTGTCCGACACGCAGATCACCGCCTCGCCCTTGCACATCACGCCGCTGTAGCGACCCGGCGAATTGAGGCCGTGCACCGTGGTGACGAAGTGCGGCCGCGGCGCCGCCAGGCCGCGCAGGGCGAACCCGCCGACCCAGGCCGGCAGCCGCGAGCGGGCATGGACGATGTCGGGACGCAGCGCGGCCAGCTGCCGGCGCAAGGCGAACGCGGTGCCGAAGACCGCCAGGGATTTGCGTCCGATCGGCAGCGCGATGTGCTCGCTGCCGCCCGCGACCAGCGTGTCGACCAGCCGGCCGCCCGCGGACACCACGACCGAGCGATGCCCGGCCGCGACCAGGGCCGCGGCGATCTCGAGGGTGGAGCGCTCGACGCCGCCGCTGTCGAGCGCCGGCAGAAGCTGGACGACGGTCAGGCGGCGCAAGGGGGCGCCCGGCTCAGTCCTTCAGGACGTAAACGGCGCCGCAGTACGGGCAGGCGGCGCTGCCGTTCTCTTCGACGGGAAGGTAAACGCGCGGATGCGAATTCCAGAGAGCCATGGCCGGCGTCGGGCAGGACAGCGGCAGGTCGGCGCGGCGAACCTCGTAGCGACGCTCGGTGTTGGCAGCGGCACGGCCGGTGGCGGTGTCGGTTCGCGACATGGCGGGGTCATCCTCGAAGGCAGGCCGGCATTTTACACCCCCGAGCCCATGACTGTAGGAGGGCCTATTTGGCGAGGGTGGCTTCGACGGTGATGTCGATGCGGACCTCGTCGCCGACCGCCGGCACGTAGCCGCCGACGCCGAACTCGCTG
>LNFM01017187.1_pt1 | contig 14260 bp, 11 predicted proteins | sample 596031 | NCBI WGS metagenome assembly LNFM01 (sample SAMN04254537, study PRJNA301005) | activated carbon metagenome | isolation source: dual media filters at the Ann Arbor, Michigan drinking water treatment plant | place: USA: Ann Arbor
AGTTTGGCGAAAAAATAAGATTAGTGTGGGGTTTACGGGTTGAGAACTTTCAACAATTCCTCACAACAAAAGATGTTACTTCTAAAAGAGTAGTTGTAAATACAGAAAAATGGGATCTGTTGCCATCCTTCAACTTTACATTATCTCCTAATGTAAAAAATAGTATCCGTGTATCTGGTAGCCGCACCGTTGCAAGACCAGAGTTCAGGGAAATTGCACCCTTCTCGTTTTATGATTATGAAGCTAATTATGGTGTAAACGGAAACTTGAATTTGAAAAGAACTTCTATTTTAAATGGTGATGTTCGCTATGAATTTTATCCTAAAGGGGGAGAAGCAATTACTATAGGCGGTTTTTACAAATACTTTGATGATCCGATTGAACTTCGTCTGGACCCATCGAGTGTATTGGACAGAAGAAACTATGGCTATAGTAATGTGGATAATGCATACACGGTGGGAGCTGAGTTTGAGGTAAGAAAAAATTTGGACTTCATAGCTAAATCACTGGATAATTTTAGTGTGTTTGCAAATCTTACTTACAGCTATTCAAAAGTTACTTTATCAGGCACTACAGCCGGCGGTGTAGTAACTTCTGTTAATCGTCCATTACAGGGTCAGTCACCATACCTGGCTAACGTAGGATTGCAATACAACAGCAAGCAAGGTGAATGGAGCGGCTCTTTATTGTATAACAGAATTGGTCAGCGCCTTTCATTAGTTGGTAACCTGGATTTTCCAGACATCTATGAAAGACCCCGTGACCAGGTAGATTTTCAATTGGCAAAAAAAGTAATGAAAAGCAGAGGTGAAGTAAAACTTACCTGGGCTGATATTTTGAATAATCCTTATTACTTCTATGAAAATGTGGATAGTAAAAAAGCATTCAGTGGTGGCAGCGACAGATTATTCAACTCATTCAAACCTGGTTCTACTATTACCATTGGGTTTACCTACGATTTCAACATTGGTAAAAAATAATTACCACAACAACTGACTATAAAATTAAAAACAACAAAAACAAAAATTGATATGAAAAAGTTTTTTTTGGGAACGCTGATACGTAAAAGTGAATTTTGATGAAGGCGGTGCTGTTATAGCACCTCCCGACCCTACCAGCAATATTATAAGTGGCGTTATCTCTTCCAGTAAATTTTATGCTAAAGGCACCTGGATATTGAAAGGATATGTATATGTTACCGATGGCGCAACTATTACATTTGAGGCGGGTTGTATAGTAAAAAGTGATATTACTGAAAAGGGAGCTTTGATTATTGAAAGAGGAGCTAAGTTGATTGCTTCAGGCACAGCGGCTAATCCAATTGTGTTTACCAGCGGTAAGCCTGTTGGTTCAAGAGCACCGGGTGATTGGGGTGGAATAATTTTGCTAGGTAAAGCACCAACTAATCGTCCGCTTGATCCGGCACCAACTATTGAAGGCGGTGTTGGCCGACAATATGGTGGCACAGATCCGTTAGATGAAAGTGGTATTCTTCGCTTTGTTCGTATTGAATATGCAGGTATAGCTGCAGAACCTGGTTCTGAGATTAATGGGTTGACTTGTGGCGGTGTTGGTTCAGGTACAATCCTTGAAAATATACAGGTGTCATTTGGTAATGATGATGCGTATGAGTTTTTTGGTGGTACCGTGAATGCCAAAAACCTGGTTGCTTTTGCAACGGCGGATGATGACTTTGATTTTGATTTTGGTTACACGGGTAAAATACAATTTGCAGTATCTTGCCGTAAACCAGATTTTGTAGATGCTGGTGATGCTGGTAATGGTATTGAGTGTGATAATGATGGAGCTGGTACTTTAGCAGTTCCCCGCACAAAACCACAGTTGAGTAATTTTACAATTATAGGTCCAAACGATGCAGCCGGAACAGCAGCTAATCACAATATGTCAAACAGATGGAGAAGGGCTACGCAATTTATCATTCGGAACTCAATATTGATGGGCCACCCGGATGGAGGGTTTGAAACACTTAATGACCCTACATTGAATGATTATTTTGTAAATAATATCTCTGAGTTTAAGAATAACCTGGTACATGCAAGTACTTTACCTTACAAAACAGCTAATGCGGCAATAGCAACTAATGCGCAAATACAAGCTAAAGCAGAAGCTGAAGGTTGTATTACGTATGCAACATCTGCTGCAATAATGTTAACCAGTCCTTTTTATTCAACAACACCAAACTTTTTACCTGCAGTAGGTTCACCTGCACTAGCAGGTTCAAGCTTTACAGGCATGAATGCTTTCTTTACAAGCACAACTTATCGGGGTGCCTTTGGTGCTACTAACTGGACTACTGGTTGGGCTAACTGGGATCCACAGAATGCTTCTTATTGATTAACAAGTTGATTTAAATAAATTTGTACGTCCTGAATTTTTTCAGGACGTTTTTAATTTTAGGACTAAAAGAAATATGTATGAAAATAATTAGCCTGTTGGTTTGTTGTTGCGGTTTGTTTATTATTGGCTGTAAGACTAAAACAGTCAAATTGAAGATGCTTCCTACGCTGCCTGAAAGTGACAGTGCAGTAGTAATGTATTATCATACTCCGGGTGACCCACGTTTTTTTAATATGACAAAAGTGGTTGTAAAGAATCCCTTACCGGTTGTTGCAACCGATGTGAATGCGAAAATCATTGAAGCAAAAGATAGTTGTGTTACACAAGGCAAGATTTATTTTTATGGCAAGGGGGGTGCTGTAGAAACTATTTATTTTTCCCGAAACAAAGATTGTATGACACTCTCTTTTATTAAAACCGGAGAAAAATATTTTACTGCCATGAGTGACGATACAAAGGAATTATTAAACAGGTTGGAAAAAGATGTAACAGTATTACCCGGAAGAGCAGAATAAGTTATTATTGGCGGGATGGAGAATATGCGTACACAATTTCGTACGTCTCCTTTTTCAGATTACGGGAAAGCTGACCAACAGCAAGATCTTGTTTTTGTGGTGTAGGCTCACAAACGGAATACTTATCTCCATTATATAGTATTGGTGTACCAACTGGTCTGTTAAACTTTACAGCTATAGTAACATGATCAGGATAGGCCAGTACTATCATCGGCAGATTATAAATCTCTTTCACTAACGAAAAGAATAACGCAGCTCTGTCTTCACAGTCGCTTTGTTCGTATAATAATGTTTGTTCCGGGGATAATCTTTTTTCTTTTCCATACACTTCAGAGTCTTTTTCAAACAAGAAAGCATAACGGGTAAACCGCATCAGGTAATCCACACCGTTTTTTGTATTCATCCCCTTCACATTTTTTTTCAATAAGGGAATTAATGATTCATGTGTAGCTTTGCTAAGCGGAATATTAAAATAAGATTCGTAATCCACTACGGGATAATTTGCAAAAATTGTTTTTATCTGTGGGTTCAATTTTACTTTAAACTGGTAGTCGGTTTCCTTATAGTTAAACTGTAATTTTCTATCCTCATAATCACCCGGACTAAATTCGGGTAGTCGAGTTATTTTATACGAGAACCCTTTCTCAGCTCCGATTACAGGAAGTTCAACTTCAATAAATTTTTCTTTTTCAAAATCAATATAGCCTCCGTAGTCGTGGTAATTAAGACAAACATATTGCTTGCCATTTTTGATGTAAGATGGTATGTTATAGATGCTTTCTTCTGTGTGGACATAAAAAAGCATTTTTTCACCATTCGTTTTTATCGTGGCATCATAACCAGATTTAGTAAGCAGGAACCATTTGTATAACGTGTAGCGATAATAGTTCTCCGTTTTAGGACTAATATGTTGTGCTGTTTTCCGTATCAACTGGTAGTACAACCAGTCGTCTAATTGATATTGTTTTTTGTAATCCAGCAATTCTTTAATAAAAAGGTCGGAGTTTCCGGCAGCAATCGTTTTTTGGAAAGACTGGAGTGTTTGTTGAGTAAGAATGTCACCAAAGCTTATTTCGTTGGATTTGTCAAAGCTTAAGCTAACCGGGTCTCCAAAAAAATCAAAGGAAATAGTAGAATAGTTGTTTTGACCAAAAGATGTTTTTGGCAAAAAGCTTATAAAAAGCAACAGGGCTTAAAGCTACAAAACTTAACAATAAAGTAATATTAAGTTTTTAGGATCTAAGAATAAATGCTTATTGAGCATATAACCTGCTGATTAATAACCTTGACTTAATCTTGATGTAACAGCAGGATAATAAACCAACGACATCTTTGCACCAGTTCTTTACCCATAGTCCGGAATTGCATCTCTCATGTTAAGCAAAAAACCTGATGCAGTTTTTCTCAGCAGTTAGCCACCCCGAAGCAGACAGGCCGGGGTGGTTTTTTTGTGCCTGCTTGAATACGTTTAAGCTGCTTTCTGCCGCAACGATTGCTCTGCTAATAGGAATATATGTTCCAAACAACGGGGAATAACGTTGGCATAATTTACTGCTGATGGAGAAGGTGCTTCCATCCATTTATAGAAAGCAGGCGTAAATGTTTCGTCAATTTTAGTAAGATGGTAAACTCCCATTGAGCCCATTGCGGCTGCATTGCATTGCTGTTCGTATTGCCCACGAATAGGGATGGTCATTATTTTTTTACCGAGATGCAAAGCTTCTGCAGGGGTTTCAAAACCACCCCCTGTAATTATGCCGGTACAACTAATAAGGCTTTGATTGAAAAGTAGTTTATCAACCGGGAGAAAAATTATATTTTTTACAGCTCTTATTGATTTTGTTTCTTTGGAGAAAACATGAAATTGAAAATCAGGTAAAGCAAAAAAAGCTTCCTGCAACTGTGGTTCGCAATAAGAGGGCAAATAAACTGTGATATGATTATTATCAACAGGTTCTGCTTCTATTATTTGTTTTTTTACAATCGCAGGAAAAATAAAATCGTCGTATGATTTAAAATGCAGGCCGATATGATGCGTGGCTTTTATATAGTGTTTTAATAGCCATTCGCCGGTTATTTGTTTTTTGGCCGGTCTTGGTGTTTGTGGAGAGAGAAAGCTTGCCTGGTGGCCAAAATGAATAGAAGGGATTTTTTTTCTGGCACAAGCTGCTGAAGTAATGTAGTCAAAGTCATTTAATACCAGGTCATATTTCTCAACGGGCAAATCTCTTATTTCTTCCCGTATGCGCAAAGGATGTAGCCCTTTTATCATGTGCCAGTAATCTAAACCGCCATTACAGTTATAAAATAAACTGATTCCTTTACTACGATATTTTATTGGTGCATCAAGAGCAAGGTGACTATTATCTCCGCTTAAAAAAATATCTACTGAACCATACTGCTGCAAATAAGGAAGCAACTCCATAGCTCTGCTGATATGGCCGTTTCCTGTAGCCTGTACGGCATAGAATATTTTCATAACTTAAACTCGTTTTGTAGCGTATATAAGGAATATGCAATTTCATTGGTCATAACATCTGCCTGCATGGGCTGCTTTTTTAATGCTACAGTTGCCTTAGCAGGTTCATTATGCGTATAAATGTGCCAGTCATTATCATAATATTCAAGGGCGGTGGAATGTTCCAGCCAATCCCCGGTATTTAAATAGGTAACAGCCCCTTCACTGGTTTCTATTGTTCTTTTTTTGGGTTGATGTATGTGTCCGCAAATAACATAGTCATATTTTTTACGAATCGCCAGATCAGCAACCATCGTTTCAAATTCATCCGTACGTATAATCGATTTGTCAATTCTTTTCATTAATCTTCTTGAGAGAGAAACAGGCTGACGGCCAAAAAATTTTGAACACCGGTTTACCATTCGATTAAAACCCAGCAATACCGCATAACCATTGCTGCCTAACCGTGCCCAGAATTTAGCACCTCCTTTTGTAGTATTGTCAAATACATCGCCATGAAATATCCAGGTTGTTTTGCCATGTATCTCGATCAGCATTTTATCTGTTAGCTGTAAGTTGCCTAATTCCAGATCAGCATAACGACGTAAGAATTCATCATGATTGCCTGTTATATATATAACCCGGGTGCCATTAGTGAGTAACTGAAATATTTCTTTGATAACAGCCATGTGAGAGGCGGGAAAATAATGCTTGCTAAATTGCCAGGCATCAATAATATCGCCATTTAGTACTAATAGTTGTGGCGATATGCTCTTCAAATAAGCAACAATTTCATTGGCTTTGCAGCCATAAGTGCCAAGATGCAAATCAGAAATTACAGCAATATCTACGGGTCTTTTTTCCATTGGGCTGGAGTTTTGCAAATTTTGTTATTAGTTATGTCCTCATGATGAAACGTTGATTAAATTATTATTACATAAACCTTATACAATTGTAATGAAGCTGTCGGTTATTAATGCTTTCATAATTTCTGCATAATAGTATGTTCATATCTGCATGCTTATTTTGCAAAACCGATACACATGAAAAGCATTTTGGCTACTGCATTATTGATTATAATGCTACAACCGATGTATAAGCAGGAATCAAAAAATTCCTTTCCTAAACGAAAAATTCCTGTAGCAAGTAATCTTATAGTTATAACTATAGATGGGTTTCGATGGCAGGAAGTTTTTAGTGGTGCCGATCCAACAATCATTAATTCTGAAAAGTTTACTCCAGACACTTCTACTACCAAGTTGCTGTATTGGGATGCTTCAGTCGACGAAAGAAGAAAAAAACTACTTCCATTCTTCTGGAATGTAATTGCGAAAAAAGGACAATTGCTGGGAAACAGGCAATATGATAATAAAGTAAATGTTGCCAATCTTTACTCTTTGTCATACCCGGGGTATAATGAAATGTTTACGGGTATAGCGGATATCTCCATCACATCGAATAGAAAATTAAAGAATTCCAATATTAATGTATTCGAATATCTTCAAAGTAAGAAGGACTTTAAAGATAGTATAGCTATATTTTCTTCATGGGATGTGTTTCCTTATATTTTAAATACAGATAGAAATAATTTACCGGTAAACAGTGGGTATGAAAATCTGGAAAGTAGTTCTGTGCAACAACAAATTATTAATGCTGTACAATCTGAGGCGATATATGACAAAACCGCAACCCGTCATGATCAGTTGACTTTTTTGACAGCTAAAGAGTATATTCAGCATTACAAACCCCGGCTCACTTATATTAGTTTAGGAGAAACAGATGAGTTTGCCCATCAGGGCAGATATGATCTCTATCTGCAACAAGCAGCACAGGTAGATAAAATGATTGGCGAGTTATGGAATTGGGTACAAACAACACCCGGCTATAAAAACAATACTACCTTTATTATTACCACTGATCATGGCCGTGGAAGTAAACCCTCTAAATGGACATCGCATGGGGAGTTTATCACCGGCTCTTCACAAACCTGGTTTGCAATTCTGGGTCCTGGCATTACACCTTTAGGGGAAATAAAAGAAAAGCAGCAGTACTATCAGCAACAATTGGCTCAAACTATTGCACATGTTTTAGGAGAAAATTTTAGTCAAGCAGAAGCTGCGCCACTTTCATTACGATAAAAGTCATTAGAAGTGTAAAGACCTTTCTTTTTATGCTAACTTGTATTAAAAGATATATGCGATTGTTATTGTTTTTGGGGTTAGTGGTGCTGGTTTCATCCTGCAATAACTCTTCTTCAACAAATAAAATAATAGATGACTGCGATAGCATCATCATAACTTTCAATGCGCCAAATAGCGATTCAATTATTAAAGTAGTAAGTACAAGTGAATCCAAAGCAATAAAAAAACTAGGTGGTTTTCTTAACGGGAAAGAAACAGAACAGTTTAAATGTGGCTACGACGGAAACTTTATTTTCTATAAAAATGGGAAGCAATTATTACCTGTAATATTTAAGTACACAGAACAAGGCTGCGAACATTTTTTATTTGATATGGGGGATAATGTAAAAAGTATGGCAATGACTTCTGAAGCAAAAAACTTTTTTACCAGTTTGATGGAAGGAAAAGATTGGTATTAATCTTTCTTTACATCAAGGGTAAATCCAATAGTTGTTCCAATGTCTTCTCTGCTACGCACATGAATTGTTTGGTTATGCGCTTCAATAATATGTTTGCAAATGGCTAGCCCTAAGCCGCTTCCTGTCACATCAATACTTCTGCCTTCTTCAGTCCGGTAAAAACGTTCAAAAATTCTGGGTACATGTTTTTCGTTAATACCAATTCCGTCGTCGCTTATTTCTATTAAAATATGTTTTCCATCTGTTTTATACATACTGGCAGTAATAGAGCCATCGTATTTGCCATACTTTATGGAGTTCTCAATAAGATTAGTAAACACTTGCCTGATTTTTGATTTATCAGCATAAACTGCTAAGGGAGACTCGCAACCTTTTTTAATAGAACAATAAATATGTGCAGCTTCTGCTTTTGCAGATAAGCTGTCATATACTTCTTTTACCAAATCCTGTATCACAAAATTTTCCTTGTATAAAACGAGTTCCCCTCTTTCAAGGCTGGAAATTTCATCAAGGTCGTTTAACAGGTGTGTAAGTCGCTCAACGTTTTTAGAAGTCTTCTCTAAAAATTTTTTATTCACTTCCGGGTTAGCCAGAGCACCTCCAAGTAAGGTGTCAATATATCCCTGAATTGCAAAAACAGGGGTTTTAAATTCATGCGAAAGATTCTGCAGAAACTCTTTTCGAAATTGCTCAATACTACGTAACATCTGCACCTCTTCTTCATGCTCGGCTGCCCATGCTTCTACCTCATCAGTTACCTGGGCAATATCTTTTTTTGGCAACACATATTTATAATAGGTTTCTTCTTTTTTTGTAGCCTTAGTTTGATGGATGAATTTATAGATCAGTTTTATTTTTCGGTAAATAAACCGCTCCAGTATAAAAGATATAAGCAGGTAGCTTCCGGCAAAAATGATGGCAAAACAGATGGCGCCAATCTTCCAACTATTTTCTATGTATCCAATTAATAAGCTGATAGGTATTGCCAGTACTAAGGCTGTAAATGCAGAAAGTTGGCGGGGAGAAATATTTTTAGTGGAAAACATAGTGCGAAGGTACAAGGTGGAAAGCACAAGGATCAAGGATCAAAATACAAAGTACAAGGAACAAGAAATTCAAGTGATACGAAGGAACTTTAAAACTTTGGGACACTTGTGCCTTGTCTCTTGCACCTTGTGCCTTTCTTCTTTTATAACTCAAATTTATATCCAACTCCTTTCACTGTTGTAATACAATCTATTCCCAGTTTTTGCCGGATCTTACGAATATGAACATCGATGGTTCTGTCGCCTACAATTACATCATTGCCCCAAACCTGGTTGAGTATTTCATTACGAAGAAATACCCGTCCGGGCTTTACCGCAAGCAGGTAAAGTAATTCAAATTCTTTTTTGGCGAGAATGATTTCTTTATCTCCCACCATTATAACGAAACGTTCCGGATCAACAGTTAAATGTTCGATGGTGAGAATCCTTGAATCTGTTTTATTCAACCGGCGAAAAAGTGCATTTACTCTGCTTAAAAAAACTCTTGGGCTGATGGGTTTGCTTATGTAGTCATCTGCGCCGGTTTCAAGTCCTTTAATTTGCGTGCCTTCATCGTTAACAGCAGTTAAAAAAACGATTAATGTTTCTTTAAAAACCGCTTGTGCCCGTAAAAGCTGACAAACTTCCACACCTGTTTTTTTGGGCATCATTACATCCAGTATGATAAGGTCGGGTTGGGTACGACGGGCTTTTTCCAATGCCTCATCGCCATCTTTAGCAGTAATTACTTCGTACCCCTCGTTAGAAAGATTGTATTTCAGTATTTCTAAAATATCCGGCTCGTCGTCAGCAATTAGCACCTTTCTGGGCTTATTGTCCATTTCTTGCAAAGTTTTCGCAAACCTAACTTGAAATTATCGGGCGGGGAAATCGCTGATACCCGTTTACATAGACTTAATAATAACTTAATAGTATAGAGGCTAAAGCTGATATTTTTGCGGGTTCAGACAGCTTTATGGTGTATAAATGCGTCTGTATCAATAATAAACCTGTTAAACGGACTATATCGGCTTGGCTTAGTAACTTTGACTTTCTATCCTTATGACAATGAACAGATACCTTTTCCTTTTTTTGATGATTTTTTGTGCGGAAGCTGTGCAAGCCCAGGGAGTTAGTATTGCAGATACCGTAAATATACCAGTGCCTTTTAAGCCTGCTTTTTCCCGTGCCCTCAAACACGATGCAATAGATGCTGAGCAAAAATCCATTCTGGCAACTGATGGTAAAGCGGATAAACTTTTCACTCCTTCAAAAGATGAGGATGTCAATTTTCTTATTACACAGGCTTTGGTAAGAAAGGTCGATGTGATTCAATACCTTATTGAAACGGATAAAGTATTAGACCATCGCTTAAAGGTTAATTATCTTACAGGTCTTGAAAATCTTCTAAAGTATTTTAAACAAAACTGGAAAATAAAATCAGATAAGAAAGTAAACCCTGCAAATCTTCCGGTTATCGTCAATGCATTTGAAGCATCTGTTGCTAAAGACAGGAAAAATGAATCCATTGAAAGTATAATCAGTCAGTTATCATATGATGCGGGAAATAATGTTCTTGGCGCTAATATTTTTGATAAAAACACCGGATATCTGGCATCAAAAAACAATTTAGTGTTGAAGTTTTGCGTCCTAAACCCGGCTAAAACTTTCCTGACTTTGTATCAAAATCCGGATATGCCATTTGCTGACAGCCTTGTACGGGTGGTAGCAAGAAAATATCCTAAACAGTTATATGATTATGCCGCCTCCAATAGTAAGTTGGGTGTTACGATAAGAAATATTAATGACGATGTATTTGTTAAAACAATTGCCACCATGGCCCGAAGTAAAAGCGGCCAGTTTTATTTTCCTTTTCTGGACAATATTGTAAACGGCAAAATAGCGATCCGTGATATTGATGATGTAAAGGATGATTCAGTTTTATACTACAAACTGCTTGTAAAAACTCAGATTGATTATTATCAACGGTTATTAAATAAGGATACTGCGTTTGAGTACAAATCGCTTGGTAAAAAATTAGAAGATAAAGCTAAATCTGTTTTTATAACTACGATAAACGCATTACATAATGAAGGTGCCGAGGTACGTTTTAGAAGTATTCAACCATTAAGTGCAGAAGAATTGTATTACCTGATAGTATCTTCAGACGGGTCTATATATACATCTAGTTTTACCAAAGGTGTGTATCCACTGATGATGAAAAAAATTGGCAACCGTGGTGACTCATTATTGACATTGGTAAGCTTTGATAAATACCGCAAACTGATCAAGATGGCGGCGGGTTACAATACATTGGGCAACTTCCTCGGCTCATTTCCAAAATCAACCAACCTAAATGAAGAAGACCCGGCGAATATATTGATGAAAGCATTTGTAAAAAACCTGGAGAAAACGGATGGTTTGGAGGATGGAGTAGACGTGGCAGACTCTTATGCAAGTATAGCAGAATCATTAAAACCTATTGCCAATGAGATGCTGCGCAATGTGCAGGAATGTTATCAACGAAACCTTAATCAGAATAATAAAAAAGGGATTGCTATTTATAAAATTCTCAATAATCTTTTTTTATCTGCTGACACAGTAAACAAAATAGATCTGACAAAGGAGCTTGGTATTCCGCCGGTATATGAAGTGCCTAACAAATCATTATTAAATGATAGCGGCAGAGTAATTATGCAAGTGTTCTTTTATGGCGATAAAGATGGCCAGGGAATTTTCCGTGGCTTTGTAGGAATGTTTAGCAATGCCAATTGGAAAATAGATAACAGCAACAAACAATGGGTTACCATTAATTCAGCTAAAGGGAAGCCAGTTACTATTTATGCGAACAGAGCTTTGCCGGAAGAAGGTGGAGAAGACGAAAAAGCTCAAAAAGCTTTGTGTGAATATATGGAAGCTAAAAAAGAATATCCATCCATTACCATTCACAGAGGACATAGTTACTATGCAGATGCTACTATTGACCAAATGTTTCCTTCCTCAAAAATTGTGTTCCTGGGTTCTTGCGGTGGGTATCATTTAATACATGATGTGCTGGAAAAAGCACCGGATGCACATATTATTGCTTCTAAACAAATTGGTGCGACAGAAGTGAACCGACCTTTCTTTCAACTCTTAACTGATAAAGCAAGAACCGGTAATAATATTGATTGGATTCCTTTCTGGAAAGAATTGGACAAGATGGTAGTAGCAAAAGAATTTGAAGATTATATACCTCCATACAAAAACTTAGGTGCTTTATTTATTAAGGCATATAAAATAGCGATGGGCGAAGAAGATGACAAACGGGCATTCTGATAACTTTCTTCTCTCTACATTTGCTGCTTCTTTAATTATTCATTTTGTCAGCACCTAAAAATGCGTAGGGTATTTCAGTATGCATCTCCCTACAAGAAAAAATTTTATCTATCTGTAGTTCTTGCGATTTTACTGGCTTTTATGACTCCTGTAAGGCCGTTTCTTATTCAGCTTACAGTTGACAAATACATCACCAATTCAATAGGACACATGGTGGTTACTATTACTTTAATTCAGATTGGATTAATAGTAATTGAAACGCTGATGCGGTTTCTATTCACTTTTACAACAGCGGTACTTGGACAATCGGTTGTAAAAGATTTAAGAGTTGCGACCTATAAAAAAATAATGGGGCTTAATCTTTCTCAGTTCGATAAAACTCCAATCGGAACACTTACTACCAGAACCGTTAATGATATCGAGTCTATCAATGATATTTTTTCTGATGGGTTGGTGCCAATCATCGCAGACTTATTGGCTATTGTTTCTGTACTTGGCTTTATGCTTTGGACTGATTGGCAATTAACATTAATAGCACTGATTCCATTCCCTATTATTATTTTGGCTACTTATTATTTTAAAGAAAGTATTAATAAATCTTTTTTTAAAGTACGAAATGCAGTTGCCAGTCTCAACGCTTTTGTGCAGGAACATTTAACAGGCATGTCGGTGGTGCAAGCTTTTGCCGCAGAAGAGCAGGAGCTGAATAAATTTAAAGCGATCAACAAGGAACATCGGAATGCCAACATCAAAGCCATATTCGCCTATTCCGTTTTTTTTCCATTAGTAGAAATTGTATTGGCACTCTCAATTGGCCTGGTAGTATGGTACACATCAAAAGAAGCTTTGCAATTGCAACAAAGTCAGCAAGGCACAGTAGTGGCATTTATTTTATGCTTGAATTTATTGTTTCGTCCGTTGCGTGTAATTGCTGATAAGTTTAATGTATTGCAAATGGGCATTATTGCCAGCGAAAGAGTTTTTAAAGTATTAGACAATCCAGATTTCATTGACAAAGAAGGTTCGTATACACCGGAAAAAGTAGCAGGTAAAATTGAATTTGATAAAGTACGGTTTGCTTATACCGATGGAAATCATGTGTTGAAGGATGTAAGTTTTATGGCAAACCCCGGAGAAACGATTGCCATTGTTGGACATACAGGAAGTGGTAAGACAACTATAATAAGTTTGTTGAATCGATTATATCATATCCAAAAAGGACAGATAAAAATAGATGAGGTAGATATTGAAGAATTTGAGGTGGAATCGCTTCGCAAAAATGTCGGTGTAGTTTTGCAGGATGTATTTCTTTTCTCCGGTTCAGTGATCGATAATATTACGTTGCGAAATTCGGAGATCAGTCGTGAAAAAGTAATTGAAGCGGCCAAGCTTATTGATATGCATGATTTCATTATGCGGCTGCCGGGTGGATATGATTATAATGTAATGGAAAGAGGTGCTACTTTATCACTGGGGCAGCGGCAGCTATTATCATTTATCCGGGCCATGCTTTATAACCCGGCTATTCTCATTTTGGATGAAGCCACTTCTTCGGTGGATACAGAAAGTGAAATATTGATCCAACACGCCATTGACACATTAATAAGGGGGAGAACTTCGATTGTGATTGCTCACCGGCTTTCCACGATACGGAAAGCCAGTAAAATTATAGTGCTTGACAAAGGAGAAATCAAGGAAATAGGCAACCATGATGAATTGCTGAAGAAAGCAGGTTTTTATAGCAAATTATATGAGCTGCAATTTGAGAAAAAAGAAGGGGTTACTTCTTGATTATCAAATCGGTTTACTCTTTCCGTCACATTGCTGAAACAATGTGGATTTCATTTTTCAGTAAATCGTCAAATTCCTCTGTTTCAAAGTTCGTTTTCACTCCTGCATCCCTATCTTTGCGCCAAATTTCGGAATGGGTATGGTAGTTCATCGTTTCAAATCCTTTGCTGTAGCGGTTTTCAGCTTATTTTTTGTA
>LNFM01009395.1_pt1 | contig 14256 bp, 6 predicted proteins | sample 596031 | NCBI WGS metagenome assembly LNFM01 (sample SAMN04254537, study PRJNA301005) | activated carbon metagenome | isolation source: dual media filters at the Ann Arbor, Michigan drinking water treatment plant | place: USA: Ann Arbor
CGCCAGCTCAAACCCGGAACGCTCGATCCGTGCCGGCGGAGAACTGACCGCAAGAAGGGCTTCGGTCGTGACCGTTCCGGTAGAGATCGAGACGGCAGGAGCGATCACCGATCCCGACAGCCGAACGGCAGCGATGAGCTTTACCGTCGGTTGGGACAGCAGCGCGTTCCGACTTGTAGAGGCAAGACTTGGCAGCGATGCTCCGCTGGATGCAAGCCTGTCAGCAAACGCAAGCCAGACAGCGAACGGACGGCTCGGGCTCTTGATCGACTCGGCGACCCGCTTTGAGCCGGGACGAAGGCAGGTCATCATCCTAAAACTAGCGGTCGAACCAGACACGCTGAACGGCACTTACAACCTAACGATCGACGACTCGGTCACCACGAGACAGACGGCCGGACGCAAAGGTGAATTCCTCACTGCCAGCTACACAGCCGGCAGCATCGAGATCACCGACGCAACCCCGCCCGTGACCATCTCCGGCCGAGTCCTAACCCCAAGCGGCCAAGGGCTCAGAAACGCCACCGTCATCCTCACCGATGAGCAAACTGGGGAAAGACGTGTGACAACGACCGGATCGTTTGGTCGCTACCGCTTCGAAAACGTGGGATCCGGTTCGACTCAGGTCGTCACCGTCCGAGCAAAGCGATACCGCTTCATGTCACGGAGCTTCACCATTACCGCTACACTCAGGGACGTGGATCTAATTGCGATGGAATGAGCAAGACTGAGGAACTTAGCTTCAAGCTGAGGAGCTAGTTTGGGGCTGCCGAAAACTCATCGGCAGCCTCATTCTTATGTCAGGTTTTTCCACGACCTGCCGTCGCGTTCGAGGAGTTGATCAGATTCGTTTGGCCCCCACGAGCCTGCGGCGTAGTTAGGGAAGTCTCGTGCGGGGAGTGCCTTCCAAACGTCGAGGACCGGCTCAACGATCCGCCAGCTGGCTTCGACCATGTCTGCTCGTTGGAAAAGCGTCGCGTCACCGATCATGCAATCGTAAAGAAGGCGCTCGTAGCCGGTTGAGACCTGTTCACCGAAATGGTCGAGGTAGTTGAAATCCATATCAACAGCGCCCATGTTGACGATCGGGCCCGGAATCTTCGCGCCGAAATGGAGAGTTATACCTTCGTCGGGCTGGATGTGGATGACGATCCTATTCGTCCGCAGACGCTCGACGCCTGTTTCGCGAAAGAGCATGAACGGCGCTTTCTTAAAGTGGATAACAATGCTCGAATGCCGGGCTGGCATTCGCTTGCCTGTACGAATATAAAAAGGAACATCGGCCCAGCGCCAGTTGTCGATCGCGAGTTTGAGGGCGGCAAATGTCTCGGTGTTTGAAAAGGCAGCGACATTTGGCTCACCGCGGTATCCATCGACTTTCTTATCGTCGACTTTGCCCGCGCCATACTGGCCGCGAACCGCGCATTGCAGCACTCCTTCCGGCGAGTATGGCTGGATCGCCTGAAGTATCTTAGCCTGTTCGTCGCGAACCGAATCGGCCTCAAATGACACGGGCGGCTCCATTGCCGTGAGCGTCACGAGCTGCAGGATGTGATTCGGGATCATGTCGCGGAGAGCCCCGGCCGAGTCGTAGTAGCCTCCGCGAAGTTCAACTCCGAGCTTTTCGGCGACGGTGATCTGAACGTGATCGATAAAATTCCGGTTCCATATCGGCTCGAAAATGCTGTTGCCGAAGCGAAAGACCAGGATGTTCTGGACAGTTTCCTTACCAAGGTAATGATCGATGCGATAGATCTGTTTTTCCTTGACAAGTTTCAAAAGCGACGCGTTCAGCTTCTCGGCCGACTCCAGGTCGTGGCCGAACGGCTTTTCGTAAATAAAACGCCGCCAGTTGCCGTTCTCCTCTTTGCCTAAGCCATTCTTCACCACCTTTTGCGTAACGTTGGCAAAAAGCGATGGCGGCGTTGCGAGATAGAAAAAGTAATTATCCGGTATCTGATGAGCGGTCGTGACGTCACCGATCAAGGCTCGCAAGTCACCGAAAAGTTTCTTGTCATCGTCAAAATCACCACCGGTGTAATAGGTGCGTTCCTCAAACCAATTAATGATCTTGTCGTTCGGCTTCGAGACGAACTCGCGAAGATTGGCTATCATCGACGCGCGAAATTCCTCACTCGTCATCTCTTGGCGCCCGACGCCGATGATCGCAAAGCCATGGGGCAGAAAATCCTGTTTGGCAAGATTGTATAGGGCGGGAAAGAGTTTGCGTTTGGTCAGATCGCCGGTCGCGCCAAAAATGACCATCACGCATGGGTCAGCGGTTTTATGATTTTCGCTCATGATCGAGTATTAAACCACACACGGACGGAAGGTTAAATGCCTAGCCGCTCTCTGAGTTCGAGTTCCCGAGCATTCATTTCTCCATCGTCGGTTTCGTGGTCAAAACCGCAGAGATGAAGGACACCGTGAAGGATAAGCTGCTTGATCTCGATGTCCAGCGACAGGCCGTTTTCCGCCGCCTGTTTATTAGCTTGTTCGGCAGATATGACGACGTCGCCCAGGAAACGTAGTGCCTGCTCGCCGTCCGCTTGAGCTTGTTCAAATTCGTCGGGTTCGTGAGGAAAAGAAAGAACGTCGGTCGTCGTATCCTTGCCCCGAAACATCTTGTTCAGCTCGATCATTCGCCGGTCCGAAATAAACGCGACAGAGAAGGTTGTGCCTTTCGCCTCATCGATCGACGACGGGATGTCACTTACAAAGTGGCGAAACACACTGGTTTCCAGCTTAACCTTTCGTTGCAGATTGATGACGTCGATCATAGACTCAACCATCGTTCTCGCTGGAATGAGCCTCGTACGCCCTCACGATCATTTGCACGAGTTTGTGGCGGACGACGTCTTTGTCGGTGAAATAGACAAAGTCGATACCCTCGAGATCGGCCAGAACCTTTTCTGCTTCCTTTAGTCCGCTTTTCTGTCCGCGCGGCAGATCGATCTGGGTGGTGTCGCCGGTGACAACAGCCTTCGATCCAAAGCCGATGCGTGTGAGAAACATCTTCATTTGCTCGCTCGTGGTGTTCTGGGCTTCATCGAGGATGATGAAGGCATCGGCTAGCGTACGCCCGCGCATAAATGCAAGGGGCGCGATCTCGATGATCCGCTTCTCGAGCATCTTCGTTACTTTTTCAGAATCGACCAGATCGAACAGAGCGTCGTACAACGGACGTAGATATGGATCTACCTTCTCCTGCAGATCGCCAGGCAAAAACCCGAGCCGCTCGCCGGCCTCGACCGCCGGACGCGTTAAGATGATCCGGCTGACCTGCTTCTTAAACAAAGCGTCGATCGCCATCGCGACCGCGAGATAGCTCTTGCCCGTACCTGCGACGCCGATGCCGAATACAAGATCGTTCGCCGCGATCGCGTCGAGGTACTTTCGCTGGTTCGCGGTCTTCGGAGCGACTTGTTTCTTACCGGAAGGGTTAAACCGGGCTTTTAGGAAATGATCCTTCAGCGAATAGGCTCGGTCCTCGGCGATCTGTTTGAAAGCGTCACGAAGTTCCTTATCCGTAAACGTATTACCTTCGTTGAACAGTTCCCCGAAATCCGAAAGGATCTGCTCGACTGTCTTAATGTCCTTCTCGTCGCCGTCGATGAGCAGCTCATTGCCTCGGGCCCCGATACTGACATCGAGGAGCGTTTCGAGATATTTAATGTTCTGGTCTTGAACGCCGAACAGCGTATTGAGGCCTTGTGGTGGTAGTTCTAGTTTTTTCAAAATGTATGGTTACTTGATCCCGATCCTCTAGCGGCGTCAGTCATAAAGTGATACCAAAATCATATACCAGAATCACCCGCGAACAAACCACAATTTTCCGCGATCGCTTTCTATGTAATCCAACGAACCGACCTGCAACCCACGCCGTCGCAAAATCAAGCTTATCGGATCGAAGTCAGGACGCTCGGAGGGTTTGTAGTATGGCCGCCATTCAATACAATTGGACGAAAACAAGGATCTTTAATAATACCGTTCCGCTGGACCGTGTTGACCACAGCGAAGCGGAAAACCAGATTGCCCAGCTCGAGGCCGACGAACAGCACCGTACCGAATTGATCGACATCGCTCGACGCATCTATCAGCGAGCTCGGCTGCAGCGACGCTATCGCCGGCCGGGGTCGATATTCTAGATCCGAAACCCTTTCCAGATCGACAGCACGATTTTTTTCTCTGTTTTGATGCTTAGGATGTAGAGTGCCCGTTGCACCCTACAGATTCTGTGTGCTATTCTTACTCCTTTGTAAAAGCCTCGGCGCTTTACATTTACATATTAGGAGCATCACTTAATAAATGGCCACAGAGGGAAACGGGCACATCGGTAAAGTTGTACAGATCATTGGCCCCGTCGTCGACGTCGAATTTTCAAACAATTATCTTCCGCCTATCTACCAGGCAATGCGTATCACGAGCGAAGGCTTTGATGGCGAGAAAATCGACGTCATTGCCGAAGTTCAGCAGCACCTTGGCGAAGGCCGCGTCCGCGCCGTGTCCATGCTGCCGACTGACGGTATGGTTCGCGGTATGAAGGTCGAAGACCTCGGCGGCCCGATCATGGTGCCCGTGGGCGAAGCCACACTCGGCCGCGTGATGAATGTCGTCGGCGATCCCGTCGATGAACTCGGCCCGGTCAGTGCTGAAAACAAATCATCCATTCACCGCCACGCTCCGTCATTTGACGAGCAGTCGACACGCCTCGAAATGTTCGAGACCGGCATTAAGGTCATTGACCTTATTCAGCCGTTTCTTCGCGGCGGAAAGATCGGCCTCTTCGGCGGTGCCGGCGTGGGCAAGACAGTTCTCATCATGGAGCTGATCAACAACGTCGCCAAGGGCCGTGACGGCTTCTCGGTATTCGCCGGTGTCGGCGAGCGTACCCGCGAAGGGAACGACCTGCTCCGCGAAATGGTCGAGTCGAAGGTTATCACCTATGGTGACGCTTTCAACCACCACATGGAAGAGACCGGCGAGTTTGACCTGGCCAAGGTCAACATGAACGACATCAAGGGCTCGAAGGTATCATTAGTATATGGTCAGATGACCGAGCCTCCGGGGGCCCGTCTCCGCGTTGCTCTTTCGGGCCTAACGGTCGCCGAGCATTTCCGCGATCAGGGCAACGACGTGCTCTTTTTTGTTGACAATATTTTCAGATTTACGCAAGCTGGTTCTGAGGTATCCGCGCTTCTTGGCCGTATGCCTTCCGCTGTGGGTTACCAGCCGACGCTGGCTTCGGAAATGGGCGAGATGCAGGAACGCATCACTTCGACCAAGACCGGTGCTATTACATCTATCCAGGCTGTGTACGTTCCGGCCGACGATTATACCGATCCGGCTCCGGCTACGACCTTTGCTCACCTCGATGCTGTTACAGCTCTTTCGCGACAGATCGTTGAACTTGGTATCTACCCTGCGGTCGATCCGCTAGCCTCGAACTCGCGTATCCTCGATCCGCAGATCGTCGGCGACGAGCATTACAACACAGCACAGTCGGTCAAGAAGATCCTGCAGCGTTACAAGGACCTTCAGGACATCATCGCTATTCTTGGTTTGGACGAACTTAGCGAAGATGACAAGCAGACCGTCGCCCGTGCCCGCAAGATCCAGCGTTTCTTCTCGCAGCCCTTCACGGTCGGCGAGCAGTTCACCGGTCTCAAAGGCGAGTACGTCAAGGTCGAGGACACGATCAAAGGTTTCCGCGAGATCCTCGAAGGCAAATGCGACGACATGCCCGAGCAGTCCTTCTATATGGTAGGCACGATCGAGCAGGCAAGAGAGAAAGCTCAGAAGATGGCCGCCGCCGCGTAAGTCAGAACCGCCTGCGTAAGCGGGCGGCTAGAAACTCGACTAAGATTTAACGATGCTAGAACTAGAGATAGTAACACCGGAAAAACTCGTGCTTAACGCACAGGTCGATTCCGTGACGGTGCCGACCGCGTCCGGCGAGGTAGGGATACTTCCCAGCCATGCGCCGCTCGTATCGGCCATCAAGCCTGGAGTGCTTACATATAATATAAAAGGTGTCACCGACAAGCTTGCCGTGTCCGGCGGCTTTCTCGAGGTGAACGCCAACAAGGTCGCCGTTCTCGCCGATAAGGCCGAGACCGCCGACGAGATAGATATCGAAGCCGCCCGCACCATGCGTGACGAGGCGGAAAAGGCTTTTGCAGCGGTGGCATCCGGATCGTTAAACGATACGGAAGCCGCCCGCGAACAACTGGATGCCGCCAACGTCCGCCTGCAGCTCGCTGCCGGCCGGTAGGGAAGACGCGCATCGATTTACATGAATTGCTTGGAGGAATAAGCTAACGAATACCGACTTTTTTACACATAAAGTTGCCCTTGCGGCAACCAAAAAAAGTTTAACACTTGTCCAGAATACGCTTGACATAGCTGGTGTATTGGGTATAATCCGTGTAGTTCGTTCCGAAAAGTAGTTTATTTAAATTTAGACTGTAGTAAAACGGTGTAGCAATTATCGCCTTGTTAAAGGCTATATTTCCGTTGTCGGTACTGAAAGAAATCAACAACAGATTCGAATCACGAATACTTTAGTTTTTAGGAGAATGAATATGTCATCCAACGCCCGAAGACAGGGATCGCCTCAAAAACGATCTTCTATCAACGGAGTTACGACGCGAATCGCCGGGGTCAAGGTCCTGGTGTTTTTGACGTTAGTAATTCTAACGGCCGTTTTCAGCGCAAGTGCGTTGACGGCCAATGTCTCTCAATCGGCGGCTCCTGAGACTGCATCAGTGCAGGAATCAGGGTTTTTCGCCTCTAGTTTTAACAATATTTTGAGCTTTTTCGGCCTCGCCGAAGCAGCACCCGCTCCGCAGCAGGACGCTAAGGTCCGCGGATGCGATACTGCTCCGGAAGGTCTTCTAGCTTGCTACCGTGGCGACAACGACACCAGTGACTTCCGCGGAATTCACAATGGTGAATGGGTCGGCACATATGGATATGCCACCGGTAAAGTGGGCGCGGGAGCATTCAATTTCGACGGTAGAGGACAGGTTGTGGTTGCCGATGCGGCTGACCTTAACCCGACCGCAGTTACCGTTGACGGATGGGTCAACCTTACGAGCACTGACGGCGATTTCGCCCTCGTCTCGAAAGGCGAAGCCTTCTCGCTCCGCGTTCGCAATGGTCAGGTCGTTTTCACCGCACGCAATGCTGATGGTGAAGTCGAAACCCTGACCGGCCGCGACACGATCAGCACCGGCAAGTGGGTACACATTGCTGCAACGCATGATGGTTCGCTCGTTCGCCTGTACATTGACGGCGAAGAAGCTGGTTCGCTCACCTCGAAGGGCCTGACGAAAGCTGAAGGTGCGAATCTCGTTATCGGTGCTATCAACGCAAACGAAAACGCTTTCACTGTAAATGCCGACGAAGTCAAACTCTTCGGCCGTGCTCTGACGGCTAAGGAAGTTGGCGATATCGCTGGCAACAGGCCGGATGCTCCGGAAGAGATCGTTGCCTACACGATCGCGCCGAGCCCTATCTCTGAGGCGGGCGGTAATTTCGTTACGGTGACGGTAAACCGTGCGGCTCCTTTTAACGGCAGCGCGATCTCTGTGAATTTCGCGCCGGTCGGTGGCACAGCAACCGCTGGTGCAAGTTGCGGTGTCGGCGTCGACTACGTAATGAACGCGAACAGCGTTAGTTATATAGCTGGCGAAGTTGGGCCTAAGTTCTTTACCATACAGATTTGCGACGACGCCGTTGCTGAGGGAGCAGAGATCGGCACGATCCGGGCAACCATAGTTGGTGGTGCTGATTTCTTCATTGGGGTGCCTGGCTGTGGTCCGGGGACCGTTTGTGATCAGAGCTTCACGATCAACGACGACGACCTTTTTGCTGTTACGGTAAACGGTCCGGTCAATGAAGGCGGTGCAAGCACGACTGTCGGCAGCGACGGTACTGGTGTTGCTCCTCCGGCAGGAAGCGGTAACGCTCTTACCTACGCGATCAATCGCGGTGGAACAAGCGGCGCTGTTGGTGTCGGCTTTAGTTTCTCGGGAACCGCTCGCTATCAGGTTAACGTGGCCAATCAGGCCGCTGACTTCAGCGTCGGTGTTACCGGAGCTGGTTGTACGCTAACCTATGCTCAGGGTGCTCAGACAGGTACGGTTAACTTCGGTGCCGCATCGACAACCTGTAACCTTGTTGCAACTGCGTACGCAGACGATTTCGTTGAAACCAATGAAACATTGACTGTTACCCTCACGGCACCTGCCGGCTCACTGCCAGCAGCTCCGACAACGGGTACGTTCAACAACGACGACCTTCCATGGCTCAGCATTCTTGTTGACGGAACCGATGCTGTAACACCGGTTGCCGGTCGACAGTTTGTCGAAGAAGGCACTCCTGGACCTTCGGGTACCCTTGCCTACACGGTCACCAAGGGTCTCTGTGCGGCCGCATCCCCAGGCACACCTGGTGGTGCTGGAAATGCGGTATGTCCCGGCGGTAACCCGGCGGCTCTTACCGATTTCACCGGTAACTTCACCTACTCGGGAACGGCTGCTCTTACGGATATCACTAGTCCGCAGTTCAATACTGCAAACTTTGCGGTCACCCTCATTGGTGGGGCTCCGGTTATCCAGGTCACTCCGGTTGCCGACATCGAAGTCGAGGCGGATGAAACTGCAACGATCACGATCAATGCTAATGCCGGCGTATACAACGTTGACACGACCCCGGTCGGTGGCGTTCCTGCTCAGGCAGCGAACATCACAACCGGCTTCATCAATGACGATGACGAAGACGTTTCGGTCACCGTTGCTGGTTCACCTATCTCGGAAGCCGGCCCCGGAGCACTTACCTACAACCTGACCCGTACCGCAAATTCAGCTGGTGCGAATCAGGTAGATGGCATCAATCCAACAGGTGATGCGATCACGGTTAACTTCACATTGTCGGGTACAGCGGCTTGTAATGGAACCGCCGACTACACTGTAAGTGGCGCGGGCGTGACCTATCCGGTCGGAGCTCCGGCAAATTGCCAGGGTACTGTCGCGATCGCGGCTAACGTCCTGGCTGCTGCGGTTACGGTAACCCCGACGAATGACCTCGTCCCTGAGAACCAGGAAACGGTGATCTTCACGATCAACGCTAATGGAACCCAGTACGGTGTCGGTTCGCCGAACGCTGCGGGAACGAACGCAGCAGCAACGGCTCAGATCACCAACGACGACTTCCAGGTCATCGTAAATGGTGCTGTTCCTGCTGGCGTGCTTGAGGATGGTGCAACCAACCTCGTATACACCTTCACGCGTATTGGTGACAACGCTCCTGGTATCACAAACGCAAACTACATTGCTTCGGGCTCAGCGACTCCGCTGACTGATTATGCAGTGACCTACTCGAACGGCGGCGTTGCAATGAACGCTGGCGGTATCGGTACGATCTTCATTCCGGTTGGCAACAGTACAGTGGTCGGCGGCGTAAATGCTCAGACCGCAACCCTAATAGCTGACCCGGTCACTGACGCTACGGTTGAAGCTGACGAAGAAGTTCAGATCCAGGTCGACAACTTCACCGGCGGTGCAGTGGTCTACACCCCAGGTAACCCGGCTCAGGCTTCAGGCCTCATCCTCAACGATGATGCTGTTGTCTCAGTTGCGGTCGCTCCTGTCGCGGTTCTCGAAGACGGTGCAACGAACCTCGTTTACACCTTCACCCGAACCGGTGGTTGCGGTGCCGCTCTGACGGTCAACTACACCACATCGGGTACGGCAACCGCGGGTACGGATTACACCGGTACGGCTGCTGGTGCTAACACGGTGACCTTCGCCGCTGGTCTCTGCAACACGACGGTAACGGTTGATCCAACTGTTGACGGCGTTGCTGAGCTAGATGAGACGGTTATCCTGACCATCAACGCAGCAACTGCACCTAATCAGTACACGATCGCAGCAGCTCCAGATAATGCAGCAACCGGAACCATCCAGAACGATGATTCAGGCGTAAGCGTTACGGTTGCACCTGCAAGCGTTAATGAAGACGGCGGCGTCAACTTGGTTTACACCTTTACTCGTACGGGTGTCACCATCGCACCGCTTACTGTCAACTACACCATCGGTGGAACGGCAACCAACGGCACTGACTATGCAGCTATCGGCACTTCGGTTCCTTTCGCAGCCAATCAGACTGTCGCAACGGTTAACGTAACCCCGATCGCTGATGCAGTTGTTGAGCCAGATGAAACGGTGATCATCACCGTTGTCGACGGAACGGGCTACAGTGCAGTTGCTCCAACTTCTGCTACTGGCACCATCACCAACGACGACGCTGACATCGTTTGTACCGGACCAGTTCCGGCTTCGGTCAACGAAAACAGCGGAACCGCAATGGTTTACAGCTGTACCAGAACGGGCCTCACGGCAACTGCTCTGGCAGTTCCGTTCACCCTCGGTGGAACGGCGACCTTCGCAACTGATTACACCGTCGGTGGTAACACCTCGGGCGTTTCGGCTGCTGGTGGTACGCTCAACTTCGGTGCTGGCGTCACGACCGCTACGGTCACCGCAACCCCGGTTGCTGACGTAGTTGTTGAAGATAGCGAGACGGTTATCGTCACGTTCACCACACCTGCTGTCTACACTGGTTTCGACTTCGTTCCGAGCCCAACGGTTCTGACGGGTACGATCGGCAATGACGATCAGGACGTTTCAGTTGCAGTTTCCTTGACCAACCCAGTTGGCCCGGGTAACTCGGTAGTTGAGAACGGTACGGTGAACCTGCTTTACACCTTTACACGTAATCCTGGTTCGGCTGCTCTGTTGAACGCTCCATTGACGGTGAACTTCACCACCACTGGTACCGCAACTTCAGGCACCGACTACACCCAGACCTCAACCGGAACGATCACGTTCGCTGCTGGTTCGACCACCGCTACCATGGTTGTTGACCCAACGCCGGATGCTATCGTTGAGCCGGATGAAACGGTCATCATCACCGTCACCTCGCTTGCTGGTTCTTACCAGGCAACGGGAACACCTGCAACTGGTACCATCCTGAACGACGACACGTCGTACACGATCCAGTTCATCGGTGTGACCGGAGCTCCGGTTGCTGGTGAAGAAGGCGATCCGGGCGATCCGGGTGAAACCATCGCAACGTTCCGTGTATTCCGCAACGGTGTCAACTCGACTGCTGGTGCAGTATCTGTCTCGACGGTACCTGGTTCAGGTACGGCCGTTGCCGGTGCACCAAACACAGTCTGTGCTCCTGGCCAGGACTACACGTCCGACGGTCAGACCCTGCAGTTCGCTGCTGGTACCGACACCTTCCAGGACTTCACAGTTCGTATCTGCCGTGATCTCGCATTCGAGCTCACTGAAACCTTTGACGCTCAGTTGTCGAACCCAACCGGTGGAGGCTTCCTCGGAACGCCTGGACCAGTTGCAACCGCAACCATCGTCGATGATGACAATGCACCTGTCCTCACGATCGCTAACCAGACGGTTAACGAAAATGCAGGCACTGTGACCATGACAGTTGTCCAGAGCGTTGCGACGGGTCTCAACACGACCTTCTCGTATAACACTGGTGCTGTCGGTGACACCGCAACCGCGGGTGCTGACTACACGTCGACGACCAGCACGGGAACCATCGCTGCTGGTGCAACGAGCACGACCTTTACCATTCCTATCATCGATGACAACATCGACGAGCCGAATGAAACCTTTACAGTCACGATCACCGCGGCGACCAACGCTTCGATCACTGCACCTGGTGCTGATCCTGTCGCAGTCGTCACGATCGTTGACAACGAACCAAACACGCAGTTCTCGATCAACGACGTAGTCCAGATCGAAGGTAACACTGCTGGAGTTGACCCAGTGGTCGCATCGACCTCAGCGTTCAACTTCCGTATCACCCGTACCGGTGACGCACAGGCCTCTGAAACGGTCTGCTTCGAAACCGTCAACGGCGATATCGAAAATCCTGCGGTTAACCCGAATCCTGCGACTGCAGGCCCGAACGACGCAAGTGCGTTGAGCGGTGCTTCGGATTACACGCCGCGTGTTGCTGGCCCGACCAACTGTGTGACCTTTACGCAGGGCGGACCAAGCGTCATCACGGTTCCAGTCATCGTCTACGGAGATAACATCTTCGAATTCGACGAATACTTCACCGTACGTCTCTTGACGGTCAACGGTGTTGCAAATCCGCTGGATCAGAACAACAATCCGCGTATCACTGACGCTCTTGGTCTTGGTACCATCCAGAACGACGACCTCGTCGCTCTCTACACGATCGCTCAGACGTCACCTGCTAACCCAGTGACCGAAGGCAACTCTGGCCAGTTCAACGTTACCTACACGGTGACCAGAACTCAGACGGCAGTCGCAGGTACTGTCGATTACGCAACGTCGAACGGAACCGGAACGAGTGCAGCCACTGGCGGCGCAACTTGCGGATTCCCAGTTGACTACTTGACCCGTAGCGGAACGCTGACGTTCGCCGCCGGTGTTGCAACCCAGACCTTCACGGTTCCGGTTTGCGGTGACACCGTTGACGAACTCAACGAAAGCTTCGCGGTTACGCTTAGCAACCCAACCTTTGGTGCTCTTGGCAGCCCGGCTTCGGTGACCACAACGATCACTGATGACGATGCAGCCCCGATCATCTCGGTTTCGGATGTCTCGGCTTGCGAAGTTAACTCACCTGACACTCAGGCCTTCGTCTTCACGATCACTCGTGCGGGTGCTTCGGCTCTGACCTCGACTGTAACGGTTAACACCGTAAGCGGTACGGCTGTCTCGCCTGGTGACTTTGTCGCCATCAACGGACTTGTCGTTACCTTCGCTCCTGGCGAAACGACGAAGACTGTTACTGTAACGGTCAACGGCGACAACACGTTCGAAACGGATGAATCATTCACCCTTCAGATCGTTGCGGCATCTTCGGATCTCGTAGTTGATCCGGCTGGTGGTGCTGATCCGATCGGACTTGGTGTCATCCAGAACGTTTGTGCTGGTGGTGACCCGGCTCCGAGCTTTGCTATCGGACCTGTGACCCAGGCTGAAGGTACCGATCCTGTTGGTACTCAGAATCCGTTCTTTGTACGTCTCACCAGGACTGGTGCTACTGAAGTACCGGGTACGCTGACGTTTGCAACTGCTAACATCACTGGTCAGGCAACTGGCGGTGCATCGTGCACAGGCAGTGTCGACTACATCTCGCAGGCGGGTACGACTGTTAACTTCCCGGCAGGTGGCTTCACGCCGCTCACGACCGGTGGAGTCTTCGGTGGTGCACAGGGTGCGAACTTTGTTGACATTCCTGTACAGGTCTGCCGTGACGCTGTCTTCGAACCGAACGAAACCCTCAACGCTACGTTGACGGCAGTTCAGTTCGCTCAGGTAGCTGCTGGCGGTACGCCTGCACTCGTGACGATCACGAACGACGATGGTCTCTCGTTCCGCATTCGCTTCCCAGGACCGGAAGGTGCTGAAGGCAATGTCGGCAACACGAACTTCACGTTCACTATCGATCGCATCGGTGATTCGTCGGTAAGCTCGACAGTTTGCTACGAAACCGTTAACGGAACAGCTTCGGCTGGATCGGACTACGTCGGACTTCCTGCGACGACTTGTTCGACCTTCGCGGCTGGCACGATGTCGGTAAACGTTCCGGTTGCTGTTATCGGTGACCTGGTCGGTGAACTTGACGAAACGTTCTTCCTCCGCCTCGTTAGCTCGAGTGCGGCTGGCAGCACGATCGATCCTGAGCAGCGACTTGCTACCATCCTTAACGACGACGGTGTTCCTCCTCCACCAGTAGGTGTTGAAGGCGACGTTGTTGACGCAAACGGTGGAGCAGCTGGTGACGGACTCGTCCAGGCTAACGACGTAACCGCGATCAGAAACTTCATCCTTTCGGGAACCGCTCCGGCAACCACGCCGAATCAGTTCCAGAGAGCTGACGTTAACCTGCCTTGCGGTAACGGCCAGATCGATGCCGGTGACGTTACGGTTATCCGTAACATGATCCTCGGCACGACGCCTAACAACACCCCGGCCTGCGGCCCAACGGCTCCTGCGATCGCTAATGAGATCGAAGTCAGCCGTGCAGATGCTGGTCGTCCGGATGTCACTCGTGTCATCCGAGCGGTCAACACCTCGACGAGCCCAGGACAGACGGTAACGGTTGCATTCCAGCTTGATTCGCAGGGTGACGAGACGTCGCTTGCGTTCACAGCAAACTGGAACCCTGCAGTATTCACGT
>LNFM01009396.1_pt1 | contig 14255 bp, 11 predicted proteins | sample 596031 | NCBI WGS metagenome assembly LNFM01 (sample SAMN04254537, study PRJNA301005) | activated carbon metagenome | isolation source: dual media filters at the Ann Arbor, Michigan drinking water treatment plant | place: USA: Ann Arbor
ACCGCCGCCGAATCCTTAATTCTCCGGCCCCTGCCTTATCGCGACGCCCACCAACTCGTGGCCATCCATGAGGTGCTGCGCACGGGCGCGGAGGCCGATACAACCCTTGAAGCCCTGGCCGACTATCAGCGCACCGGCGTCTTCCAATCCGTTGCCGTCGGCAGGCCGCGCAGCTTCGGCTTTCAGGGCCCGAACGGTGGGGCCGTGCAGGTGTTCATCGCCGGAATGGTGACGCAAGAGTGGCTGCCGGCGCTCGGCATCGCTCCCGCCGAAGGCCGGCTATTCCGCGAGAACGAGCCGAACGTCGTAGTGCTTTCGGCCGCCTCCCGCGAGCGTCTCTTCGGCGCCGAACCCGCCCTGGGCCGCACTGTGGCCATCAACAGCCAGCCGGCCACGGTCATCGGCATCCTCCCGCCCCATGCCCGGGACATCTGGAACGACCAACGCATCGACGCCTGGGTTCCGCTCTCCCACGCCGACTATGGCGGCCGCCGCGATCCGCGTACTCTATCCGGCATTGCCCGGCTCGCCGGAGATCCGGCCCAAGCCCAAGCCGCGCTGAACGTGCTGGCGCAACAGTGGAGCCAAGCCTACCCCACCCATCGCAACGGCGGCCTGCTGCTGCGCGATCTTCGCCAGGAGTTGCAAGGCCCGTATCAACGGCCTATCGAACTCCTCGCCGCCGGGGCGCTGCTGCTGACGTTGATCGCCTTCGCCAATCTTGCCCACCTGCTCCTCGTGCAGTTTGAACGCCGCCGCCGGGACCTCGCCATCCGCATCTCCCTCGGCGCCCGCCTCGCCGACCTCGCCCGCGCCTTCTTCGCCGAGAGCGCCCTCATCGCCGCCACCGGCGCCGCCGCCGGGGCCGTCATCGCCGTCGGTCTGCTCCGGCTGGTCCCCTTCGGCGTCAAGCCATCCTCGCTGACGTTTGCCTTCGCCGCCGGGGCGGGAATCCTAACCGCGCTCTTGCTGCCGCTGCTCCCGCTCTGGCAAACCCGCCGGCTCGTGCTCGAACGGGAGATGCGGGAAGGCGGACCGGCCGTGGCCGGGGGCCGCCGCAGCCATCGGGTTCGCGCCGCCATCGTCGCCGCCGAAGTCGCCGTCAGCGTGGTGCTGCTCACCGGCTGCCTGCTCCTCGCCCGCAGCTTGCAGCAGGTGCTGGCCGTCGATCCTGGCTTCGAGGTCGAGCAGGTGTACCGCTTCGGCCTGGGCATTCCCGAAGGCCGCTACAACACCGACGCGAAGATGGCCGCGTTCTATCCGCGCCTCGAAGCCGAGCTCAAGGCCGTGCCCGGCATCTCCGCCGCCGGCGTCGGCATGCGCCTGCCGCTTTTCGGCAACAGCACCAATCCGCGCTTCAACTTCCCCGGCGAAGAGCCGCAAACCGCTCGGCGCAACATCGCCTCAAACGGCTATTTTGAAACGCTCGGCATCGGCCTGCGCGATGGCCGCCTATTCCGCACGACCGAGGCCGAAAACGTCGCCGTCGTCAACGAAACCTTCGTTCGCCAGTTCGGCCGCGGCCTCGGCCAGCGCTTCCAGTTCCAATGGAATACGCCGCAACAAGCGACCATCGTCGGCGTCGTCGCCGATGTGCCGCAGGTGTCGCTCGACGTGGCGCCGCTGCCGGAGATCTACCTCAACATCGCCCAATTCCCCATTGAAGGGATGCAGGTGGTCGCCCGCACCCGCGACGGCGCGAACGGCCTGGCCGAGGCCCTGCGCCGCGCCGACCCGGACCTCGAGTCAATTAAGCCGGAACCCATGTCCGTGTGGGTCGAACGCAGCGTGGGCGACCGCCGGTTGACCCTTTCGATCAGTGCCGGCCTCGCACTTTTAGCCATCGCCTTGGCTGGCGTCGGCCTGTACGGCGTCATCGCCTCGCTCGCCGCGGCGCGCCATCGGGAAATGGCGCTGCGGTCGGCCTTGGGGGCTTCGCCGGCTGATATCCTGCGGCTCGTGCTCGGTCAGGCGCTCCGGTTGACGCTCCCCGGCCTTTTGCTCGGCCTCGGGGCCGCGCTCTGGTTCGCGGACTTATTGCGAAGTCAATTGTTCGGCGTCGGCGCCACGGATCCGCTAGCGCTCGGCGGCGTCGTGCTGGGGATCGGCCTGCTCGCTCTGGCGGCCGGTCTGCTTCCCGCCCTCCGTGCGCGCCGCGCCGACCCCGCGCAAACGCTCCGCTAAAGCACGGTCACCGTCTTCATGTTGTCCGCGGGCAGCCGGTCGATCAGCAGCCGGAACGGGTCCACCCCGGCCTTCTCCGGCAACTCGTCAACAGTAAACGTAAACTCGGCGGCCCCCGACTTCAGCGGCACCCGCTGCCGGTGCAGCGTCTTGCCGTAGCGTTGCCCCTTTTCGGGTTTGGCGAAGGCGCCGATCTCGATCTGGTCGGCCACGGGCGCCTCGGTCTCGTTGCCCTTCTCGTCGGCCTTATACTTGCGGGCTTCGATTTTGATCGTCACGTCGAACTTGCCGTCGGCGCGCTTCTTCGCCGTGGCCGCCGTGGTGCGGTTAGCAAAGAGCGTGATGTCCTCAAATAGATCCTGGATCAGTGGCCGCAGTTCAGCCGGCGTCTCCTCGCGCAGGGCGTCCACCAGCGCGTGCGCCGTGGGATACGGCGGCGGCTGATAGGCGTATTGCGCGATCACTTTGCGTAGCGCCCGGTTGATCGCCTCTTCGCCAATCATCTCTTTCAAGTGGTAGATCGCGGCGCTGCCCTTGCGGTAGTGGATATACCCTTGCGAGGCTTCGACGCGCAGCAGCGGCCGCTCCTTGAGGAGTTCGCTGCCGCGGGACGCCAAATAGCGGTCCACCTCGTATTCGAGGAACTTCCGCATCATGTCCCGGCCGTACTCCTTCTCCATCACCATCAGCGCCGAGTATTGCGCCATGGTCTCTGAGAGCAGCGTCGCGCCCTGCATGTTCGCGCCGACCACTTGATGCGCCCACCACTGGTGGCCCATCTCATGGGCAACCACGTAGTAGACCATATCGATATCGTCCGGCTTGTCCATCTTGGCGATAAACCCGATCGCCTCCGAATACGGCATCGTGCCGGGAAAGGCCTGGGCAAACGAAGCGATGCGCGGGAACTCGATGATCCGCGCCTGCTTGTGCTTGTATGGGCCGAAATTCTTCGTGTAGTAGTCGAGCGACTTCTGGATCGACTTCATCATCTTTGGCACGTTCCAACTGTGTTCGGGGTAGTAGTAGACCTCGGTCTTGATGCCGTTCCACTCCTCCCGCGCGACAGCGTAACGGGCCGACATAAAGCTGTAGAAGTTCACCGAGTCATGGTCGAGCCGGTATTGAAAATAGCGGCGGCCGTCCTGCGCCCATTCCTTGACGAGCGACCCCGGCGCGATCGCAATCTGGTCTCCGGCCGTGCCGATCATGGTTTCAACGCTGACCCAATCCGAATTATTGCTTAGGTACGTATTCCGGCAGTGCTCCTTGCAGTCGCGTTCGAGCGCCGGCATCAGATCCTTCTCTTTCAGGCCGCGCTTCTTCCGGTCGTTCCGCTGGCTGATTTCGTAGTTCGGCTGGTAGCCGATCTGCGGCAGTATCGAATTGTTGAAGAAGCTGCCGTTTTCGGTCACCTCCACAACGGGCGTCGAGTTCTGAATCCCCTTCGGTTTGAAGGCGGTGGTGATTCGCATCTGCCGCTTCTCGCCCGGAGCCAGGGGCGGCGAGAGTTTGTAGATCCGGTAGGAGAGATTCGGGTCGTCCTTCTCCACCGTCGCGCCGTCCAATTGAATGTCGTGCGTGTAGTCGCGGTCCAGCACCAGGTGCATGGCCGTGAGCGGATTGGCGTGCGGATTGACGAGTTCCTGCTCGGCCTTCATGACGAGTTCGCGCCGCTCCGGGTACAGTTCGATGTTGTAGCGAACGTTCAGAATGCGGGGCTGCGGCAGCGTCTCGTACTGTTTGTACGTTTTCTCGTACTCGGCTTGCCGGTCGAGCCTGGTGTCGGGTCCGATCAGCGGATTCAGAATGGCTGAGTTGTAGTAGAGCCATCCGCCCCAGGCGGCGGCCGCGGTGCCGCAGGCCATGGTCGCCGCGCGCAGCCCGCCCCGCAGGGCGAACCGGCGCTCCTTGCCGCGTGGCCAGAGCGCGATGCTGAGCAGCACGAGCACTGCGGCGATCAGCATCCAGTAAGCCGTAAAGCTCCACCAGTTTGTGAGAAATGGGCCGTAGCCGTAGAAGTCGGAGTAGGTATAGTCCGGCCGCGAGGCATACCGCACCAGGCGGGTCGCCACGTTCAGCGGCGCCCAGATGAAGACGTTGGCGACCAGAAAAATGATGTAGCCGAAGTAGCCAACATACTTATTCGGCGAAAGCACATGGATGAAAAACGCCAGCACGGCCTGCAGCACGAACAGCGAAAAGTCATAGACGAAGAGTTCCGAGGCGTAGAGGCCCAGTTGGAAGCGCGTGTATCCGCTATAGGCCTGGAAGGTGACCCCCACGGCCATCATCAGCGCCTGAATCGAGGCGATCACCCCGAGCAGGGCCACAAACTTCGCGGCATAGGCGAGCGTCGACCGGTGCGGCGCGACGTCGGTGATCTCGTCCATCCGCGCGTCCCGCTCCCGCCAGATCAGAACGCCCGCGTAGTACGTGATCATCGCGAGCAGAAAAAGGTAGAGCGAGCCCTGAATGGTCTCGACCATCCGATACGTTACAGGCAGGAACGTATTCCCGTAGCCTTCGGTGGAGGAGAAAATCAAACTCGGGACCGTATTCAGCAGCGCCGCCAGCAGCAGCACCAGGAAGCTGGTGGTCTTCACGAGTCCCCAGAACTCGAAGCGGAGCAGGCCAGCGAACTGCGGCCAAGCGGCCTGCCGGTACGTCACCGCGGGAAGCTCGACCGCCCGGGCCGAAGCGGCCTCGGTTTCCTTCATCGCCGCCCCGGCCTTGGACCGTTCCGAGAACGAGAATCGCCAGTACCCGAAGGCGAAAATGCAGCCGCCCAGGGTAAGCCAAAGGAGCCGGTTCCACAGCAGCAGTCCGTCCCATCCCAAGGTCAACGAGTTCTTGTCCGCTACCGTCCAATACTTGGTCATCAGTCCGAAAGTCCGCGCTCCGAACGGGTCGATCAGGGCGGCGACGGTTTCGTTATCCAGGTCCTGCGTCAGAACGTCCGAGACAATGTAGCCGGTCAGCAAAAGCAGGCTGCCGATAAAGCTGGTCGCCGTGCTTCGCGTCAGCACCGCAATCGTAAAAACAACGGCGCCGCAAAAGAACGTGTTGGGGATGGCGAAAACCAGGATGCTCTTCCAGTGCGCCGCGGCCACCACGGGGCCCCAGCGCTCGGCGTCGTTCCACGGCATGACGGACGAAAGCAGAATACCGGCGGAGATGCCCAGAAACGGCACCACGGCCACGGCCACCGAGCCCAGGAACCGGCCGAGCAGATAGTCCCGCTTCTTCAACGGCGTAGCGAAGAGCAGCTGCTGCGTGCCATAGGCGAAGTCCCGGCTAGCCGCCGAGTTCACGAACGCGGTGGTCATCATCAGGGTGAAGACGCCCATGATGGAGTAGAAATTCTGCACGACGTAGGGCGCATTGCGATACGTGTTTTCGAGGCCGCCCCCCACCGTGATCTTGTCCGACGCGGTGGCTGCGAAGACCAGGGTTCCGATAATGAGGAAGAACACCCACAGCATCATGCCGCGCAGCCAGAAGCGCAGTTCAAACCGCAAAAACTCGGTTAGCATAGCCCACCAATCCGCGCGAAGAACACATCCTCCAGGCCCGGAGCGGCTTCCGTAAACCCTTCGCCGGGCGACGACTCGCTGTAGATATGAACCAGCGGCTGCCCGGCCACCATCTTGCTCGAGATCACCCGGTGGGTGGCCTCAATCTCCGCCAGCGCCGCCTTCGGCACCCGCCGCTGCCAGATCTTCCCGCTCAGCGACGCTACCGCCGCTTCCGGCTCCCCTTCGTACAACACCCGGCCCTGATGAATGATCGCCATCTGGCTGCAGAGTTCAAGGACGTCTTCGACAATGTGCGTCGACAGGATCACGATGACGCTTTCGCCCACTTCGGCCAGCAGGTTGTAGAAGCGGTTCCGCTCGCCGGGGTCGAGGCCGGCGGTCGGCTCGTCAACAATTAACAATTGCGGATTCCCGATCAGCGCCTGCGCGATGCCAAAGCGTTGGCGCATGCCGCCCGAGTAACTGGCAAGGGCCTTCTTCCGGTGCTCGTAAAGGTTCACCCGCTGGAGCATCGCGTCGACCATCGCGCGCCGCTCCGAGGTCTTCACCAGGCCTTTCAATAGCGCCAGGTGGTCCAACATATCGACGGCATTGATGCGCGGGTAGACGCCAAAGTCCTGCGGCAAGTAGCCCAGACGTTGGCGAACCGCCTCTTTTTCGCGCAGAACGTCCAGTTCGCCCAGCTGAATCGAGCCGCTATCGGCGTCCTGCAGGGTGGCAATGGTCCGCATCAGGGTGCTTTTGCCCGCGCCATTCTGGCCGAGGAGTCCGTACATGCCCTTCGGCACCCGGAGAGAAACATCGTTGAGAGCCTTCACGCCGTTGGCGTACGTCTTAGACAACCCGTTGATGACCAGTTCCATATCTGTTCCCTACGATTCTACGCGCGGGATTGTTCTTGAAATGAAACGATTCTTCCATTTTCGGAATCCAGCATTTAGGGCGGGTGATATACTTTGACGATTGGACTGGTAAAGAGGGTATTTTCGTGAGACTGCGTCAACTCGTTCTCCTCTTAACGACCGTCGGCGCCGCATGGATCACTGTCGCGCTGGCCGGGGAAAAAGCGCCCAAACCGCCCGAGCAGACCACCGGCCCCACGAAGAGTTCGACGCGCGACGCCGTCGCCCCCCGCAAAAAAGCCGCCACCGCCAGCGCCGAGGATAAGGAACTCAGCAGCCGTCCCCCGAGCATTCGCGTCGACACCAATCTGGTGTTGATCAACGTCACGGTGACCGATCCTCTGAACCGCTTCGTGACGGGCTTGGAAGCCGAACACTTTAAATTGCTTGAAGATAAGACCGAGCAGAAGATCGCCACGTTCGCGAGCGAAGACGCGCCGCTCTCGGTCGGGCTGGTGTTTGACGCGAGTGGCAGCATGGGCTCGAAGCTCCAAAAAGCCCGCTTGGCCACCGCGCAGTTCTTCAAGACCGCGAATCCGGAAGACGAATTCTTTCTGGTGCAGTTTAACGATCGCCCCGAACTCACCCAGCCATTCACGACCAATACGGAAGAGATCCAGAATCGGCTGACCTTTACCCAAGCCAAGGGCCGGACGGCGCTGCTCGACGGCGTCTACATGGCGCTGAATCAGATGAAGAAGGCGCGCAACACCCGCAAAGCGATTCTGATCCTCTCCGACGGCGGCGATAACTCCAGCCGCTATACCGAGAGCGAAATCAAAAATCTGGTCCGCGAAGCTGATGTCCAGATCTATGCCATCGGAATCTTTGAACCCATCTCCGCCCGCAGCCGGACGGCCGAAGAGTTGTCCGGCCCCGGGCTGCTCAGCGAGATGGCCGAGCAGACCGGTGGCCGTCATTTCCCCATTGAAAATTTGAATGATCTCCCCGATGTGGCCGGGAAGATCGGAATGGAACTCCGCAACCAGTACGTGATCGGGTACGTCCCGACTAATGGGAACCGCGACGGCAAATACCGTCGCGTGCAGGTGAAACTGGTACAACCGCGCGGATTGCCGCCCCTGCGGCCATTCTGGCGACAAGGATATTATGCTCCAGCTCAATAGACGCGACTTCGCCCGGTACGTGGCGCAGGCCGTCGCCGCCTCCAGCCTGCCGGGTCAGGATACTGGCGGCTTGACCTTCCGGGCCGATGCTCGAGAGGTCTTGCTCCACGCAACCGTCGTGGACAAGAAAGGTACGTTCATTACCGATCTCAAGCGCGAAGCGTTCAAAGTTTTCGAAGACGGCGTCGAACAACCCATCAAAATCTTTAAGCAGGAAGACGTTCCGGTTTCCCTCGGCTTGATCATCGACAACTCCGGCAGCATGCGGCCGAAGCGCAAGCGCGTCGAGGTGGCGGCTCTGCAACTGGTGAAGGCTTCGAATCCGTTCGATGAAATCTTCCTCGTAAACTTCAATGAGGACGCCTACCTGGACGTCCCGCTGACGAATGACGTCAAGAAGCTGGAAGCCGGGTTGACGCGGATCGACTCGCGGGGCGGCACGGCGTTTCGCGACGCTCTGTCGATGTCGTTGGATCACGTGAAGGAAAAGGGCAAAAAGGACAAGAAGGTTCTGCTGCTCATCACGGACGGTGATGACACCGCCTCAAGCGACGTCAATACCCTCGAAAAGCTCCTCTCGAAGGCGCAGCGGACGGAGGTGCTGGTTTTTGCCATCGGCATCTTGAACGAAGAGCGCGCCCGCGAAGCCAAGCGGGCGAAGCGGGCCCTCGACATGCTGGCGAAGCAAAGCGGCGGCGTGGCGCACTTCCCCGAAACGCTCGAGGCTGTCGAAGCGATGGCGATCGCGATCGCCAAAGAGATCCGCAGCCAATACATCATCGCCTATAGCCCTACCAAACCGGACGATGGCGGTTTCCGCCAGGTGAAGCTGACCGTGAAGGCGCCCGGCAACCCAAGCGTCCGCACCCGTAGCGGGTACTACGCCAAAGGGGAAGCCAAGTCCTAGGCGATGTTCACCTATCTCTGGCGCGCGGCGAAAGGGTATCGGCTAAGGCCATGGGCCAGCCCGTACATCCGTTGGCGGATCGAGACGTATTGGGGCATTCACGCCGAAACCATCGGTTTCCGCGAGTTCGTGAGCTTCGGCTGGACCCACCGCCGGGAGCTGTGGCGCTTCCTGCGGTGGGCCGAACGGATGGCCGAAGGTTAGAGCGTCTGGGTGACTTTGGACAGCGTCCGCGGCTGGTCCGGGTTTAAGCCCTTTTCCGCCGCGAGGCACGCGGCGAACATCTGCGCCGGGATGATGTACGGAATCGGGGTGTAGAGCTCCTCGGGCAACGCTTTCTTGCGTCCGAGGTTGGCGGGGATGACGATGGGCCGGCTCGACTTCAGCGTGGCCGCGGCTTTGTTGCTCTGATCGGTGATCAGCATCGTCTCCGCGCCCAGGCTCGTCAGCTTCACGAGCATTTCCTGCATCGATGGCCAAGTGACGCCGGGCGGCGTGAACAGGAATACCGGGAAGGCCGCTTCCACCATCGCAATGGGGCCGTGGAGGAAATCGGCCGATGAAAACCGCTCGGCGACGACGTAGCTCGTCTCCATCATCTTCAGCGCGAATTCAAAGGCGTTCGCGTAGTTCAGGCCGCGTCCGACGACGACGGCGTGCTCCATGAAGCGGTACCGGATGGCGCGTTCGGACACCTCCGGGAAGATGCTGAGTGCGGCGTTGGCGAACTCCGGCAGTTGGCGAATTTCGTCGAGGTCGACCGGGGCGCCGAGGGCGTAGGCGATCAGGTACATGGCCAGCAGTTGGCCGGTATAGGTCTTGGTGGCGGCGACGCTCTTCTCGCGGCCCGCGCGCACCAGGAACGTGTGGCCCGCCATTTTGGCCAGCGAGCTTTCGGGTTCATTCGTGATGCCGATGGTGAAGGCGCCCGCGGCTTTCGCGCGTTCGAGCACCAGATTTGTATCGGTCGATTCGCCCGATTGCGAGATGGCGATCACCAGCGTATCTTCGCTGTAGGCCATCGGCGCGCCATAGAGCGTGACGATGGACGGTGCGGCCAACGAGACGGGAATGCCGGTGGCGATCTCGAGGAGATAGCGGCCGAACTGGGCGGCGTTGTCAGAGGTTCCACGCGCGGAAAGGATGATGAACTTCGGCTTTCGCGTCGCGAAGTGCTTCTTCAGTTTTTCAATGGAGCGCAGTTCGGCGCGGAACGTGCGCTCGAGCGCCGCCGGTTGCTGGCGGATCTCTTCGAGCATTTTGGACATGAAACCATTAACGCATGGCGGCGGGGGCGGCCACTACTTGGGAACGCTGAAATTACTCCACGAGCCGTCGGGCTCCTGGAAGTTCAGGCCGACGGAATCGTACTGCGGGTGCTTGCCGAGTATGAACCGGCGTGAGTACGGGGCGGGCGCCGGGGCCGGGGAAAGGACGGTTTCTTTTCGCCGATCGGAACTGCCTTTCTTGTACTCCTTCGGTTCAAACTGCATCATTTCGCCGTTGACGGTGTATCGGCCTTGTTCCCACATGCGGTCTCGCTGGTAGCGATTGAAGCTGTCGAACTCCACTTCGTAGGTGTACTGGCCGTCGGGGCGGAGGGTGTACTTGTACGAGTTCCGGAACTGGTTCATGGCCGCCACCGGATCGTGTTCCCACTGCTTCGTGAACATGTTGTACCGCGTCGGCGTCTGGCTGGCGATGACGCGCTCCCAGGTGCCGGTGACGGAGCCCGGCGCCGGGGCCACAGCCGGCGCGGCGGTGAGCGACAGGCTGGGCAGCACGGGCGCGACGTCTCCTTGACAGGCCTCAAAGGCCTGCTCGTTGGGCATCAACTGCATAATCCCCACGTACCGGCCCGGATACCGGAGCACATAGAGACTGACGATCACCCGGCTTTTGTCCCGCTTGTTGATCGTGTCCGCGATGCGCACGATGCTACCTGGCGCGGTGGGCAGCGGCAGATCCCGTTTCAGGATATCGGCCTTGGTATCGAAAGAGATGTCCACCACCGCCTTCCACTCGGCGGCGAGGTCCGCTTCGGCCGAGCCGAGCGAGTTCTGCGACTCGTACAGGATGATCTGGCAGTAGTACTTCTTCGCCTGATCGATCTTCGTCCAGTCCACGCGGCCAGTGGCCGCTTTGCCGGTGTAGCCGGACGGCGGTTGATAGGTGTATTTGTCAAAACTCTGAGGCTGTGCCAGAGTCAGGGCTGCAGCCATGAGAAATGCACCCGCGATCCGCATTTCCGCAGTGTAACCCTTTCGTTGTTGGTCCGTAGGATAGGCAGAACGTGACAGATGAAGAGTTAATGACCGCCGTGCAACACGGGGATACCCGCAAGCTCGGGGTGTTGTTCGACCGGCATCACGCTGCGCTATTCCGCTACTTTCTGCGGCTGGGCGGCAGCCGGAGCCTGAGTGAAGATCTGACGCAAGACGTGTTCTTCCGCATGTTGCGCGCGGGGGAGACCTGGCGGGCGGACGCTCGCTTCGTCAACTGGATGTACCGCATTGCTCGCAACGCCTACATCGATCACAACCGGAAGCAGCGATGGGAGACTGGAATGGCGCCTGAATTCGATGTGCCCGCGCCGAAAACCAACGGCTATGAACAAGAGCAGGAACTGGAGCTGGTGCGTCATGCGCTCGACCAGCTTCCGCCCGACAAACGGGAGCTCCTCGTGCTGAGCCGCTATCAGGGTATGAAGTACGAACAGATCGGCGAGTTGCTGGGCGTCGAGACCGGTACGGTGAAGGTCCGCGTCTTCCGGGCGTTGCAGCAGTTGCGGGGAATCTACGAACGGCTTTCAGGAGGGCACCATGTCTTGTCGCGAACGGGAAATTGAACTGGCCGAACATCTCGAAGGGGTACGGAATCCGGATTTTGAGGCGCATCTGGCGCGATGTGCGGATTGCCAGGCGACGATGGCCATGTGGCAGCGGATGGGCGCCTGGGCCGACGAAACTCCCGACCCTGGTTTGCCGATGCGGTTCCGGCAGCGGCTACATTACGAAACGAAGCCAAACCGCCTCGAGTTGCTGAAGTGGGCCGGGGTGGCGGCGGCGATTGTGGTGAGCTTCTTTGCGGGAAGGACGACGACCGACGTGACGGACCTACGGCAGGAAGTGCGAGGACTCCGCGAGGTGGTGGCGCTTTCGCTGCTCGAACAGCAGTCGGCCAGCGAACGGCTGCGGGGCATCCGGTATTCGGCGGCGCTCGAAATGCCGGACGAAGAGGTGATCGGGGCCTTGACGCGGACATTGCGGACGGATTCGAGCGTGGATGTGCGGCTGGCGGCGGCCGACGCCCTCCGGCGCTATGCCCGGCACGAGACCGTCAAACAGGCCGCCCGGGAACTGCTGACGCGCGACGATTCGCCGCTCGTGCAGGTGGCGGGGATTGACCTGCTGCTGGCGGCGCGGGAGCGGAGCGGTGTCGAAAGGCTACGGCTTGATCCAAATCTGGACCCGAATGTCCGGCAATATGTGGAGCGGGCTTTGAAACAGGAGAACTGGCAATGAGGGTATGGATTGGGTTCGTTTCGTCATGTGTGCTTTGGGCGGCGCCCGAGACCATTGACCGCAGCTTTACCGGGGTGAAGACGGTGGAGATCCGGGGGATTTCGGGCTTCATCAAGGTGACCGGCGTCGACGGGGACCGGGCGGACTTTCATGTCGACCAACGCACCGACGATGAGGACGTGAAGCTCGTCTTCACCGAATCCGCGGGAACGGTGCGGGCTGTGGTCGAGAAGTTCGACGGCAACTGGAAGGGGAGCCGCAGAGTGGAACATGATTTCACTGTCCGGGTGCCGCGGGGCGTGCGTCTGCTGGTTCGGAACGTGAACGGGGAGATCACGGTGGACGGGGTGAGCGGCGAATGCGAACTCAAAACCGTCAATGGCCCGATCCGGGCCAAGTATGCCGAGAACCCGCGGACCGGGGCGAAGTTCGAGACGATCAACGGCAAGATTGAACTGTGGCTCCGTCCGAATCTGAACGCAGACTTCGAGATGAAGACGCTCAACGGCAAGATCTATTCGGACTTTGAGATGGCCTCCCGGCCGATTGCGGCCGAGGCGGGGAAGCAGTCGGGGACCAAGTGGGTTTATCGATCTGACCGCAAGGCCGCGACCCGGGTTGGTCAGGGTGGGCCGCTGCTGGCGATCAGCGGATTGAATAGCGAGATTTTGATTCATTCGACAGGAAAGTGAAGATGAACAGGCAATTGTGGATTTTGGGGCTATTCTGCGGGGCGCTGTCGGCCGAACGGATCAATGTTCCGCTGAGCGATCCTTCGCGGCCGGCGCTCGTCAAGGCGAGCACGCTCAACGGCTCGCTGACGGTGCAGACGCACCCTGGAAAGGACGTCATCGTCGAAGTGGGCGGGTCGAGCGCCGTGGCGGAAAAGCCGGGTCCCAACGGGATGCGGCAGATCATGGGCGGGTCGAGCGGGATGAGCGTTGAAGAGGAGGGCAACGTCATCAAGATCAGTACCCGGGCGCAGAGCAAGAATAGCGACCTGCAGATCTGGGTGCCGGCGAAGACCTCGCTGAATCTACGCTCCGTGAACGGACGAGGGATTAGCGTCGAGAATGTTGAAGGCGACATTGACGTGGACAGCGTGAACGGGTCGGTGAACTTGCAGGATGTGAGTGGGACGGTGGTGGCCCATGCCTTGAACGGCAAGTTGACCGTCTCGCTCAAGCAGGTCAGCCGGGACAAGCCGATGTCGTTCTCGACCTTAAACGGTACCGTGGATGTGACGTTGCCGGCGAGCTTGGCGGCCAACGTGAAGGTGCGGAACGAATGGGGCAAGGTGTACACCGACTTTGACATGGCCCTGACGAGCGAATCGGAAGTGAAGCAGTCGCAGAGCGGGGAGGGCAAGCCGCGGTACCGGGTGCAGGTGGACAAGACGCTCATCGGGAAGATCAACGGCGGCGGGCCGGAGATTTCGTTCCGGTCGATGAACGGAACGATCTATATTCGCAAAGCGGGTGCGCGGTAGCGGAACAGGGGCGTCCCAAAAGCGGACAGCCAGTGTTCGGGCCAGAACCTGTTTTCAAGCATTTGCATCCTGGTCCCCAGATTGCAGATTCTGGAGGCTAGTGAGCAAGCCTACCAACCCCCGCATCCTGATTGCTGATGACCAGCCTGACGTCCTCGCCGCCCTGCGGCTGCTGCTGAAGGCGGAAGGCTACCAGATTGACACGGCGGCTTCCCCGGCGGCGATTCTGGCGGCGCTGGAGATTCGGGAGTACGACATCCTGCTGATGGATTTGAATTACGCGCGCGATACAACATCGGGGCAGGAAGGTCTGGACGTGCTGCGGCAGTTGGCAGCGAAGGATCCGTCGCTGCCGGTGGTGGTGATGACTGCCTGGGGCTCGGTGGAACTCGCCGTGGAGGCGATGCGGCACGGGGCGCGGGACTTTGTGCAGAAACCGTGGGACAACGCCCGGCTGCTGGCGATTGTCCGGACGCAGATTGAACTCAGCGAGGCGCTGCGAAAGAGCCAGCGGCTGGAGGCGGAGAACCGGCTGCTGCAGAGCGAAGGGCGCCCGGCGATGATCGCCGAGAGCGCGGCGATG
>LNFM01009397.1_pt1 | contig 14252 bp, 13 predicted proteins | sample 596031 | NCBI WGS metagenome assembly LNFM01 (sample SAMN04254537, study PRJNA301005) | activated carbon metagenome | isolation source: dual media filters at the Ann Arbor, Michigan drinking water treatment plant | place: USA: Ann Arbor
AAGGGGATATGGTTTCTCCGCCGGCCTTCCCGAGGTGGAGGCACCTGGAAATCGCCTCTTTGGATGGTTCACCCTCCATTTCTTCAACAGTCCCTTTAACGCTCTCCGCCACGACGATAGCAATGCAAGTCCTAACGAGACTCATGACTGGCCCGGTGACTACGATGGTTGGGGACTGCCTCAAACAACGTGAATTTCCGTATTGCGACTGCTGGGCCCATCAGCACGGATCGTGGTGTCGATCAATGGCAGTTTCGTGCAGGGTGGGTGGTCCACCTACCATCTGTAACTTTGGCAATAGCAGGTGGTGAGGTCCCTCTCATGAAGTGATCGATGGTTCGAGTAATGCAGCGACGTTTAGTTATGAGTACGGTAGAAGTGGTGTCCTCAATCACCTACACCGATAAAAAATATAGATACTTCAGGCACTTCTCCCACCACTCGCTTGACTCGTTTTAAATCGTCTGTTATAAGCCTTCGGGGTATCCACAGGGAGTATTGGAAAGGTTTACGAAGGGAGACCATTGCAAGATGCCGGTCTTTCACCCTCCTCAGTCCTGTTGGTCAAGTCATAAAGATTCATGAATATCATCAAGGCGTTGTTCAACCGCCTCTCTGACAGCCTGCTCTCGACTGTTCAAGGGCGACTCGATCCTGCTACGGAGTTGACTCCTGTCGCGTCGCTTCGGTTAGTTTCTGACAAACCGGTTATCCTGGCTTCATTAGATTCTTCGGCTGCTCGCCGGCCTATCGGTCATGCCGTGAGCCAACCTGATGCAGTGGATGACGCAATCAGGCGGAGTCAATCATGGTTCTTCAACCGTCAACATGCCGAAGGGTATTGGGTTGCCGAGCTGGAAGCGGACACCACGCTGACCTCTGAATACGTCATGCTGCGCCGGTTTCTCGATCGGGTCGATCCTGATCGAGAGGTGAAGGCTGTCCGTTACCTCCAGGCGACACAACTGCAGGACGGTGGATGGCCGATTTATTATGGTGGCCCCGCGGAGATCAGCGCATCGGTCAAAGCATATTTCGCACTTAAGTTGTGCGGGGTGTCGGCGGACGAACCGTTCATGGTGCGGGCCAAAGCGCGGATTCTGGCTATGGGCGGTGTTCTGCAAGCCAACGTGTTTACCAAAATTACGCTGGCCCTGTTCGATCAGTACGATTGGGAAGGTGTTCCCCATATGCCCGTCGAACTGATGTTGTTGCCGAAGAAGTTCTACTTCAGCATCTATGCGATCTCGTATTGGTCTCGGGCCGTGCTGATTCCCTTACTCATTGTATTTGCGCATCGCCCGGTCTGCCGAATCCCACGTGAACTAGGCATCGATGAGTTGTACCCCATCCCGCGCCAGGAAGTCCGTTATTGGAAATACCCTCCGTTCAACAAGGATCAGGCCTGGTTCACCCCGCATAACTTCTTCGTGGCATTGGATGTGATGCTGAAACTGTATGATCGGATGCCCATGCGGGCGTTACGGGAAAAAGCGTTGCACAAAGCCGCTTGCTGGATGGTGGATCATCTCAAAGGCGCCGGCGGACTCGGTGCCATCTATCCGGCGATGGCCAACTCCATCATGGCACTTCAATGCCTAGGGTACGATGCCGATGATCCCCTGGTCGTCAAGGCGCTTCGCGAGATCGAGGCGCTGGAAGTCTACGATTCCACGATGGTCGATGGTGAGTCCGTCCCCACTCTCCATCTCCAGCCTTGTTTTTCTCCTATTTGGGATACCGCGTTGCTTATGAATGCGCTGGTTGAAGCGGGAGTGTCGCAGGATCATCCTGCGCTCCAAAAAGCCGGTCGGTATCTCATGTCCCGGCAAACCAAGACTGTTGGTGACTGGATCATCTCCTCACCGAACGCGGAACCGGGTGGATGGTACTTCCAGTTCGAGAATGAATCGTATCCGGATGTTGACGATTCTGCTGTAGTCATCATGGCGCTCTCCAAATTGAAGATTCCCGGTCATGAGAACGAGCTGAACGAGTCTATTCGCCGCGGGATGCGCTGGGTCTTGGCGATGCAGGGATCCGACGGCGGCTGGGGTGCATATGATAAAGACAACAACCGAGTCGTCTTCAACTATATCCCCTTTGCCGATCATAAAGCGCTCCTGGACCCCAGTACCTCCGATCTGGCCGGGCGTTGCCTGGAGATGCTCGGCGCATTGGGATACGACAAGACGCATCCAGCCGCCGGACCGGCCTTGGCGTTTCTGAAAAAAGAGCAGGAGAAAGACGGCAGTTGGTACGGACGCTGGGGTGTCAATTATATCTATGGGACGTGGTCTGTCTTAGCAGGACTCAGGGCCATCGGTGAAGATCTCTCAGCCTCGTATATTCGTCGGGCGGTTGCCTGGTTGGAATCAAAACAGAATCCTGACGGTGGGTGGGGTGAGTCCTGTCTTTCCTATCGGGACGATGGTGAGGCGCACGGTAAAGGGGAGAGCACACCCTCGCAAACAGCATGGGCGTTGATGGCTCTGATGTCGGCTGGCGCGGTTGATTCCTTCAGTGTTGCGCGTGGGGTGCAGTTTCTCCTTCGTTGGCAGATGAAGGATGGCTCGTGGGAGGAAATTAGTCATACCGGCACGGGGTTTCCACGCGTGTTTTATCTTCGGTATCATTGGTATTGCCAGTACTTCCCCCTGTGGGCTCTAGCGATGTACCGTAATCTCCGTTCCCGCGGGAAGATCCGGGCTGACGAACTTCGTCATCACATTCAAGGAACTGACTTGTATCGGGCCGAGCATTGACCTACGCCGATTCTCTTTCCCCGCGCTTATCTGGTACTGTGCCAGCGAAACGAATCGCAATTTTTGCCGCCACCCCTTGGGAAATGAGCGCTGTTCAGTCGGCGTTCCCTCCTGGGGTTGAGCGTCGAGTCGGCGGTTGCACTGTTTTCGTGTGCACTGTAGGCGATAGGGAATATTGTCTAGCTCAAACCGGCGTCGGTCTTGAAAAAGCGGGGCGAAACGCCGCACAACTGCTTGACAGCCAATCGTTTAGTCTTGTGGTGTCGACAGGATTTGCCTGTGCGCTTATCGCAGCGGATATCGGGGCACTCTTGGTAGGTCGTGAAGTGGTGTATTGCGGGAATCATGGCGATAAGCCGTCAGAGGTTCTCGATGTGCCGGGTGATGAACGGGATCTCGCCCTGACGTCTGTTGAGACCCTGGTGCGGTCCGAACACATTGGGCGATTTGTCTCGACCGATCACATCATTGGCAGTGCCCGAGAAAAGCAAAGGTTTTCGGTGAGGACTCAGGCCATCGGCCTCGATATGGAAAGTTCCGCTTTGGCTGCTCAAGCCCAACGGGCGCAGGTTCCCTTTGTGATCATCCGATCCGTTTCGGATCTTCTGGACGAAGATCTTCCGCTTGACTTCAATCTGTTTCTCAGGCCCACTGGGTGGCTGAAAGGAATCGAGACGATCTTGGCCGCTCCTTCATGCCTCTTGGGTCTTGGCCGGCTTCGTCGGCAGAGTCTAGTCGCAGCAGAGACCTTGACGGCCTTTTTCCGCAGCTACGTAGCAGCGATGGCGACCGATCGACCGAAGAAGGCACTCTCGCCGATTTGATCATGACGCTACTCGCACTCATGGGCCGATGGGTCCTTGCCTATGTGGCGGAAATGGGCCGGATGCTGATCTTCATGGTGGCATCCTTCGCCTGGTTGGCACGTCCGCCGCTACGGGGCATGCAAATCATCAAGCAACTCCACTTCATCGGTTACAAGTCGACGTTTGTTGTTGTGCTGACCGCCGCCTTTACCGGGATGGTTCTGGCGCTGCAAGGCTACTATACGTTACGAAAGTTTGGGTCTGAAGGACTGTTGGGTTCCGCGGTAGCGATCAGCATGATTCGCGAGTTGGGGCCGGTTTTGGCTGCGCTCATGGTGACGGCTCGGGCTGGTTCCGCGATCACGGCGGAGATCGGTATCATGCGGATCACGGAGCAGATCGACGCGCTCGACACGATGGCCATCAATCCGCTCCAATACCTGATTACGCCGAAACTTGTTGCCGGGTTGATCGGTGTGCCTCTGTTGGTAGCCATCTTCGACGTGGTGGGAATCTATGGAGGCCATCTAGTCGGGGTGGAACTGCTTGGTGTGAATGCGGGTTCGTATTGGAACTCCATCGAGTCCGCCGTGGAATGGAAAGATGTCTATGGCGGCATTCTCAAGTCTGTTAGTTTTGGTCTGATCGTGAGCTGGGTCTGTTGCTATAAAGGCTTTTACACCAAGATGAGTGCCGAGGGGCTCGGCACCGCTACGACAGAGGCGGTCGTGTTGTCGTCGGTCTTGATTCTCATCTGGGACTATTTCCTGACATCATTGTTTATGTAACCATGCTGAAGCTCGTCGGTGTGACAAAGATGTTGGGAGGACAACCGGTGCTGCGAGGTATCGACCTTGATGTACCAGAAGGGAAACTCACGACGATCATTGGACGCAGTGGGGAAGGCAAGAGCGTGTTGCTCAAGCACATGATCGGCTTGCTCCAGCCTGATTCCGGAGAAGTGTGGGTCGATGGAGTCGAGATTTCTCGGCTTCGCGGCCAGGCACTCAATGAAGTGCGCAAACGGTTCGCGATGTTGTTTCAGGGCGCGGCGCTGTTCGATTCACTGACGGTTTTCGAAAACGTGGCGTTTCCGCTCAGAGAACGACTTCGAATGAAAGGGCCGGATGTGACCAGCCGTGTCGATGAAAAGCTGGAACAGGTAGGTTTGGCGGGAATGGGACACAAGTTTCCAGCGGAATTGAGCGGAGGGATGCGGAAACGTGCAGGCCTAGCCCGCGCATTGGTGATGCAACCGGAGATTATCCTCTTCGACGAGCCGACGACGGGGCTCGATCCGCTCATGGCCAAGTCAATCCATGATCTGATTACAAGCATGCAGCGGAAGTTTGGGTTTACCGCCGTGATGGTGAGCCATGAGATTCCAGAGATATTCGGGATTTCGGATTATATCGCGATGTTAAAACATGGAAAAATAGCCGTGATGGCAGAGCCGGCAGAATTTCAACGGACGTCCGATCCCGAAATCAGAGAATTCATTTCAGTTGGCGGGACGATGCCGCTCACTAAGGTGGTGTCTGCGGGCTAGAGGAGTGCCATAATGGAGAAAAGCAGATTAGAGCTGATCGTCGGGGTCTTCGTGCTGGTCGGAATTGTCTGTTTGGGCTATCTCTCGATAAAACTCGGCAAGTTGGAACTTATCGGGGGAGATGTTTACGAAGTGGATGCGCTGTTCAATTCAGCCACAGGGCTGAAGTCCGGAGCGGCTGTGGAGGTTGCCGGCGTGGAGGTGGGTCGAGTCAAGGCAATCAGGCTGAAAGAGGACCGGGCGATGGTGAGGCTGGCGGTACAAAATGGAACGAAGCTCTATTCGGATACCATCGCTTCGATCAAAACCAGAGGGATCATTGGAGAAAAATATCTCGCGCTCTCGCCAGGAGGAGGAGGAGATCCTCTGAAACCGGGAGATGCCATTCGTGATACGGAATCAGGCCTCGACTTGGAGGAGTTGGTGAGTCAATACGTTCATGGTAAGGTCAACTAACCGGATCTACCGCTAAGGCGTGGCGGGAAAGACGAACATAAATATATATTGGTGTCGGAGAGAGGGGCGCGATGATAGCAATCAGGAATACGTGGACTGAGAGGAGAGGCAGCAGCTTGTGGTTCACGGTGCTTATGATGGTAATCGGTATCGGAGTGGTGGCGACACCAGGGTATGCTGGGCCTCCTACCGATTCCATGAAATCGACGATCGATGAAGTGCTTCGTATTGTAAAGGAGAAGGAACTCAAGCAACCGGCGAAGTCCGAGGAACGTCGACACCTACTTGAGAAGGTGGTGTCGGCTCGATTTGACTATACGGAAATGTCTCGACGGGCGCTTGGCGCTCCCTGGAACCAGCTGACTGATCAGCAGAAACAAGAATTTGTCGATCTCTTTCGGACGTTGTTGACCAATTCGTATGCAGACAAGGTCGAAACCTATTCTGGCGAAGGCGTGCAGTATCTCAATGAACGAACGGAGAAAGAGTACGCGGAAGTTAGGACCAAAGTGCTTTCGGGCAAGACAGAGATCCCGCTTGACTATCGCTTGGTCAATAAGGCAGATGATTGGCGGGTCTATGACGTCGTCGTGGACGGAGTCAGTCTGGTGAACAACTATCGCGGGCAGTTTACGAAGATTCTTCGTGCCTCTTCTTATTCAGATCTCGTCGATCAGCTCCGTAAAAAATCCGACAAGCTCAAGGCGCCATAACGTCGTTTGCGGAACCATGAGGACGTGTATGCGCAGGCTTGTTGTTGGTGCCCTTCTCCTGCTGCTTTGGGGGCTGTGCCCCATTGCGCTCACGGGCGCTCACGCCGATGTGAAGTTTTTCCCGATTCCCGCTGTCAGTTCCAGCAAGAACGACGGCAATGATGTCGGGATGATTGTGCCGGCTCTCATCACAGGACCGGACGGGGACCTCAAATACTTGGTGGCGCCGATGGTGGTCTACAATTCGATCGTGGGCACCCGTGGAACCCTCAATCTGTTCCGTTATGAGCCGGGTGGAAAGGAACTTCGAGGTATTGCCTCCTGGACGGAACGAATCGAGCGGAAATTCTTGCTGAGCTATGTTGACCCTGGTTTCAGTAATGGTCGGTATAGCATTGGGTTCAGTGCCATGCATTTCAAGAATGCCACCGTGCGTTTTTTCGGGCTTGGTCCGACCACGGTAGAGGGGCAAGAGACCAACTACACGGCCTCTGAGACGAGGTTGAACTGGAAATTCGGTGTCTATGCAAACGAGGTCACACAAATCGCGGTCAGTCAGCGGTTGCGGCACATGCAATCGATTCAACAGGGTGCCACGGAACTTCCTTTTTCCGGAGATCTTTTTCCTGAGGCCCCTGGTGTTGGAGGGGCGACGATTCTCGGCCAGCGGATCAGCTTTCATTATGACACACGGAACAACTTGGTGACTCCGACGGATGGGATGGCGGTCACGGCATACGCCGAACTGAACTATAACTTCAAAAATGGCGCCGACCCTCTCTATTCTAGGTATGGTCTCGAGATTAAAAAGATGTTTGCGAGTGAATCCAAGCGGGCGATTTTGGTGATTCGCGGCGATCTGCAAGCCACGCTCGGCTTGGACGTTCCGTTTTATGAGCAGAGCTCGTTGGGCGGACAGAATAATCTGCGCGGTTTTGGTGTCGATCGGTACATTGATAAGCAGCTGATTGCGTTCAGTGTTGAAGAGCGGATTCATATCGTGCGCACGCGTCTGGCCGGGGTCATGGCGGATTTTGAGATCGCACCGTTCATCGATACCGGACAAGTCTTTAACTCATTTAAGAATGTGAGTTTCAAAGACTACCGCATTACCCCAGGAATCGGATTTCGAGGAATCATCCGGCCCAATGTTGTGGGACGGATCGATTATGGGTTCAGTAAAGAAGGGGGAGCTATTTTTGCCGGGCTCGATTTTCCGTACTAATCCGACTCATCCAGTGTCCACACCAAATCGGATAGTAAGGTCTCTTTATAACAAGGTTCAGGAGAGAGGACGCTCCTCCAGCACATTTCATAAGTGCTTGACTTCATGCGGTTCATGTGTGAAACTCCAGCAAAATTTGGCACCTGGACACACGGTACCTATTAGTCCTGTGAGAAGGACTGCTGCCCATAGGGTGCGAACGAAGGAGACCATCTATGTCCCTACTGAAGACGATTCATAGTCCTGCCGATCTGAAGCGGTTGTCTCCGGATAAATTCCCGGCATTGTGCCAGGAGATTCGTGAACAGATTATCGGGGCGGTCTCAAATGTGGGCGGACACCTGGCCTCGAATTTAGGCGTTGTCGAACTTACAGTCGCCTTGCAATACCTCCTCGATACACCAACCGACAAGATCGTCTGGGACACCAGCAATCAGTCATACACCCACAAACTCCTCACTGGTCGGCGAGAGCAGTTTCACACGCTTCGCCAGTACGGTGGACTGAGTGGATTTTGCAAACGGGAAGAGAGTGACTACGATACCTTCAATGCCGGTCATGCGGGGACCGGAGTATCTGCTGCCTTTGGCATGGTCGAAGCTAGAGAGCAGTTGAAACAGAAGAACAAGGTTGTCTGTGTCGTCGGTGACGGCGCCATGACGGCGGGGATGACGCTGGAAGGGCTGCATCATGCCGGAGGGCTCGGAAAAGATTTTCTCGTGATTTTGAACGACAACCAAATGTCGATCTCGAAAAATGTCGGCGCCATTTCTGCCTACCTGAGTCGAACCATTACCGGCGAGTTCTATGGGAAGATGCGCGAAGAGACCGGTCAGCTATTGGGGAAGATTCCTCACATCGGCTCCGACATGCAGAAGCTCGCTCGCCGAGCCGAAGAGCTTGCGAAAGGCGTGATTCTTCCCGGATTGCTCTTTGAAGAACTTGGGTTCCAATACAGTGGTCCCATCGACGGCCACAACTTTGAGCATCTCCTTCCGACGATCGAGAATGTGCTGAAGATGAAGGGGCCGGTCCTCCTTCATGTCATTACAAAGAAGGGGCTTGGCTACGACCCGGCCATGAAGAATCCGGTATGGTTCCATGCCTGTCCACCGTTCGTTCGGTCGACTGGCGCACCGGCCAAGAAAGCCGCACGTCCTTCCTACACGGCGATTGCGATGGACGCCCTGGTCAAGTTGGCCCGGGAGGACAAGCGCGTTGTGGCCATCACGGCGGCGATGTGCGAAGGGACGGGGCTGACGGCATTTGAAAAGGAATTTCCAGATCGTCTCTATGACGTCGGCATCGCCGAGCAGCATGCGGTGACATTTGCTGCGGGGCTTGCGACGCAGGGCATAAAGCCGGTTGTTGTCATGTATGCGACCTTTCTCCAGCGGGCCTACGATCAGGTGGTGCACGATGTGGCGACGCAGAACCTTCCCGTCGTGTTTTGCATCGATCGCGGCGGGCTCGTCGCCGAAGACGGGACGACGCATCATGGCGCCTTCGACTACGCCTATCTGCGCCACGTTCCCAACATGGTCGTCATGGCCCCGAAAGATGAAAATGAACTGCAGCATATGATGAAAACGTGCGTACAGCATGAGGGCCCGATTTCCGTGCGCTATCCGCGCGGTGTCAGTCTCGGGGTCACGATGGATGCGGCGGCCCAGGCGTTGCCTATTGGCAAAGGGGAGTTGATCAAGGACGGGACGGACGTAGCCATTATCGCAATCGGTGTCTCGGTCTGGCAGGCGCATCAAGCCGCCGAGCGTCTCAGCAAGGAAGGTGTGTCCACTGCTGTGGTGAACGCTCGATTTGCCAAGCCGATGGATCACGACCTCATCACGGATGTCGCAAAGCGGGTTCGCTACGTCGTCACCGTCGAAGAGGGGTGCAGGATGGGCGGATTCGGTTCTGCGGTGCTCGAAACGTTGTCAGAGGCCGGGATTAGCGATGTGAAGACAAAGGTTCTAGGCCTGCCCGATTGGTATATTGAACAGGGGCCACAAGATTTATTGCGGGAACGGTATGGTTTGACGGCTGAAGGGATTTATCAAAGCGTGAAGGAAATGATCGGTAAAGCACCAGCCGTACAATCTTCTCTCACAGGTGCGGCCCTCGCCGGCCATCTTCCTCATGGAGACGAACAGGGGAGCTGATTGGGGCGTGAAGAGTAAGAGGTAAAAGAGTTACGACAGATGCATATTCCCAGACGAAAGACTCGACAGATTTCAGTCGGAACGGTGAAGGTTGGGGGCGATGCTCCCGTGTCCGTGCAATCCATGTGTTCGACAGACACACGCGATGTGACTGCCACGGTCGGAGAGATTCACCGGCTTGAAGCCGCCGGCTGTGAAATTATCCGTGTGGCCGTGCCGGACGAGGAAGCCGCCGCAGTCCTGCCTCAGATTAAAGCAGCGATGACGGTGCCGTTGATCGCGGACATTCACTTCGATTACCGCCTTGCCTTGAAAGCTGCCGCAGTCGTCGATTGCGTCCGCATCAATCCCGGCAACATCGGCACCTGGTGGAAAGTTGAAGAAGTAATCAAAGCGGTCAATGATCATGGCATTCCGATTCGAGTCGGCGTCAACGGAGGCTCGCTCGAACGGCCGTTGTTGGAAAAATACGGATGGCCTTCGCCTGAAGCGCTTTCCGAATCGGCGCTCAACGCGGTGCATGCGCTGGAGGACGTCGGCTTTACCAACATGAAGGTGTCGCTCAAGGCCTCCGACGTCAAGCACGCCATCGATGCCTACTGGCTCTTTGCGATGCAGTCCGATTATCCTCTGCACATCGGCATTACAGAAGCCGGCACGGCCATGACTGGCGCTGTGAAATCGTCCATCGGGCTCGGCTACCTGTTGTCCCAAGGCATCGGCGACACACTTCGTGTCTCGCTCGCCGCCGATCCGGTGGAAGAAGTCAAGGTCGGATTCGAGATCCTGAAGTCTTTGGAGCTGCGGCACCGTGGGATCAACGTGATCGCCTGTCCGACGTGCGGACGCGTGGAGATCGACGTCGTGCGCATGGCCAACGAGCTGGAAAAGAAACTTGGCCACATTAAGACCCCGTTGAACGTGTCGGTGCTCGGCTGTGTTGTGAATGGCATTGGAGAGGGCAAAGAGGCCGACATCGGGATCGCTGGCGGTGAGGGCAAAGGTATTTTGTTCAAGAAGGGTAAGCTTGTCCGCAAGGTTCCCATGGAAGAATTAATGGATACACTCATTGAGGAAGTGGAGCAGCTTGCTAAGGAAAAAGAGGCGGAAGGGAACGGTGTACCTACCGCGTCTTCGACGGAAAACGGTTGGGAACCCCTTATCCCTCAGTCGGATCATCTCTCAACGCTTGGAAAAGAAATACCGGTCTTGCCCCGCAGGTAACGGCCACTGTTAAGGCCTCTTCTCACCTACGTAATCTAACTCCAGGCTTCTTCTGCAAAAGTAACGATTGACGTGTTCTCCGAGGGTCATGTATGTGTGCCGGTGAACTATGGAATCAAAGCCGATCATTCACTGGATCAATGACTTTGTCAGATCCGTTCTCTTTGTGAGGCTGGTGAAGGTCGGCCTCGCGATTGCGGCGATGGTGCATGGCTACATCATTTCCTTCGGGCGCTCATTCCACTTCCGTGACATCGATATCCATCGTGAGATCGGACGACGCTTTCTCACGGGGGACTATCTCTACGCCAATGACTACTGCTACATGTATTTACCGACTACCGGCATCTATTTCGCCCCCTTGCTCACTCTGGACAGAAACCCGAGCTTAGCCTTGCGCTATGCCGTCGCTGTCGGATGCTTAATCATCACCATCATGTTGTTCCACCGCATGTTGTGTGGCAGATCAGACGCGAACGTGTGGAGCCGGCTCTTGGTCGGTATCGGTGCAGGGTTGTTGACGCTACAATTTATATTGAACGATCTCGACGACGGAGGTCCGCATCTCATCCTGCTGGGTATTCTGGCAGGCGGTAGTTACGCGATATGGGTTGGGAAAGAACGGCTGGGAGCAGCTTTAGTTGGACTTGGCATCGTGCTCAAGATCACTCCGGCACTCTTCGTGCTTCTGTTTCTTTGGAAGCGGCAATGGCGAGTCGCCTCGTACACGGTACTTGCCACGGTCTTGTGGGTTCTGTTGCCCCTCTTATATATGGGGCCCACAAGTTGGTGGGAGCATCACACGGAATGGACCAGGAATGCCGTGTTATCCGTGCTTGATCGGCAGGCAGAGGGTCGGCAGGAAAATGAACTTCAGAAGGCGAACCTCTCGCTCCGCCATACCATGCTGCGCTATCTGGTCACATACCCACCAACCCATCGGCTTCGGCAGGTGGATCCAGGATATCAACCGGTGTTAGATCTGCCGTCCCCGGTTGCGAACGGGATTGTTGGGGTTGCCGCGATCGGCCTACTTGGTGTATTTGCGTGGTCAAGTTGCCGCGAGTTTCAAGGGCCAGGAGATCCTATGTGGGCACGGGATTGCGCTGGAACCTTGGTCTTGGCCTTATTATTCTCTCCTATCACCTGGGATCAGCATCTGGTATGGCTGATCCCAGCGGCCTGTGTCGTCACCGCGGCAGCAGCTCAGGTGAGCGGCGGGTTGAGTCGTTTGGGATACATCATGCTGGCCGTCTATGTGGTGTTGACCATGGTGCTGAATTATGAAGTCGTGGGTTCGGTAAGATGGGAAGCACTGAAGAGCTACCATCATCTTGGTATCGCGATGTTGATCCTGTACGGATTGCTTCTCAGCAGTAGGGGCGGTTGGAGCTATCCAGGATTGCATCCTGAAAAAATGTGATCAAGCTCGTCCCGTATGGTCCGTGAGGCATAGCCCAGACACCCGGGAATGTCCAAGACGCTCGTCCCTATTCTCGGAGAAGTTGCCGGTAGGCGGAATATCAGTTCGCGCGTGTTGTGTTCCAGGAAACGAAGCGATTATAATGCCGACCTCTGAGGCGCCGTACCCAAGTGGTAAGGGAGCAGTCTGCAAAACTGCGATGCAGCGGTTCGAACCCGCTCGGCGCCTCCATACCAACCTTCGCCTAAACTACTGGCTCTTTATCGTTTTATTGGCATTGTCGCTGGTGAAAAAGCGTCTCCAGTGTTCTCATAGGGGTACCATTTACATCCTCGATTAAGGGAAACTGCAAATGGAGGTATTCTCAAGCTTGTGGGCACAAGGATCCACATTGCATCGAAGGCACTTCTCCTCGTTATGGGATGCAATTTCAAAAGATTCACCAAGATAGCCCTTACGTTCGGACCTGATCTGCATGTGAAGTGATGGGATTGTTCCCGTCGACTGTGTGGTGCATAGAAGACTTCAAACTGTAGATCGCAAATTAACTTGTCCGGTGTGATGGAGCACAGGATCTGTCCTGGTTATTCTCTCGATCATTTCAGCCCGAGACCGAAAGTTCTTCGCACACAGGTGGTCGAGGAGCCACGATTGCTCGGTCGCCTGATCAACGGGTCGCGCCGTTGCGGCCTAGCTGGGTGCCGTCAGGCTCGATCAGCTGGCCATCCGGCTGATACCGCGCCAGGCATCGGTGCCCATGGAATACCACCAACGTCCCATGCGGATAGTCATGGACCCGCACCGTGGCTTTCACATGATGAAAGCGGTGCCGGTCGGGTGGGATCTGCAGACTCAGCCCCTGATACCGCACCGTGTTGTCCTTGGTCCCGACGCGCTCCTCCTGGCTACAAAGCATCTCGGCGAGGGGCGTCCAGATCCACGGCACAAACGCGGTCCCCGCTTCGGCTGCCGCCACCGCAAAGCGTCGGTTGTAGGCGGGCAGAACCTGCTTCGTCAGATACCCGTTGGCTGCGAGCATTGTGGTAATTCAGGCCAAGGCCAACTCTTTGGGCAGCCGATCCTGCAGCATGCGGAAGGCCCGTTCGGATCGGCCTCGGGCTTCTGGTGAATAGGCGGCAATGAGCGTGATCCCCAATTGCTGTAAGGCCCGATGCACCTGGGTGAGCTGCATCTTGTCGACCTTCCCACCGGCGTCCTCCGTGTACCAGTAGTGCGAGCCGCGATCGGGATAGCGGGAACTGAAGAGGCCCTGGGTCTCAACGACCTCGCGCACGCCCTGCAGACTACTCATCGTGCCTTCTTCCTCCACAAAAAGCCGAATAGAGCGTACTCGTCGCATCATCGCGCGTCACAATCAGATCCCGCTGACAGCCGGGCACCCATTGATGTGTCGAGCCGTCTTGATGCAGCAGCATCCCGGGCTTGCGGGCCGCTTCGTGCGGTGCGCCCCACGCCGGGGCGCTCGCGGCACATGTCCTGTGGCTTGTAGCCGGTTCTTCGTCCATGTATACGAGCGCGCCCCCGCCATGTTCCTCTTGCCAGCGCTTGTGGAAGTGCTTGACCGGCCACCCCGTGTATTGGCTCTCATACAGCGTCACCATCTCCAGGACTTCGTCCACCGGGACCGCATGGGCTGAAGCCCGGCCCAGCCGCCGATCCTCTACCCCCGCCACTCCTTCGGCCTCGTAGCGGACAAGCCACCGACGAAACTTGCGTTCCGTCACGCCCAGCATCTCCACCGCCTCCGCCATCGTCAGAGCTCGCCGCTGCCGTCGCGAAGACAACTCCTCAAATCGCATCTGTCGCACCTCCTGTAAGGGCCTGTTGAATAATAGGGTCGTTGATTGAACGTTTTGCTATACTGCGCCCCGTCCACAGTTGCTTCCCCACCTGGTACCCCTGGAGCTG
>LNFM01009401.1_pt1 | contig 14249 bp, 13 predicted proteins | sample 596031 | NCBI WGS metagenome assembly LNFM01 (sample SAMN04254537, study PRJNA301005) | activated carbon metagenome | isolation source: dual media filters at the Ann Arbor, Michigan drinking water treatment plant | place: USA: Ann Arbor
GGGTCGACCAGGGCGTGGGCTGCAGCAAGGTGCCCGACATCCACAACGTGGGCCTGATGGAAGACCGCGCCACGCTGCGCATCAGCAGCCAGCATATCGCCAACTGGCTGCTGCACGGCGTGGTCACGGCCGAACAGGTGCACGCCACCTTCCGGCGCATGGCCGCGGTGGTGGACCAGCAGAACGCCGGCGACCCCGCCTACCGCCCCATGGCCGGCACCTGGGAAGAAGGACGGGACCCCAGCCTGGCCTACCAGGCCGCGCTGGACCTGGTGTTCAAGGGCCGCGAGCAGCCCAGCGGCTACACCGAGCCGCTGCTGCACGCCGCGCGCCTGGCGGTGAAGGCGGCCACGGCTTCGCCGCAGGCGTCCTGACGCACCCGTGAGCCTGCCCGAACGCTGGCGTCCCAGCGTCACCGTGGCCGCCGTCATCAGCGACGGCGGCACGGCGACCGGCCGCCCGCTGCGCTACCTGCTGGTGGAAGAGCACACGCCCGAAGGCCTGCGCCTGAACAACCCGGCCGGCCATCTGGACCCCGGCGAATCGCCCGAGCAGGGCGTGGTGCGCGAAACCCTGGAAGAGACCGCGCGGGCCTTCACGCCCGAGGCGCTGGTGGGCGTCTACCTCTCGCGCTTCCAGCGTCCCGCCACGGGCGAAGACATCACCTACTTGCGCTTGGCCTACTGCGGCAGCGTGGGCGACGAACTGCCCGGCCGCACGCTGGACACCGGCATCGTGCGCACGCTGTGGCTGACCGTGGACGAGGTCCGCGCCAGCGCCAGCAGGCACCGCAGCCCGCTGGTGCTGCAGTGCCTGGAAGACCACCTCGCCGGACGGCGTTACCCGCCTGGCCTGGTGGTCACCGACGCCAGCGTGTTCAGGCCGGGCGGCTGGAACGCGAAGCCTGGCGGCGCGCCATGAAACCGACGGCGGCCAGGCCGGCCAGCATCAGCGCGTAGCTGCCGGGCTCGGGCACCACGCCCACCGTCAGCTTGATGCGGTCACCGGCCTGCACGCCGGCCAGCGTCCAGTCGATGGCGCCCTGCGTGGTGCCCAGCGGGTTGCCCACTTCCACGTCCAGGAACTCCGGCGTGTTGAAGCTGAAGGTGGCGGTGCTGCCGGCGACACCGATGTCGGTGCTGCCACCGAACTGGCGCGTGACGGTGCCGATGACGCCGAAGCCGCCGCGGTCCAGGCCCAGCGTGTAGCCGGGGATGCCGCTGCCGGTGAAGTTGCGCAGCACCGCGTTCAGCAGGATGGGCTGCTGCAGGTCACCCGCTTCGATGCGGAATTCCATCTGCACTGGCGAGAAGTTGGCGAAGTCGATGTCGAAGGACAGCAGGCTGGTGCCGCTGTACGACGTCACCACGGTGGCGCCCTGCGTCACGGCGCCTTCGAAGGTGACGGCCTGGGCGGGCAGGGCCAGGGCGGCGGCCAGCGCGACGGCGGCAACGACGGGGTGCTTCATGGCAGTGGCCTTCAAGTTGGAAAGGGGTGGGCGGGGCATCACAGGTGGCCGTTTTCGAAGGGGCCGGTGATGGCCAGCGTGACGCCGCAGTACAGGTTCACGAAGAGCACGCGGCCGTCGAGGCTGAACACGCTGCCGGCCCATTCGGTGTTGCGCTGGTTGCCGGTGGCGGCACCCGGCTTGCCCACGCCGGCCAGCTGCGCGGCGGTGAAGTCGTAGTTGTGCTTGGCGAAGATGTAGCTGTTGCCGCTGGGCGAAAGCACCTTCAGATGCTGCGACTCGATGGTGGCGCTGGTGGGCGCGCTGGTCCCGCCGTCTTCGTTGAAGAGCAGGCCGCCGCGCGGGCTGATGCAGATGTTGTCGGGCGAGTTGCCCACCACGCGGTCACGGCTGACGAAGATGGCCTTCAGCACCAACGTGCCGAGGTCCAGCGCCCAGATCACGCCTGCCCGCGGCGTGGGCGAGGTGCCGGTGGCCTTGTCGGTGAAGAAGACGACGTTGTTCGCCACCCAGCAGCCTTCATTGGCGCCGAAGATGGCAGCACCGTTGGCATAGGCCTGGGCGTAAGGTCCGCTGGCCGAGACGTTGCCCACCACGCTGGCCAGCGTGATGCCGTCGGCGTCGGGGTCGGCGATGTCCACCCACTCACAAGCAAACTCCTGGCACAGCGTGGGGAAACGCAGGTCGGCGTTCATCATGCCGCGCACCTTCAGGCCCTGCAGCGTGCCGCCTGCATGCAGCGAGTTCAGGCCGCCACTCAGGTTGTGGGGCCGGAAGCGGTACAGCGTGTTGGCGTTGCCCTGGTCTTCGGTGAGGTACCAGTAACCGGTGGCGGGGTCGATGGCGCTGGCCTCGTGGGCGAAGCGGCCCATGGCCACCAGCGGCGTCGTGTTCACGGCGGTGAGGCTGGTGTCGGCCGGCACTTCGAAGATGTAGCCGTGCTTCCTGCCGGTGCTGCTGACAGCGTTGCTGCGGATCTCTTCGTTGCTGAGCCAGCTGCCCCAGGTGGTGCTGCCACCGGCGCAGGGGCGGTAGATGCCGCCCAGCGTGGCATAGCTTTCGGCCCAGTTGCCGTCGCGCCAGACGAGGTTGGTATTGCCGCCGATCTGGTAGTTGCTGCCGGTCAGGCCGGTGTCGTACTTGGCCACCGTCTCGCGCCCGGCGCCGATGATGCTGGCGGCGTTGCTGCTGGTGCTTTGCTCGTGGTTGCGCACGAGCACGATCTCGGTGCTGCGGCCGACGCGGCGCTGGCGCACCACACCCATGCCGTCGTGCGCGCCGGGCGTGCTGAGGCCGTCGCTCATCATGTCGCCACGCCAGCCGTAGCTCTTGTAGCTGAAGCCTGGCGGCAGCTCGATCAGCGGCAAGCCGGTGCTGAGGTCATTGGTCGGCGCGGTTGCGCCGTAGGGGCTGGCGACGAGCAGCGACGCATCGGCGGCGACACAGGGGCCGCCAGAGGTGCTGCGCACCGCGGCAGCGGCTTCGGCCGAGCGCGCGGCCAGTGCGGCAATCGGCGCGCCGAAGGCAGCGGCCACGGCGGCGCCGCTGCCCATCAGCAGGCCGCGGCGCGTGGAATCGGGGGTGGGCTCGGACATCGGGGGCTCCTGGCTGTTGTGGGTGCATGGGACAACCCACACGCTAGGCGCCGGTCGTGAATCTGCCGTGACAAGCACCGGCCCAGGCAACGGCGGACAATCCGGATTTCCGCCGCACTGCCACCACCATGAACCGCATCGCCCCCTTCCACCTCGCCTTCCCCGTGGCCGACCTGGCCAGCACACGCGCTTTTTACGGCGGCCTGCTGGGCTGCCCCGAGGGCCGCAGCAGCAGCGAGTGGATCGACTACAACCTCTTCGGCCACCAGATCGTGGCCCACCTGGCGCCCGTGAAACCGGCCCCGGGCAGCGACGGTCACCACAACGAGGTGGACGGCCACGACGTGCCGGTGCCGCATTTCGGCGTGGTGCTGGAGTGGGACCAGTTCCACGAATTCGCCGCGCGGCTGAAGCAGCACGGCGTGAAGTTCGTCATCGAACCGTATGTGCGCTTTGCCGGCCAGGTCGGCGAGCAGGCCACGATGTTCTTCAAGGACCCGTCCGGCAACGCGCTGGAGTTCAAGGCCTTCAAGGACATCGGCCAGCTCTTCGCGAAGTAGGCCAGGCAGCAGCGCTCCATGATCGAACTGCTCTTCATCCGCCACGGCGAAACCGACTGGAACCGCCAGCAGCGCTTTCAGGGCCAGATCGATGTGCCGCTGAACGCCACGGGTGAGCAGCAGGCCGCGCGCCTGGCGCAGCGCCTGGCCGCAGAACGCCACGACCAGCTCTTCAGCAGCGACCTGCAGCGCGCGCGCCAGACGGCCGCGCCGCTGTCCGAGGCCTGGCAGATGCCGGCCGTGGCCCTGGCCGGCCTGCGCGAGCAGAGCTTCGGCGTGCTGGAAGGCCTCGACGTGCCCACCATCCAGGCGCGCCACCCGGACCTGTGGCGCTTGTGGCTGCAGCAGGACGCCGACTTCGCGCCGCCAGGCGGCGAAAGCCAGCGCCAGTTCCACAGCCGCGTGGTCGGCGCGGTGAAAGACCTGGCGGCCAGCGTGTCGGCCAAGAAGAGCGGCCAGCGCCTGGTGGTGGTGACGCATGGCGGTGTGCTCGACATGCTGTGGCGCACCGTGCACGGCCTGCCGCTGTCGGGCCTGCGCGAGTGCACCATTCCGAACACTGGGGTGAACCGCCTGCGGTGGGCCGGTGGTGCCTTGCAGATCGAGGTCTGGGGCGACGACGCCCACCTGTCGGCAGCCGGCTGAACCGCCGGCCGGCCGCCGCGCTCAGTGCATGGGGCGCGCCAAGACCATCACCCACCACGCGTCGTAACGGCTGCCCGGCACATGGCGGCCCACCACCGCCACGTGGCGGTAGTTGGCCTGCATCAGCGTGCGGCAGTGCGCCGGGCTGCGCAGCCACTGCTGCAAGGTGAGCGCCGGGCTGCGATACCCCGCTGCCACGTTTTCGCCCACGCCGCCCCAGGCGTAGCCGTGGCGCCGGGCACGCCCGCCCACGGTGCTGCCGTCGCTGCCGTCGTGGCTGAGCACGCCGCGCGCGGCCACGTCCTGCAGGTGGTCGGTGGCCGCCGCCTCGATGGCAGGGTGCCATTGCAGCGGCGGGGCCGGCGGCAGCGCTTCGTCGCCACAGGTGGCGCCTGCCGCGCGCTGCGCATTCACCAGCACCAGCATCTCGTCGGCCTGCGACAGCAGGTTGGCGGCCGCAGGCGCCGCGGCCGCGCTGCCCAGGCAGCCGAGCCACAACGCACAGCTGGCCAGCAGACGGCGGTGAACGCGGGGCGGCCCAAGATGTTTCATGATGTGTCTGCCGAGCATAAGCGCACGAATCAGACGCCACCACCACCCGTTTGCGGCCCCCGGTGCCGCCGCAAGGCCGCGCTGCGCCGGCCTACTGCCAGCGCAGCGCGGCCAGGTCGTTCACCATCAGCGGCATGTCTTTCCACAGGCCCAGCAGGCGCGCGTCGGCCACCGTCAGCCAGGTGGGCTGGTAGAGGTAGACCGAGACCACGTCGCGCGCCACCAGGCGCTGCGCATCGGCCATCAGCCTGTCGCGCTCCTTGGCCTCGGGCGTGGCCTGGATGCGCGCCCACAGCGCCTTGAACTCGGCCGACTCATAGCCCCAGTAGTAGTTGGGCCGCGCGAAGTTGCCGAAGTCCAGCGGCTCGACGTGGCTGATCAGCGTCAGGTCATAGGCCTTCTGGCCGTAGACGCCACTCAGCCACTGCGCCCACTCCACGTTTTCGATCTTCGCGGTGACGCCCACCTGCGCCAGCAGCGCCGCCACCACCTCGCCACCCTGGCGCGCGTAAGACGCCGGCGGCAGCTTCAGGCTCAGCTGCAGCGGCAGGCTGAAGCCCAGTTCCCTGGCCGCGTCCTTCAGCAGCGCGCGCGCCTTGGCGGGGTCGTAGGCATTGACTGCGGTGGTGTCCACATACCCCGGCGCGCCCGGCACGTAGTAGCTGCCGATGGGCACGCCAAAACCGTCGGCGCTGCCTTCGATGACGGCAGCGCGGTCGATGGCGGCGGCGATGGCGCGGCGCACGCGCACATCGTTCAGCGGCTTGCGCTGGTGGTTGAGGGCCAGGATGGTCTTGGCGCGGCCGCCGCCGACGAGGACCTGGTAGCGCTTGTTGCCCTGGAACTGCTTCAGGCTGCGCGCGGCCGCCACGCGCGGAAAGGCATCCACGTCGCCCGACAGCAGCGCCGCCACCTGGGCGGCGGGCTCGCTGATGAAGCGCAGCTGCACGCGGCGCAGCGCCACGTTCTTGGCGTTGCGGTGGCCGTCCCAGCGTGTCAGCGTCACGGCCGAGCCGCGCGCCCAGTTCTCGACGCGATAGGGGCCGCTGCCCACGGGCTGCGTGTGGTTGCTGGCGGCACTCTTGGGCTCGACGATCACCGCCGTGGCCTGGCCGAGCTGGAACAGCAGGTCGGGGTTGGGGTTCTTCAGTTTCAGCACCAGCGCGTGCGGGTTGAGCGCGGTGAAACTTTCGATGTTCGCGAAGGTGGCGCGGTCCTTGTTCGGGCTGCCGGGCTGGGCCGCGCGCTCGAAGCTGAACTTCACCGCGGCGGCGTCCAGCGGTTCGCCGTTGTGGAACTTCACGCCCTGGCGCAGCGTGAAGCTCCAGGTCTTGAGGTCGGGCGTCACGGCCCAGTCGGCAGCCAGCAGCGGCACGGTGCTGCCGTCGCTCTGCACCTTCATCAGCGTCTCGAAGACGTTGTAGAGCACCACCTCGCCGATGGCCGACGCGGCGCCGGCCGTCGGGTCCAGGCCCGGCGGTTCCAGCGCCATGGCCAGCACCGCGGTGTCCTTCCTGCCTTGCGCCCCGGCGGGCGCGGCCAGGCCCAGCGCCACCACCGCCGCGGCCAACATGGCCGCGCGCCGTGCCGCCACCGCGTTCACGCCAGGTGCTGACGGAAGAAGGCCAGCGTGCGGTCCCAGGCCAGCCTGGCGGCCGCGGCGTCGAAGCGCGGCGTGGTGTCGTTGTTGAAGCCGTGCTGGGTGTTCGGGTAGACGTGCGCCTCGTAGCGCTTGCCGGCGGCCTTCAGCGCCGCCTCGTAGGCCGGCCAAGCGGCGTTGATGCGCGGGTCTTCGCTGGCGAAGTGGATGAGCAGCGGCGCCTGGATCTTCACGACGTCGGCCTCGGGCGGCTGGCCGCCGTAGAAGGGCACGGCGGCGTTCAGTTCAGGCACCTGCGTGGCCAGGTAGTTGGCGATGCCGCCGCCGTAGCAGAAGCCCACCACACCCACCTTGCCGGTGCCTTCCGGCAGGCTGCGCAGGGCCTGGGCGGCGGCGATGAAGTCGGCGCGCGCCTTGGCCTGGTCCACCTTCGCGAAGGCCGCACGCGCGTCGTCTTCGTTGCCCGGGTAGCCGCCATAGCTGGCCAGCGCATCGGGTGCAAACGCCAGGAACCCGTCCACCGCCAGGCGGCGCGTGATGTCTTCGATGTGCGGGTTGAGGCCGCGGTTTTCGTGCACCACCAGCACCGCCGGGCGCTTGCCCGCCGGCTGCGTGGGCCGCGCCAGCAAGCCCTGCACCGTGCCGTGGCCGCTGGGCGAAGGAAAGCTCGCGCGGCGCGTGGCGATGCGGGCGTCGTCGGGCTTCACCACCTGGGCGGCGGCGAACTGCGGGCTCAGTGCCGCCAGCAGGCCCGCAGCAGCGGCCGGGCTGCCGGCGAACACGGCGGCCTGGTCGAGGAAGCCGCGGCGGCTCAGGTCGCCGTGCACGTACTGGTCGAAGAGCTTCAGCACTTCGGGCTGGAAATCGGCAGCGGTCAAACGGTTCGTCAGACGGGGAGGCTGGGGCATGCTCATGGTGTTTCCTGGAGTTGTCGCAACGGGCGGCCCCGCAATGTACGGGCGCCGGGCATGTCAGTGCAGGGCTTCGCCTTCTACCCACACTTGCTGCAGCTGCAGCGTGGCGGCGTCGAGCTGCAGCACATCGGCCCAGGCGCCGGGCTGCAGGCGGCCGCGGTCGGCCAGGCCGAGGTAGTGCGCGGCATGCCCGCTGCAGCGCGCCGAGGCTTCCGCCAGCGGCAGGCCGATGGCCACCAGGTTGCGCAAGGCCTGGTCCAGCGTCAGCGTGCTGCCGGCCAGCGTGCCGTCGGCCAGCCGCACGCCACCCAGGCATTTGTGCACCGTCTGCCGGCCCAGGCGGTAGTCGCCGTCGGGCATGCCGGCGGCCGAGGTGGCGTCACTGACGCAGAACAAGCCCGGTATCGCGCGCAGCGCGGCGCGCATGGCACCCGGGTGCACGTGCAGCAGGTCGGGTATGAGTTCGGCGTGCTGGCCGTGCGCCAGCGCGGCGCCGGCCACGCCCGGCGCGCGGTGGTGCAGCGCGCTCATCGCGTTAAACAGGTGGGTGAAGCCGCTGGCGCCCTGGGCCAGCGCTGCGCAGGCCTGTTCGTAGGTGGCCGCGGTGTGGCCGATCTGCACCCGCATGCCGGCCCCCACCAGTGCCGGTATCAGCGCCAGGCTGCCCGCCACCTCGGGCGCCATCGTCACCACGCGTATCGGCGCGATGGCGTGCAGCGCCCAGATCTCGTCCAGCGACGGCGGGCGCGCAAACGCCGGCTGCGCACCCAGCTTGTCGGGGCTGATGTAGGGCCCTTCCAGGTGCACGCCCAGCACGCGCGCAGCGCCTGCCGGCCGCTGCGCGATGGCCGGCGCCAGCGCGCGCAGCGCGGCGCTGATTTCGGCCAGCGGCGCCGTCATCGTGGTGGCCAGCAAGGAGGTGCTGCCGTGACGGGCGTGCAGCCGCGCCAGCGTGGCCACGGCCTCGCCGCCTTCCATGGTGTCGGCACCGCCGCCGCCATGCACGTGCAGATCGATGAAACCGGGCAGCAGCAGCGCGGTGCCGGCATCGGCGCGCACGGCGGCTTCGTCGACAGGCTCGCCTTCGATCTGCGTGATGCGGCCCTGCGCCACGGTCAGCGTGCCGCGCAGGAAACCGTCGGGGGTGAGGATGTGGCCGGCTATCTGCATCGGTTCAGTCATCGCTGTTCAACGCGGCGCGCACGAGGTGCAGCGCGCCCGCCATGCTGTCGCCGGCAGGCTGCACCAGGCGGGCGCGCAGCGCCGCAGGCCACAAGGGCGCCAGGCGCACCCCCACGCTGCCACTGGCCACCACGGGCCAGGCGGTTGGCGTGCCGGCGTCGGCGTCGGCGGCGGCACCGGCGGGCTGGAGCGCCCACACCAGCCGCGCCAGTTCATCGGCCGCGGCCTGCAGCAGCGCCTGCGCCCGGCCGCATCCATTTTCGGCGCTGCGAAAGACCAGCGGCGCCAGTTCGGCATAGCGGCGTGCGCCAGCGTCGGCGCACCAGGCCAGCAGCGACGGCGCATCGGCACCGGCTTCCCGGAAAACGGCGGCCGCCAGGGCGGTGGGCGCCTCGCGCCCGTCCAGCACCGCGTGGGCGTGGCGCATGGCCTGCAAGCCCAGCCAGGCGCCGCTGCCTTCGTCGCCCACCGGGTAACCCCAGCCGCCGCACTGGTGCGTGTGGCCGGCTTCGTCACGCGCCGCCGCCACGCTGCCGGTGCCCGAGGCCACCACGATGCCGGCGCCGCCGCCATGTGCGCCCAGCAACTGGGTGACGCCGTCGTTCGCCAGCGCGCAGCGCGCAAAACCGGGGTCGGCCTGCAGGAAAGCCGCGCGCTGCGCCGGCACCCCGGCGCCCGCCAGGCCCAGGCCCAGGGCGATGTCTGCCGGCGGCGCCGGCGGCAGGCCGGCTTGGGCAAACGCGGCGGCCAGCGCCTGGAGCACATGGCGCCAGGCCTGTTCCGTGCCCTGGCCCAGGCCCGAGGGCCCGGCCTCGCCCTGGCCCAGCGTGTGCCCGGCCGTGTTCTGCAGGCGCACGCGGGTGCCGGTGCCACCGCCGTCCACGCCGGCGACGAACAGCGGGGCCATGCAGCGTGGGCCCTCAACGGGCCGTGATGCAGACGACGCCGTCAAAACGGGATGTCGTCGTCCATGTCGTCGAAGCCGGTGCTGGGCTTGGCCGCGGCGCGCGGCGCCGGGGCTGCGCTGCGCGCCGGCGGCGCACTGCGCTGCGGCGCGGCGCGCGAGGGCTCGCGGCCCATCTCGCCCATGTCGTCGCCGCCACCCATGCCGCCACCGCCGCCGCCTTCACGACCGCCGAGCAATTGCAGTTCCGTGGCGACGATGTCGGTGGCGTACTTCTCGACGCCGTCCTTGTCGGTGTACTTGCGCGTCTTCAGGCGGCCTTCCACATAGACGGGCCGACCCTTCTTCAGGTACTCACCGGCGATTTCGGCCATGCGGTCGAAGAAGGTGATGCGGTGCCATTCGGTCTCTTCCTGCTTGTCGCCGCTGGTCTTGTCTTTCCACTGCCGGCTGGTCGCCACGGTGATGTTGCAGATGGCCGAGCCGCTGGGCAGGTAACGCACCTCGGGGTCTTTGCCGAGGTTGCCGATGATGATGACTTTGTTGACTGAGGCCATGGGGTGGTGCTCCGGCTGATTCGGTGTGGGTGGCGTGCCGCGATTATCGCGCCGGGGTGTCGGCCCCGCCCATCCCCCGCCAGCCCACACCAAGGCCGGCCTGCTGTCGGGGGCCCCCGGCAGCCACCACGGCGGGTGGACGCCGCGCACCTGGCGCTGACTTACCATCCGCGCGCCGATGAACGCCGTCCCCCTGTCCTCCGACCCCGCGCTGCGGGTGCTGCAAGAAGTTTTCGGCTATGCCGCCTTTCGCGGTGCGCAGCAGGAAATCATCGGCCACGCCGTGGCCGGCGGCGACGCGCTGGTGCTCATGCCCACCGGCGGCGGCAAGAGCCTGTGTTACCAGGTGCCGGCCATCGTGCGCCACCGCGCCGGCCAGGGTGTGGCCATCGTCGTCAGCCCCTTGATTGCGCTGATGCACGACCAGGTGGGCGCGCTGCACGAGGCCGGCGTGGCGGCGGCCTTCCTGAACTCGTCGCTCGAAGGCGACGAAGCGCGCCAGGTCGAGCGCGACCTCATGAGCGGCAAGCTCGTGCTGCTGTACGCCGCGCCGGAACGCATCCTCACGCCGCGTTTCCTGGCCATGCTGCAAAGCCTGCACGAGCGCGGCAAGCTGAGCCTGTTCGCCATCGACGAGGCCCATTGCGTGAGCCAGTGGGGCCACGATTTCCGCGAGGAATACCTGGGCCTGAGCGCGCTGCACGAGCAGTTCCCCGGCGTGCCGCGCCTGGCGCTCACGGCCACGGCCGACAGCCACACGCGCGCCGACATCGTGGCGCGCCTGCAGTTGCAGGAAGCGCGGCTGTTCGTCGCCAGCTTCGACCGCCCCAACATCCGCTACACCATCGTCGAGAAGGACGAGCCCAAGAAGCAGCTGCTGCGCTTCGTGCGCGACGAGCACGACGGCGACGCCGGCGTCGTCTATTGCCAGAGCCGCAGGAAGGTCGAAGAAACCGCCAGCTGGCTGCAGGGCGAAGGCATCAACGCCCTGCCCTACCACGCCGGGCTGGATGCCGAGGTGCGCCGCCGCCACCAGGACCGCTTCCTGCGCGAGGACGGCGTGGTGGTGGTGGCCACCATCGCCTTCGGCATGGGCATAGACAAGCCCGATGTGCGCTTCGTCGCCCACCTCGACCTGCCGAAGAACATCGAGGCCTACTACCAGGAGACCGGCCGCGCCGGCCGCGACGGCCTGCCTGCCGATGCCTGGATGAGCTACGGCCTGGCCGACGTCGTCAACCAGCGCCGCATGATCGACGAAAGCGAGGCCGGCGAGGAGTTCAAGCGCCTGCAGCGCGGCAAGCTGGACGCGCTGCTGGCGCTGTGCGAGGCCATCGACTGCCGGCGGGTGCGGCTGCTGGCCTACTTCGGCCAGCCCAGCAGCCCTTGCGGCAACTGCGACAACTGCATCGGCTCGCCCGAGACCTGGGACGCCACCGAGGCCGCGCGCAAGGCGCTGAGCGGCATCTACCGCTTCCGCCAGGCCGGCGGGCAGCGTTATGGCGCCGGCCACCTGATCGATGTGCTGCGCGGCAAGACCACCGACAAGGTGACGCAGCACGGCCACCAGAGCCTGTCCACCTTCGGCATCGGCGCCGACGTCAGCGAAGCGCAATGGCGCCTGGTGCTGCGCCAGCTCATCGCGCTGGGCCATGTGCAGGCCGAAGGCGAATACAACACCCTGGCGCTGGCCGAGAGCGCGCGCGAAGTGCTGCGCGGCGAAGTGCCGGTGCGCCTGCGTGTGCCCAGCGAAGCCAAGCCGCGCGGCAAGGCCGCACGCGGCGGCCGCGACAAGGGCGGGCGCGGCGCGGGCCCGGCCGGTGGCAAGCCGCCGCCGCTGCCGCTGGACGACAGCGCCACCGAACGCTTCATGGCGCTGAAGGCCTGGCGCGCCGAGGTGGCGCGGGAACACAACCTGCCGGCCTATGTCGTCTTCCACGACGCCACGCTGGCCGAGATGGCGCGTGAACAACCCGCCACGCTGGACGACCTGGCCGGCATCAGCGGCGTCGGCGCGAAGAAGCTGGAAGCCTACGGCGCCGAAATCCTGCGTGTGCTGGGCGCCTGAAGCGCGGCCCCCTCAGGGCCGACCCTGGATCTCGACACTCGCGGTGTAGGTGGCCAGCCCGGCCGAGGCCAGCGCGCCGACGAACAGCACCCAGCCAAAAGGCGTGGCGGCCGTGGCGAACGCGATGCCGGCGGTGGTGACCCCGGCGGCCATGTCGGCCACCACCGCCACCAGCTTGGCCTGCTTGTCGTTCTCGGCGAGCCCGAAGGCCAGCGCCACCTTCTTGCTGAACATCGCGCCCACGGTGGCGGTGACCATGGCCGGCGACGCCTGGCTGCCCAGCTTCAGCAGCGACAGCGTCTGCGTCAGGATCTGCACCGAGGCCGAGGCCGCCTTCACGGTCTTGGCGTCCTTGCCGCGCACCACCACGTCGCAGAGTGCGGCGTTCTTGTCGATGTAGCCCAGCACGCCGGCCAACCTGCCTTCACCGGCCGCGAGCGTGCCGTTGAGCATGTCCACCAGCTTGCCCAGCAGTTCGGCATCCGCAGCCACGGCCTTGGCGTTGTCACCGCCCTGGGCCTGCAGCGCACGGCGGGTTTGTTCGGCGGTGATGGGCATGGTGCGGCCTGGTGTGCAGAAGGCTGGACCGCCATGCTGCCAGCGCACGCGGCGATGACATCCCCATGCCTGAGGACCGACGCCCTATGATGGCCGGTTGTTCTCTGCCGTCACCATGCCCCAGCCCACCGAACCCCTGCCGCCGACCCCCACGGCACGTGTGTCCCAGGAAATCCCCGCGCTTCGCAAGCAAACCGAGGAAAGCCGCGCGCTTCGCGTGCAAACGGAGGAAAGCCGCGCGCTTCGCGTGCGGGGGGCCCGCACGCACAACCTGAAGAACATCGACCTCGACATCCCCAAGCACGCGCTGGTGGTGATCACGGGCTTGAGCGGCAGTGGCAAGAGCAGCCTGGCCTTCGACACCTTGTACGCCGAGGGACAGCGGCGCTATGTCGAGAGCCTGAGCGCCTACGCGCGGCAGTTCCTGCAGCTGATGGACAAGCCCGATGTCGATGTCATCGAGGGCCTGAGCCCGGCGATTTCCATCGAGCAGAAGGCCACCAGCCACAACCCGCGCAGCACGGTGGGCACCATCACCGAGATCCACGACTACCTGCGCCTGCTCTACGCCCGCGCCGGCACGCCCTACTGCCCCGACCACGGCCTGCCCTTGCAGGCGCAGAGCGTGGCGCAGATGGTGGACGCCGTGCTCGCCCTGCCCGAAGACACGCGCCTGATGGTGCTGGCGCCCGTGGTGCGCGACCGCAAGGGCGAGTTCGAGGACCTGTTCGCCGACATGCAGGCGCGCGGTTATGTGCGCTTCCGCGTCGGTGGCGTCACCGTCGAGGCCGATGCGCTGCCGACGCTGAAGAAGAACGACAAACACGACATCGACGTCGTCATCGACCGCCTGAAGACCAAGCCCGACATCAAGCAGCGCCTGGCCGAAAGCTTCGAGGCCAGCCTGCGCATTGCCGACGGCCGCGCCATCGCGCTGGAGATGGACAGCGGCACAGAGCACCTGTTCAGCAGCCGCTTCGGCTGCCCCGTGTGCAGCTATTCGCTGAGCGAGCTGGAGCCGCGCCTGTTCAGCTTCAACAGTCCCGTGGGCGCCTGCCCGGCCTGCGACGGCCTGGGCCAGGTGACGGTGATGGACCCCGAACGGGTGGTCGCCTTCCCCAGCCTGAGCCTGGCCGCCGGCGCGGTGAAGGGCTGGGACCGCCGCAACCGCTACACGCACACGCTGCTGGAAGCGGTGGCCGCACATTACAAGTTCGACATCGAGACGCCTTTCGAACGTCTGCCCGAGCAGGCCCGTGAGGTGCTGCTGTTCGGCAGCGGCGCCGAAGAGATCGAATTCACCTACGAAGCCGAAAGCGGCGTCAGCGCGGCCAAGGCCAGCCGCAAGCCGCGTTCGGTGAAGCGCAAGCACCCCTTCGAAGGCATCATTCCCAACTTCGAGCGCCGCTTCCGCGAAACCGACTCGGCCACCGTGCGCGAAGAACTGGCGCGCTACCAGGCCGCACGCGCCTGCCCGCAGTGCGAGGGTTCACGCCTGCGCCGCGAGGCACGGCATGTGTTCCTGCAGCACGCGAACGGCGACAAGGGCCCCCCCATCTACGAGGTGGAACACGCCACGCTGGCGCATGCACTGGCCACCTTCGACACGCTGAAGCTGCAGGGCTCCAAGGCCGAGATCGCCGACA
>LNFM01010121.1_pt1 | contig 14249 bp, 13 predicted proteins | sample 596031 | NCBI WGS metagenome assembly LNFM01 (sample SAMN04254537, study PRJNA301005) | activated carbon metagenome | isolation source: dual media filters at the Ann Arbor, Michigan drinking water treatment plant | place: USA: Ann Arbor
GACAGCAGTTCGGCCCGCGCGCCCACCAGGTAGTAGATGCCCAGGAAGCACACCAGCATGCCGGCCACGCGGCCCCAGGCATCGGCCGGCGCCGCCAGGCCCAGCGGGCCGAGCGGGGCGGCCGGCACCAGCATCAGGAGGCCGCCGGCCCCCAGCAGGTACAGGCCGAAGACCTGGAGTGATCGTGCAGCAGGGGTCATCATGGGAAGGCCTCGCGAGTGGAGTGAAGAGGCCTCGATTGCAGGCTCTTCCGGCCGCGTGGACCAGTCCGGCGGCGCGGGCATCTGTCCCGCTGGTCGGTCACCGAGCGTCTTCCGCCGGGACGCTTGTCCCTCGCGCTGCGCGGGCTCGTCGCCGGCGACGCGTCAGAAGCCGAGTTCGCGCGCCCGCACCACCGCGTGGGTGCGGCCCTCGACGCCCAGGCGCTGGTACAGGCGCGACAGCTGGTTGCGCACCGTCTTGTCGGCCAGGCCCAGGTGGGCGCCGATCTGCAGGTTGTCCAGCCCGCGCGCCACCAGCGCCAGCAGTTCGCGCTCGCGCGCCGTGAAGGCCTGGTCGGTGGCAGCCGTCCGCTGGTGCGCGAAGTCGGTCAGTGCTTCGCAGAAACGCTCGAACGCGGGCTCGCCCGGCAGCGGCACGTGATTGCGCGAAGGCAGCGCCTCGAAGCGTGCGCCGGCGATGCCGGCCGCGAGGTCACGGCCGAGCTCGACCTTCACCATCGCATCGCCGTCGGCATGCATCACCAGCGTAGGGCAGCGCAGCAGAGGAAGCAGAGGCCGCACGTCGAGCTGCGAGCGGGCGCGGAAGATCGCGGCGGCACGCCGGCCATCGCAGGACAGGCGCTGCTGTTCGTTCATCGCCTCGCGCTGCTCGGGCGTGGCGTCCGGTATCAGCGAGGCCGAGAAGAACTGCTGCACCGCCGAGCCCGCCTGGCCCCAGCCGTGCTCCATCAATGTGGCCACGGCCTCGAAGTAGGCCAAGCCTTCGGTGCTGGGAGAGCGCTGCAGCAGCCCGTGCGAGTAGCCGCCCAGCAGCACCAGGTGCGACACGCGCTCGGGGTGGGCCGCGGCGTAGGACACGGCTGTGGCGGCGCCGCCGGAGATGCCCAGCAACGCCACCCGTGGCTCGGCGCTGGCGTCGACCACGACCTCCAGCTCTTCCAGCGAGGCCGCCAGGTCCAGCGGCGTCTCGTCGGGACCCGACAGGCCGCAGCCGCGCTCATCGTAGTGCACCAGGCGAAGCTCGCGGCCCAGGCGTTCCAGCCAGGGCCTGAAGATCGGCGACACAGCGTCATGTTCAACGTGCGTCATCCAGTGCGCCGCCCGCACCAGCAGCGGCGCCGCGGGTTCGACGCGGCCGCAGCGCGACCAGGCCAGGCGCGCACCGGAGCTTAGATGCGCAAAGCGGATCTCCTGTCGGTAGCTGCTCGCCACGTCGACGGCGCCACAGAGGGCCCAGCGTGACTCGTCAGGCCTCGGTCGGCGCTACGGCCGGCGCGCGAAACGCCGAGCGCGGCATGCGCGCGGCCATCGCTTCCAGCTCCTTCAGCGCGCTGCCGCGCAGCGCTTCCTGCCCCGACGGGCCCTGGAAGTTGGCCAGGCACATGCGCGGGAAGTGACGCGACACCCACTGCGTGATCTGTTGCACGTGCTCTTCGGCGCCGCCGTCGTAGGCCACCGAGGCGGGGTGTTCCGGTTCGTACACGATGGCGCCGCTGGTCGACTGGCGCACGGCGCATTGCAGGCGCGCCAGCAGCTGCAGCTCGTGCTTGCGCCCCATGGGCGAACCGAAGGCCCAGATGCCGTCGGGGCTGGCGTCGGTGAACATCTTCAGCTTCTCGGCCGTCGACTTGATGGTGCCGACACGGCCCGCGTTGCGGTCGGCCTCGAAGTTTTTCCAGTAGTAGAAGATGTCCATCCTGACGGTGCTCCCTGTTCGGTGGGCCAGGAGCGCGCAGGGCGCGCGCCACCCGGTCCGGTATGGCATTGTGTGCCCCCGAGACTAGCCGAGAACGGCCTGCCTGTAGCGGCATAGCCGTGCCGGGCGGCCGGATGACGCTGGCGCCGCGTGTCCGTGGCCCGGCTCGACCAACCTTCCCGGGGGCTCACCTCGGTGCGTTCAGGCCTGCCAGACGCCGTAGCCCGCCTCGCGCAGGCCGATGGCCAGTTCCACTTCCATGTCGCGTGCGGCCTCGTAGGGCATGGGGTTGTAGACGGCGTACAGGCCGGGCAGCAATCGCAGGCCGTACTCCAGGACGAAGCGGTTGGCCTGCACGCCGGCCTTGTGCCTGTCGAAGCGCAGGTCGGGATCGAGCCCGGTCATGCCCACGTAGACGAAGGGCTTGCCGAGCTGGTGGTCGGGGTTGGCCTGGCGGAAGCGCGCCTCGTTCCACACGCGGTCGTCGAGCTCGACGACGTAGACGTGGTGGTGATGGCGCCGCCGACTGCGGCGAGACTGGCCGGGTCGGAGCGTTGCCGCGGGTTTGCCGGGCGGGGGCGGCGCGCCCATCTCAAGTGCCCGCGACGTGCTCGAAGCCGGTGTCGCGCATCAAGCTCTGCAACGGGGCCCGGCTGCGCAGTGCGTCGAAGGTCGGGTCGACCGCGATGCAGGCGTAGTTGAAGTCGACTTGCCGCGCGGCGTCGGCCAGCCAGTGCAGGGCCTGGGCCTCGTCGCCCAGGCGCGCCTGCACCATGGCGATCTGGTAGGGCGACACGTAGCCCGCCGCGTGATCGGCCACCAGGCCCTGCAGCAAAAGGCGTGCGGCCGCGTCGTCGCCGAGCATGGCGCGCGCCTGTGCCATGCCGCAGCGGCCGATCGACAGACCCGGCGCGCGTTGCTGCAGCGCCTGGTAGGCGACAAGGGCTTCGTCGGCGCGACCGGTGTACAGCAGCAGGGCGGCGCGCAGGGCCCCGGCGAGGAGGTGGCCGGGCGACACGTCGAGCACCGCATCGAGCGAGATCTCGGCCTGCTGGTGGTGGCCTTGGTAGATCGCGATCAGGGCTTCGTGCGCGCGATACAGCAGCGACAGGGGGTCCAGGTCGCGCGCTTCGCGGTAGCAGGCGCGTGCTTCGTCGAAACGACGGTGCATCATCAGCGACCATCCGTAGCGTGCATGTGCAGCAGCCAGTGCCGGAGCCAGCTGCAGGGCCCGCAACAGTCGCGCTTCGGCCTGCGGCCAGTCGCGCTCGTGCACGGCCAGCAGGAATCCGAGCTGGCCGTGGGCGTCGGCCAGGTCGGGGTCGAGCTCGATGGCGCGCTCGGCGGCACGCCGGGCCGCCTGCAGCGATGGCAGGGGCGGCAACACGGTCATGCCGACGGTGGCGATCAGCGCATCGGCCAGCAGCGCGAAGGCGGGCGCGTGTCCGGGCATCAGCGCCACTGCCTGGTCGGACAGCTGCACGCCCTTGCGGCAACCCTGCACGTCGTTCTGTCGCAGCGCGATGCGCGCCAATCCCAGCAGCTCCAGGCCGGGCGCGGTCGGTCCACCATGCGCCAGCGCGCGCAGCAGGGGATGGCTGCCTGCCACATGGACACGCTGCAGCTGGCGCTGGGCCGCGTCCCGGTGCAGTGCCGACACGATGCCTCTTGCAAGACTCTCGAGTGTCTCCAGCGTGTGAAGCCCGGCTGCGCTCCTGTCGGAGCCCAGCAGCGCGCGGCGCGACCACAACTCGCCGGCGTCTTCGCAGCGCAGCACCCGCAGGCGCAGAACGCTCTCGTCTCCGGCTGCCCCTACCTCGCCCAGCACCACGTGTTCAACCTGCAGAAGGGATTGCGCGTGCTGCAAGGCCGCGCCATCGCCACCAACCGGGGGCGCGCCGCCGCGCACCACGCGCAAGCCGTTCAGGCGCGCCAGCGCCGCCGCCAGCTCGGCGGCCAGTGTGGCCTGCAGCGCGGCGCCCAGCAGGGGCGAGGGTGGCAGCTCGAACACGGCGACCGATCCCCGCGGCTGCGTCGGCGCTGACCTTCGACGCAGCTGCACGTCGTATCGGCCAGCGGTCAGCACGAACTCGAGCCGGGCGTCGGCGCCCTCGCCTGCATACCAGCGCGACAACTTCTGGCGCAGCCGGCGCGCCTCGACGCGTACGATGCTGTCCTGTCGCGGGTCGAAGCACTCAGCGCGACGCAGGAAGACCTCGACGCCCAGTGCCAGTTCCCTGAGCCGTGCCGACTCGCCCTTCAGCGTGCACTGCACCAGATGGCGCAGGAAGCGCAGGTGGCGCGGCGAGCGGCGGAACAGCGCGCTGGCCGCCAGGCGCGACAGTTCCGAGTCGATCAGGGCCCAGGAGGGGGGCGCGTCGGCAACGGGTGACGAGTCGTTGGGCTGTCTCACCCGCGCGAGTGTGGAGGTCAGGCGCCCGCGCTGGCAAGCCTCGCCGACCGGCCTCGGCGCCGCGCAGCCCAGGCCGCCAGGCCGGCCAGGCCCAGCAGGCCGGTCAAGCCCGGCTCCGGCACGGTGGCGCCGGCCGTGAGGGCCGTGAAGTTCAGCACCCCGCTGTTGGGGTCGCTGCGCACGCTGAACTCGAACCCGGGCTGCAGCCCGCTGAAGCTGTAGCGCAGGTTCCTGAGATCCAGCAGGGCACCGGCGTCGAGGAAGTCGTAGCTGAATCCGGCGTCGGGGGCGAACCCGTCGATGAACCTGAACTCGACCGAGGTACCGTCCAGCGACAGGCTGCCCAGCACGTCGAGGAAGTCGGAGCCGTTCGGGCCGATCTCGATCTCGATATGGCCGCCCACGTCGGCATAGTCACCGGCGATGGTCAGCTTGCCGGGTGAGAAGCCGGGTCGGATGGTGCCGCCGAAGTTCGACACCAGCGGACCGACGACGCCGTTGCCCATCAGGGTACCGCCCTTGCCCAGGACGATGGCGGCGTTGATGAAGCCGGTGTCGCGCACGGAAATCAGCGCCGAGCCATGGTTCGGGCTGGCGGGATCGAAGCCGGGCGCGGTGGGGCTGAGTCCGATGCCCGCCAGAATGCCCGCGGCGGTCAGTGTCGAGTTCACACCGACGCCCAGGAAGGAACTGCCCGCCGCGCCCACGGTCGACATGACCACCAGGTTCGCCGATGCCCTGGCGTTGCGGAACAGGGTCACGGTGCCCGTGCCCAGGCGGCCGATGGACAGGTTGCCCGTGGTGTCCAGCGTCGCGCCCAGTGCCGGAACGCCGAAAGCGCCGATGCCCCCGTCCAGCAACAGGCTGCTGTTCGAGCCCACCGACTGCCCCACGAAGACGGCCGATCCCACGCCCGTGCCGCCCGGCTTCTCGACTCGTACGTGGCCCCCATCCATGATGGCCATCGTGGTCGACGCGCCCACGTGGCCCTGCGGCGCGGCAAAGGGTCCGATCACCAGGCCGCCGTTGAACGGGAAGGCCGCTGGCACGGTGACGTCCAGTCGCCCGCTTCCGCGCACGACCAGGCTGGCAATCGAGCCCACGTTGTCGCCCACCACCACATCCGGCACAAACGGCACGCCGGGCGCGAGGTCCAGGCGGTTGACGGACAGGTTCGCGGAGTCGCCGATCAGCAGACTGCCCTGGCCGCTCTGGCCGATGCGCACGGCCGACAGGTTGCCCACGGGGCCGACGACCTGGGCCGCCGTATCGATCGCGCACCTGCCCGGCAGAACGGGATCGGGGCAGTCGGGCAGCGCGACCGGGTTGGGACCCAGCGTGACGACAGCGGCCTGGGCCGCACTGACCAGGGCAGCCAGCGCTGCGGCCGTCATGCACGACAGGCCCGCGCGGTGCAGCTTGCGCAGCGAGCGCCCGAGCGAGTGGGTCGGGGGAAGAGAGCTTTTCATGCAGTGGACTCCAGTGGACACCTTGTCGGCGTGACTTGGCGTTCGCTGCAAGGCCAATGCCGCTGCCGGTGCCGGCGCGGGCCCCAGCAGGGCGCGTGCACTGGCGTCGGGCCGAAGGTGACGTGAGGGTGACGTGTACCCCGCCGGGCCGCGGGCCGCCGCGACTGTCAGGCAGGCCGACAGTCCCGAGCCTGTGGGTGGCTCCGGCTGGTCGGCATGCCGGCCCCAGAATCACCGCATGTCCGCTGGTTCCGCTCCCTCCGACGCGTCGTCACGCGCCCTGCCCTTCACCGCTTTCGCCACCCTGCTGCTCATCGCGCTGATGATGGGCGCCAACCACGTGGGCGCCAGGCTGGCCTTCAACCATGGCGTCGATGTGATCACCGCGGTGGCCTGTCGCAGCCTGGTCACCGCGGCGGTGGTGGGCGCGCTGGTCTGGCATCAGAGGCTGCCGTTGTCCTTCAAGCCGGGCCAGCGGCGCCACCTGACGTGGATCGGCCTGCTGCTGGCGGTGCAGAGCTACTCCCTGTACTCGTCGGTGGCCCGGCTGCCGGTGGCGCTGGCGCTGCTGGCCTTCAACACCTACCCGCTGTGGACGGCGCTGTGGGCGCGCGTGGTCTACGGCCACCGTGCCGAGCCGCGTGTGCTGCGCGCCATGCCGGTGATGCTGCTGGGCCTGGCGCTGGCGCTCGACGTGCTGGGCGCTGCGTCGGGCCTGGGCGCGGCGGCGCACTGGGGGCAGATCGGCGCCGGCGTGGCCTTCGCGCTGACGGCGGCGGCCACCTTCGGCCTGGCCCTGGTGCTCACGCAGCACGAGGTGGCCGACGTCGACGGCCGTCTGCGCACGGCCCTCACCATGGGCATGGTCGGCGTGCTGGCCTTCGTGGCGGGGCTCGCGCAGGGGGGCTTCCACCTGCCCACCGCCGCGCCCGGATGGTGGGGCCTGGCGGCGCTGACCTTCCTCTACGGCACCGCCTTCACCATCATGTTCACGGTGCTGCCGCGCCTGGGCGTGGTGGGCAACTCGGCCATCATGAACGTCGAGCCCATCTTCGCGCTGGTGCTGGCCTGGGCCCTGCTGGGACAGACCATCGCGCCGATCCAGGTCGGCGGCGGTCTGCTGGTGGTGGCCACCGTGATGTGGCTGGGCCTGCGCAGGCGCTGAGCCGGGTTCCGGCGGGCGCCGGCCGGGGCACTCACCCGACCGCGCTGATGAACTCTCGCAGCGCGGCCATGGCCGGCGCCGGGTCGTCGCGCCAGGCGCCGTGGCCGGCGTCGGGGAAGGTCACCAGGCGTCCCCAGGGCGCCGGGATCGCCGCGGCGATGTCCAGTGCATCGGCCAGCGGCGTCACGGGGTCGCGGCCGCCGGCCATCACCAGCACGGGGCAGCGCACGTTCGCCAGGCCCGGCCGCAGGTCCATCGCCGGCATCTCGCGCGACGACCAGGTGAACAGGATCTCTGGGGTGAAGTGCGCGCGCCGGCTGGCGTCGGTGCTGGTCGGGCGCGTGCGGTTGTAGTGCGGGCGGCACAGGCGCTCGTACTCGGCCCAGGTGGCCTCGCCGGGCTGCAGCCAGAAGGATTCGGCCGCGCTGCGCGCCTCGGGGCCGCCGAGCTGCTCGAACATCGCCAGCTTGCGCTCCAGTGCCATCCGGGGCGAGGTGCTGGACAGCACCACGCGCGCCGGGTGCCCCGGGTGGCGCGCCAGGTAGCGCTGGGCCACGAAGCCGCCGAAGCTCTGCCCCAGCACGATGGGCCGCTCGATGCCCAGCGCGTCGCACAGGCGCACGACGTCGTCGGCGAAGGTGTCCAGCGTCCAGGTCCCGGGTGCGCTGGCGCTGCTGCGGCCATGGCCGCGGTGGTCGACGTAGACGATCTGCGCCACGTCGGCCAGCTGGCTGAACAGCGGCTTGAAAGAGGTGTGGTCGAAACCTGGTCCGCCGTGCAGCAGGATCAGCGTGGGCTTCTGGCGCATCTGCGGGCCGTCGGGCACGAGGCCGCAGCCTTCGATGTCGACGAACAGGCGCACTTGCGGGGCGATGGTGACGAGCATGGGATGACGGTCGCGGCAGGGGCAGGGCGCCGTACTCTACGCGCAGCCCTCCGCCCCGAGCGGCCGCTGCGCCGCCGCCAGCGTTCACCCGGACCGCGCGCCCGACCCGCTAGCATGGCCCCATGACCGACTTTCTGGACACCGAGCGCTGGGCGCGGCGCGACGCCTTCGAGTTCTTCCGCGGCTTCGACAAGCCCTACTTCAACGTCTGCACCCGCCTCGACGTGGCGCCCCTGAAGCAGGCGCTGGCCCAGTCGCCGGGGACCGGCGGCGGGCTGTCGCTGGCCCTGTACTACCTGGCCTTGCGCGTGGCCAACGAGCAGCAGCCCTTCCGGCTGCGCCTGGAAGGCGGCCGCGTGCGCATCCACCCGGTGGTGCACGCCAGCACCACGGTGCTGCGCGACGACGACAGCTTTTCCTTCGCCTACCTCGAACACGCGCCCAGCTTCGCTGTCTTCGCCGCGCAGGCCGGCCAGCGCATCGAGGCGGCGCGCGCTCGCGACGCGGCCTTCACGCCCCTCACCGACACCGCGCTGCTGCACTTCACGACCCTGCCCTGGCTGCACTTCACGAGTTTCTCGCACGCGCGCAACTGGGGCCGCGAGGACTCCATACCCAAGCTGGCCTTCGGTCGCGCCGAGCCCGACGGCGCCCGGCTGTGGCTGCCGGTCTCGGTGGAAGTGCACCACGCATTGATGGACGGTGTGCACCTGGGGCGCTACGTGACGGCCCTGGAAGCGGCGTTGTGCGAGCCCTTGACCTGGATCCAGTCGGCGCCGGCATCTGCAAGCCCACAATGAGGCCCGCACCGACCGGAGCCTGCCGATGCCGCGCCCGCTGACCGTCCGACCCGGGGGCCGTCCCTCGAAGCACGGCGCCGTGCTGGCTGCGGCGCTCGCGCTGTGCCTGGTACAGCCTGTTGTGGCGCAAACCGTGGCGCCTTCACGCGGCAAGCTGCTCTACGACAACCATTGCGTGGCCTGCCACACCACGCAGATGCACTGGCGCGAGCAGCGGGTGGCCGTCGATCTGGCCAGTCTTCGGGCGCAGGTGCGTCGCTGGCAGGCCACCCAGCAGCTGGGCTGGAGCGACAGCGACATCGACGACGTCGTGCGCCACCTCAACGACAGCATCTACCGTTTCGCGCCACCCACGCGCACCGGGTCCGTGCCCGTGCCCCAGGCGCCGGCTCAGCCGATGGCGCGCTTGACGGTGGCCAGCAGGTCCAGCGGCCCGTAGGGCTTGGACAGGTAGGCGTCGGCGCCGGCGCTGATGCCGGCCTGGCGGTCGGCAGGCTGGCCGCGCGCCGACAGCAGCACGACCTTGGTGCGCCTGAGTGCCGGGTCGCCCTTGATCTGCTTGCACAGCTCCAGCCCGTCCATGCCCGGCATCATGACGTCGCTGAGCACCAGGTCGGGCCGCATCTGCTGCGTCTTGCGCAGGCCGTCGGCGCCGTCCACGGCGTCGTGCAGTTCGTACTTCTCCAGCTCCAGCGTGATACGGATGACTTCGCGGATGTCTTCCTGGTCTTCGACGATGAGGATCTTCTTCATGGCGGCAGTGGATGGAGGGTTGCCGCGACTGTGCGGTGTCGTGCGACGGCAGGCCGCGCGATAAGAAGGGTGTCCGCCCCTCATTTGCCGCACCGCCGCGCGGCCGGCCGACGCCGGCGTTCAAGTTTCCGCAGCCCGCAGCCGATAGCCACGGGGAGTCCTGCACGGGCCCCTGCCGCGCCGCGGCAGGGGAGCCTGGCACCGTAGCGATCCACCCCTCCCATGAAGACACCGTCCTGGCACCCTCGCGATATCGACAGCCTGCTGCTGCTGCTGCTGGCGGCCAACGCCGGCGCCGTCTGGCTGTTCGCCCAGGCCCTGGCTGCCGGCCCGGCGGCGCTGGCCTGGAAGGCGGCCGCCGCCGTCGCGGCCGCCGGCGGCTTGCTGGCGCTGCTGTGGCGCGGCACGGCGGCGTCGGCGGCGGTGCTGGCGCTGTCGCTGGCCGCCGTCGTGTCCCTGCAGCCGCACGTGGCGCCCTCGTCGCCGCTGCCCCACTTCAATGCGCTGATCACGCTGGTGCTGCTGATGCCCTACCGCGACGGCCGCCCCGTGTTGCTGGCCACCGCGGTCTTCGTGCTGCATGCCCTGGCGCTGGGTCAGGGCGTCGCCTTCGGCCTGCCGCCCGCCTGGCTCGGCGCCGCGCCGGCAGCGCACGCGGCCGCCGTGACCGTGGCCTTGCTGCTGCAGGGCCTGCTGCTGTCCGCCATGGCGCGCCAGCGCGGCCTCGACGGGCGCGAGGCGCGCGAACTGGAGTTTCTCGTCAATGCGATGGGACGCGAGGGCAAGATCAGGCTCAACCTCGACGTCATCCGGGCCGAAACGCCGGCCGGCCAGCGCCTGCAGCACGTGCAGCAGCGCATGGCCGCAGCCATGGCCGAGGTGCACAGCGCGTTCGAACGCATCCAGCGCGCTGCCGCCGACGTCACGTCGGGCAGTCGGGAGCTGGCCTCGCGCACCGAGATGGCGTCTGCCGGCCTGAAGGACTCGGCCATGTGCCTGGACCAGATCGGCGTCATCGTGCAGCACAGCACCGAGGCCTCCAACGAAGCGCGTGCGATGTCGGTCACCGCCTCGGACATCGCCGACGAAGGCGGCCGGCTGGTGGGCGACGTGGTGCGCACCATGCAGGAGATCGAGACCTCTTCGCGCCGTATCACCGACATCATCGCGGTCATCGACGGCATCGCCTTCCAGACCAACATCCTCGCCCTCAACGCAGCCGTCGAAGCGGCGCGCGCCGGCGAGCAGGGCCGCGGCTTCGCCGTGGTGGCCAACGAAGTGCGCACGCTGGCCCAGCGCAGCGCGGCGGCGGCCAAGGAGATCAAGAGCCTGATCGGCACCTCCGCCACCACGGTGGAAACCGGCACCCGGCTCGTCGGCGGTGCGGGCCAGACCATGAACCAGCTCGTCGGCTCGGTGCGCCGCGTGGGCGAGCTCTTCGAGTCGGTCACCGCCGACACCACCGAGCAGATGCAGGGCCTGCAGACCGTGTCGCAGTCGATCGCCGAACTGAGCCGCGCCACCGAGCAGAACGTTTCGGTGGCCGAACGCGCCAATGCTTCGGCCGCCGATCTGCGGGAACAGGCTGCGCGGCTGGCCGAGGTGCTGAGCGCCTTCAACCTGGGCGGCAGCACGCTATCGCGTGCCGACGACGACGGGTCGGCAGCGCCGGCCTTCGCGGCAGACAGCGCGCCAGCCGGACCCAGGCCGGCGACGGCATCACCCGTGGCACGGTCGGCTGCGGCACCGCCGGCCGCCCCATCGGCCCAGGCGCGACAGGACGCCGAGTCCAGCGCCGTCGAGTTCTTCTAGGGCGAGCGCCGCCCGGCGCGCTGCCCGCCCGCGATGACGTTCCTGCGCCCGCTGCTGTCCCGGGGGCTGCCTCGCAGCCTGCACCACCGGCTTCAAGGCGCGGTGGCCCTCGTGCTGGTCACCACCCTCGTCTTGCTCGGCGCCCACTCGGTGCAGGAGCAATCGAGGCAGGTCCGCAGCGCGATGCAAGGGCAGGCGGCCGATCGGGCGCGCCTGCTCGCCCATTCGATCGGCGCGATGCCTGGCGAAGGTCGATCCGAAGCTATCGCTGCGCTGGTCGAACAAGCCCTGGTGCCGCCGCAGGTGCTGTCCGTCGAGGTGAGCGACGCCGCGGCCAGGGTGCATCGGCGGTGGTTGCGCGGGTCGGGCCCGGCGGGCGAAGCGACGCTGCCGCTGTCGGCGCCCTCGGCGCTGCGCGCGCCGCCGGCGGCCAGCGGTGTCGCGTTCGACGAGGCCGGCCAGCGCATCAGCGCCTGGCAGGCACTGGGCGGCGACCCGCGGCACGGCTGGGTGCGCGTCGAAGAGGACGCCGGCGCCCTGGCGGTGCAGCGCCGGCAGGCCTGGACCGCCACCGCGCTGGCGGTCCTGCTGGGCGGGCTGGCCAGCGTGGGCCTGCTGCACCTGCTGCTGCGCCGGCCGATGCGCGCCATCGACGAGGCGCGCCGCTTCGCCGTCGGTCTGCGGCGCATCGACGGCCAGCAGATCGAGCGTCTCGATGGTCCGGACGAGACGGTGGAGCTCGCGCGCGCGCTGAATCAAGCCTCTTCGAAGCTGTACGAGCTGCGTCGGCGTGTCGGCCTGCAGGTGGACGACCTGCAGCGGCAGGAGTCGGTGCTGGCCGAGACGCTGCAGCAGCTTCACACGCTGTTCGCGCTGAGCCCCGATGCCTTGTTGTCCTTCAACGCCGAGGGTCGCGTGCGCTTTGCCAACGCGGCCTTCTACCGGCTCACCGGACTGCTGCCGGGGCAAGTGCTGGACCACGATGTCGACGCGCTCGATGCGCTGCTGCGCCCGCGCTGCACCGAGCCGGAGGCCTTCGCCGGGCTGGAAGCCTGCTTTGCTGCCACGCAGCTTGCCGGCGGCGCGACCCCGCGCTGCCGCCTGACCCTGGCCCTGCCGCGCCCGACGGTGCTGGAACTGGTGGGCGTGTGCAGCGAGGTGACTTCTGCCAGCCGGCTGCTGTACCTGCGCGACATCACGCACGAGAGCGAGGTCGACCGGCTGAAGAGCGAGTTCCTGAGCACCGCCGCGCACGAGCTGCGCACGCCGATGACCGGCATCCACGCCGTGCTGGAGCTGTTGACCACGCGCGACTACGGCCCGCAGCGGCAGCGCCACCTGCTGGACATCGCCCATCGCCAGAGCCTGGCGATGATCGCCATCGTCAATGAACTGCTGGACCTGGCACGCATCGAGGCCCGCGGGGCGGCCGACCTCGAGCTGCAGTCCACCGAACTGGCCGCCGTCGCCACTGCGGCCTTGCGCGACTTCGTGCCGCCGCCGGGCCGGGCCGTGCCGCGCTGGACCTGCAACGGCCCGCCGGTGCCGGTGCAGGTGGACCCCGCGAAACTGGCGCAGGTCGTGCACAACCTGCTGTCCAACGCCTACAAGTACTCGCAGCCGGTGTGCGCCCAGGCCGGGCGCGACGAGGTGCTGGTGCAGTTGCTGCCGCCACGCCCGGCCGGCGAGGGCCAGGAGGCCGGCATCGCCGTGCACGACCGCGGCGTCGGCATGACGCCCGAGCAGCTGGCGCGAGTCTGCGAGCGCTTCTACCGCGCCGACAGCAGCGGCCAGGTGCCGGGCACCGGCCTGGGCATGAGCATCGTGCAGCAGATCGTCGGCCTGATGAACGGCCGCCTGGCGTTCGACAGCACGCCCGACCACGGCACCAGCGTCACGGTGTGGCTGCCGGTCGAAGTCCGCCAGCCGTGCCGCGAGCAAGCCGCGGCCACGGCCTGAGGGGCGGTAGGGACCGGGGTCGCGCGGGCCTCAGGGCTTCTTCGCGTAGGCCGTGCACCAGCCCTTGGCAGCCACCAGCTTGCCTGCGAACAGCGGGCAGGGTGCGGCCGCGTCCTCGGCCTTGCCGGCATACAGGGCGCAGTTGACGCAGGCTGAGCCGGCCACGAACTTGGGGTCCTTGGTGGTGCTGGCATCGGCGACGTAGCCCAGCGCCACGGCCGCCGGATCGGCGGGGTCGACCATCGGGCCGGTGGCCGCGCGCGGAGGCCGCGACGGCCGGCGCGGGCGCGGGCGTGGGAGCGGCTGCAGGGGCGGGTGCGGGCGCTGGCGCGGGGGCCGGCGGAGCGGCCTTTTCGCCGCACGCGGCGAGCACGGAAACGCCGGCCAGGGGCAGGATGGCGATGAAGCGACGACGGGTGCTCATGAGGGGTTTGCCGTTGGATGGGAGGATCGACATTCTGATCCCGCCCCGCCCGACCATGTAAGCAACTCCGTCATGTCGGCCCCGGCAGGGCGTCCCGGTGCCGCTGCGTCGGGCACGCGCAGCGGCCTCAGGGACCCAGCAGCGCAGCGGGCAGCCACAGCGCGAGCTGCGGAAAGGCGATCACCAGCAGCAGGCCCACCAGCTGGATCACCACGAAGGGAATCACACCCCGGTAGATGGTGCGCGTGCTCACCTCGGGCGGCGCCACACCGCGCACGTAGAACAGCGCATAGCCGAAGGGCGGCGTCAGGAACGAGGTCTGCAGGTTCACCGCGAACAGGATGGCGAACCACAACAGCACCTGTTCCTTGGGCATGCCGAAGTCCAGGCCCGCGATGATGGGGGCGACGATGGGGATCACGATGAAGGTGATCTCCACCCAGTCCAGGAACATGCCCAGCACGAAGATGAAGAGCATCACCACCGCCAGCACCAGGTGCGCGTTGGCCTCGCCGTCGCTCACGCCCAGCGCGTCGGCGATCATGGTGTCGCCCCCCAGCTTGCGGAAGATCACGCTGAAGACGGTGGCGCCCACCATCACGAACATGATCATCGCGGTGGTGCGGGTCGTCTCGCGCAGCGTCGCGACGA
>LNFM01009402.1_pt1 | contig 14246 bp, 16 predicted proteins | sample 596031 | NCBI WGS metagenome assembly LNFM01 (sample SAMN04254537, study PRJNA301005) | activated carbon metagenome | isolation source: dual media filters at the Ann Arbor, Michigan drinking water treatment plant | place: USA: Ann Arbor
CGGGCACGCCGTTCATGGGCTATTCCGGCGCGACCTATCTCGTGCAGGAAGTGTGCAACGCGCTGTTCGATGCGCTGTTCCACATCCTGCCGCTGGCGACCGACATGGACCGCGTCGAGGCTACGCCGAGCCGGCTGCACGCCGAACGACACGCTGAACTGCCGTGGGACGTCGACGCGCAGGCGATGCTCGAGCAGCTGGTCGAGGCGCAGCCGGTGCTGGTGCGCATCTCCGCCGCCAAGCGAATGCGCGATCGCGCCGAACAGGAAGCCCGCGCCGCGGGAGAGGCGCGCGTCACCGTCGCACGCGTGGCGCGCAGCGGCGAAGCACTACGTCAGGGAGCGCCCGCATGAGGCTGCTCCTCAAAGATATCCGGGTGGACCGGAACCGAACGTCGCGGCAATCCGCTGCGACCGCCTTCGCTGCGCAGGCTTTGAGCGCAACAACGGCCGACAGGCCAATTTGTTTAGGAAACGTCTATGGCTGAACCAAGAGGTTCGATCTCTGGCCTGACCGACGACGAGGCGCAAGAGTTTCATCGGTACTACATCCAGGGCTTCGTCGGCTTCACTGCCGTTGCCGTGGTTGCGCACTTTCTCGTCTGGATCTGGCGTCCCTGGCTGTAACCACTGAGGGGAATGCAATGGCTATCTCAACTCAACCCGCGGGCGGACCGCAGCAACTCCTGATGAAGGAGGACTCCAAGGCCTTCTACGGCATCTTTGCCGTCGGCTTCGTCGTGTTCCTTGCGATTGCGCTGGTCGGACAAGCGTTGGGGTGGCAATGGCGTTCCTGGCTGCCGGGGGCGGAAAGCGTCAAGTCCCTCACCGGTGGTGTCAAGACAGCGGTCTACACCTTTATGTCCCATCTTTCTTAGGAGTTTGAACTCATGTGGAGAATCTGGCGCTTGTACGACCCGCTTCGGGCGTTGGCGATTCAGGGGGTATTTCTGTTCTCGTTGGCGGCGTTGATCCATCTGATCCTGCTGAGCACGAACAAGTACAACTGGCTCGACGGCCCGCAGGCACGTCCGGTAGCAGGGCAGAACGCCCCGATGCCGGCCCCGACGCCCGCCAAGTCATAGCGGCGCGCGTTCATGCTGGTCGTGGTGCAGCGCCGGGCGGCACAAGCTGTCGGCCGCCCGGTCTGCCCACATTGATCTTGTCTTTGACGCCTTCATGATTTCAAGCCCCGGTGGCGGATAGCTACCCGGAGGACCCAATAATGGCGATGCTGAGTTTTGAACGTAAGTACCGCGTGCGCGGTGGAACATTGGTCGGCGGCGACCTGTTCGACTTCTGGGTCGGACCGTTTTACGTCGGTTTCTTCGGCGTGACGACGATCTTCTTTTCGATACTCGGCACTGCGCTGATTCTCTGGGGAGCGGCCAACGGGCCGACCTGGAACGTCTGGCAGATCAACATTGAACCGCCCGACCTGTCTTATGGGCTCGGCATGGCCCCGCTGATGAAGGGCGGCCTGTGGCAGCTGATCACGGTGTGCGCGATCGGCGCGTTCGTCTCTTGGGCGCTGCGCGAAGTGGAGATCTGCCGCAAGCTCGGCATGCAATTGCATGTGCCGGTGGCCTTTGGGGTGGCGATCTTTGCCTACGTGACACTGGTGGTGATCCGCCCGGTGCTGATGGGCGCGTGGGGGCACGGCTTTCCCTACGGCATCTTCAGCCATCTGGACTGGGTGTCGAACGTCGGCTACCAGTACCTGCACTTTCATTACAACCCCGCGCACATGCTCGCGGTGACGTTCTTCTTCACCACCACGCTGGCGCTGTCGCTGCACGGCTCGCTGATCCTGTCGGCGTCGAACCCCAAGAAAGGCGAGACGGTCAAGACGGTCGATCACGAGGACACGTTCTTCCGCGACATCGTGGGCTATTCGATCGGCGCGCTTGGCATCCATCGCCTGGGTCTGTTCCTGGCGCTGTCGGCCGGTTTCTGGAGCGCGGTTTGCATCGTCATCAGCGGTCCATTTTGGACGCGCGGGTGGCCGGAGTGGTGGGGGTGGTGGCTGAACCTGCCGATCTGGTCGCAATGGCCGCTGACCTGAGCGCGAGGAGAGAACACCATGCCTGAATATCAGAATCTGTTTACCGCGGTGCAGGCGGTCGGCCCGGCGCAAATGGGCGTGCCGCTGCCGCGCCGCGACAGCCCGCGCACCGGCGATAAACCTTTCTTCATCCACCTGCTCGGCCGATTTGGCAACGCGCAGATCGGTCCGATCTACCTTGGCAGCCTTGGCCTGGCGGCCATCCTGCTCGGCACCATCTCCTTCGTGGTGATCGGTCTGAACATGCTCGCCTCGGTCAACTGGGATCCGATCCAGTTCATCAAGCAGCTGCCGTGGCTGGCGCTGGAGCCGCCGCCGCCGCAACTGGGTCTGGACCTCACGCCGCCGTTGAACCAGGGCGGCTGGTGGCTGATTGCCGGCGGGACGCCCACCGCCTCGATCATGCTGTGGTGGGTGCGCATCTACACCCGGGCACGGGCACTCGGCATGGGCACGCACACCGCCTGGGCGTTCCTGTCGGCGATCTGACTGTTCCTCGTGCTGGGGTTCTTCCGCCCGGTACTGATGGGCAGCTGGGGTGAAGCCGTGCCTTTCGGCATCTTCCCGCACCTGGATTGGACCGCCGCATTCTCGCTGCGCTATGGCAACCTGTTCTACAACCCGTTCCATGCGTTGTCGATCGTCTTCCTCTATGGCGCCACGCTGCTGTTTGCGATGCACGGCGCCACCATCCTCGCGGTGAGTCGCTTTGGCGGTGAACGCGAACTGGAGCAGATCGTCGACCGTGGCACTGCCGCCGAGCGCGCCGCGCTGTTCTGGCGCTGGACGATGGGCTTCAACGCCACGATGGAATCCATCCACCGCTGGGCCTGGTGGTTCGCCGTGCTGTGCCCGCTCACGGGCGGCATCGGCATCCTGCTGACCGGCACGGTGGTCGACAACTGGTACCTGTGGGCGGTCAAGCATGGCGTCGCGCCGATGTACCCGCCGGTGTTCCCGAGCGTGGTCGATCCCGCCACGCTGCTGCAGGGAGTCAAGCCATGACGATTCGATCACTGAAGGCAGCCTTGCTGCCGCTGCTTGCCGGCACGTTGTTGCTGGCGGGTTGCGAAAGGCCGCCGGTGGACTCGGTCCAGCATGGCTTCCGCGGCACCGGCATGGTCCAGGTCTACAACCCACGCACGGTGGCCGAGCAGATGCCGGGCAACGTGCCGCCGGTGCCGCTGCCGTCTCTCGGTACCGACGGGCCCAAGGCAGGCGAGGTCTACCAGAACGTCAGGCTGCTCGGCAGCCTCAGCGTCAACGAGTTCACCCGCTACATGGTGTCGATGACGAGCTGGATCGCGCCGGTCGAGGGCTGCGCCTACTGCCATGACGTGAACAACCTGGCCGATGACTCGCGTTACACCAAGGTCGTCGCGCGCCGAATGATCGAGATGACGCAGAACGTCAACTCTCAGCACAAGTCGCACGTCCTTGAAACCGGCGTCACCTGCTGGACCTGCCACCGTGGACAGGCAGTGCCCGCGAACATCTGGTACCAAGTCCCGCCGCAAAACCTGAAAGCCAACTTCATCGGCGACAAGGCCCAGCAGAACACGCCGGCAAAAAGCGTCGGCCTGACCTCGCTGCCCTATGACCCGTTCACTCCGTACCTGGTCGGCACGCCCAAGCCGATCCGCGTAATCGGGCCGGAGCCGCTGCCCAACGGCAATCGCATGTCGATCAAGCAGGCCGAGTTCACCTACGGTCTGATGATGCACATGTCCGATGCACTCGGCGTGAACTGCACCTATTGCCACAACACGCGTTCGTTCGCCAGCTGGGAGGGGCCGCCGCAGCGTGTCAATGCGTGGCACGGGCTCAACATGGTGCGCGACATCAACACCAATTACATCGATCCACTCAAGTCGGCGTTCCCCGCCAACCGGCTGGGTCCGCTGGGTGACGCGGGCAAGGCCAACTGCGCGACCTGCCATCAGGGCGCGTACAAGCCGATGTACGGTGCCAGCATGCTCAAGGACTTTCCAGAACTGGCTGGGCCGCTGCCGCCGTATGTGAAGGGCGGCGTTGCCCCGGCGCCTGGGGCCGCGCTGTCGGGGACGTTGGCCAAGGTGCTGTTCGCGGTCGGCCGGTCCAATGTCTCCAACGAGTCGCGCGCTGCCATCACCAGCGTGGCGGGTGCGCTGGTGGCCAACACGACGGTCAAGGTGGACCTGTCAGGCTTTGCCGACAAGACGGGCAATGCCGACAAGAACCTGGAACTGGCCAAGCTGCGGGCGTTCGCGGTGCGCGACGCCCTCAAGGCGGCGGGCGTGGCCGACGACCGCATCAACCTGAAGAAGCCCGAGTTCGTGGTCGGCGGCACCGCTGACGACGCGCGCCGGGTGGAGATCAACGTCGCGCAATGACGGCCGGCGCCGGCGGTCCGCTAGGCTGGCCGCCGCCGTCACCGGTTGACTAACGCAACCGACAAGACGGGGCCCGCACTTGCTGAGGGCGCTGCGCGGCGCTAGCCATGCCGGGCGCATCGCCCGGTCCTGAAGCTGCTGCCCCGCAGGTGACGTCATGCCGACCGCTGTTCTCGATGCCCCCGACGCGACCGTCGCCACTGCTGCGGCCGCACCCTCGGTGACCCTGGCGCAACCGCGCGGCTTCTGTGCCGGCGTGGTGCGCGCCATCGACATCGTCGAACGGGCGCTGGCGTTACACGGCGCGCCGGTCTATGTGTTCCATGAGATCGTCCATAACGGGCACGTCGTCGCTGCGCTGCGCGATTGCGGCGCGGTGTTCGTCAACGATCTCGCCGACGTGCCGGTCGGCGCGGTGACCGTGTTCAGCGCCCATGGCGTGTCGCGCAAAGTCACGGCGCAGGCGACCCGCCGCCGGCTCGACGTCATCGACGCCACCTGCCCGCTGGTGACCAAGGTGCACAAGCAGGCGCAGCGCTACGCCGCGCTCGGATACTCGATCGTCGTCATCGGCCACCGCGGACACGAGGAAGTCGAAGGCACGATGGGGTCGGTCGAGGCCCAGGTGTATTTGGTCAGCACCGTGCGCGACGTGCAGGCGCTGCAACTGCCGGCCGACGCGCCGCTCGCCTACGTGACGCAGACCACGCTGAGCCTCGATGACACGCGCGACGTCATCGCCGCGCTGCAGGCACGCTTTCCGGCAATGCAGGGCCCGCGCGAGACCGACATCTGCTATGCCACGCAGAACCGGCAGAACGCGGTGCGCGCACTCGCTGCGCAGTGCGACCTGGTGATCGTGGTCGGCGCGCGCAACAGTTCCAATTCGACGCGTCTGCGCGAGGTGGCTGCGCAGGCCGGCGCGCCGGCGCACCTGGTCGAGCACGCGGGCGAGATCGATCCCGACTGGCTGCGCGATGTTCGACAGATCGGCATCTCCGCGGGGGCCTCCACCCCCGAGGTGCTGGTGCAGCAAGTGTGCGATCGTCTGCGTAGCCTCGGCGCCGGCGACCTGCGTACCCTGGCAGGCGTGCAGGAGCACGTGGTGTTCCGGCTACCGGCGCAACTGCTGAAGCGAACCGCAACGATCGATAGGTAGGTCAATGAATCCGCAGGTCCCCGGCACCGCGCAGGCGACCGCGTTCGCCGCCGAACTGACGCCGCCCAGCGCACGCGACGCGCTGCCCCCGCCCGCATTGCGGTCCGCCACGGGCGGCCCGCTGCCCGCAGCGCTGGTCACCGATACGGTGGTGCTGCTGCTGGTCGACTTCGATCCCGCTGAGCGGCTGTGGGGCTGGTCGCGGCTGGTACGCGGTCCGGCCGCGCTGCGGCGTGAGGCGGGCCTGCGCTGGTGCAAGGTGCTGGGCAGCGGTCATGACGGCGGCTTCGGCCTGAAGCCGAGCGGCACCCGGCAGGGCCTGTTCTGCGTGTTCGACACCGACGCCCGTGCGCGTGCGTTCGTCGAAAGCTCGCCGCTCGTGCATGCGTATCGCCATCGCGCGCGCGAGTTGGTGATGCTGCGGCTGGCGCCATCGTCGTGTCGCGGCGCGTGGAGCGGCCGCACGCTGACGCCATCAATCGCGCAGGCGGTGCCCGCCCGTCAGGGACCGATCGCCGTGCTCACGCGCGGCTCGATCCGCCCCGCCGCCGCTGCTGCATTCTGGAAGCACACCCCGGCGTCGCAGGCGGCGCTGGCGGACACACCTGGCTGCCTGCTCGCGGTCGGCCTGGGCGAGGCACCGGTGTTCCGTCAGGCCACCTTCAGCGTGTGGGAGAGCCTCACGCACATGGAGGCCTACGCCCGCCACGGCGCTCACCACTTGGCGGCGCGCGCCGCCGCCGACCAACGCTTCTTCACCGAGTCGATGTTCGTGCGCTTCGTGCCGCTGTCGATCCAGGGCACCTGGAAGGGCCGGCACCATGCCATCGGCTAGCGCGCTGCGGGACCACCACGTGGTGGTGGTGGGCGCCGGCGTCGGCGGTCTGGTGAGCGCGCTGCTGCTGGCCTGTCGCGGCCTGCGCGTCACCCTGGTCGAGCGCGCCGCCACCCCGGGCGGCAAGATGCGGCGAGTGATGGCAGGCGGCCAGCCGATCGATTCCGGCCCCACCGTTTTTACGATGCGCTGGATCTTCGACCAGATCTTCGCCGCGGCCGGCACGCGCGCCGAAGACGAACTGTCGCTGACCCCGCTGTCGGTGCTCGCCCGCCATCACTGGCCGCAGGCCGGTGCTGCGGGCGACGAGGTGGCCAGCCTCGACCTGTTCGCCGATCGGGCCCGCTCGGCCGAGGCCATCGGCCGCTTTTCGGGCGCGGTTGAGGCGCAGCGCTTCCTGCGCTTTTGCGACGAGGCACAGCGCATCTACCAGACCCTCGAAGGGCCCTACATCCGCTCCGGCAAGCCGAGCTTCCTGCAGATGGTGGGCGATCTCGGTCCGCGCGGCCTGCTGCTGCTCGCCGGGCTCGGTCCGTTCGCGTCGCTGTGGCGCACGCTTGCGCGCCACTTTCGCGATCCGCGGCTGCAGCAGTTGTTTGGCCGCTATGCGACCTACTGCGGCGCCTCGCCGTGGGCGGCGCCCGCCACGCTGATGCTGGTGGCGCAGGTGGAAATGGATGGCGTGTGGACGGTGGACGGAGGCATGCATGAAGTCGCCTGCACGCTGGCCCGGCTGGCGCAGTCGCGGGGCGCGCGGCTGCGCTACGGCCTGCATGTGGAGGAGATCGTGGTGCGCGATGGTCGTGCCTGCGGCGTGCGCCTGCGCGACGCGCAAGGCGCGATCGAGACGCTCGCGGCGGACTCGGTGATCTTCAATGGCGACGCCGCGGCGCTGCCGCTGGGCCTGCTCGGCGCGGCCGCGCGACACGCGGCCCCGGTGGTGGCACCGCACGAACGATCGCTGTCGGCCGTTACCTGGTCGATGTCGGCGCGTACGCAGGGCCAGCCGCTGGTGCGCCATAACGTCTTCTTCCAACCCGATTACGCTGCCGAGTTCGCCGACATCTTCGGCCGCGGCCGCCTGCCGCGCCAAGGCACCGTGTACGTGTGCGCGCAGGACCGAGACGACGCCAGCCGCCTGCCCGCAGACCTCGCAGCAGCCGGTGAACGGCTGCTGTGCCTGGTCAACGCGCCCGCCGTGGGCGACCTGGCCACCAGCGCACTGGACGCAACGGAGATCGAAACATGCGAGAAGACGAGCTTCGCGCTGCTGGCCCGCTGCGGGCTGACGCTGGCGCGCGAGCCGCAGTCGACGGTGACCACGACGCCGCGCGAGTTCCATCAGATGTTCCCGGGCACGGGCGGGGCGCTGTACGGCCGCGGTTTCTCGGACCGGCTCACGCACGGCTGGATGACGCTGTTCAAGCGCGCGTCGGCGCAGAGTCACCTGCCGGGGCTGTACCTAGCGGGGGGCAGCGTGCACCCGGGGCCGGGCGTGCCGATGGCGGCGATGAGCGGGCAACTGGCGGCCGCGACGCTGCTGGCGCACCTCGATTCGACCAGCCGGTGCGGCCGGGTGGTTATCTCTGGTGGTACGTCGACGCCCTCAGTGACGATGGCCGGCACGGCCTGAGCATCATCGCCTTTGTCGGCAGCGTGTTCTCGCCGTACTACGCGTGGGCTCGGCGCGGTGCGGGCGCCGCCGATCCCGAGAACTTCTGCTGCATCAACGTCGCGCTCTATGGCGATGGCGTCAAGCGCTGGACGATGACCGAGAGGGCGCGCCGCCACATGCGGCGAAATGCGCACGAGTTCGTGGTCGGACCCAGCTGCCTCGCCTGGGATGGCAGCATGCTGACCATTGAATTCGACGAACTGGCGGTGCCGATCATGCAGCGCGTGCGCGGTCGCGTGCGGGTGCATCCGGCGCGCCTGTTCCACTTCGTCACGCCGCTGGACGATGGCGGGCGCCACCGCTGGGGGCCGATCGCGCCGGTGGCGCGGGTCGAGGTCGAGCTGGCAGCGCCGGCGCTGCGCTGGTCCGGTCACGCCTACGTCGATTCGAATGAAGGCGACGAGCCGATCGACCGCCCTTTCGTCGAATGGGACTGGGCGCGCGCCGCACTGGCCGACGGGTCCACCGCCGTGATCTACGACGTGCGCCAGAAGCAGGGCGGCGACCGCGTGATCGCCAAGCGCTTCGCCACCGATGGCGCGGTCACAGACTTCGATGCTCCGCCGCGCCACGCGCTGCCGCGCACATCCTGGCGCATCAACCCGTCGATGCGCAGCGAGACGGTGCCGCTGCGCACGCAGTCACTCGAAGACACGCCGTTTTATGCGCGCGCCGTGGTCGATGCGACCTTGTGCGGCGAGCGGGTGACCGCGATGCACGAGACGCTCGACGTCAGGCGGCTGACCTCGCCCATCGTGCAGGCAATGCTGCCCTGGCGCATGCCGCGCCGGCGCTGATCCGGGCGGGGCTGCTTCAGCTTCAGCGGGTCAGCCCGGTGGGTCCCACCGGCAGGCGCGACATGTAATCGGCCAGCGACGTCAGGACCGCGTCGGGCAGACCGCGCGTGACCTCGACCATGCGCGGATCGGCGTTCTTGCGCCTGCCGTCGCGTATGTCGACGGTCTCGCGCAGCAGGTACTTGAAGTGCTGGCCGGACACGCGCGGGTAGAACTTCGCTGCATCGCCTTCGCCACGCGTGCCATGACAACTGGCGCACAACTTGTCGTACTGCGCCTGACCGGTGGCCAGATCGGTCCCCGGACCCTTGCCGTTGTCGGGTGGCACCGGCAGGCGGGTGAGATAGCTGGCGACATCGCCGATGTCGCGCGTATCGAGCACGCCGTGGTCGGCGAAGGGCAGCATCTTCTCGTTGGCGCGGCGGCCCGCCTGCACGTCGGTCAGCTGCTTGATGAGGACCGTGCCGTGCTGGCCTGCCAGCCGCGGATAGCTGCCGTCGGGTCGGCCCAGCGCCTGTGCGCGGTGGCAGCCTCGGCAGCTGATGAATGCCTGTTCGCCTCGGGCAGGATCGCCGGCTGCGAGCATCGTTCGCAGCTTGTCGGCCTCGGCGTCGTTCCACACGTAGGCCGACGGGGCGGCCGGCGCCGCCGATTGGGCGGGCGGTACCGACCGCGTCGGCGCGCCGCTGGTGCAAGCGGTACCCAGCGCCACCAAGACGGCGGCCAGGGCTATCCGACCTTTGATCACGTTCACTTCTGCCTCCCTGTCGACGCCCGCCTACATGCCGGCGATGTATTCAGCCACCGCGTTGATCTCCGCCTCGGTCATGCGCTCGGACAGCGAGCGCATCATGCTGCCGCGGTCATTGGTGCGCGCGCCGCTCTTGAACAGCAGCATCTGCTGCACGGTGTAGGCCTGATGCTGGCCCGCCAGCCGCGGGTAGCGCGGATTGCCGGTGCCGTCGTCTTCATGGCAGCCGCCGCATGACGGCACGCCGGTGGTCGGGTTGCCATCCAGATAGATCGACTTGCCCAGTTCGAGCAGCGCGGCGTTGGGCGCGGGTCCGGCGGCCGGCTTCTTCGCCGCAAACCAGGCGGCCAGCTCCTTCACCATGCCGGCGTCGAGCGCGGTGGCGATCGGCGCCATCGTCTCGTTATTGCGTCGCCCGGCGCGAAAGTCGTCGAGCTGCTTCGCGATGTACTCGCGCTGCAGCCCCGCCAGCCGCGGAAACGTCGGCACCACGCTGTTGCCGTCGGGACCATGGCAGGCCGCGCACAACGTGGTCGCGGTTTCTTCGGCGCGATTGGCGTGCGCCGTGGCGCCCAGGCCGAGCAGCAGGCAAGTCAGTGCGGCGCTCGTGAGCGACCGAGCCAGGCGCGCGGTCCCGCGCGGCGGTTCATCGAAGTGCATAAGGACCTTGTCCTCCCGTAAGACGCGGCCGGCATCCTCTGGTCCGGCCACCACGGCGTGCATCGTATCTTCAGTCCACCCCGCATGCCGTGCATCGCCGCCGCGCGCCTCGTTGCGCACAGGCTGACGTGACTCAGGTCACTCGATCGACTCAAGACGCGGCCTGTCGGCCCTTGCCGCCGCAGTGCGCGTCGGCCCAGGCGGTCAATCCGCCGAGCGCGCGGTTGCACCCGTCCGCCGCATCCGCCACAGCAGCCAGCCGACGATCGACAGATTGACGAGGTTCCACAGCAGGCCGTTGATGAAGGCGGCACGGTACGAACCGGTGAGGTCGAAGATCTCGCCGGACAGCCAGCCGCCCAGCGCCATGCCCAGCAGCGTGGCGGTCAGCACCAGGCTCACCCGGGTGGCGGCCTCGCGCGGGGGAAACAACTCGCGCACGATGATCGCGTAGCTCGGCACGATGCCGCCCTGGAACAGACCGAACAGCGCCGACACCATGAACAACGAGCTGAGACCGTCGAACGGCACGTACAGCAGCAGCGCGACGCCCTGCAGCAGCGAGCCCAGCATCAACGTGCGCAGGCCGCCGATGTGGTCGGCGATCCAGCCTGACAGCAGGCGGCTGACGATGCCCATGCCCAGCATCAGCGACAGCATCTGCGCACCGACCGCGGGGCCGTAACCCAGGTCGCCGCAGTAGGCCACGATATGGACCTGCGGCATCGCCATCGCGACGCAGCAGGCGATGCCGGCGATCACCAGCAGGGTCTGCAGCGCGTTGGGTGACAGGCCAAGTATGGTGCGCGTGGCGTGCGCCGGCACCGTGACGGCGGCGGGACGGTCGGCCGAGTGCGGCAGCCGTCGTCGCAAAGCGAGGGTGAGCGGCAGCATCGTCACCAGGCAGATCACGCCAATGGCGACGTGCGCGCTGCGCCAGCCGACGGCCTCGATCAAGGTCTGCACCAGCGGCGGCCACACGGTGCCGGCGAGGTACGACCCGCAGGCGCAGATCGATACCGCCAGCCCGCGCCGCTTCTCGAACCAGTGCGAGATGTCGGCCAGCAGTGGACCAAAGGTCGCGCTGCTGCCAAGGAAGCCGACGAGCACGCCCTGCGCCAGCGCATAGAGCAGGATGTTCGGCGCCAACGAGGCGGCGATGTAGCCGGCGGACAGAGCCAGCGTGGCGCCCACCAGCGGCACGGCCACGCCCAGGCGGTCGGTCAGTCGCCCCATCAGGATGCCGCCGAGACCGAAACCGACCATGGTCAGCGTGTAGGGCAGCGAGGCCGCAGCGCGGTCGATGCCGAAGTCGGCCTGCACCGCGGGCAGCGCCACCACCACCGACCACATGCCGACACCGCCCACCGTGCTCAGTGCCAACGCGGCCGCCAGGCGCAGCCAGGCGGCACGGGAGTCGATCAGGGATGCGGCGACAGTCATCTCGAAAGACCGCGCATGGCGGAACAGTCACGCTCTCGGGCTGCGTCGCTTCACCGCGGAGCGGCGGGCTAAGGCTTGACAGTCTCCTGCACCTTCTTGCCCGCCTTCTCCAGCGCCTCGCCAGTGCGCTCTACGCCCTTGCCCACGGCGGCACCGACTTTCTGCGCACCGGCGCTGACCTTTTCGCCCGCTTTCTCTAAAGCCTCACCGGTCTTCTCGCCGGCCTTCTCGAGCGCCTCGCCGGTCTTTTCGCCGGCACGCTTGAGCGCATCGCCAGCCTTTCGCGCGGTCTCGTCGACGGCGCGACCGGCGCGCTCGGCCGGTCCTTTCTTTTCTTCCTTGGCGCAGGCCGTCAGCGACAAGCCTGCGGCTGCCAGGCCAACGGCAATCACGATCTTGCGCAACATGCTTGTCTCCTCGATGGACCCGCGGTCCGGACACGGCAAGGATAGCGGGTCGGTCGGCTGCCGATGACCTGCCGCTGCCATGGCCACGCCGTCGCCGCTATAGCTGCCGCAGCGTTCGCCGCGCGGTCGACGCATACTCGCGCCGCTGTCTTCCCGCCTGCTGCCGCGCCGACGATGCAAGACCATCTGCCCATTGTCATCGAGCTCGTGTTCGTCATGCTCGCGGTGGCGCTGTTCGCCTGGTGGCAACTGCACGAAATCAAGGTCGACCGGCGCAAGATTGAGGACCAGCGCGCAGCGATGACGCGTGAGGCGCAACGCAGGGGCGCGGCCGTCGCGCACCCGCCGCCGGACGGCGTCTTGAATGACGCCGGCGCGGCGGCCGCTGCGGACCCGCCTGCAACGAGCGCGCCGGATCCGCTTGCGGCCAATAAGGCGGCTGCCACTAACCCGCCGGGGCACGTGCCGCACGCGCATCGTGTCGACTGACGGCGTTGCACCTCTTCGCGGCCACATCGCGCTGCCTACTGCGAGGCGCAGCGCAATACCTCCACCGGATCGGATTGATGAGGCGCAACGGAGACCGCGCTGCGGCTCGGACACTGGCCATGTTGCGGCGGGCGATCGTGCCCGCGCCCAGCTTCAACCACAGGAGAACGACATGGGATTTTCCGATAGGCAGGTGGCCGATATCGCCGCGCAACTGCCCGGCGCCACGCAGGTGTTTCGTGCACACAAGATCGACTTTTGCTGCGGCGGCGCCGTGAGCTTGGCCAGCGCAGCGGAGCAGCGCGGCGTGCCGCTGTCGGTGATCGAGGCGCAATTGGCGGCGCTCGATGGCTCTTCAGCGGCGGTGCCGCAGGACACGGCGGCGCTGATCGATCACATCCTCAACCGCTTCCACGACACGCATCGACGCGAGCTGCCCGAACTGTTGCGCCTGGCTGCACGCGTGGAGGAGCGGCATGCAGAACACCCGCAGGTGCCGCGCGGGCTGCATGCGGCGCTCGAGGAAGCCGCCACGGCGCTCGACGAGCACATGCAGAAGGAGGAGCAGATTCTCTTTCCGATGATGAAGGCCGGTGGCCACCCGATGATCAGCGCGCCGATCGGCATGATGCGGCACGAGCACGACGATCACGGCGAGCGGCTGGCACAGCTGGAGGCAATCACGCAGGACTGCGTGGTTCCGCCCGGCGCCTGCTCATCGTGGCAGGCGCTGTACGTGGGCGTGCGCAAGCTGATCGATGACGTGCGCGAGCACGTGCACCTGGAGAACAACGTGCTGTTCAGCCGCTTCGGCGCTTGAGGGACGCAGGCGGCTCACGGCGGGAGCAATGACGGAGACGGCTCGGTCCGACGGCTGATTCGGACGGCTTCCCGACGGCTGACTCCACTCGCCGACTTCGACGGCTGATTTCAACGGCCGGCGTCGGCGCTGCAACGCCCGACGGCCGGTCGAAGCGCTACGGCCTACCTACTCGGCCGCCTTCATCGTGTTGGCGCCAGTGCGGGCCAGGGTGGACATGCCTTGCCGGTTGCGCTCGGCGACGCGTTCGAACAGATCGATCACCCACAGCGTGCGCTGATAGAAATTGCCAGTCGCACTGGCCGTGGCTCCGGGAACGTGCGGCAGGCGGCCGCTGGGACGTTGCGCTGCCTCGACCAGGAAACGCACGGCGGGCAGTGGTGTCAGCGGATGCGGTGGGCGCGGCAGCACCAGCGCGGCGCCGAGTGCCTGCGTGATCAGCGCGAGCTTGCGCTGACGCGGCACCACGGCACGCTGCGACATCGAGTCGAGTCCGGCACGCTCGACCTCGCGGCCGATCTCCGCATACACCAGCCGGGCCGCGCTGATCGCCGGGCGGCAGGTGCGCGGCAGCTCGGCGATGCCGTGCTCGGCGCGCGCGTACAGCTCGTCGGCCGCTGCCAGCAGACGCGCCACCACGCCGCCGATCGCTTCGTTGAACACCGGCGCGGCCAGCCAGGCGTCGGGGTCGATGCCGGCCTCGCGCATCCAGTCGCGTGGCAGGTAGAGCCGACCGTTGCGTGCGTCTTCGCCCACATCGCGCGCGATGTTGGT